>ERZ511473.151-NODE-151-length-165570-cov-5.192201_pt1 | contig 165570 bp, 107 predicted proteins | sample MGYA00374947_ERZ511473 | MGnify/ENA primary metagenome ERZ511473 (study PRJEB26303, sample SAMN06343854) | sediment metagenome | isolation source: hot spring sediment | place: Canada: British Columbia | collected 2012-09-26 ... | reverse complement strand
TTACGTTTCGTCAGAGCTCTATTTATAATTACCACTGTTACACAAAATTCTATAAAATTTAAATGAAAAAGATTGTACTAATAATTTTTCAATTGATTACTTCTACAGTTCTGTTGGCGCAGACTGCTACTGTCAATCTGAATCAAACGGCACAGCTTATTAGAGGCTTTGGGGGTATAAATCATCCTGAGTGGTATTCGGATCTGAATGCCGCAGAGCGTCAACTTGCTTTTGGTAATGGTCCGGGGCAATTGGGTTTGACAGTATTAAGAACCTATGTGTCCGACAATAGTACTAATTTTGGACGAGGTATAGAGACAGCAAAATACGCATACAATAATGGAGTTACTGTATTTGCTTCACCCTGGAACCCTCCCGCAGGACAGTTTATAACTGTAAATGGCGTGAAAAGAATTAATCCGGCTACCTATGCTCAATATGCTGATCATTTGAACAGTTATGTAACGTTCATGAAAAATAATGGCGTTAATCTATATGCTATTTCTACCCAAAATGAGCCTGACTACGCACATGACTGGACAGAGTGGAGTCCACAGGAATCTGTTGATTTTATAAAAGGTTATGCCAATAGAATCAATTGCCGATTGATGTCTCCGGAGTCTTTTCAGTATAGAAAAAATATGTACGATCCTATTCTGAACGATCCGGCAGCCCTTGCTAATGTAGATATATTCGGAACGCATTTATATGGAACACAATACAAGGACTTTCCTTATCCTTTATTTCAACAAAAAGGAGCTGGTAAAGAACTGTGGATGACAGAAGTTTATACCGATAGTAAATACGATGCAAATATATGGAACGACGGAGTAATTAATAACGACTATCATGCCTTGAAAGTAGCAGAGCATATTCATTATTCGATGGTTGATGGTCAATTTCAAACCTATGTATTCTGGCCATTACGCCGTTATTATGCATTAATACATGACGGAGTTGCTGATGGTAATGGAAATACACCTGCAGCAGCCGGTACAGCCACAAAAAGAGGTTATTGTATGGCACAGTTTTCAAAATTTGTTCGCCCCGGCTATGTAAGGGTTGATGCAACTAAAAGCCCGGCTACGAATGTATTTGTTTCTGCCTACAAAAAAGACAATGATGTTGTAATTGTAGTTGTCAATAAAAATACTGCAACCAGAACTTTAACCTTAAATATACCGGGAACACAGGTAACGACCTGGGAACAGTATACCACTTCAGGCTCAAAAAACCTTGCCAAAGGCAATAATATTAATGCAGGAGGAACTTTTCAGGTAACCCTTGATGCAGCAAGTGTAACTACATTCGTTGGCAAAGGCAATTCCGGTCTTCCGGTGGTAGCCCTTACCAGCCCGGTTGCTAATGAAACGTTTACCGCTCCGGCCACTATTACACTTTCGGCTACTGCTACCGATTCGGATGGCAGTATTGCCAGGGTTGAATTTTTTAACGGTACTACAAAACTAGGCGAAGTTACCTCTGCACCATATAATTATACCTGGTCTAATGTAGCTGCAGGTTCCTTTAGTATTACTGCTGTTGCTACCGATAATACCGGAAATAAAACTACTTCTGCCGCTGTTAACATTAAAGTAAATGTTCCTCAAGGACCTTACAACGGCATTGTCCACCAAATCCCGGGTACTATCCAGTTCGAACACTTCGATGTAGGTGGCAATGGTTTTGCCTACCACGATGCAACCCCGGGTAGTGAAGTTACTCCTGTGGTCAACTTTAGAACCAACGAAGATGTAGATATTGAAAACTGCACCGATGCAGGCGCAGGATATAATATTGGCTATGCCACCGCAGGTGAGTGGCTTGAATATACTGTAAACGTGACCAAACCAGGTACCTACGATATGGATTTGCGCGTAGCCTGCAGCGGAGCCGGCAGAACCCTGGATGTATCGATGGATGGCACAACTATAGCAAGTAATGTAGCCATACCTAATACAGCAGGTTGGCAAGTATGGCAGACAGTAAAAGTGAGTAATATAAACTTAACGGCTGGACAGAAAATTATGCGGGTAACGGTTGGAGCCACTGATTTTATCAATATGAACTATGTAACCTTTACCCTGACCAAAGAGCTAAAACAGGAGCCATATAATGGTACAGCACATACTTTACCGGGCAGAATCGAAGCAGAACATTATGACCATGGCGGACAAGGTTTAGCCTACAACGAAGCCAATACCAACGGCAACCAGGGCGGTGCAACACTTAGAAACGACGAAGTAGATATTGAAGCCACACAGGACGCAGGTGGAGGGTACAATATAGGTTATACACTAACTGGTGAGTGGCTGGAATATACAGTAAATGTAACAACAACAGGTGTTTACAATCTTGCGTTGAGGGTTGCTGCTGATGGCGATGGCAAACTTATGCATATAGAAGTTGATGGCGAAAATGTAAGCGGCCCTGTAAATATACCTAATACTGGTGGCTGGCAGGTTTGGCAAACGGTAACGGTACCCGGTATAGCCCTTTCAGCAGGCGAACATGTAATCAGACTGGCATTTGATACTGATTATATGAATATTAACTACATGGAATTTAGTGATGTAATTACCGGAGTGAGTTCTGGTAAATGGTCAGATATTCAACTTTTTCCTAATCCTTTCAAGGAAAAGGCTACGGTGAAAGTCAATGGAAAATTTGAGTACCAGATCATGAATAGCCAGGGCATGGTACTGGAAACAGGTTTCGCAGAAGATCAAAAGGAAATTGGTTCTGATTTATTAAAAGGAACTTACCTGATAAAAGTAACAGGCGAGGGCGAGCCTTTTGTTATAAAATTTATCAAACTCTGATTTGAACTAAAAACCTATTGATCAAAACACTTAGTTAATGGTCTGTAATAAAGGGGGCTGATGGTTGAAACTATCTGCCCCCTTTATTTTTATTCGTTTTACCAACGCTGTCAGGGTTTAAAACCCTGGCAGCGTTTTATATCGATGGTGAATGATAATTTCCGTAGCAGATCAAATTTAGAATATTATGGCTTTGAACGTATGTGTTTGTTTATTTTGAATTAGTGAGTAGTTAGCTTTAGGCACACAGCAAGGGACAGTGACGCTAGCAAGGCGGAAATGTACCTGAGCATTGGCGATATAGTAGTGCCATAGATTATGCCGGAGGCAAAGCATTGTTGGAGATAGATTTTGTTTAATGGTACGAGCTGAAAGCTCGCACCAGCGGTGGCTTATTTATTTTTATTAATATGGTAGACTCTCACATTCTCCATTATATTCTGAAAATAATGGTAACTTTATTTTATGGTTATCTAATATTTTTTTTGTGACTTTTGAATCTATTTTTTCTATATACTCACTGTTTCCGGTAACTAGATTATAACTATATGATCTGTTTTCAAGACTTTGTTCTATTTCATCTTCTTGATATACTATTGTTTGACAATTCCAACCACAACCAATTACATACCAATTGTTATTTTGAAATCTAATGGTAAAGCTTTGTCCACCATTACAACCTAGCCCTAAACTCCTGTCTCCAATTCCCATGTAAATCACATTTCCTTTTACAGTAATTGATACATCTTCGGCATCAATAAATTGTTTACCGTCAGTGAAAAACATACTATTATTTGTAGCTAAATATAAACCATTTATACTACCATGTATTATTAATATATCTCTTTTGTTTTCACTGTTATTGTTATCGACAGAGTCAATAAATATTAAATAATCTAAATATCCATCTTTATTAAAGTCAACTTCTGTTTTTTGAGAAACAATCCATTTTTTGAGAATAAAATTTTCAAATTGCCCAAATGCTTTTTGACTTTTGATTGAAATTATTATAATAATTAAATAGAGAAATAAATTTAAATTTTTGATCATATATAAGTTATAGATCAAGAAATTATTTGGCACTTTTCAATGTTGCCACCAACTATAATATAACGGAAATTACTGTTTTATAAGTTTAGTTGCCAGATCTCCTTTTTTAGTTTGCAATCTAATTACATACAAACCGGCAGGGAGAGAAGATACATTGATTTTTAGCGTCTGTTCTCCATTGTATTTAATGGTATTAACTACCATTCCCTGCATATTGGTTATGCTGATTGTGCCTTTTGTAGCACCAGTTTTTCTTACCTCAAGTACGGTTTCATCTGTAGTGATACTCGGATTAACGCTGAAGCTGTTTTCAGTAGCGTTTATAGTAGCATTCACCACAGTAGGAGTATATATCTGCACCCTTTCCAGGTCTCCCAGATATACCTTGCCGAATTCATCTAATGCGATAGAGGTGCCAAATTTGAAATCTCCGCTCCACTCAGTTATAAATGTGCCACTGCCATTGAATTTCTGCACCCTGTTGTTATTGCTGTCGAAAACATAGATGTCGCCTTTTGCGTCAGTTGCAATACCATACGGACTTCTGAATTGGCCTTCATCTGCTCCAAAGCTTCCCCACTGTGAAAGGTAAATACCCTCACTGCTGAATTTCTGAATTCGGTTGTTCCAGGTATCGGCCACAAATACATTTCCGGAAGCATCAACTGCAATATCGCCCGGATTGTAAAATTGCCCATCTCCGCCTCCCTGGCTTCCCCACTGTGTTAAATAGGTTCCTTCGCTATTGAATTTCTGTACACGGTTGTCATCCAGAACATACACATTTCCACTGCCATCTGTAGTGATGCCTCCTGGAAAATTAAACTGACCATTGCCCGTTCCCATGCTGCCCCATTTTTTGATAAATGTACCCTCACTACTGAATTTCTGTACCCGGCTATTATTTACATCAGTCACATACACATTTCCCGATGCGTCGGTAGTTATATCATACGGACCATTAAACTGACCGTCGCCATTGCCATTACTGCCCCACTGTAGAATAAATTTGCCTGCGCTGTTGAATTTCTGGATACGATCGTTTCCATTATCTGCTATATAAATATTCCCGGAAGCATCTGTTGCAACAGACGGACCATCAAATCCGGCTCCAAAGGTGCCCCATTGACTTGTGTAAGTGCCATCTGCACTGAATTTCTGTATGCGGTTATTTCCTCCATCTGTTACATAAAAATTCCCACTGGCATCTGTTGTGATAGCATAAGGAGCATTTACCTGACCATTGGCATTGCCTGGTGTGGCAAACTGGCTCAGATAGGTTCCCGAGCTGCTGAAGACCTGTATGCGGTTATTCCCTTGATCTGTTACATAAACCTTTCCATCGGCATCTGTAGTTACTCCGGTTGGTTTATTGAATTTTCCATTGGCATTGCCAACACCATAACTACCCCAGCGAGCAAGGTATGTTCCTGTAGAGCTAAACTTCTGAACAATACTGCTGAATAGATCGGTTACATAAATATTCCCGTCCTTGTCTACATGTAGGCCGCTGGGATTTAACATGTTTCCATCGCCTGAGCCAAATTCTCCCCATTTAGTTATGAAAGTACCACTACTGCTGTATTTGATAATTTGGTGATGTTCGGTGTCTGCTACATATACATTTCCGGATCCGTCAACAGCTATACCACTCGGGTCGTATAAGTCTGTTTCGTTTCCCCAGGTTGTTATGAATTTTCCGTCAAGGTCGAATTTCTGAATTCTGCTGTTGCCAATCTCAACTACATAAATATTTCCGTCTTTACCTGCAGCAATATTCACCGGTTCGTCAAACTCTCCGTGTGCATCTCCGGCTCCTCCATATTTGCTGCCCAGCTGCAGGAGGTATGTTCCGGTGCTGCTGAATTTCTGCACACGGTTATTATCGCGGTCTACCACCCATATGTTGCCTTCACTATCGGTAGTGATGCCTGCCGGACTATGAAAATGTCCATTGGCGCTTTCGTATTGGGAGAATCCAGTCAGATCAGAAACATATTTGTAATCGGTCTGAGCGGAAAGTCTGAACAAAAGCCCTGTCAGAAGGAAAATGAGGAGTAGATTTTTTTTCATGATTTTTTTAGGAAAAAGTTAGTAAAACAGAAAGGATTAAAGCTCGGGAAATAATTGGATAATTATAGTATTAAGCCCGGTAAATAGTTGAAAATATGTGGAAATATGCATCCTATTATGCGCAAATTCAGGATAAGGATTGGGTGTCCTGATCATTTCAGGGCAAACCCAGATACATTTAGCTAGGTCGTGTACTGAAATATTCGTCAGCCAATTATTATGAAACTGGTGATACGGTATGGATTTGGTTTAGTCAAATAGATAAATAAATTCGAGCTATAGTTGAGTTATTGGTCAAAAGACCAAAAACGGCTTAGAGATAATTTACCTATTTTCAATTTCCCCGATTTCTACCAGTATATTTGTTTTAAAATTTGAGTATTCATGAAAGTTCAATGCTATAGGGTATTTAAACCAGGTTCATTAAAGAAATTAATACTCACGACTGAAGATTTAAATAAGCCTGATAAAGATGAAGTAACAATACAGGTAAAAGCAATAGGACTCAATTATGCTGATATTTTTGCTATCATGGGATTATATAGTGCAACACCCAAAGAACCTTTTATACCCGGACTGGAATTTGCTGGTGTAGTTGCAGAAGTAGGTGAGAATGTAACAGCATACAAAGCAGGAGACAGGGTAATGGGTGTAACCCGTTTTGGGGCGTATACCACCTATTTGAATAACGATCAGAGATATATAATGCCATTGCCATCCAACTGGTCTTTTGAAGAAGGAGCTGCCTTTCCGGTGCAGGTGCTTACAGCTTATTATGGTTTGGTAACATTAGGTAATTTGCAGAAAGAACAAACTGTGTTAATTCATAGTGCTGCCGGTGGAGTAGGCTTGCTGGCCAACAGAATAGCCAAGAAACTGGGTGCATATACCATTGGCGTTGTTGGCAGTACATCTAAATTTGAAATTTTAAAGAAGGAGGGTTACGATCGCTTTCTTATTCGATCCAAAAATTTTAAAAAGGATGTTACCACTGCTTTAGAGGGAAAGGAATTAAACCTTGTAATGGAGACTACAGGTAATAAGTTTTTTAATTGGAGTTATGATTTACTGGCACCTATGGGAAGAATAATATCTTATGGTTCTGCACAATTTACTCCTTCGGGGCAGGCACCATTTTACCCGCTTCTGATTTGGAAATATTTGTTCAGGCCTAGAGTAGATCCTTTGTCCATGATAAAAGCCAACAAATCATTAATGGCTTTCAATCTTATCTGGCTTTATGAGAATGCTTGTCTGATGAAGGAATTATTGGATGAAATATTTAAATTGAATCTTGAAGCACCCATCGTTGGCAGAACCTATGAATTTAACGAGCTGCCACAAGCTTTGAAAGATTTTAAATCCGGCGATACTATTGGGAAATTGGTGGTAAAAGTATAAATAAACAGGATTAATGATTTACTTCCCGCATATCAATGGTTTTCATTAACTTACTTTCGCCTTGCCGGCGGGGCCTTACTTTTTTTCCATTGCTGAAAAAAAGTAAGCAAAAAAAAGCTAGGGACATGAGGAAATATTGCTAAAATTTCAATTCATTTCGCTAAAAATTTCAAACTTGTCCTCCTATGTCGGACTTCAAACAGTGAAATTTTTTACGCTTCATTCCTTGAAATTTCTTAACGCAATTTCCTCAAAGCCCGTCCGGGAACTAAATGGCTAATCCTATAAATAAATTAGCGATAGTTGCAGACTTATATTAAAACATAATTTTTACATCTGAATATGAAAACACTATATCTTCTCTCTTTTTTACTCTTATTTTCTTTTGCTGAATCAGCAGCACAAAAATCTACGCCGGCGGATTTAATAGAAGATTTTGAAGATGGCGATACCCAAAATAGCCTCGGCGGACATTGGTATAATTATGATGATAATAACGACGGTGGCAAAAGTTACATAAAACAAGGATCCTGGCAGAAAGGATTAGTAACCACAGGAGGTCATGAATCGTCGGGTATGTTGCATGTAGATGTGGTGCTCGACAAAGGGACTTACCAATGGAGTCCATATTTCGCACTCGCGACAATTGTAGAAGAATCAGTAACTCTGAGTCCCGCTGATTTTGCAGGTATTTCTTATTGGCATAAAGGCGTGGCACATAAGTTCGAGTTAAACACTCCCGATATTACCGATTACGATCACTATCAGATGCGAGTGCCTGCAAGTGATGTATGGAGGCTGGTGACTATTGATTTCGCCATGTTGAATCAGGAGGGTTGGGGAAAAAAGGTTCCGCTTAATTTAGAAAACGAAGTTAAATTGGTGTGGAGTCTAAACGAAAAATCAGGCAGTTTTCAAATCGATGATATTCGTTTTGTGAAAGACATCAAATATGTAAAACAAAACAATATGGAAATTCTGCCGGCATCCATCCCGGCTCCCGTGGCAGTGAAAGGAAATGTATCAAGCCCTTTAAATGACCTGTCGAAAAAATATTTGACCAAAGGCATGAACCTGGACAGCTGGGGGGAAGCAAGCAAGATAACATCCGCCAACCCAAACGACTGGAAGTTCAATGAAAAAACCATCAAACTACAGGCCGAGCAGGGTATACTGGGCATTCGCTTCCCAATTGATTTTGATTTATATGTGGTAGACCGGGTAAACGTACTTAGCGGCGCAAATAAGAAAATAGAAATAGAGCCTATGTTGTATACGCTTTTAGACTCTATGAATATCTGGACAAAACGCCACGGCTTATCCTATACGATCGATTACCATGCTTATGATGGAAGCTACAGCAGAGCTGCCTCTAAGGATCCAAAGTTCAGAGAAGCGGTGTCTTCTTTATGGCGTATTATAGCACAGCATTTTGTGAATGAAAAACGTCCCGATCTATTCTTCGAACTTACCAACGAGCCGGGTTTGAGCCTGCTAGATGGGGAATTCATTGACCAGGCCGACTGGACACTACTGGCTCATATGATGGTCGACTCCATTCGCAAAGTAGATAAGACAAGACCCGTTATTTTTGGAGATACGAAATGGTATAGCTTAGATGAATTAATTAAAAATAAACCCTTAAAAGACAAGTATGTAATCTACTGCTTCCACATGTATGATCCCTTCGTATTCACCCACCAGGGGGCTTCCTGGACACAGATGGGCACGATGAAAGGTATTCCCTTTCCTTATTCGCCCGAGCGTTGGTCTACGGAATACCGAGACTTTGGCATTACAGAGGGTACACCAGATTGGGTTAAAGAGCAGATAAAACGCTATTACCAGGAAGGCAATAAACAATACATCAAAAATAGACTGGCCAGTGTGAAGAACTGGGCTTATGACTATAATGTGCCGCTTATCTGCAATGAATGGGGTGCATTGCCCAACACGGCTAAGATTGAAGATCTGAATGCTTATTTTAAAACCATGGGAGAAATTTTCCGCGAGATGGATATTTCCTGGCAGGTGTGGTTCGGTATCTTCGATTCCGAGAGACGGTTACTGCCGGGTATGGCAGAGGCTTTGGATCTGAAGAAACGGTAAAATGGTTCGGTGAAATGAATGATGGGAGTCATAGAATTTGGCAATGAGATCCCATGGCAAAAGAGATGGATAGTATTCCAAAAGCTGAGCAGAAAATTGAATACATGCATAATAATCCATTAAATGAAAGATGGAATTAGACCATTATTCCTGCAGATTATTATTGGTCATCTGCATCTTTTTTATGAAAAAGGGAAAAGTGATTTCTCCTTTTTAACTGACTTTAGAGAATGTTTCGACTAAATTCAGACTGTGTGCTTATCATTCCGTCCTGTGTGCCACAGGCCGGTGGAAGGGTGTCAGTCAACACCAACTAACAAAAAAAACTAATAATGATACATGCATTATTGGGCTTTTTGAGGACTTTTTTCGCTAGTTGGCTAAGTGTTGTTCGTTCGTTTTTCTTATTTAGTAATCAATTATTTGTTTTAAATGGTGTTCTAAATGTAACCCTCCCATATTTATGACAGGGAAAGTGGCTGCTATGTTTCACAAACCAGGGAGGGTTATACCAGTTCTGAATTCTATAATTCGTCAAAACCTTATACACTATTTTTCGTAAGGTGGCCTTTAATCAAATGTTTATACGCGATTGGTGAGAAGAGAGTGTCAATACTCTATATTCATTAAATATTAAAACACATTTATGAATTGTACTAAGTTTTTTGGATTAATTATGATGTCTGCATTTACAATTTCGACGCAGGCACAGGATTGTTGGCAAAAAGTCGATAATCAGCAATTTACTCCTGTCTATACAGGCGAAGTTGTGCATGCAGATATAGATAATGATGGTGATCAGGATGTATTGATTACTGGTAGTAGTGGTATTAATGTAGGTAGTACAAAGTTATATACCAATGATGGTAGTGGAAATTTTACAGAAGTATCTGGAACACCTTTTGAACCGATTGAACACAGTAGTGCAACTTTTGCCGATGTGGATGGTGATAACGATCAGGATGTAATTATAATAGGAGCAAAAGCTGGAGTTACCTAACGTTACCAAATTGTATTTAAATGATGGCAACGGAGTTTTTACTGAGAATACTCAGGTGCCGTTTCATCAGGTTAGATATGGTTATGCCAGGTTTAGTGATGTCGATAATGATGGTGATCAGGATGTCTTAATTACAGGCGAAACATACGGCCCTATACGTACAGCTGTGCTTTATAAAAATGACGGAAATGGGAATTTCTCTGAAGTGGTAGAAAATAACTTCACTGGTGTTTATTATGCTCCGTCTGCTTTCGGTGATATAGATGGCGACAATGACCAGGATGTTATTATATCCGGTTACACCACCATCATTATTGGTACTACCAAAACTGAAGCTTTTGTAACTAAACTATATACTAATGATGGCACAGGTATCTTTACTGAGGTAGCTAATGCAAATTTAAGGCAAGTGGCAGATGGTGCACTTGAATTTGCTGATATAGATGGTGATAATGACCTGGATTTATTAACAACAGGAAAGATTAAGGCACCTACAGGTACAACTATTGTCGCCACTGATTTATATATTAATGATGGTTCTGGGAATTTTACCATGCTCGCAAATACCCCTTTTGTTAATGTTGGAGCAGGTTCTGTGTCTTTCGCTGATGTTGACAATGATGGAGATGAGGATGTTTTAATTGCAGGTTTAGCAGGAACTACAGCTACACCGGATCGAGTTACAAAATTGTATCAAAATGATGGTGTCGGGAATTTTACTGGTGTTGAAGGTACTCCATTTGATACTGTTCGATATGGTTCTTCTGCATTTTTTGATGCAGATTCTGATGGTGATTTGGATTTACTATTGCTAGGACAAAAAAAGTATGGTGGAGCTCGTGTTACTAATCTCTATTTAAACTGTAGCGGAATTACAACAGGTAATACTATGGCTACTCAAAATACAACAATAGCTTATCCTAATCCTACTCATAATTTTCTTACGCTAAGTGGTGATTATGAATATAATATTTACAATTCTATGGGAAATCAAGTTCTGTCGGGCAAAGGAAGTTCTGTTTCGTTGGAAAATTTTCCGGATGGAGTATACTGGTTGGAAATTGATGGTATAAAAACCAAAATATTGAAATATTAAAGAATACCAGTTTAACAGAAATTACTAAGTAAAAATGGGGTAAAGCAATCTTTTTATAGATGGTTTACCCTTTTTACTTTAAAGATATTTTAATTTCCGCCGCTGTTTGCGTTCCTTTCCTAGTTCAAGCGTTCGAGGCTGACGCACATCTATATATTAAATAATTAATATTTCGGTTTGTACGGCCATAGTCCTTTGAGAAAACCAAACCCCATACATTAACAATCGATATAAAACCCTGTCAGCGTTTTATATCGATTGTTAATGATAATTTCCTTAGCAGATCAAATTTAGAATAATTTGGCTTAGAGCGTATGTGTTTATTTATTTTGAATTAGTAAGTGGTTTGCCGTTGGCGCACGGCAAGGAACAGGGAGGCTAGCAAGGCGGAAATGTACCTGAACATTAGCGATATAGTAGTGCCATAGATTATGCCGGAGGCAAAGGATTGTTGGAGATAGATTTTGTTTAATGGTACGAGCTGAAAGCTCGCACCAGCGGTGCCTTCGTTTTGGGCGAAGGCTTCCATGAAATTGTTTGTAATATGGTACTCAAAAATTACTCTTTTACTATTTTCTGGATTCTACCATTTACTTTCACCAAATAAATTCCCGAAAGTAAATGCCCGATATGGATTTCGTTCGTACCAGAAGCCACTTTATTTCCTGCTAAATCGAATATTTCGGCTGTGCCTGACACGTTTAGAATGTCTTTGGCTGGGTTGGGATAGGCAAGTATAGATGAAGAAAAGTTTGCAGATTCTACCTCAATATTTGTAATAATATTTGTCAAATCAGCTTTGTAAATTTTCCCGTCATTGCCGATTGCGTAGATGGCTTCGTTTTCGTAAAGTGAGATACTTTTTGCACCTGATGGTACTTGTAGCTTTTTTTTCCAAGTATTTTTGCTGTGATCGAAGTGGTAAATATTTCCATCAGCATTGATTCCCCAAATGTTATTGTATCCTCCTACACTTACAGCCAAAGCAAGGTTGTTCGAAAGAGTTGTCCATGTACTTGAAGTAGTGTTGTAGATAGAAGATGTGATTCCATTGGTAGCGACAATCGTATTGTCAGTTCCGATACTTATATCAAAATATTGACCTGCAAGGGCAGTCCATGAGCCACCAAATGTATGCTTACGAACATTTCCTGACGCATCTCCGCCAACTAGAGTTGTTGCATTGATGTCTATCTTAGGTAAGCCAGTTGGGCTTGCAGGCGATAAGGTCATCCAAGCATTGGTTGTATAATTATATTCATACAAAAAAGTATTGGCCAATCCAGTTGCGATCAATCTATTGGAATGTGCTGCTATGTCACTAGCGATTCCTACTCCTGGCAAAAAAGCAAAGGCTGCATCAGTTGTCTTTTTCAGATACACATTTCCTTTGTTTGCCACATTTGCGCCAATTACATACAAATCGCCATTATTGGAAACCTCGATTTGGGTAGCACTTGCAGGCGCATTTCCCAAATCTATCCATGACGTATATTTGTCTGTCGCGCCCGGAAATAAACTTTTATATACATTTCCATCGTTTCCTAGGGCCCATAGTTCATTATTTCCTTCCATCGAAATTGATTTAAAGTTCGAGCCTGTTTTTTTCTCCCAAGAAGTATTGGTGTTGTTGTACTGATACACATCGCCCAGCGTATCAACCGCCCAAACATTTTCTAAGCTTGCCGCAGTGATGGAGATCAATTCTAAGGTAGTTGAGATGGTTACATACTGACCGCCTCTTAAAATTTTGGATGTTTTTCCGTTTCGAATGATGGTAGTTCCGTCTTTTGCTTTTGCTACTTTGTCGGCTGGTTCTGACAAAGCTTGCCAAGTACCATTGATGGTAGTTTCATACAATGCATTATTTTCATTTCGGCCAAATAAAGTAATGCCGTTGAATTCTAGGTCGGTAAGCTTGCCAGCAGGGGTAATAAATAAGCCCCAGCCTGCCCCTGAATTGAAATAAATGTTGCTGTTTTTCTGGACATTAAATCCTCCAGAACCATACATTTTTCCACCTGAAACAGAAATGTCATTTAGGATACCACCGCCAGCAAGCAACGTAAATGTGGTTTCTGTTGATTTTTTGCGATAGATATTGCTTGCAGTAGTAGGGCCTAAAATGTAGGCATCGCCATTAAAGTCTGCTTCTATTTGAAATGCCCCAGCAGGTGCGTTGCCCATATTTTCCCACGTTTGAGCTTTGGTAAAAAATGAGGCCAGTATTAGTCCAAGAATTGAAAATGTTTTTTTCATTTTGCTGAATTGTTTTAAAATAGTTTGTATGCGGATGCTTTCGCTCAAAGCGAAGGCAACCGTTGTTGTTGTTATTAATTACTCTTTTACTATTTTCTGGATTATACCATTTACTTTCACCAAATAAATTCCAGAAAGTAAATGCCCGATATGGATTTCGTTTGTACCAGAAGCCACTTTGTTTCCTGTTAAATCGAATATTTCGGCTGTGCCTGGCACGTTTAGAATGTCTTTGGCTGGGTTAGGGTAGATTTCTATTGAGCCGTACATTTGTTCATCTTTAATACCAGTTACGATTGAAAGGGCTAGGTCGTCCACCGTCAAATCTGTTCTTTCGCTCGGTGTGTTGCTGGTGGGACATTGGTCACAACTTTTAAGATTAATGGTGATTGAATTTGAGTTAAAAAAGCATGGTTTTGAGCTTCCTTTGATATAGTCACAATCTGATGCTACAATCTTGATTTCGAAAGGAGTATTTTCAGATGTTGAAGTAGTTTGAAGAGAACCACTTAGGTTTTTCCCATCAAAGGTTCCCGTTACTTCTATTCGACCAGAATATTGTGACTGACTACCAAAAAATGTATAATTACCTGTTAGTTTTTCAGGAATGTTTGTAAGGCTAATTGCTTGACTCAAAATTTCATTTACCGATACCACAATTGGAATTCCAGGCACATAACTGAGGCATTGTTTAGTTTCTGGGTCAAAAGCTATGCACCTGGGAGGGCCCATAGTTTCGGTTGTGTAGCTACTAACAGTAGCAGCTGCACCATTGATTGTTCCTATAGATCCGGTGCCATTCCAGCCCCAAAAAGTATTTGTGCCATTATTTGAGTCAAAGTCGCCATTGACGATTGTCTGTGCCGAAACAAGGCTGCATGAAGCAATAATTGAGAAGATAGTAAAAATTTTTTTCATGATAGAAGGCGCTGTTTTATTGATACTAACAAAAATAGAATCAAACTAAACGCAACGTACTACCCGAAAAGGATAGGGTGTAAGAAATTACATATTATTGATAGAAACTAAACAATACGCTGCATTTTGGCTTTGGCTATCGCATCTTCTTTGCTGCCAACCTGCAGTTTGATGTAGATGTTTTTGATGTGGAATTTGACAGTCGAAAAACTAATTTCGAGTTTTTCTGAAATGGTTTTGTAGCTTTTTCCTTCAACAAGTAGCTTTATAACATCTATCTCTCTGTTTGATAGTAAATTACTGTTTTGTTTGTGAAAAGATTTTGCTACCATTCTAGCGATATTGGCACTCATGGGGGCACCTCCTTTGATTACTTCGTCCAGGGCATCCAGTAGTTGTGTGTGACTGCTGTTTTTGGTGAGGTAGCCAGTAGCTCCTGCACAGAGTGCATCAAATACACGGTCGCTGTTTTCGAAAACCGTGATTATAATGACTTCGGCTTTAGGAAAAAGAGCCTTCATTTGCTTTGTTCCCTCTATACCATTCATACCAGGTAGGTCGATGTCCATCAACACAATATCGGGGTTTATAGATGTACTATTTTCGAAAGCTTTCTCACAACTTTCAAAAACGTGTGTCATGCTATAATTCGCTGTAGAATTAATAAGTAGCTGAAAACCAGCTCGTATGTCAGGGTTGTCTTCAATTAGAATGATATTTTGTATGGAATTTGTCATTCTACAAGTTAAGTTAGTTTTCCGTTGAAATCACCTACCCCAAATGGGTAGTTTTTAGTTGGTATTTTTTAGCCGATAGGCTATAGTTTGGGAAAGGTGGAATTTTTTGGCCAACAAGCTTATGCCCATTGCCTAGTTTAACCTTCTAATTGCATCGTGATTTCAAAACTTGTTCCGTTTTCTGAGGATGAAATACGGTGCAATGCCCCAATTTGCTCCAATCGTTTCAGAATATTGTTTAATCCTCTTTTGGGCGTATTTTCAAAATTAAAGCCCAATCCGTTGTCAATTACGTTTATTGTGGTCCTTTTTTCGTTGGATAAAACCGAAAAACGTATTTCAGTACATTTTGAATGGCGAGCCGCATTGGTCATTATTTCTTTGCAAACCAATACCAAATGTCTGCCAGCGGTCGATTTTACTTTTGCTAAACTGGCTTCGGAAGTATTGGTGTGCGAATAAAAACTAATGTCCATACCGTTGAAAAACTGTTCGCCAAAGTCGCGCAAGTACACGAATAGTTCGAACAGATAATCGCTCTTGAAATCAATAGACCATATAAAATCCTTCGTTCCGTCAAACAATTCCTTTGATCGAGTTTCAATTGTTTTCAGCAGTTTTATTGCTTCTGGATTTTGTTCTTTATTATGAAGCGTAAATGCTACCGATTGAGATAAAATATTGATACTAGCCAGTTTATTTCCCATTTCATCATGAAAATCGCGTGCCAGACTGCTTCGTAATTGGCTCAATTCGTCGGTTTTTTGCTTTACTCTGATTTCTAATTCGCTTATTTTTTCTTTGCTCAGTTCTTCTAGTTTTCGGTTGGTGTTTTCCAAAACACGTGCAAATGTGCCCACAAGCGTAGCCATCAATAGTACTACAAATATCCATGTGAACAAATAGTGAGTATTGTTGTGCGTGATGACATAGTTTTTGAAAAAATTGGTATCGACAGTTAGTTGACTCTCAGTAAAATACAAGTAGACAATATAAGCACACACAAGCAAAGACGAAAAAATACCCCAACGATAATCAATGAAAATTGATTGGCTGATGATGCACACAAACATCCATACGAGGTCGACTGAATAAATCCCACCTGTATGATATACGCTAATCATTATAGGAATGTAAGAAAGTGCAGCCATGTACATGATCGGAATCTTGAAATTGGACGTAATCCGCAACATCGAAACACCAATAGCAAATAGGCTTACACAGATATAGTTATTCCAGTTTTTGACCGTATCTTCAGGATATACCACTGCAAAATAGATGCAATAAGGAATCAGAAAAAGCAATATAACTGACAAGATGTAGGCAAAAACTTTGGCTTTCCGATAGTCTTTGTGAGTATGGTTGCGCAGGTGTGGATGAAGCAAAAATAGAAACATCGTTATTGAGTATATTGGTTTGTAAATAGAAACAATGAGCGTTTTAGCTTAGTATTTGGCACACTAAATTCACAATTGCACTTCCACGTTCAAACATAGCTCAAATTTATTTATCTATATGATTTAACCAAAACCATTCTTTTACAATTGTTTCATTAAAACTTGCTGACGAATATTTATATCCATTCGGAAAACTACAAAATCCGGCATTTACCGGATTGTCATGAATGTGTTCCAGCTTCTGGTAAATCACTAACAGGCTATATGATTTTGGTTGCTGTTCAAAAGGCTCAGAAACAGCAAGAGATACAGAATACCAACATGTGGGTAAAACAAATTCTCTACTTGGTTGGTAGAAATTAAGCAGTCTCTCTCCGTGTGTCCCCGACCAACCAGCAGATAGGATTCCGGTGAACTGCACTCGAGGTGATGTCATTTCGATCGGAGCATAGCGGAGTGGAGAAATCTCCTTACCAATAAATAAAAAAGAGCTAATAATTATGCTTAGTCGTCCGACTAAACTTAATACGGTTAGATATTTAGATAGGTAATCTTAAAACTTTATTAGCCTTGGGGGTAACCCAGGGCTTTTTTTATGGTTTGAAAAACACTTTCCTTGCCTCTCAATATTTAAATGAAATTATGGGTCAATAGGGAAAAGTATGAAGGACTTTCATTTTGAAATTAAATTTTAAATAACATGTAACCATCAATCAAAATTACGTGAATAATAATTATATTCACGTAATTTAAATACGTGAATAATGAAGTGGGTATATGAACATTCCAATTGGCCAAATTTTACCTTTCAAAAGGCTCAAATAGAGACTGTCATTACCTCAATTCATAGAAAAGAAGCCGGTCTTATAGCCGTTCTAAACATAGCAGGTATTGAAACCTGTAAAGAATTTGAAGTCAATAACTATGCCTCTGAAATCATAAGTTCCTCAAAAATAGAATCCATCAACCTAGATGAAAGTCAAGTTAGATCCTCTATCAAAAGAAGACTTGGTATGGAATCAACCAATTTTATAAAAAATCGCTATGTAGATGGCTACATAGAAGTTATGCTTGATGCAACTAGGAATAATATTAATCTTGACAAAGAAATACTTTTAAAATGGCATTCTGCCCTCTTTCCTTCAGGAAGGGATGATTTTGGAAACCCTATGAATATCGGATCATTCAGAAATGATAAGCAAGGGCCAATGACAATACAATCCGTAGCCATGGGAAAAGAAAAAATTCATTATATCGCTCCTTCTGCTACTGTTTTGGAAAAGGAAATGACAAAGCTTTTAACATGGTATAATGCAAATCACGGAGATAAATTTTTAAAATCTGCATTGGCTCACTATTGGTTCTTAGCAATTCACCCTTTTGATGATGGAAATGGGCGTGTAGCAAGAGTAATAGCTGAACATGCTCTGAATTATAAAACTGGTATAAATATTCAATGTTACTCCGTAAGTGAATCAATAGAACAAAATAGAAATGAATATTACAATATTCTTGAAAAAACATCTTCAGCAAACTCTATGGATATCACCAGTTATATAAGTTGGTATCTTAAAGAAATTGAAAAATCACTAGACAGGGCAAAAGAAAGATTAAATAATGTTTTCAAAAAAATCTCCTTTTGGCAAAACAATAAAATTCAACTTAATGAAAGGCAAATCGATATGATTAATCGGTTGTTCGATGATAATTTTATTGGCAAATTAAATACAGACAAATACAGCAAAATATATAAAGTTTCGAAAGAGACAGCCTCATTAGATCTTAGATATTTAACTCAACAACAAATTTTAAAAACTTACCCTGGAGGGGGGAGAAGTACCAGTTATTATTTATCATTCCTAGGACCTAAAAAGGAGTTCATGATAGATCAAGGAATGAGTAAGTAGAATAGGTTCTAAATAATGACCGTTTAAAAGTCATCAACATTTATCGCTTAATAGTTCCCAAAAAAAAACACCCACTGGCGCGAAGTGTGTCGTGAAGTCTTGATGAGAATCAAAGGTATGTTGTATAAAAGATGGTAGTAGGTCTACCGAAATCGCTGTTTAAGCGGAGGTAGAAAATACTCATTTGGTCCAAGGTTGCAAAATGGTAGTATCTGGTTTAGCGTCCGCTTGGAACTTTTTGATACGGGATTTGTAAGCCAACCCATTGGCGCAAACATACCCGGTCGTGCCCATATTAATATTCTGGATTTTTTCCGCCTCTGTTTGTGTTTCTTTAAAAGTTTAAGCGTCCGAGGCCATCACATATCTATATTTTAAATAATTAATATTTCGGGCTGCACGGCCATAGTCCCTTGAGAAAACCAAACACGATTTGCAACGCTGACAGGGTTTAAAACCCTGTCAGCGTTTTCTAAAATGGTAGTTTATTGAAATGTTTAATGTTTTTTTTGAATTATTTGATGACCTATTACAGATAGAAACGTAGCCTATCGAATTTTCCCGGAGAATGCACTTGTATCTATAAATAAAGGAGCGTTCAACCGGAATAATCAGTTCACATTTTAGGAATAATACAAATAATCATAAAACTCTATGCATACAATTTTTACGAATCTGTTCAGAAATTTGTGTCTGGTCCCAGTAATATTCATTTTTTTTACCGGAACAGCTTTTTCCCAAAGAGACGGTGTTTCGACCTATATGAACCCCATTATTCCCGGAAGTCATCCAGACCAGACCTTGATGAAAGACGGGGATAATTATTATACAGCAGGTTCCAGTTTCCACTGGGCGCCTAACTTCCCTATTTATCATTCTACCGATTTGGTTCACTGGAAAATTATCTCTACAGTAGTCGACCCCAACTGGTCGGTCATTAAAAACAATGCTACACCAAAAGACGGAACCTGGCAGGGGGCATTGGCCAAATTTGGTGGAAAATACTGGGCATTCTTTTTTATTCATGGAGCAGGTCAGTATTTCTGTACCGCAAGCAGCATGGCAGGGCCATGGACTGCGCCTACACTGGTTCAGGGTTCTATTGGGTATGATAATGCCATTTTTGTGGACGACAATGACAGAGCCTATATGCTGATGAAAAATGGTCAGGATTTCGCGGCAATTCAGGAAATTAATACAAACGGGCAACTTATTGGAACCCGCATGGACATGAGCTGGGTAAACCGTGACCACATATACAGTTGGGCAGAAGGTCCTAAAATGTGCAAAAGAAATGGTCGCTATTATTATTTTGTGGCAGGTCACGTATATGGTGGTCAGTATGTATTGAGCAGTGCTTCGCTTACTGCCAATGAAGCCAGCTGGACTCGTCATGGTAATTTTTTCAGAGGAACGGCAACTGGTGCCTTTACCGGTCCAAACCATATTTCCCAGCCTGTGCAAATTTCAGACGGTACCTGGTGGGGCATTTGTCACTCTTATGGAAACAATGGTTGGGAAGGACAAGGTCGCCAAAGTATGCTGTTTCAGGTACATTGGGATGCAAACAATGTTCCTTACTCCAACAATCCGAATGGTCAGCCACTTACCGCACCTAATCTTCCCAGCAATGGTGTAAACTATGAATTTCCTGAATCTGACAATTTTACATCGACTACCAGAAAACCTGAATGGTATTTCCACAATGTAAATGATATTGGAAAAGTTTCTGTTAGTGCCCGTCCGGGGTATATGAGAATATCGCCGGGTACAGGAATCATGCACGCTTTGCAGCGAGACGCATGCAAAAATTACAGCATTGTGACTAAAGTGGAAATCAATGCCACAGCTAATGGTCAACAGGCAGGCTTGAGGTTGTTGAATGGGGAAGATGCAGTTTATGCAAATGTTTATAGTGGATACAACAACGGGAAAAAGTTTGGTATTACTTTTAACGGAACCAATACTACAGAAGTAAACAACACCATAGGAAATACAGTATGGTTGAAACTGGTTCGTAATCTACACAATATCACTGGTTTTTATAGTGCAGATGGTATCGATTGGACACAAATTGGCGGTAACGTAAGTGTAGTAGATTTGGATAAAGCACAAACCAACGACAATGCCTGGGTAGGCACTAGTATGGGATTATATGCAAGAGCACAGGTAGCCGATTTTGATCAGTTTTCATTCAATCACGGATTCGACCCCATTAACATTGCTACATACTATCATTATAATGCTACAACTATAACCAGTGGAACAGTTTCCAATAACAGTGATGGTGCATGGTGTATGTTGCCGGGAGTTACCATGGAAACCAATGGTTCACCTGCTAATCAACTAGTAGTAAGTGCAGCATCTGCAAATGCTAATGGAACATTGGAAGTTTGGACTGATAATATAGGGACAGCAGGTACAAGAATAGCCTCCATACCAATCACCAACACTGGTGGTACTGGTACTTATCGGGATTTCACTGCTAGTGTATCCGTTTCAGGACAGCATGATTTGTACTTCCGATTCATAGGTGCAGCTAATGTTTTCCGCCTGAATACTGTGAAATTTGTGGCAAGTAAAGGTCCGGTTGTCGCTTTAACATCGCCAATTACCAATGCTACTTTCTCTGCTCCGGCAACAGTTAACCTTGCGGCAACAGCAACTTCTACTGCAGGTACCATTTCTCGCGTAGAGTTTTTCAATGGCACGACAAAAATAGGTGAAGCACTTACTGCTCCATACACCTTTACCTGGAACAATGTAGCAACAGGTACATACAGTATAACTGCCAGAGCAACAGATAGTCAAAACAATTCAACAACATCGGCAGCGGTTTCTATCAGAGTAAACCAACCTCGTGGCGCATACAATGGTACTGTACACTCCATACCTGGCACTATACAACTAGAGCATTTCGATGTAGGGGGCAATGGCATTGCGTACTTAGACAATACTCCTGGTAGCGCAGTTACTCCGGTTGTCAATTTTAGAACAGACGAAGACGTAGATATAGAAAACTGTACAGATGCAGGAGCAGGTTATAATATTGGCTATGCCACAGCCGGCGAATGGTTGGAGTACACAGTTGATGTTACTAAACCGGGAACCTACGATCTTTTACTTCGGGTAGCTTGTAGTGGCGACGGTCGAACGCTTTCTGTAGCTATGGACGGAGTAAATATAGCAGCCAATGTAGCAATACCTAACACAGCAGGTTGGCAAAACTGGCAAACGGTTACGGTGAAAGATATAAACCTCACCACCGGTCAGAAGTTTATGCGAGTTACCATGGGTGCAACTGATTATGTAAACATGAATTACGTAAGCTTTAACCTGACTAAAGAACTGAAACAAGAGCCATACAATGCTACTGCACATCAGATACCGGGCAGAATCGAAGCCGAACATTACGACCTTGGTGGCGAAGGACTTGCCTTGCATGAAACCAATGCCAACGGCAATGAAGGTGGGGCAACCTTGAGAAATGATGAAGTGGATATAGAGCCTACCCAGGATGCAGGTGGGGGTTATAATGTTGGTTACATACTAAATGGCGAATGGCTGGAATACACTATTAATGTACCTGCGGGTGGCGTTTATGCACTTGACCTGCGAATGGCTGCTGATGGAGCGGGTAAAACCATGCATGTACAGGTAGATGGTGAAGATGTGTCCGGTCCCGTTTCGGTACCTAATACTGGTGGCTGGCAAATTTGGGAAACGGTAACGGTAAATAATATAAACCTTACTGCGGGTGAGCATGTAATCCGTCTGGCTTTTGATTCGGATTATATGAACCTGAATTATATGGAATTCAGAGATGTAATCACGGGAATCAAAGAGAATGATTTGTCAAAGGTTAAAGTATCTCCTAACCCTTTCTCAGAAAATGGTATACGTGTTGACCAGGCCGGTGACTTTCAATATAATATTTCTGATGTAAGCGGATCACCAATTGAGTCCGGCACTGGTACTGAAGGTAAAACCGTAGGATCTGGTTTAAATGCGGGAGTTTACTTCCTGACCATCAGGAATGGAAACGGTGTATTTGTGCATAAGATCGTAAAGAAATAAAAAAGACTTTTTAGAAATAGTTTAGCAGCAAGTACTTAATTGGCTTGCTGCTTTTTTTGGAAAAATTATTTATGTCAAAAAATGTCTGAATATAAATAGGCTCTAAAGTGGGGCATTGATTTATCCTAAATTAAGTCTTGAGGTAATTTTTTACTTATGGCTTATACTGACCTTACAAATACTAAATGCTTTAAAGCAATGAAAGAATCAACCTGGAAAAAACTCTTAGGTACTAGTAGCTTTATTTTATTCTGTGTAATTGCTTTGATAGCTTTTACCCTAAATGCAGCAAACGCTCAAAATGCTACCAATCCTATTTTGTACACCGATGTACCCGACCCTGATTTTGTAAGGGTAGGAGATACATACTATATGAGCAGCACCACTATGTATTTTAATCCTGGCTTGCCGATTATGAAGTCTAAAGACCTTGTAAACTGGGAGTTGGTGAATTACTGTTACCCGATTATGGTAAACAATGATGCCATGAACCTTAACGGTGGTCAGGAGGCCTACAGTGGTGGTACCTGGGCAAGTAGTATCAATTACCATAACAATCGTTTTTATGTGAGTTCTTTTTCGTACACAACCGGCAGAACGTATATCTATCATACCGCCGATATAGAAAAGGGGCCATGGACAACCATTACGCTTAATAAAGTTTATCACGACCATTCGATATTGTTTGATGACAATGGCAGAGTATTCATAGCCTATGGACATGATAATATTCAACTCACTGAACTGCGTCCTGATTTAACAGGTGAACTGCCTGGCGGAATTAACAAAGTGATTATAAATAAAGCTTCTGCTGTTGCCGGTACCAACTTTATACTTACAGCAGAAGGAACCCGTATTCAAAAAATAAATGGTATCTATTATGTGTCTAACATCTGCTGGCCATCCGGCAAAGGAAGAACTCAGATCTTACACCGATCCAATACTATAGATGGCAATTATGAAGGTAGAGTCGTATTCCAATCATCTGCCGGATCTGCTCAGGGTGAATACATAGACACCCCTGAAGGTAAATGGTATGCTATATTCTTTCATGACCATGGCGCTTTGGGTAGAATACCGGATTTAATGCCCGTAACCTGGACTAATGGCTGGCCTACTATTGGTGTAAACGGACAAGTACCTGCAACAGTAGATATTCCAAAAGGGGCCGGAACGCTAAAAGGTATTATTGATTCGGATGAATTTAGTACTGCACCACCATTGAAATTGCAATGGCAATGGAATCACAACCCCAACAACAATTATTGGTCTCTGAGCTCAAGACCGGGTTTTCTGCGCCTTACCAACGAACGCACCGACGGGAACGTTTTAAAAACCACCAATACACTTACCCAGCGTACCTTTGGACCCAAATCTACCGGATATGTAGCCCTGGATGTGAGTGCTATGAAAGATGGCGACTATGCCGGATTGGTGGCCCTGCAAAACAATTACGGATTTATTGGGGTGAAAATGTCCGGCGGTACCAAAACCATTGTTAGGGCGCAAGGTAAAGGATTTGCTGCTGCACATACCGAGCTGGCATCTGTACCTTTAAATCAAAACACAGTTTATCTGCGGTTGGATTTTGACTTTACCAATCGGGTAGACGATGTACATTACTTCTATAGTTTAAACGGGACTTCTTGGACTGCATTTGGCAGCAAAACCGATATCAATTTTGATCTGGAACATTTTACAGGCTATCGTTTTGGATTATTCAGTTATGCTACACAAAGTAGTGGTGGTTATGTAGATTTTGACTTTTTCAGAGTAGGGGCAAATATTACCGAGGCAGAAAAGGTAGGACCCAGTGTGGCCTTTACAAGTCCTGCCAGTGGTATTGCTTATAGTGCTAATTCGGATATTGAGCTTAATGCAACAGCCAGCTCACCCAATGGAGGAATAAACAATGTTAAATTTTACAATGGCAATACCCTTTTATTTACCGATAATCTAGCCCCGTATTCTTATACCTGGTCTGGTGTACCTGCCGGTACATACAATCTTAAAGCAGTAGCTACAGATAACCAGGGCAAAACTGCTGAAACTGAAGTATCAATAAAAGTAAATATACCTCAGGGTCCATACAATGGCACAGCGCACACTATTCCTGGTACTATTCAATTCGAACACTTCGATGTGGGAGGCAATGGTTTTGCCTATATGGATGCAACGCCAGGTAGTGCAGTTACTCCGGTAGTTAATTTCAGAACCGATGAAGACGTAGATATAGAAAACTGTACTGATGCAGGTGCTGGTTATAATTTAGGATATACCACGGCAGGCGAATGGCTGGAATATACAGTAAATGTGACCAAACCAGGCACCTACGATATGGATTTGCGAATAGCCTGCAACGGTGCTGGTAGAACCTTGTCTGTCTCAATGGACGGCGTAGCAATTGCCAACAATATAGCCATACCAAATACCGCAGGCTGGCAAACCTGGCAAACTGTAAAAGTGAGTAATCTAAACCTGACCGCAGGCCAAAAAATCATGCGGGTTACCATTGGTGCTACCGATTATGTGAACATGAACTATGTAACCTTTACCCTGACTAAAGAACTTAAGCAGGAGTCATATAAGGGAACAGCCCATCAGATACCCGGCCGTATTGAAGCTGAAGAATACGATCTTGGGGGCGAAGGTTTAGCTTTTCACGAAGGTAATAGCAATGGAAATGAAGGTGGAGCAACCTTAAGAAATGATGAAGTCGATATCGAAGAAACTCAGGATACAGATGGCGCCTACAATATTGGTTATATCCTAAACGGTGAATGGCTGGAATATACAGTCGATGTGCTTTCTTCCGGAGTGTATGATCTGCAATTGCGTGTAGCCGCTGATGGTACTGGCAAACTAATGCATATGGAAGTAGATGGTGAAGATGCTACCGGCCCAATCAGTATTCCTAATACAGGAGGCTGGCAAATCTGGCAAACTATCACTGTCAATGATATTAGTTTGACCGAAGGAGAGCATATAATCAGACTGGCTTTTGATTCAGACTATATGAACCTGAATTATATACAGTTTAATGATGTGATTACCGCTGTTAAGAATTCTGAATCATCTGGCATTTCAGTTTTCCCTAATCCTTTTTCAGATGGCGGAACATCTGTATTGTCTAATGGGGAGTTCAACTACCGCATATCCGATATAAACGGTTCGGTGTTGGAAATCGGTAAGGGTAATCATGAATTATTAATCGGATCCAATCTCAATCCCGGAGTTTACTTCCTCACTATAGAAAACAACAACGCCGTATCCATCACAAAAATCCTTAAACAATAAGAATTTACCCAAATAGAACTATAATTATGAACAATGTACGATTGATTTTTAGCCTGATAGGAGTTATTGCCCTTTTTGCGGTAAATAGTTCCTTTGCGCAGACTTATCCGCCTTCCTGTGTGGTTACTACACCTTACAGCAATGCTTACTTCAAAGCCGGTACTGATGTAGAGATACATGTATACGCTACCGATATAGGCAAAACCATCAATAATGGTACGGTTACAAAAGTGGAATTTTTCAACGGAAACACTAAGCTGGGTGAAGCTACCACACATACCAATTATACTTATAAATTTATCTGGGGCTGCGTTCCTGCCGGTACATACACCATTAAGGCCAGGGCGACTAATGACAGAGGGGTAACTTTCACATCGGTAGGCAATATTATTACTGTGGGAACAGCTAATGTGACTCAGCGCGGTATGAGTGCCTGTAAAGGCAAATATCTGGCAAACATCATTGCCGGTTCACCAAATGTAAGTTACAATACCTTATGGAATGGTGTAACGGCTGAAAATAGCTGTAAATGGGGTTCGGTAGAAGGTACAAGGGACGTAATGAACTGGGGAAGTGCAGATGTAAGTTATAATCACGCAAAAAACAATAACCTGTTGTTTCGATATCATGCTGCGCAGTGGGCGGCACAGTACCCGTCCTGGATTCTGGGTTTGAGTACCGCAGATGCCAGAGCAGAGTTGGTGGAGTATATGGAGGCTATAGCAGCTCGCTATCCTTTAATGGATCAAATGGATGTATTAAACGAACAGTTAAGAAGTCACCAGGCAGCCAATCAGCAATTTAGAAACCTATTGGGAGGAGGGACGAATATATCACCTACAAACTATGCCTGGCAAATATGGCTTTTTGAGCAAGCCAGAAGAATTTTCCCTAATACTAAATTGATCTTAAATGATTATGGACTGGAGAATGATCAATCTGCCATCAATGAACAATTAAACTTAATCAAGGTGTTAAGAGACAGAGGTTTAATTGATGGTTTTGGATCGCAAGCTCATTGCTTCAACATCGATGGAATATCGGCTACAGCTTTGAAAAATTCACTTGATTTGATGGATAATTCAGGTGTACCTACATACATTACCGAATTGGATTTGAATGGAGGACAATCAAATGATAATAATGGGGCGGCTCAATTAGCCAGTTACCAGACTCATTTCCCGGTTTATTGGGATCATCCTTCAGTAGCAGGTATTACACTTTGGGGTTATGTTACTAATGCTACATGGATTGGCGGAACAGGACTTATGAGTAGCAGTGGTGTTGATAAGCCTGCAATGACCTGGTTGAAGCAATATGTTTCCGGTAAACCAAGTGTTGGTTACCCTATTTGTGCATCCGAAGGTTGCACCAACAGCGGACAAATTAGTCTTTCCATTACCTCACCTACAGAAGGGCAGACCTTTACAACAGCAGATCCAATTTCATTTTCTGTATCAGCTACCGATGGCAATGGCACTATTTCCAATGTGAAGATTTATGATGGTACTACTTTACTGACTACTATTAATTCTGCTCCATATACGTATAACTGGACAGGTGCTACTGTTGGAACACATCAGATTAAAGTAGTGGCAACCGACAATCAGGGTAATACATCCGAAGCTACTGTAACGGTTAAAGTAAATCTTCCACAAGGGCCTTATAATGGTAGCTGGCATTTGATTCCGGGTACTATACAACTGGAGCATTTTGATGTTGGGGGCAATGGTTTTGCTTATATGGATGGAACACCAGGCAGTGCAGTCACTCCTGTGGTTAATTTCAGAACCGATGAAGATGTAGACATAGAAAATTGTGCAGATGCCGGAGGTGGATATAATATCGGTTACGCAACTGCCGGCGAATGGCTGGAATATAGTGTGGATGTGACTAAACCAGGTACTTACGACCTTGACCTGAGAGTTGCAGCAAGCGGAGATAGCAGAACAGTATCTGTCTCTATAGACGGAGTAGCAATTGCATCTAATATTGCCATACCTAATACCGCAGGCTGGCAATCCTGGCAGACTGTAAAAGTGAGTAATATAAACCTGACCGCAGGCCAAAAAATTATGCGAGTTACCATTGGTGCTACCGATTATGTAAACATGAACTATGTAACCTTTACCCTAACTAAAGAACTTAAGCAGGAGCCGTATAATGAAACTGCCCATCAAATACCAGGCAGGATAGAGGCCGAAGAATACGATTTGGGCGGTGAAGGCCTTGCCTTTCATGAAGCCAATGCTAATGGCAACGAAGGTGGCGCAACCTTAAGAAATGATGAAGTCGATATAGAGCCTACTCAGGATGCAGGTGGAGGTTATAATATTGGATATATACTACAGGGCGAATGGTTGGCTTATACTATAGAAACAGCTGCAACTGGAACATATAATCTCGATTTACGTATGGCAGCTGATGGTGCAGGTAAAACAATGCATATAGAAATAGACGGAGTAGATGTGACCGGTCCAATACAGGTACCTAATACGGGAGGTTGGCAGATATGGCAAACTGTCACAGTCGAGGGTATTGAACTTACAGCCGGTGAACACGAAATGAAACTTGTCTTTGATTCTGATTATATGAACCTGAACTGGATGCAGTTTAACGATGTGATCACGGGTGTTTCTAATGCAAACAATGAATTTATGATCTATCCGAATCCTTTTAACAATTTGTGTACTGTTAAGACTAAGGGTTCTGCCAGTTATACAGTATCTACGACTGCCGGTATGGTCCTGGAATCAGGCGTTTGTGAAAAAAGCTGTTTGGTTGGTCAGAATCTTTCAGACGGTATTTACTTCCTGAACCTGCAATCAGAAGGAATTCAGAAAACTGTAAAGTTGATAAAGAAATAGGTGGAGTGGTACGTTGTAAGTGGTACGTTGTAAGTTTTAAGTGGAAAGCTAAAGGCTGAAAGTAAGAAGTGAAAAGTGAAAAATAGTCAGATAGTTAAGTACTAATTGTACTTTCTCAAACTGTCAACTTGCTATTTATCAGTACTTTCTACTGTCTTCTCTCCACTCTGAACGTCATCCCGGAATTTATTTCGATGTAGCGCAGCGAAATCGTAATAAATATCCGGGATCTCAGAATAGTAAGCAGACAAAATAACTGAAGGTTTAATGAGGAAAGTTTTAAGTAGTAAGTTTTAAGTAGTAAGTAAAAAGTTTAAAGCTAAAGGCTGAAAGTACGAAGTGAAAAGTAAGAAGTGGAAAGTAAAAAGTAGTCAGATAGTTAAGTAGTGATTGTACTTTCTCAAACTGTCAACTTGCTCTTGCTCAATACTGTCTTATGTCTCAGGCTTAAATTTTATAGTATAAATTAATAATAAATTAAACGAATCTGGTTATGCCAAAATATTATGTAGCATCTATAGTGCTAATAAATTTGTTGTTTAATAGTTTTTCTTTTTCACAATCGATCTCCAAATACATTGTAGTCGATCAGTTTGGATACCGCCCAACAGCTCAGAAAGTAGCTGTACTTCGAGATCCTGCTCTGGGAAATGATGCTAGCGAATCGTACACTGCTGGCAATTCCTATGCGGTAGTTAATACCACTACCAATGCTCATGTTTATACAGGTGCAGCAACCATATGGAAAAACGGACAAATAGATAGCGTGGCAGGCGACAAAGCCTGGTGGTTTGATTTTACAGCCTTTACCACACCAGGTACCTATTATGTATTAGATATTCAAAAAAATGTTCGTTCCTATACATTCGAAATTCGGGAAGATATATACAACGAGGTGCTAAAGCAGGCTTTTCGTACATTTTTCTATCAGCGTTCGGGTTTTGCAAAACAATTACCCTATGCTGAAGAGGGTTGGGTAGATGGTGCATCACATGTGAAGCCACTTCAAGATAAAAATTGCAGACACTACCTTTCGCCCAACAACGCTGCCACCGAAAAAGATGTACACGGCGGCTGGTACGATGCCGGCGATTTCAACAAATATACCTCCTGGACGGCGGGTTATATTGGCGAAATGCTGAGAATGTATGAAGAAAACCCTTCTGTTTGGACGGATGATTTTAATCTGCCGGAGTCTGGCAATGGAATTCCTGATGTTCTAGACGAAGCGAAATGGGGTATGGATCATCTGCTTCGATTGCAAAACACCAATGGCAGCCTTATAGCCTTGGTAGGTGTAGCTCACGCAAGCCCTCCCTCCAGTGGCACACAGGCCAGTAAATACTCAAATGTAAATACCTCGGCAACACGCAAAGGAGCGGCAACCTATGCGTATGGTGCCAGAGTTTTTAGAAAACTTGGGCTGGGGTGTTATGCCGATACTCTTGAGAAGGCAGCAATTAAAGCTTGGAATTGGTCTGAAGCAAATCCTAATGTAGTCTGGGCAAACTCTGGTACAGGCGTTGGTTCTGGTGAGCAGGAAGTAGATGATTATGGGCGTTTGGCTATGAAACTGGAAGCCGCCATGCAACTCTATGCTCTTACAGGTGAAACCAAGTATCGTGATGCCTTTAATGCAGAATATCAAAAGATTAACCTTATAGATTGGTGGTACGCATTTCCCTATCAACACTACCAGCAAGAGGTATTACTGTATTATACTACCTTGCCGGGAGCTACTGCAAGTGTTGTAAATACCATAAAAGAACGTTATGGTGTAGCTATGGGCAGAGAAAACAATTTGGGGGCTTTTGATACCCAAAAGAGTGCTTATATGGCTCATTTGGACTCTTACGTCTGGGGAAGCAACAATATACACTCTATGCAGGGACTTATGTTTTATGAATTGACCAGGTATGGAATTTTGGCCAATCGATCAGCAGATGCCATGAAAGCTGCTGAAAATCATATACATTATATACATGGAGTTAATCCGCTTAGATTCTGTTACCTAACCAATATGAACAGGTTTGGTGCCGACAAATCAGTTTCTCAAATTTTTCATTCCTGGTTTGCCGACAAAAGTTCTTTATGGGATCAGGCTGGTGTATCCACCTATGGGCCTGCACCAGGATTTTTGGCCGGTGGTGCAAATGCCGGATACAATATAGACGGATGTTGTCCAAACACCTGTGGAAGTGCAAGCAACAACGCACTTTGCAGTAACACTTCGGCACAGTCAGCAATTGGCCAACCCGCTATGAAATCTTATGCAGACATTAATGAAAGCTGGCCGGTAAATACCTGGTCTATTACAGAAAATAGCTGTGGGTATCAGGTGTCCTATATTCGACTACTGTCGAAATTTGTGAAGGCCAATGGTGCGGCCAACAATACAGTATATGACCAATGTACAGTAACCAATACTGAAAGGCCGACTTATGAAACTGAGATTAGGATATTCCCAAATCCTTCAAAAGACCAGGTTTTTATTCAGGCAAAAGGTGCATTTCATTACTCACTTATTACTCCTGCCGGAGTATTGTTAGCTGAGGGCAATGGAAAAGACGAAGCACAGATGGCAATGACATTTCCTAAAGGAATTTATCTGCTGAAAGTAGAACAGGGTGATCAGGTAAATATTATGCGTATTGTAAAAGAGTAAACAAATGTATACTCTCACCTGAATTGAAAAGTCAGCCTTCTACACTTGGCTGACTTTTTCTATTTACGGCAATGTTGAAATCGATGGGTATGTTTTTTCTTTAAATGGTTTCAAATAGATTAAGGTCGACGAGGTAAGGCAAAAAAAACTCAATTGGGGAAGGTAAATAGTAGCCCTAATACTTGATTTTATTAAATGAATACCCAATTTTAGATTTCTCTAGCATAAACCAGAGAAAGCAATTATAAATTAGAACAAGTGCAACTATTGCCATGACTGTATTTAATTCCATACTAGCTTTTTTACCTGTTATTGTTTTGCTGATTATTAGCTTATAGAAAGGAGTTAAGACTGGCATTTATGCTGGTTTACTGGTGACTATAGTAGTGTTTTTTATCTGGGGAGGAAGAATTTCTGATTTTTTTGCCTCTACGGTAAGTGCATTAGTAGGAGCCATTAATATACTAATGATAATTTTCGGAGCCGTATTTCTTTACCAAATAATGGATCAGAAACATTTTATAGCCGATATTCAGCATTCTCTCAAAAACATTCACCCCGACAAAAATTTCCGATTTTTCTTTTTGGCTATTTTTTTAACGGCATTTTTTGAAAGTGTAGCTGGTTTTGGAACTCCTGGTGCTATTGTGCCTTTATTGCTTATTGCTCAGGGTTATTCGCCGGTTTTGTCTGTAGCAGTAGTTTTATTGCTTGATGGCATATTTGCTTTTGCAGGTGCTTTGGGTACTCCTGTTCAAGCGGGGTTGCAATTGCCTTTATCATTGACCAATTACACCGTTGAAATGCTCTATAGGAATTCCGGATTATTGATGTTTTTTGCTGCCATTCCTATTCTGTTTTACATCTATAAAATAGTAGCCAAGGAAGATAAAAACCAGCAATTTACTACACCGGCAATTTTGAGTGCATTTATATTGTTGCCCATGGTGGCACTTGCTGGAATTTTGAAAGAGCTGACAGGCATAGTTGCATCATTACTAATGGCTCTGATGTGTTATGTACTTCTTTTTAAGCAGAAAAAACTTGATTGGAAGCCGTGGTTGCCTTATGTTATATTGGTCGTATTGTTATTCCTGCCGCGTTTATTTTCGATTCTGTTATCAGTACAAAACTATAAGGTTGAAATTGTGCAAATTTTTGGAACGGACATATCTACATCTCTCCAGCCATTCAAAAACCCATTGGTTCCATTTCTGGTTGCCGGATTGTCAGCATTGTTTATAAAAAGGAGTTTTACAGTCAATATGAAACCGGTTTTGGAAAAAACTTCATCGGTATTTCTGGTATTATTTCCTTCCTTGGTTATTACTCAGCTGATGTTGAATCCTGGTATAGCTCAATTTTCAATGATAGATTCCCAGGCATATGTTTTTTAGCTAAGTGGTCAGCTTTACCCAATTTTATGTCCCTTGATAGGAGTCTTAGGTGCTTTTATTTCCGGGAGTACAACGGTGTATAATATAATTTTTGGGTCATTGCAGAGGAATTCAGCCCACATCCTTCACCTTAATCCGGCATTGATATTATCATTACAATTATGCGGTGCATCCCTGGGAAATGCTATTTGTTTATTTAATATAATTGCCCCATGCGCTGTAGCCGGTGTAGAAGACTTTGGAGGGGTTTTGATTAAAAATCTTATTCCTGTACTGATTGCATCCTTTGTTTGCTCTATGATTGCATTTGGCTGGATTTTAATGCTAATCTAAAGTGGCTAATTTGTTGATTAAGGTTGAAAGAGGTGGGGTAAACACCATCTGGTGCAAGGTTGTTTTAAAAAATAAAAACATCTACAATCGGGTTTTTCCCCGAGTGATTTTCATTATTTTGGTCTCTGTCCAACTTAAATTTTATCTGGTTTAATTTCAGGAAACGAATATGCACTATTGTAAATATAGTTTTCTGGCTAATCAACAATTTCTGCTTCTACAGGATTTTGAATTCCTAAAAAAGAAAAAGTTAGTCGTTTATAACTAACTTTTAGTAATAACTAATATATGTACGTTTCTAAACCCGGCCAGAGGCCTGAAAAATAAGAGTCACTCGGGGAAGAAAACCGAGCGACTGTTGAAAACTGTAAAGCTGATTAAGAAATAGTAAGAAGTTAGAAGTTAAAATCTAAAAGTCGTCAGATAGGTAAGCGATACTTGCATTTGCGCAATATTGTATTAGCTTGTCTGACGGCTTTTTCTGTTAAATCTGAAAAAATATTCATTCAACTTCTGGAAATATTTCTAAGCAAATTTATGGTGAAATGCTGATAACCAATTTTTTAAAAATTCAATAGTTGAGTGCGGAGTTCTGGAAAAATTTTCCTATATCAGAATAATATTGAGTAATATTATATTTATTATTTAAGGTGAGTAAGACAAAAATACAACTGCTTCTCTTTCGGCTCAAACTATGACAAAAAACAAATTAAGAACCATTGTCCTGCTTTTAGCAGGACTGTTATGGGCGGGTATGGCACAAGCTCAGGAATCAGTGAACGCTACCGGTGGTGATGCCGCAGGAAGTGGAGGCTTTGCCTCGTATAGCGTTGGTCAGGTGGTATATACAACTAACTCAGGTAGTTCGGGCAGTGTAGCACAAGGAGTGCAGCATGCCTATGAAATTTCTATCATTACAGCCACTATGGAAACGGACCTGAGTATTTCACTTTCTGTTTTTCCAAATCCAACAGCAGATCATTTGACCTTGCAATTAAGTAATTACAACAGCCCAAATTTATCATATCAGCTTTTTGACATGCAAGGCAAATTAGTAAGAAATGAACAACTGGCAGCACAGCAAACAACAATTACCATGAGCTATTTGCCATCAGCTACTTACTTTGTACATATTATTAACCAGGAGAACCAACTAGTTCAATCCTTTAAAATCATCAAAAACTAAAAACAATGAAAAGGATACTTACACTATGTGTAGCATTATTAATGACAGCAAGCGTGTTTGCTCAGTCACCAGATAGAATGAGCTACCAGGCTGTAATTCGTAACAGCAATAATGATTTGGTAACAAATACCACAGTTGGTATACAAATCAGCATATTACAAGGTTCTGCAGATGGCAAGGAAGTATATGTAGAAACACAAACACCTACTACTAATACCAATGGATTAGTTTCTCTGGAAATTGGAGGAGGAAAAGCTGTTTCTGGTTCATTCAAAATAAACTGGATTGCCGGGCCTTACTTTATAAAAACAGAAATCGACCCTTCCGGTGGAACAAATTACACTATTACAGGAACAAGCCAATTACTAAGTGTGCCTTATGCTTTGCATGCAAAAACGGCAGAAACTGTTACGGGTGGAATTGCCGAAACCGACCCTGTATTTGGAGCATGGGATAAGGACTACCATGATTTGACAAATAAACCAACAGTCATTAGTGATTTTAAAATGAATGCAAATTCTCAAAACATCACTAATGTTGCTGACCCACTAAACGCTCAGGATGCAGCCACCAAAGCCTATGTAGATGCACTATTAGCTAGAATTGAAGCACTTGAAGAATCAGACCTTTTAAACAACGGGTTCACAGATATAAGAGACGGTAATCATTACGATGTTGTAACAATAGGCGACCAAGTATGGATGGCAGAAAACCTGAAATATTTACCAAGAGTTGTAGGTCCCGGGACAGGTTCGCAAACAACTCCATATTATTATGTTTATGGTTATAATGGCACAGATGTAAACGAAGCCAAAGCAACAGGTAATTATACCACTTACGGCGTATTATACAATTGGCCGGCAGCTATGAATAGTTCGGCAAGCAGTAGTTCAAACCCAAGTGGCGTGCAAGGTGTATGCCCTGCAGGTTGGCATATGCCAAGCGATGCAGAGTGGACAGAATTAACCGATTATCTTGGTGGAACAACTATTGCCGCTGGTAAACTTAAAGAAACAGGGACAAGCCATTGGATCGGTCCGCAAGCAGATGTAGCCAACAACGAAACCGGCTTTTCAGCCCTGCCAGGAGGCCACCGTAACCCTAATGGAGGATTTTACATAATGGGTACCCGAGGTTACTGGTGGAGTGCTACGGAGAGCAGTGCTACAAATGCATGGCACCGTAATATGTACTTCAGTTACAGCAGTGTTTACAAAAGTAGCGAATTTAAGGAGGTAGGGTTTTCTGTCCGTTGCGTAAGGGATTAATTTCTTTGATTATTTGATTTATTTCTTTATTTCCGCTAAGCAGTCGATTTTATTTTTAATGGCACAGTATAATGTATTTAATAACTATAAGGTTTTAAAAACCTTATAGGTATAATAATCATTTGTTCATTTTTTTGTCTTAACTGCTGACCTGTTCGGAGCTATCACATAGCTTTTTCAATTCTTTAACTTTTTTTTCCGGAGCAATAATCCGGGTTTACGTTCACAAAATTGTAATTAATGACTTATCTGTTAAAATCAGCTTTATACCTGCTCATAAATGGTCAGCGAGTTAATTTATTATTACTCTTTCTCAAACTGTCAACTTGCTCTTACTCAATACTATCTACTGCCTTCTCTCAACCCTGAACGTCATCCCTGAATTTATTTCGATGTAGCAAAGCGAAATCGTAATAAATTCCGGGATCTTCGGGATGGTAAGTAGCCAGAAAAGTTAAAAGTTAAAAGTATATAGTTTGAATTGTTAAGTAAATTAAGCCTAGGTAGAAATGTATCGAATCGTCTTTTATTTTTTAAATGGTTTTTTCACTCATTTGCTTGCTGGTCAGAATAGAGGCAATGGATAAGGTGCTTCCAAAGACCAAAGGCGAAATATTTTAGTAACTTTTGTATTTTACTCAGGTTATAATTTTATAAAAAAAATAATTATAAATCTGAACTATGAGCGAAGACAACACACCCAAAGAATTAAATACCCAACTAGCAACTCTACGCACTAGTCTGGCATTTCGACGAACAGATAAAGGCGGAGACCGAACTATGATGGCAGTGGTTAGAACCTCTTTATCATTGATCAGCTTTGGCTTTACTATATTTCATTTTTTTGAACATTTAAAAGGTCATATATTTAGCCAAAACCATCATGTAGGACCTAGAATTTTTGGTTTCTCTTTGGTAACACTAGGTATTGGTACCCTTATTCTTGGCATTATTTATCATCTGAAATTTAGTTTGGACTTAAGGAAAGAACGAGAAGATTTAACACTAAAAAAGATGCTCCCTGCTATCGACAAGTACCCGGTATCGATGAGTTTAATCGTGGCTCTTTTGTTGTTGATTGTTGGTTTAATAATGATAGCAACCATGATTCTGGATGTTCGGTCTACAACAAATGCAAGCTAAGGATATGTTGATGAAAAATGCTGAAGCATACGTTTAACCTGAAATTTAAATGTATGCTTCTGTTGTTTTATATGAATAGCTAAGTAGGAGAACTTTTAATTTTAAATTAGTCTTGGTAGTAAAATTGACTGAAACCAGTGTTAGAATAGTTTCTAAAAAAACAGTTTTAAGAACTTCAATTTTTAAAACTGTTTGAAAATAAATAGTGTTTTTACTGTCGATAAGAACAAACCAAGTAAAGATTATTTATACCTTTTCATTATATATCTTCTTCCAAAAATTGAAAACAACACCATTAGTACCAAAAATAACAAAGCATAAGGACTTTTTTGCATTAAAGACCAAGACTCAACTAGTATAGCTAAAGCCGAACCTATAGCACCAAATAAGCAAATATAACTATGTGCAACTTTCTCCCTTTATGCTACAAAGTTTACAACTCCAAACGCAAAAAGAAAGATAAGGCTGGTAGCACTTACCAGTGCGCTTAATGATCCAAACATGGCCAGTAAAGTGGAAAATATGCCTATGGTAAGTAGTCCCACATATGGAATTTTATTTTTGTTTTCTTTGGCAAAGGTTTCTGGTAAGGATTTTTTTATGGCTATATCGTCCATTAGTCGGCTTGTCGAAAATAAGGTTGCATTAATTGCAGAAGCAGTTGAAAAAGCAGCAGCTATAGTCATAAGAATTAGTCCTGTTTTTCCAAAAGCTGCCTTTGCTGCAAGTGACAGGGCTACTTCTTTTTGCTGAATCATGGTTTCAGCACCTACTAGCGTTGTAGCACCCAATGTTACAATGACATATATGACAATTACTGCGAGTACAGCGGTAAGTGTCGCCATAGGCAAAGTTCTTTTGGGGTTCTTCATATCACTGTAGTCATAAGATAAAAGTTGAAAACCCTGATATGCAATAAATATGGTAGCTGCACCCGAAATGGAATTACCTATGCTCTTTGGTTCAATTCCTTCAACTAGCTTGGTTGCATCCCAATGAAAGAGTCCAAATATGGCGAGTCCTACAAGTACAATCAGTTTACCCCAAACAATAAAAATTTCAATGCCAGACGAATCCTGAGTTCCTTTTAAGTTGATTAAAGTAAGTATAGTTACAACAGCTAGGGATATTAACCGAGTTGCCCAAGGCCCCCATGAAACTGCATGGCTTATATAATGCCCAAATGTGAAACCATAAACCGAAAGTGAAAGAACGTACCCAATTATTAGTATCCAGGCAAGACTACCAGCAGGTCCATCTTGATCCATAGCTCGCAAATAGGTAAATGCACCACCACCTTCTTCAAATTTCGTTGCCAGTTTACTATAACTATATGCTGAAATAAATCCTATAACACCAGCTATCACAAAGCTCAACCACGCCCATTGGCCTGCTGTTTGAATAATAAGTCCTAGTACGGAAAATATCCCTCCGCCTACCATGCCCCCTACTGCCATCGACCAGGTTGCGTTAAATCCAAGTTTTTTATCTGACATAAGATTGATGTTTAGTGGTAAACATGACAGATGTTGGAATGTTATTTCTTTTTTTCTTTCTTTTGCTTTAAAACATTGTTTGTTAATGTTTTGTAAATTTTAAATATGCTTAATTTTTTGTAACATAGATGTCTTAACTGCGAACTTTTTGTTCATGGATGTTATTCGGTAGTAGAAAACTACCCAGTTGGAAAATTTAGGACTTTCCCTATTATTGCTTGAAATAGATCGATTCACGATTGTTAAAGTCAACTCACTCTTCATTAGTAAAATATAATTGTTTCATCATCCCAACTGATGACCTTTTTTTTACTTTCACATAGCTTAATCAATTCTTAAAATTTTTGCACCGGATGGAAAGCATAATCCGGATTTACGTTCACAAAATTGTAATTAATGACATATCAGCTTAAATCAGTTTTATACCTGCTCATTATTTTAGTATGTTCTTACAGGAGTTTTGCTCAGCCAGGTTGTCAATCTATGGGATGGGCCAATTACGATGGTCAGAATTATGCAGGTCCCGTTATCGGTGGTGGCAGTGCTACACCAGTGCAGGTTACTACTTTTGCACAATTGAAGTCAGCAGCAGAGGCAACCGGAGCCAGAGTTATCTACGTGATGAACAATATGGGCAACGGCTATACAGGCACCACCGGTGATGTGTTGAATGTGAAAAGCGACAAAACAATAATAGGATTTGCACCAAACATCACCGTACGATGCTCGTGCAAATCAAAAATGTAAGCAATATCATTGTTAAAAATTTAATCTGTCGTGGACCGGGCAATTCAAACCCCAACCAAAATTGGGATTGTGTCAATATTGAGAACTCAAAAAGAATCTGGTTTGACCATTGTACCATAATGGAGGGCGAAGACGGAAACTTCGATGTGGTAAAAGGATCGGACAATGTTACCGCTTCCTGGTGCAAATTTACCTACGTAACCGGCGGTGACCACAATCTCTCTAATCTTATAGGTTCAAGCGATAGTGAAACTCAAAGTCACGGCAAACTCAATGTAACGTATGCATATTGCTGGTGGGATAATGTCAATTCCCGTTGTCCGCGTACCCGATATGGTAAAATACATGTACTGAACAGTTACTACAACAATGTGGGTAGTGGCGCTTTTGCAGGTTTAATGTCCAATGTTCGGGTAGAAGGTTGTTTTTTTGAAAGCAATGTGAGTAAACCTGTAGGCCTTATTAGTACCGGTGGTCAGGCAGGCGTATTTGTTATTGATTGTAACCGGGGCAGTACCATGACGGATGGTTATAATACCGTGTTTGCTCCGCCATACCAATATGAAGAATTTTCTAATTCTGAAGTAAAATCGAAAGTTACCGATCCCGGCTGTGGTGCAGGGCCAACGCTTGATAGCCCAGCAGATTGTGGTTGTTATGGTCAGCCCAAGGTTGATTGCAACGGTACAGCAAACGGTACAGCCTATCTGGATGATTGCAATAAGTGTGTAGGCGGCACTACCGGAAAATCGGCTTGTATAAAAGATTGCAACGGAGTAGAGAACGGAACAGCAGTATTAGATGCCTGTGGTTTGTGTAGTGGAGGTAATACAGGTTTTGCAGCTTGTGCCGGGTCTGTTCAGGGCGAAAGTTTTTGCAGTGCTCAGGGTGTTTTGGAATCAACCAATACTGGATTCTTAGGCAACGGATACCTAAATTTTGATAATTCAAATGGAAGCACTGCCGTATGGTATATTAACTCTAATGCAAACCAGACTGCAAAAATCCAGCTGCGCTATGCCAACGGAGGAAATGCTGCCAGACCTATTTCTGTTTTGGTAAATGGAATTAGCCAGGGTACAATCAATGGTCGTCAGTCCGGTTCATGGACAACCTGGATTAGTGAAGCAATAACCATCAACCTGAATTCCGGAGTTAATACTCTCTCCATGACCTCAACCTCTGCTGATGGCGGTCCTAATTTGGATCTGATAGCACTTCCATCCGGCATCACCAACGGAGGTTGTAATCCGGATTGTAAAGGTGATATCGGTGGCTTGGCAATATTGGATTTATGCGGTATTTGTTCCGGAGGAAATACGGGAATAGTACCCAACTCACAATGTGTTCAAACACCCTTTGGTGGTACTCCGCATCGGATACCCGGTCGTATAGAAGCAGAAGACTTCGACGAAGGCCTTCCCGAAGTTGCCTATTTTGACAGCGATATAATAAATGAAGGCGGTGCTCCTTACCGTCAGGGTGGGGTAGATATAGAAGTAACACAAGATACAGAAGGCGACTACAATGTAGGGTACATTCTAAATGGTGAATGGCTTGAATATACGGTAGATGTAACTGCCACCGGTATTTATGACCTTCAATTGCGTGTCGCCACCCAGGGTGATGGTAAAAAATTACATGTTGAACTGGATGGAGTAAATTTGACAGGCCCTATCGATGTGCCTAATACCGGCGGCTGGCAAACCTGGGAAACTGTTACAGTAAATGCCATAAGTCTTTCAGAAGGGGAGCATATAGTACGACTAGTTTTCGATTCGGATTATATGAATATTAATTATATAGAATTTAGCGATGTAATAACCAGGATGAATAATCAAGTTAAATCACCGTTTCAATTATTTCCAAATCCATTTAACGAGTATACTAAACTAAAGGTAGATGGATCTTTTGAATATCAGGTTTTTGATAGCCAGGGAAAATTTTTGCGTTCAGGTGAAGGAAATTCGCAACTTGAAATAGGCTCTGGTTTACAAAAAGGAGTGTACCTGATGAAGCTATATCAAAATGGAGAGCAGCATATAGTTCGACTTATTAAGTTCTAATTTTCCAACAAACTAAATCAATAAAAGATCAGGATTGGTCCCCGATAAAGTTATGCTTTCATTGGTGTGATTTTCCTAATCGACAAAGCAATTTCTTATTCAAAATAGGCGGCAATGCATTCGTATTGAAAAAATATATTTTTTTAGGTGATGACCTTTTTTATTTCAGAACGTAGTCTTAAGATTTTGAAATTATTTTAATCCAAAATAATCCACAAATAGCACTAATTTTTGACATATGAAAGCAAGATTACTACTCATTTCAGTGGCTTTATGCCTCAGTTTTTCTAATGTATTTGCCCAACTTGGAAAGTGTAAAGGCAAGTACTTCGGAAACATTATAGCTTACTCGGTTCCATCCAATTATACACAGCTTTGGAACCAAACTACCTCTGAAAACGGCTCTAAATGGGGGACAATACACCGGGGAACCAATAATTACAATTGGGGAAATTCTGATCTGGCTTATAATACAGCCAAAAACTCTGGAGGATCTTTCAAATTTCACGCACTTATTTGGGGAGCTCAAGCACCGGGTTTTTTAGCCACTGCTACTCCTGCTCAAATTGAAACAGCCATCAGGCAATGGTATCAAGCCGTGCAAGATCATTATGATCCAATGGGTGGCCTGGATTTTATTGATGTGTTGAATGAACCGGTAAACACACCCATCAATAGAGAGATTGCCAATTTAAAAGCTGCACTTACGCTTGGATATCAGAACGAAGCAGCCAATCAAGGCGACCGCAATAACCCGTATGGTTGGGCAATTTGGACTTTCCAATTAGCCAGAAAACATTTCCCAAATGCAACCCTTTTGATCAATGAATTTAATATTGAGCACAATTGGAACAATTGCAGAACGGAATACATCAAAATGTCCAATGCTATCAAAAACGCTCCCAATCTTACTGATGGTAAGAAAAATTTGATAGATGGTATTGGCTTGCAGGCTCATGGTATTGAAACATTGACGGCTACGGCATGGAAAAATTGTATTGATCAGGTGTATAATGAAACGCAGCTGCCTATTCACATCACAGAACTTGATATTGCAGCAGATCCAAATGAAACACACCAAAGAAACAAGTTTCAGGAATTTGTTACCATTGCCTGGGAGCACCCACGTGTTGCTGGTATTACTCTTTGGGGGTATATACAAGGTTCGGTTTGGAGACCGGGTAATGGTGTAACCGGAGCTGGCGGAACTGATACAGGTATTATGTATGCCAATGGTCAGGATCGCCCTGCTATGACTTGGATTAGGTCTTATATGGCAGGCAGACCTGACTTGCCTTGCTGTCCGGCACCAGCTCCTTTTGGTTCATGCAATGGTAGTAATGCACCTGTTGTGAGTATTAGTGCTCCTGCTAATAATGCTAGTTTTACAGCTCCTGCTACTATTACATTTACAGCACCTGCCACCGATGCAGATGGTACCATTTCTAAAGTTGAATTTTTCAATGGCACTACCAAATTAGGTGAAGATATTACCGCTCCTTCTCCTTATACTTATACATGGTCCAATGTAGCTGCCGGCACCTATTCTATAACTGCCAAAGCAACCGATAATTCAGGTAATGTTACAACATCTTCAGCTATTACTATCAAAGTTAATGTACCACAAGGTCCATACAATGGCACCTGGTCACTGATTCCGGGTACTGTTCAGTTTGAAAACTTCGACGTAGGTGGCAATGGCTTTGCTTATATGGACGGCACTCCAGGTAGTGCAGTTACTCCGGTAGTGAATTTTAGAACAACGGAAGATGTAGATATAGAAAACTGCACCGACGTAGGCGGAGGTTATAATATAGGATACGCCACCGCTGGTGAATGGCTTGAATACTCAGTAGATGTACAAACACCAGGCGAGTATAGTATAGCTTTAAGAGTAGCTTGCAGCGGCGCTGCCAGAACCATGAGTCTTGCTATGGATGGTGTTGATATTGCAAAAGATGTAGCAATTCCAAACACTACTGGTTGGCAGGTATGGCAAACGGTAACGGTGCCAAATGTAAGCCTAAAAGCAGGTAAACAAATCCTAAGAATGACTATTGGTGCAACGGACTATATAAACCTGAACTATGTCACTTTTACCCTGACCAAAGAATTGAAGCAAGAGCCATTTACAGGCACAGCATTTCCAATTCCGGGACGTATAGAAGCTGAAAACTATGATCAGGGTGGCGAAGGACTTGCATACCATGAAGCTAATACGAACGGCAACGAGGGTGGTGCTACCCTAAGAAACGATGAAGTGGATATCGAACCAACTCAGGATGTTGATGGTGGTTACAATGTTGGCTACATCCTACAGGGCGAATGGCTGGAATATACTGTCAATGTAACTACTGCAGGAGTGTATAATCTGGATCTTCGCATGGCAGCTGATGGTGCTGGCAAACTTATGCATGTAGAAGTAGACGGAGTAAATGTTTCCGGACCTGTAAATGTACCAAATACTGGTGGCTGGCAAATCTGGCAAACGGTAACGGTACCTGGCATTGCACTTTCAGAAGGAGAGCATGTAATCAGACTTGCTTTTGATTCTGATTATATGAACCTAAACTATATGGAGTTTAGCGATGTGGTTACATCTCTTACTAAATCTGGAGGTTCAGCATTGAAGATTTATCCAAATCCAATCAATCATGAAGGACTTACTATAGAAGGAAAAGGAAGCTTTACATACACAATAAGGGATGTAAATAGTCATATAGTCGATTCAGGCTATGGTGCGGAATTCAAAAAAGTAGGTGCTGAACTTGCTCCCGGAATCTACTGGATTTTTATTGAAAACGAACAGGAAAAATTTATCGGTAAAATCATAAAGTAGTAAAATTTGCGAAAAGCATAATTGTGAAAAAGCACAGATTATTACTAGTGTAAAATTTTACAAAAGCTTGATTTTTAATGCTTAAAATACTGATGACCAATTTGCTATTAATTCGTAGCCTGGTATTCTAAATTTTCAAAGTACGAATTACATTAATAAATAATTTTTCAATGTATGAAAAAAATATACTTATTTCTCATTTACATAATTTCGATTGGTTTTACAAATTATTCATTTGCAGACTATCCAATAGTTGGTTACAGGTATCTGGCTGACCCAGGGGCATTTGTTTACAATGGACGTGTATATGTCTATTGCTCAAATGATGATGAAAACGTCAATGATAACGGATACCAGATGAGTTCAATCGTTTGTGTATCGAGCAGTGACCTGAAAAACTGGACCGATCATGGGGTTGTTTTTGATGTACCAAGAGATGCCAGGTGGTCAAACCTTAGCTGGGCACCTTCTCCTGCCTACAAAAACGGAAAGTTTTACTTGTATTTTGGAAATGGCGGAAGTGCCATTGGGGTAGCCGTAGCCGATAGTCCACTCGGGCCTTTTGTAGATCCTGTTGGCCGTGCTATAGCAAATGGAAGCACTCCTGGTGTTCAGCCATTTGATGGTTGGCTTTTTGACCCTATGACTTTTATTGATGACGATGGACAAGCCTATATGTACTTTGGGGGTAATGGCGATGGTAATTTGCGTGTAGTCAAACTGAACAATGATATGATTAGCCTTAATGGTTCGGCGGGAAGGTTTAATGTGCCTAATTTCTTTGAAGCAGCATGGGTGCACAAGCACAATGGAACCTATTATTTCACTTATTCTACTACACCAAGTGCAGGTATGCGCATTGACTACATGACCAGTAACAATCCTATGTCAGGTTTCACCTACAGAGGGATATTGTCTCTTCAACCACCAACCAATAACAACAATAACCATCAGGCTATTTTTCAATTGAATAACCAGTGGTATCAAATGTATCACAACAGGATAGTTGCTTCTCAAGCAGGGCAGACTATGACCTATAAGCGCAATTTAGCCATTGATGCGTTTTCTCACCGGGCAGACGGAACAATCGTACAAATGGTCAATACAACTAATGGCGTAGTACAGGTTGGCAGGTTGAATCCCTATGTGCGCACAGAAGCAGAGACTATGAGTAATCATAACGGTATAGAGACTGAAGTATGTAGTGCAGGAGGGATGAACTTAGCTTTTCTTGACAACAATGATTGGACGATGGTAGAAGGCGTTGATTTTGGATCATCAGGTGCTAGTAGTATTGCTATGAGAGTAGCGAGTACTAAAACAGGTGGTACAATTGAAATACGCACTGGAAGCTCTACAGGTACTCTCATCGGAACAGTAACTGTACCCAACACCGGTGGCAATCAAACTTGGCAAACAGTAACTGCCAATGTAACCAGAACCACAGGTGTACAAAACGTGTATTTTGTATTCAAGGGAAGCGGTTCAAGTTTGTTCAATGTCGATTATTGGACCTTTGCGACCAGCGGCCCACAAGTTAGTATTACTGCACCACTTAGTAATGCTTCGATTGTTGTGGGTGACCCTATCACTATTTCGGCTACGGCTACTATGGTAGGTACAGGCACCATTTCAAATGTTCGATTTTATGATGGTACTACGTTATTGAATACCGTTAATACTTCACCTTATTCATTTGTTTGGACAGGAGCAACCCAAGGCAATCACACTATCAGGGCGATAGCCACCGACAATTCAGGAAATACCTCCGAATCCAGTGTTATTATAACAGTAAGAGTTCCCCAAGGTCCTTTCAATGGCATTTTTCATCCAATCCCGGGTACAGTTCAATTTGAAAACTTCGACGTAGGCGGCAACGGCTTTGCGTATATGGATGTTACTCCCGGTAGTGCAGTTACTCCGGTAGTCAATTTCAGAACCGACGAAGATGTAGATATAGAAAACTGTACCGACGTAGGCGGAGGTTATAATTTAGGATACGCCACCGCAGGTGAGTGGACCGAATACTCAGCAGATGTACAAACACCAGGCGAGTATAGTATAGCTCTAAGAGTAGCTTGCAGCGGCGCTGCCAGAACCCTGAGTCTTGCAATGGATGGCGTTGACATTGCAAAAGATGTAGCAATTCCAAACACTACCGGTTGGCAGGTATGGCAAACGGTAACGGTGCCAAAGGTAAACCTAAAAGCAGGTAAACAAATACTAAGAATGACCATTGGTGCAACCGATTACATAAACCTGAACTATATCACTTTTACGCTGACCAAAGAATTGAAACAAGAGCCTTTTACAGGTATAGCATTTCCGATACCAGGCAGAATCGAAGCTGAACACTATGATCAGGGAGGCGAAGGACTTGCATACCATGAAGCCAATACCAACGGCAACGAGGGTGGTGCTACCCTCAGAAATGATGAAGTGGATATCGAACCAACAACTGATGCAGGCGGAGGCTACAATATAGGCTATGCATTACAAGGCGAATGGCTGGAATATACAGTAGATGTAGCATCTACAGGTATCTATAATCTGGATCTACGCATGGCAGCCGATGGAGCAGGCAAGACCCTGCATATAGAAATAGATGGAGTTGATATGACCGGCCCTATACAGGTACCGAATACGGGTGGCTGGCAGATTTGGCAAACTGTTTCGGTAGAAGGCCTTGAACTTATCGCCGGGCAGCATATAATGCGGGTAGTTTTTGATGCCGACTACATGAACCTGAATTGGATGGAGTTTAGGGATGTTGTCACCAGTATTGGCACCAGAGAATGGAAAGGTCTTTCAGTATTTCCGATACCATTCAAGGATGTATTGCAAGTACAATATCAAGGCCGGTTTACTTATCAAATATTGACCACTACAGGATCATTGATAGAAGAAGGAAAAGGGGAAGATTTGCTTGTAGTTGGAAGCCGGATTCAGCATGGATTGTACCTGTTGAAAGTGTATAATCCGGAAGAAGAAGTAATAATGAAAATCGTAAAAGAGTAAGTATTTCAACAGGATATTTCTTTTAACAAATGTTAAAAACTATGATAAAAAGATTTTTTTCATCCCTTGCAAGTTGTGTTTTTCTTTCCTTGCACGTATCCGCTCAGGTAGGACCTGGCTTAGGCAACCTTCAGTATAGTCAAAGCTATAAGGTTTTCAAAACCTTATAGCTTTCTTATAAACCATATAGATTTTATAAATACTATAAATCTATTATATCTATTTTAGGATGTAACGGTTGCTGGTGAAATTTTATATAAGATTCTTTTCCGTTAAACCATTCTAAAACATCAGCTCTCAATAAATCGGTTGGTGCACTGGATAGTATAGAATTATAACTGTCAAACTTCCACTCACCTATACTTTTTGTCAGTTTGTGATGAACTGCATTTTTATGGATGTACCAAACAAAGGATGTGAAATCACTATCATTTTCTACTTTGCTTCGCCTGATATAATCCATAAATAGAGACCCTTTTCGTTTGTGCATTTTGTTAAAAGCCTTGGTATAACTGTTCAGACAATTACTAAACCGCTCCATAATAAAATCATGCAGGCTATGTTGAAGAAAGTCAAATTCAGTTTTTTTTACTTCTTTAAAATGTCTGATAATTGTTTCTTCATCGTGAATGCGTCCTAATAAATGAAAATGATTGGGGATTAAAGTGTAAGAATAAAAACTGCAAACGGAAGCTGTATGTTGTTTTAATTTTTTAAGGAAGAAAAGGTAATTTTCATTTGAAAGAAACATTTTCTCATTACCTACAGCTCTTGAAAAAAAATGATAAATCTGGTCGGGTTCCAGAGCTTGATGGTAATTGTTCATAGGCTGGTTATTTGGTGATTTTTATTAAACCTATTTTATTTAACCTATAAGGTTTCTAAAACCTTATAGGTTTTTCAGGTTTCTATAATTTAATAGGTTGGTTTTCAAATCACTAATATATAAAATTCAGGTTTGAGTCTCTAATTGAAGGTCTTTTAATTCATTTTAAGGAAAGCTATTTAAATATCTATCCCCCTCTTCTTGTATGATTTTACGATTTCTTTGAATTTATTGATGACTTTTTGATGGTCAATTCGTAGCCTTTCGAATTAATTAAAAGGGAGCGGTTTATCACTACGATGATTTTGTAAACCTAACTTTCATTTAGTATAACAGTGATGCAACTCACAGGGTATTGCAATACACTTTTCTATTTAGGACTTTTTTGAGAATAATTACGACTTAAAGATAAAACCATGTTAAACAGAATTCTACTTATCATTAACCTTCTGGTGCTTTTACCCGGAATTCTTTCCGCGCAGGTAGGACCTGGCTTAGGCAACCTTCAGTATAATACATCAGAATTGTACAAAGCAATCTGGACTTATACAGAGGTCAATCATTACGGTTCAACCATGGCTACCATGCACAATGGGTATATGATAAGTACATTTCACCCGGATAGTGGCAAGCCTCCCGGAGGTATTTTGGTTTGGGATGTGTCAAATCCACGAAAACCTGTGTTAAAAGCCAGGGTATATGATTCCCGAACTTCCACTTTCAGAGAACAGCATGCCTTGCCTCAGCACGACAAGTACATAATGATGCAGGATGGATTTGGTTTCCAGGTATGGGATTTTAGCAATCCCTTAAACCCGGTACAAACCAAAAGGCATCTCATGAATGGTTATACACACGATGACTACGGCGCAGCCTGGCAAATTTTCTGGCAAGCGCCTTATGTATACATTGCTAATGGAAGCAAAGGTTTTGATGTAGTAGACGCTACAGATATCAATAACCCTGTTTTTGTAAAGCACATTACTGCACCCAGACAGGTAGGACCTATTTTTGCCATTGGCAATTTGCTATATACTTCAGCCCATGACTTTGGCAGAGGTTTTACGATCTACGATATCAGTAATCCCCGCGATCCAAAATTGCTGAATAGTTTTGCCAATACAGAAAATATGTATGCTTCCACCATCAATGGCAATAAGATGATAATTTCTGCCCGAGGCAATACCAATAATGCCATTTTTGGTACCTATGATGTAAGTGATCCTGCCAATATCAGAAAGATTTCAACGCTCGATATAGGCAACAGATCAGAGCAATTGTATTGCTCCACACAGGACGAGTTTATCTTCCAGGGTTGCCAATATGAAATTGTAAAAGTAGATGCTTCTAACCCTACTGATATGCGTGTAGCCGGAAGAGGATTGCTGGTTACCACCGATCCTGACCATGGTCAGGTTACCCCTTTTGGTAATTTGATTTTTGCCGGCAATGACCACGGTTCAGGAAGTGGCTTTTTTGTGCATCAGGCCGCACCAGATACAAAAGCTCCTGAAGTAAACATGGTAGTACCCAAAAGCAACGATGTAAACAGAGCCCTTACTTCCCGGGTAGGAATAACCCTTACTGACAATATTATATTTGAAACCATTAATAAAAATACCTTTATCGTGAGACCAATTGGTGGACAAGCTTTAACAGGTAAATACAGTTACCAATTCTCCATCGCCAATTTTAGCCCAGATCAACCTTTGTTGGCCAATACAACCTACGAAATTGTGATTCCTGCTGGTGGTATGAAGGATTATTCAGGAAATGCTATATCAGAGACTTTTGTATCGTATTTCTCGACCGGCCCTACAGGCAATTTTCCACCTGCAGCAGCAAGCACGCCTTCTATACGTGAAGGCGATTCGCAAGTCCATTTAAGCTGGGCAGCAGCATCAAATGCCACAAGGTATGTTGTTAAGCGTTCTTACTCCATTAATGGACCTTTTCAGACTATAGCTACTGTAAATCAAACCAGTTATACTGATTTAAATTTGCAAAACGATCTAAACTATTACTATACCGTAACCGCTGAAAATACCACCGGCCAGGGATTGCCATCTTCGGTGGTAAAGGCTATGCCGGGATTATATATTACTGATCTCAATTGGGTATCGTCCACCAACGGATGGGGTGCTGTAGAAAAAGATTTAAGCAATGGCGAACAAGCCACTGGAGATGGAACCACCATCACCCTAAGCGGACAAACTTACAGCAGAGGCCTGGGCGTAAATGCCAACAGCACTGTTACTTATAATTTAGAAGGTAAATATGCCCGGTTTCTATCCGATATAGGTGTAGACGATGAAGTAGGAACCTCCGGGTCGGTCATTTTTAGAGTAGTGCTGGATGGCCGTGAATTATACAACAGTGCTTTAATGACCGGGGCTACAGCTACAAAAAGTATAGATGTTGATGTGAAAAATGGACAGCAGTTACAGCTTATTGTAATGCAGGATGCAGACAATGCACTTGATCATGCCTCTTGGGGAGGTGCCAGACTCAAAAAAGGACAAAGCCCTTATAACGCAACGGCGCATCTTATTCCAGGGCGTATAGAGGCTGAGGAGTATGATCTGGGAGGTCCTAATATTGCTTATTTCGAAGCGAATGATTTGGGTAACCAGGGTGGAGCCACTTTGAGAAATGACGATGTTGATGTTGAAGTTACTTCAGATTTCGGAGGTGGTTTCAATATTGGCTATACTCTGCAGGGTGAATGGCTGGCTTATACAGTAGAAGTAACCTCTACAGGCTCTTATGATTTGGATTTGCGTGTAGCCAAAAATGGAACGGGAGGGCTTTTTCATATTGAAATGGATGGTGTAGATATTACCGGTCCGATAGCAGTACCCAATACCGGAGGTTGGCAAACCTGGGCAAATGTAACGCTGCAAAACATAAACCTTACAGCCGGTCAGCATAGTATGCGTATCGTATTTGATTCGGATTACATGAATATAAATTATGTGGAATTCAATGGCCTTGTTACTTCCACACAAGAAAATCAAGATTTGTCAGACCTGACAGTATTCCCGAACCCATTTTCAGATGTGTTGAAAATAGAGGGTAAAAAACGCTTTACCTACACTGTTACCAACCTGGCAGGTACTGTTATAGAATCGGGAGAGGGTAGTGGCAACCATTACATTGGTGCATCTGTTAGCAAAGGTGCCTACATTCTCTCCATTAGAACAGATCAGGGTGTTGTACAAAAAATGATCGTTAAACACTAATAGCATTCGACTTTCAAAAGCATGTTAAATAAGAAAAGAATTGTAGTTTTTATATTGACTTTCTGGGTAGTAGCGATGCTGGTCAGCAAGGCTCGTCAGTCAGAGTTATTTACCTTTGTACCAAACCTGCCGGTACAGGCAGGTGTACCTGTTAATTTTACAATTCTTGCCGACGAAGCTGATGAAGAACTTGAAATAGCCTGGGACTTTGGTGATGACACCGGCCTTCAACCCTACAAAAAAGGTTTGAAGGCTACTTATACCTACACTGAACCGGGTGTGTACTATGTTTTTGCCAGAATTAAGGATATAGATGTCCCTCTTTTTATTGTGCAAACAGTTACACGGGCTATTCAAAAGCCTGCTCCAACGCATTCTGCTACTATTAGTATGGATACACTACGCCAAAATCTTTGGGCAGTAAATCCTGACAATAATTCCGTAGCACTTATCAATCCGGCAACCAATCAACTTATTGCCGAGATTCCAACAGGGAAAAATCCACGTACTGTGGCGGTTGATAAAATGGGTTACGCCTGGGTTGCCAACCAGGATGAGGCAAATATTTCTATCGTTTCTGCAGCTGGTACTTTGGTACATACTATTGAATTGCCCTATGGATCCAGACCTTATGGTGTTTGCTTTGACCCGCTCAAAGACTTTGCCTATGTTACTTTGCAAGCTACAGGAAAACTGATCAAAATAGATCCGGCATCTAAAAAAATCCTGAATACTCTGGATGTTGGAAGCACACCCAGGGGTATTGCCATTACCTCAAACGGTCAAAAAGTGCTGGTCACACAGTTTATTTCACCCGAAGACAAGGGACTGGTGCGTGAAATTGATGCCCAATATATGACAGTGAGCAAAACCATCGAGTTAGCCTTTGACCAGACTCCTGACTTCGAAGATCGTGGTCGTGGTGTTCCTAATTACTTATCCTCTATTACTATTAGTCCGGATGGCAAAGAAGCCTGGGTTCCAGCCAAAAAGGACAATACTGCCAGAGGTTTAATCAGGGATGGGCTGGAGCTTACCTTCGACAATACGGTGCGTACCATTGTTTCTAAAATTGATATGGCTACAGGTACGGAGGATCTTTCAGCCAGAATCGATATAAATGATGCAGATATGGCTTGTGCAGTAGAGTTTAGTCCTTATGGAAACCTTGCTTTTGTGGCCTTACAGGGTAATAATCGGATAGTAATGGTGGATGTGGATTACCATTCCAGACTGGGTTCTATGGATAACACGGGGCTTGCTCCACAGGGTATGGTGCTAAACGCAGAAGGAACAAGGCTCTATGTACAAAGTTTTATGTCGCGGCAAGTGCAGGTTTATAATATCGAAGACATAGTTCTGGGCAATAATCAGGTTGGTTCACTGGTGGCTACTATTCCCACTATTGAAGAAGAGTTGCTTTCGCCTCAGGTACTTTTGGGAAAACAAATTTTTTACAATGCACAGGACGAACGCATGACCTTTGCCGGATACATCAGTTGTGCCTCTTGCCATTTGGATGGTGGAAGCGATGAGCGCGTGTGGGATTTTACTGAAAAGGGGGAAGGACTGCGCAATACACACACCTTGCTGGGAAGAGCCGGAACACGTATGGGTAATGTACATTGGACTGCTAATTTTGACGAGATTCAGGACTTTGAAAATGATATTCGTAATGGCTTCAAGGGAAAAGGATTTATGCCCGACCATATATTCAACTCCGGTACCGTTAGCGAGCCATTAGGCGATAAAAAAGCCGGTTTGAGTCCGGAATTGGATGCCCTTGCTGCTTATGTAGCTTCACTCGACAAAGTACATCCAAGTCCATACCGAAATCAGGACGGTAGCTTGACCGCAGATGCTGTGGAAGGTAAGAAAATATTTGTCGAAGCAGGATGCCGAAATTGCCATTCCGGACCCGATTTTACGGACAGAGCAGGAGGGAGTTTCCATGATGTAGGAACTATTCAGACTTCCTCAGGAAAAAGAAAAGGAAGTACATTGACAGGGTTTGGAACACCGACATTAAAAGGTAGCTGGGAAACCGCACCTTATCTGCATGATGGCTCAGCAAAAACCTTACACGATGTATTGGTAAACAGGAATATAAATCAAAAGCACGGAGATCTGACAGTGTATTCTGATTCTGAGATTGACCAACTGGTTGCTTATCTCCTGCAAATTGACGAGAGTGAAGATAATACCAGCCCGGTATTAGGAATTCTCAATTTCAGTCCGTCAGAGTCGCTAAAAATATTCCCTAATCCTGCAATCAATATTGTGCGAATAAATTTGTCTAATATAAAATATAAACGTGGCGAAATTTCGGTCTATAGTCTGGCCAATGGACTGGTACTAATGCAGTATAAAGCAACCGGAGCCGATGAAGCCATTATTGACCTCAGCCAATTTCCTGCTGGGGGCTATATAGTTGAATATTATGATGGAATCAGTAAAAGAAGTTCCAAATTCGTTTTGCAGCATTGAGACTGGGCAATTAGAATTTGTTCCTAATTTTAACTCGTGGATAATTAATATGATTTTAAATTTTATTGGTGGTTTCACACCTGGCCATCGATAATTTATAGAGCTCCTGGTTTTTCGGGAGCTCTTTTTTTGTAATAATAGTTTGTAATTAGATACAGCTGAAATGTGAAATAAAAGTATATCCTAAAAAGTTAACAACCTGATTTTGATTAGTAAAAACCTCAACTCTTTTTAACAACAGTCTTCCTACTCCCTTCAAACAGCATCATTCCGGAAAAGCCTAAAGACTCTAGAACATTAAGTAATACTTTTGCGGCTTTATCCGGAATCTTTTTTAGAATAGAATAGCAAAACCAATGATTGTTTTTAATTCAGACAGATTCCGGATAAAATTTGCTAAACTTGATTTAGTTTTTTATAGTACAGGTCTGTAGCAAATTTTTCAGGAATGACGATACCACATGAACTTAATAGTATTTATGGGGAACACAAGTGATTGTCTGTAAATACTATGAGGTTTAATTCCTAACTCAATCGCAATTTTCAAATCTGAACTCAGGTTAACAATTAATTACTTTACCCTTCCCGGGTTTTGTTTCATAAAATCTCCCCAGCCTTTATTTTTAGTTTTTGCACTATTTCCGTTTCGATAATGGTGGCAAAGAGCTACGCCCAAGGCATCTGTAGCATCGAGCAAATCAGGAGTTTCCTGAAATTTTATAAGATGTTTAAGCATGGCAGCCACCTGTTCTTTGGAAGCATTGCCATTGCCGGTTACAGATACTTTGATTTCTTTGGGCGAATATTCGTTAATTGGTATTTCGTGGCTAATGGCAGCTGCCATACAAACGCCCTGTGCTCGGCCAAGTTTAAGCATAGACTGTATATTTTTACCCAAAAAGGGAGCTTCAATAGCCATTTCATCCGGCATAAACTCCTTTATGAGTTGCGAAGTCCTCTCAAATATTTTGCTTAATTTCATGGCATGGTTGCTATATTTGCTCAGATGTATTACTCCAAACTGTAGCAGGTTTAGCTGACTTCCCTTTATATGCAGTATTGCATATCCCATTATGGTAGTTCCGGGGTCTATACCAAGTATTATTTTCTCTTTGATCGAAACAGACATTGATGCAATTTACTCAGATTATTTCTAAATCCTTCTTAATGCATCCTTATTCGTTTCGCTTGTTGAAGGTGCTTATTTTCCTACTCTTAGTTTCTTATGCTTATTATCAGTTCCAAAGCAAGGAGTTTTTGTCACAGCAATTTTTCTATGGTATTTTTTATCAAATACAGAGCAAGTCATTCCTTTTTGCAACAGTGCTAATATTGTTGCCTATCAATTGGGGACTTGAAGCCTTAAAGTGGAAATTAATGGTCAATCGATTTACAACGATCGGTTTCTTTCAGGCCTATAAGGGCGTGCTAGCCGGTGTAGCGTTGGGTTTTGCCACTCCTCACGGTTTAGGCGATTACTTCGGCCGTATAGGTTTGTTAAATTACCATAATCGAATTTCGCTTATAGGTTCAGTGTTTTTGGTCAGAATAGCCCAGTTTTCTATTACTTTACTTGCCGGTGGATGGTTTTTGCTGCATTTTTTATATAGGTTTCAACTTACTTCATTTGGTAATATTATGCTTTTTGTTGCTCTGCTATCTCTTCTATTGTTGGTTCTGGCTTTGGTTTTTAAGCGGTATAATATTATTCAAAAGGGAATCAATTGGCCACTTTTGCGTAACTTTTTTGGTAAGTTAAGCAAGTATTCTCAGGTTGAGATTGCTACGGTTTTTATGCTTTCCATAGTGCGTTATTTGGTGTTTAGTTTTCAGTTTTGGTTGTTATTGTTGTTGTTTGATATGCAGGGAAACTGGTATTTATTGGTCATGGGAATCAATTTGGTATTTCTGGCTAAATCAATCATTCCTACCCTTTTTGATCTGGGTGTGCGTGAATATTCAGCTTTTTACTTTTTTTCTGTGCTGGGATTGAATTATACATTGGCCGTACAAGCCAGTTTGCTTTTGTGGATGGTAAATGTATTCTTACCGGCTATTTTGGGTATGTTTTTTATTTTTTCTCTGAAATTTTATCAGAAATCCGGAAAGTATGTTGACTAAAAAAGCAATGTTTTATCAATTAAATCGCTGGTTTTGATGGAAGTTCTGGTCTTAGGCTGGTTGATTTTGTATGCTTTATTGCTTATTGGTTTTATATTAGCCTGGTTTAGAATTCCGTATTTTACTCCAAAAGGTGCAGCTGATTCGCAAACCAAATCTACAGTATCGGTAATAGTAGCTGCCAGAAACGAAGCCGATACTATTACTGATTTGTTGACTGCATTGACACTTCAGACCTATTCTAAAAGTAACTTTGAAGTTATAGTAGTCGATGATCATTCAGAGGACAATACCCTGGCAGTTGTAACTGGTTTTGCTGCAAATAGTGACTTACAAGTCATTGTCTTGTCGGTAAACCCAACCTATGGCAGCGGCAAAAAAGCAGCCATACGCAGCGCATTGGCAATTGCAAAAGGTGAATTGATAATTACAACCGACGCCGATTGCCAAATGGGTCCAAATTGGCTTGCAGTGGTCGAAGAATTTTATCGAACTAAACAGCTTAAAATGGTTATTGGACCTGTTGCCATAAAAGCAGGTAGTCAACTGTTTTCGCATATGCAGAGTATTGAGTTTGCCAGTCTGATTGGTAGTGGTGCTGCCTCCTTCAGACTTGGTATTCCATCCATGTGCAACGGGGCCAATCTTGCCTATGCCAAAGATGTTTTTTTCGAAGTAAACGGTTTTGCCGATACTATGCATTTAGCCTCCGGCGATGATGAATTTTTGATGCACAAAGTGGTCGGTAAGTATCCTGACAAAGTTGCTTTCTTGAAAAATAAAGAAGCCGTAGTAAAAACCCATGCCATGACTAATTGGTCAGCTTTTTTTAATCAGCGCATCAGGTGGGCATCCAAATGGAGCCTCTATCGATCGATCAAACCAAAGGTTTTGGCTTTGTTTATTTTTCTGAGCAATCTGTTTTTGTTGCTTGGAATAGCTTTGTGTATAGGAGGAAAAGTAGATTTAATATTCTTTATTTTAGTAGTTGCTCTTAAAGTCATGCTGGAATTTATTTTTCTGAAAAATATAAGCGACTTTTGCCGGGAATATTTTTCTATTCGTGCTTTTGCCCTGCTTACTTTTTTATATCCTTGGTATATTGTTCTATTCGCATTGTTTAGCAGAAGAAAAAGTTTTGTCTGGAAAAACAGAAAGGTGATGTAATATGACAGAACTGGAATATGATATTTTAGACGAATTGTACTTTTTGACTGATTTTCAAACCTTAGTCAATGAGTTATGTATCACTAATGAAGTAGTTGTTGCACAGTTATATACATTAATTGAAAAAGGCTGGGTAAAAGTATTGGAAGGAGAAGTAGAGGTGGAAATAGAAAATAAGGATTTATTCTATAAAAAATATAATAATTATAATTATCTTGCTACCAAGGCAGGATTGCTTGCACATAATAGCAGGTAGTTTACTATATGAGTCAAAATCGCCAGGAAGACGTTAAAACCCCTTCATACTACGTTCGAAAAAGAATAATGAAAAACAGACCGGCAATGCTGGGGCTGGCTTTTATTGTTTTGGCTCATATTATAGCAATTTTAGGCTATCTGATTATGCCAGATAGTACCCCAAATGCCAATGACGGATCTGCTCTGATCAAAAAGAAACATATAGGTTTTGAAGTTACCCTACTTCGAATTCGTAAAAATCGCAAGATCGAAAAAAAGAACATTATACATAAAATGTATCATGGCGAAGAAAGCCCTTATGTAATCGTTCCTATCACAAATTATCGTATCGATACCAATAAACTAAAAGTTTACTTTACCAGATATGGTGTTGACAAAACCATAGACTCAGCCAATTTGATCACAGTTACTACTCCGATATATGTTGGCTCATCAGACAAAATGTCCAAAGATGATACAAAGAATTATGTAGTAAAAGGAGATTCTGTTACATATCTGGACCTAAATGAAAAAGTTTGTAAAGTTTCTCAAACCCAGATTGTTGAAAGCTTTAAAGCCAATAATATTGAAGAAAGACGCTTTCTGCTTGGTACCGACAAGGCCGGCAGAGATATATTAAGCCGACTTTTATTTGGTGCCCGCATATCCTTGTCTATAGGTTTTATTGCAGTACTTATTTCGTTGTTTGTAGGCATTACCTTGGGAGCATTGGCAGGCTTTTTTGGTGGCTTACTGGACAGTTTTATTATGTGGCTTATGACCGTAGTTTGGTCTATACCGGGTATAATGTTGGTTATAGCCATTAGTCTGGCACTTCAAAGCAAGGGTATATGGGTAGCTTTTGTGGCCGTTGGTCTGACTATGTGGGTGGATGTGGCCAGGGTTGTACGTGGACAAATAATCGGAATCAAAGAAAAACAATTTGTAGAAGCAGCTCGTGCACTGGGTATTGGTAATATGCGAATTATTTTTTTGCATATTTTACCCAATATGATGGGGCCGCTTATTGTAATTGCAACAGCCAATTTTGCTTCGGCAATACTTATTGAAGCAGGTTTGAGCTTTTTGGGATTAGGCGTTCAGCCGCCAATGCCTTCCTGGGGCATGATGGTAAATGAAGGCTTCCGATCTATTGGTTCCAGGGATAGCGGTTATTTAGTAGTTTTACCAAGTCTTTGTATTAGTATTACAGTACTTGCATTTAATTTATTGGGCAATGGCCTTCGAGATGCTTATGATCCAAAAACCGCCGTTAAATGGTAGTACTCAAGATCCGGATTTTAGGCTAAACCTAAAACAACTGGAACTTAATGCTCTTCTGGAAGTAACAGAAGCGATAAATGCTAACCTTCCCGAAAGTGCTCTTTACAGAATATATCACTTTACACTTTTATCCAACCTGACTATATCCAAACTTGCCCTATTTGTGCATGATGAGGATTGGGACTGTAAAGTAAAATACGGTCTAAAAAATCAACTACCTGTAGATTGTATTAAAAATTATATACTTGGTTGTGACAAAATAACGTCCACTAAAGGTATAGAAACCTTTAGCGATTTTGATGTGATCATACCTATTGCTCACAAATCCAAAAAACTGGCTTATGTACTTCTGGGTGGCATCAATGATCTTAATCTGGCAGACGATAATACGCCGTTTTCTTTCGTGCAGACCCTAACCAGTATTTTGATTGTAGCTGTCGAAAATAAAAAACTGGCAAGAAAGCAGCTTCAGCAGGAGGCTTTCAAAAAAGAGCTTGAAATTGCCAGAAAGGTTCAGACTAATCTTTTCCCTTCTGTATTACCTTTTAATGAGCAGGTTGAGTTAAAAGCCAGTTATTTGCCTCACTTAATGGTGGGTGGCGATTATTACGATTATATACCCTTAGCTGAAAATCAATTTTTGTTCTGCATAGCAGATGTTTCAGGCAAAGGTATTCCGGCTGCTTTGTTAATGTCCAGTTTCCAATCCGGATTGCGTACCCTGGTAAGACGTACCAACGACCTGGAAGATATTGTAAGAGAACTGAATTTTCTGGTAAAAAGCAATTCACATGGCGAGCGCTTTATTACCTTCTTTTGTGCCATTATTGATCTAAATACCCATAAATTAACCTATATTAATGCCGGTCATAACCCACCGTTCTATATTCAGGACAAAGCAGTAAAAGAGCTAAACAAAGGTAGTACCGTGTTAGGAGCGTTTGACGATTTGCCATTTGTGGAAAAAGAAACCATTCAAATTGTGGCTTCTGGTGTTTTGTTCGCCTATACGGATGGATTAACCGAAGCTTCCAATGAAGCAAACGACGAATACGGCACAGATCGTTTAAAAGATTTTTTACTTTCAGGAGATTCTTGCGGTGAATATATGCACACAGGACTGCTGAATGAACTTAATGCATTCAAAGGAGCAACAGCTTTTCCGGATGATATAACCATATTTTCATGCTGCTTCAGATAGAATTTGAAAATCATTGGAAATAGCCTAACATTGTCATCTCTAATTAATAAAGTCTATCAAAAGTTTCTTCGTAAATATTAGTTTACTGGTGGTACTCAATCTTCTGATTAAGCCTGTATGGCTATTGTTGGAAAATATTGTGCAGGATACCATCGGTCACGAAGAATTTGGAATATTTGCAGCACTTTATGCCCTGGGTTATCTTTTTATAGCACTGGCAGATCTGGGTGTCAATATGTTTACCACAAAACATTTGGCCGGCGAACCCGACAATATGAATAAACTTTTTGGTAGTATTTTGCCATTTAAGATCCTGCTGTGTGTAGCTTATCCGCTGTTTATGGTCGGCGTTGGTGCAGTTTTGGGCTACCGCGAAATTGAATTATATTTTCTTGCCATTCTAAGTTTTACACAGGCTGTATTGCAGCTTTTGCTTTTTTTTAGATCCAATTTTCAGGCTTCTCAATTTTTCAGACTCGATTCATTCGTTTCAGTATCTGACAAAATTATATTGATGGTTATCGTGCTAATTATGTTTTATAATCGGTTTACGCTCGAAAAATATATTTATGCCCGACTCATTTCGGCGGTGCTTACCGTATTTATTTTTTACCTGATTTTGATAAAGTTATATGGCTGGATTCGTCCAATCATACACCTGGGCAATGTAAAACAAATACTGGCAATGAGCCTGCCATTTGCTGTAATGACCATATTGTATTCTTTTAACGAAAAGATCGATCAGGTTATGTTGGAGCGGATAGGGGGACTAACCGAAGCCAGGTTGCGGTCTAGTTTATATGCTGGTTCATACAGATGGCTGGAAGCATTTCAGATGTATTTGTGGACGGTATTACCTTTCTTCTTTGCCAAATTTGCTTTTTATCAAAAACAACCCGCCAAACTACAACGTGTATTTGAAATGGGACAGGTGATTGCAGCCTTACCAATGATATTCGTTTCGGTATTTGTTTTTTTCTATTCCGACCATCTGTTCTGGCTATTTGATAACAGTACTTCAACGGAGATATCGGTCATGTCCAATACCACAAAAATTCTGTTCCTTACTGCTTTATCCAATGGGTTTTTTGCTGTATATGGCAGTCTGCTGACCTGTCTTGGATTGGAAAGTAAATTGAGTAAATATATTATTTTCAGTATTCTAATAAACATACTGCTCAATTTTGCCTTTATACCGGCTTATGGCACCTATGCAGCAGCCTGGAGTACCTTTGCAAGTGCTTTGTTTCTGGCAGGTGCATATGTTTTTCTGATCAAAAGTAAACTTCCCTTGCAAGTGCCCTTTACCATTCTGTTTAAATTAATTGCGCTTACTATTTTACTCGCCGGCTTCTTCGGACTTTTTAGTGCTTTTGGAATGATTTGGTATATGGTAGCCATAGGCGGTGGTTTGTTTTTGCTGGTAATGGCTTATTTATTTGGTTTGCATAAGTATATTACCTTCAACGAGAATTTTTAGTGTCGATATGCTTCAATACTTGTATCGTATACTTTCTATATTATTTCCTTCGCTGGAATGGTCAGTTGCTACTTCCGAAAATGCGATTTACCTCACATTTGATGATGGGCCTGTGCCTTCTGTAACAGAGTTTGTGTTAGACCAGCTAAAAAAATACCAGGCTCAAGCGACTTTTTTTTGTGTAGGTGATAATGTACGGAAGCATCCGGATATATTTCAGCGAATAATTGCAGAAGGCCATAGTGTTGGTAATCACACATACCATCATTTAAATGGCTGGAAGCATAGCAATGCCGACTATTTTTCAACTATTCAATCCTGTCAAAATATAATGGAAAGTGCAGGATGGGTTTCAATCAGCAAACAACTTTTCAGGCCGCCTTATGGTAAAATTTTACCTTCGCAAATCAGCTATTTAAAGGATAAGTACAGGATAATTATGTGGGATATACTCACTGGTGACTACGATCCCACATTGGCTAAAGAAAAATGTCTGGCGAAAGCACTTACTGCCAAAGCAGGATCTATAGTTATATTTCATGATAGCTATAAAGCTGAGCAGAATATGCGTTTTGCGTTGCCTGAATTTCTGGAACATTATACCCAAAAAGGTTTTGTATTTAAAAGGTTATGATTGTTCTCTATACCATCGTAATTGTATATTTTATTGTACTGTATACCGCACAGGTTTTTCAGGTATTGGTATTATGGTTTGATAAACCCAAGGACTTGTCAGCTATCGATATTTTCCCTTTTGTTTCCATATTACTGGCCGTACGAAATGAGGAGGCACATATACTCGATTGTTTAAAGGCAATAAGCAAGTTAGACTGGCCTAAAGACAGGCTTGAAATATTGGTAGGGGATGATGCTTCCACGGACCAAACAGCAAGTATTATTAAACAATTTATACTACACAGGCCTGAATTTAGGTTGTATACAATTACCGAAAATCTGGGTCTGGCAAGGGGCAAGGCGAATGTACTTGCACAATTGGCTCACCAGGCCAGAGGTACTTTTTTTTATATTACCGATGCTGATATACGAGTTTCACAAGGCTGGCTGAAAGGCTTGTACGCAGCATTTGAAACCGGAATAGGAAATGTAAATGGTGTAAGTCTGGTAAGGGGCAAATCCCGATTTGCGACTATGCAGTCACTGGACTGGTTGTATGCCTTTGGACAACTAAGGGTAATGACTGTTGTTAATACGCCAATTACTGCTGTGGGCAATAATATGCTGGTTAGCAGAGAGGCCTATTTTTCTACCGGGGGGTATGAAAATATACCATTTAGCATTACCGAAGATTTTGAACTGTTTAAAGCCCTTAGGGCAAAAGGCTGGGTATGTAAAAACCTGTTTCAACCGGAGGTTTTGGTCGAAACCGAACCCATAGTTGGGTGGAAAAATCTGTTTCACCAACGCAAACGCTGGATGACCGGAGCATTTCAGTTGCCCGGGTTAATGGTTGCTTTGTTGATCGTGCAGGGAATGTTTTTACCAATGCTGATACTTTCATTTTTATGTTTTCCGATTGGTATATTGTTGTGGGTTTTGAAGGCCATACTAGATTATTCGTTTTTGCGAATTGCCGAGAGTAAATTAAGTGTGCAAGGTTACCTGCGTGGATTTTTGTGGCGTGAACTTAGTTTGCCCTGGTTAATAGTGGCTCAGGTAATGTATTTTGCAATTCCGGGTGATATAGATTGGAAGGGTAGAAAGTACAAAAAGTAAATTGTTGTATGCTGAGACTTATTTTGCCTTAAAACCTTGCAATAGGCGAAAATTATTGAGTTATTTGCACCCTGATTTTAAAAATCAAACACAAAGAGAGGTGTCCGAGTGGTTGAAGGAGCACGCCTGGAAAGTGTGTATACCTCAAAAGGGTATCGAGGGTTCGAATCCCTTCCTCTCTACCAGTACAAAAGAGCTTAATCGTAAAAGGTTAAGCTCTTTTTGTTTGAAAAAGTATGGAGGAAGGGATGAGAAGTCTACTCCGATAGCTATCGGAGAATCCCTTCCACTCTACCAGTACTAAAGAGCTTAATCGTAAAAGGTTAAACTCTTGGTTATACAATATTAGGCCACTTTTATTTTTATTTTTTCAATATTATTCAATTCTGCAATTATTTGATTTTGTTCTTCTTCAATATCAAAATCATCTTGTAATCCAAGCCAGAATTTAGGAGTCGTCCCAAAATATTTACTTAATCTTAATGCAGTATCAGCTGTAATTCTTCTTCTTCCTTTAGTGATTTCACTAATTCTTGTTTGAGGAATATTTATATCTTTCGATAACCTGTATGCGGAAATTTCTAATGGTTTTAAAAATTCTTCATTTAAAATTTCTCCTGGATGTATGTTGCTTAATTTTTTCATAATCAAATATTAATGATAATCCATAATCTTTAATTCAGATGCATTTCCATCCGACCATTTGAAGACAATTCTCCATTGATCGTTAATCCGAATACTATAAAATCCTTTTAGGTCACCAGATAACTTTTCAAGTCTGTTTGATGGTGGTATTCTTAGATCAGCAATATTTTGGGAGTTATTAAGCATTCTAAGCTTTCTTCTCCCAACTTCTTGAATCTCTAATGGCCACATAGGCACTCGTTCACCAATCCAGACCTTTTCAGTTTCTTTAGATCCGAAACTTACAATCATTACGTCTTGCGTTAGTAACGTTAAAAATTAGTAAAAAGTTTTATTAGTCGTAGGGTTTGCTGAGGGTTTTTTTTTCAAATGTTGCCTAACAACCTCATTCCGGAAAAGCCTAATGAATTTGAAAAATTACGTAGCTCTTTTAGGGCTTTATCCGGAATCTTTTTTATAAAGGAATAGCAAAAACAAATGATAGTATTCAGTTCTAATAGATTCCGGATAAAATTTGCTAAACTTGATGTCGTCCTTCATAGAATAGGATCTGTAGCAAATTTTTCCGGAATGACTACCATATTAGCTTAATAGCATTTTTGGAGAATACAAATGGCTGTCTTTAAAAGAAATGCCATGATTCATAATTATAACTCAATCCCAATTTTCTAATCCGAACTCAGGGTACTGCAATAGCCATCGGAGAATTCCTTCCTCTCTACCAGTACTAAATTTCTATCATTAATACACAAGCAGATATTTTCTATTTACCTCGTATTTGCAGGCTGGTCATAAGACTCAGCAAGGGCGAGGAGGTGCGGAAGCCTTGAAACAGCTGACAGAATGATGGTTACAAAAGTTTTGAAAACTCTTCAATCAAAAGGTTTTGTAACAAGAGAAAAACACTCTACGGACACTTGGGCAAAAACATTTTTTTAACTCAAAGTGGAAACTTAATGCTAAACAAAGGTTTCACTATAGTAAAGAAAGTTGCAAAAGACTTTTTGGGTTGCCTTGACAAACAAATAGAAACTTTTAACACAGCTATTAAATTACTTAATTCTACTTATCAAGTCTAAAAATGACAACAGATATATTAATTATAGGTGCAGGACCAACAGGTTTAATGTTAGCAAACCAACTCAATCGTTTTGGAATTAATTTTATAATTGCAGACAGTAAATCTTCGCCAACCGAACAATCAAGAGCATTGGCTGTAAGTGCCAGAAGTATGGAACTTTACCAACAACTCGGTTTATCTGACACAATTTTAGAACAATCTACTGATGTAGTAGGCTTTGAAATTTTCATGAATGGCAAAAACAAAGCTGACATAAGTTTAAAAGGATTAGGTAAAGGACTTTCGGATTTTGAAAATCTTATGAACGCTTTCGAGCAAAGTAAAAATGAAAAATTACTATCTGATAATTTAATTGAGCATAATCATTCTATTCTATGGAACTTTAAATTTATTGAATATAAAGAAGAAGGTAACAACATAAAAGTTGAACTACAAAATACTGATACTAGCGAAAAATTAATAGTTACAACAAAATATCTGGTAAGCTGTGAAGGAGCAAGAAGTTTAATTAGACATCAGTCAGGATTAACTTTTGAAGGTGGAACATATGAAAATAAATTTTTTGTAGCCGATACCGTTTTAGATTGGAATTATGCCTATGATAAAGTAATACTTGCACCAACACCGTATTTGCTTATAACTTTTTTTCCATTTAAAGGCAAAAATAAAATTAGAATAATAGGAACTATACCCAAAGAATTTGAAAACCAAACCGAAATAGATTTTGAAGCTCTTGAAAAAGTAATTATAGAAAGTACTAAACTGAAACTTGACTTTAAAGAAGTAGGTTGGCATTCTGTTTACAAATTACACCACCGTTCTGCAAACGTTTTTAGGAAAGGAAATATATTTTTGGCAGGCGATAGTGCACATATTCACAGCCCAGCAGGTGGACAAGGTATGAATACAGGCCTACAAGATGCTCATAATTTAGCTTGGAAGTTAGCATTTGTAATTAAAGAAATAGCAAAAGATGAACTATTAGACACCTACAATGAGGAACGATTACCATTTGCAAAAGCACTATTATATTCTACTGACAAAGGTTTTACATTTTTGGCAGGAGATAGTTTTTGGGTTCGTAATGTAAGAAAATATTTGATGATTCCGATAATGGCAAACTTAATGAGGTTTCAGAAATTTAGAACTTTTGCATTCAGGAAAATATCACAGATAGACTATTCTTACAAGGAATATTCACTTTCTAAATCAAATTCAAAGCAAAATCTTAAATTCGAAAAAGGCGACAGAATCCCTTATATTGAAAAAGGCTACTATAATAATTTCAAAGACCCGATTTTTCATTTAATACGTGTTTCTAATTCAACGATTACAGAAAATGAAAAAACAGAATTAAAAAACTCATTCCCATTTGACATTAAGTTTGTCGATAATAAAATTACCGAAAGTTGGAAAAAATTCGGAGTGTCTTCTGAACTATATATTCTGATAAGACCAGACCAACATATTTTATTAATAACAGACAAATTGGATAAAGCCGAAATTAGCAGTCATTTAAAACAGCATTTTAAAACGAGTAAATAAGACTTGTGAATGGCACTAATAGCTAAAATTAAGTCATCGTCTTGTCTGCAAAACAAGAAATGAAGTACAGATATTGATTGAAGGTCAGGCTCCACTTTCGGTAGCGGTTTATTATGGGGATACCGTTTGACAGGATTCCTTGAAGCAGTTTTTTGAATCCTGCTTTCTATTTGGCGTGTATGAATGTAAATTCCCAATCTTAACACACAAGCAGATATTTGCTATTAACCTCTTATTTGAAAACTGGTCATAAGACGAAGCAAGGGCGAGGAGGTGCGGAAGACCAATAAGGGCTAAAATTGAATTCTATTTCGTAATTGATTCCCTACCAAAAACTGAACCTTTTGTCAAACTAAGAGAAATACCTAAATTGTCCCAACAAAAAAAATATACATGCACCTGAGGTGCTACTTTCATACCAAATTTGGGTAGATAGTAGCACCTTGGTGCATGTATTCAATAGTTGGCAAACATTAGGAGAATCAAAAAAAAGAAGCTTTAGAGAAAGAGACAATGCAAGACATAAATAGTGTTGTAAAAGATTATTTAAAAAAACAAACCAACTATGCCTTATTGATTACAGGAAAGTGGGGAGTAGGAAAAACCTATTATTATAATCACACGCTAGTTTATACAATTAAATCTACAGAAACTAAGACGAATGCTTTAAAAAATTATAAACCCATTCATGTATCTTTATTTGGCTTATCTAGTATTGAAGAAATTCAAACTCAAATTTTTCTTTCAATTCATCCGCTTCTAAAAAATAAAGTAGTAAAATTATCAGCTGGACTTTGCAAATCTATTGCAAGAGGAATGCTTGCTTTAAAAAATTTAGGTAATATAGATGATTACATTTCTGATGTAAAACCAAAGTCAGGCGAATGGTTAAATTTAAATGAACTAGTAATTTGTTTTGATGATTTGGAGAGGAGAAGTGCAAATTTAGAAATGAATGAATTAATTGGCTACATAAATTCACTAGTAGAGCATAATGATACAAAAGTGATATTGATTGCTAATCAAGATAAAATAATAGATGAAGTTTATACAGATTTTAAAGAGAAAGTAATTGGAGTAACTATTGAATATGTACCAGATTTTAAAACTAATGTACAGGCGATAATTAAGGATAAATATTCAATGTCATACAAATCCTACAGTCAATTTCTACAGGAAAATGTTAGCATAATATATGAATATAAAAAGGCTTATGATAATAATTTGCGATCTCTTATACACTCCCTCGATAATCTTCATTTTATATATTCTGACATAAAAACTAATATTCTTGATTTACAAGATGAAAAAAAGACTCTAGTTAATGAGAAACTTGAGTTTATAATTAGATTTACAATTGCTGTTTCTATTGAATTTAAAAAGCATAACTTGTCTCTTACCAATAAAAAGGATTTAGATAAGCCATCCGGATTTAGCTGGGGTGAATTTGATATTGGAAATGTAAGTATTGGCAGTATTAGTGGCAATGATAGTGATCAAAAAGAAGATAAAAGTTTTCGAGATAATTTTATTTCCTCCTATTATCAGCATAGTTCCGACTATCAATATTTTGAATCCATATACGAATATGTTACAGGAGGAAGTAAGTTTAGAGTAGATAAACTTATTTTAGAAATAAATAATGCTTATAATATTGAAGAAGAAAAAGTTGCCCCTCAATATGAGATTCTTAATAAACTTGATTATTTAAACTATTATCGACTTACAGATAAAGAGTATCGAGCTTTAACCAAGATAATGGTAAAATATGCTGAGGAAGGGAAATATAAAATTGGAGATTATGTAACTGTTTTTCATTTCGCAATGAGATTTGACAATTTGCTTAATTATAAACCTAATGCATTAAAGAATAGAATTATAAAAGGTATAAAGAATGGAAAACCCAATTTTGTTTATATACCAAATTTAGATTTTTATATAAATATAAGCCATGAAGTATCTTTTAAAAATGAGTTATTAGAAATTAAAAAAGCCTGTAATTCTATTAATGATACTATTTGTAAAGAAGATAGTAAAAAAGAAGCGATAAACTTTATTAGTTTAGTAAAATCCGATTGGGAATTTTTTAAAGAAGAGATTGTTAACCCTGATTGTAAATGGAGATTCACTCCTGTTTTTAATTATTCTTCACCAAATGATATTTATAATTTTATAAATGATTCCACTTCTCTTCAAAAAATTAGAGAATTTGCTGATATTATTAGAAAAAGGTATGAAAATACCTATAATTTAGAAGACGAGTTACCATTCTTGATAGAGTTTCAAAAAAAATTGCTTCGAGGAGGAAAGAAAAGAAAGGTTAAGAGTCTAAAAAATCATTTACTTAATCTTTTAGCTGAAAAAGTTAAAGTGGCAATTAATAGGTTTGGAGAATGATAACGTTTGCCAACATTGTGTAGTTACCATGGGGCGAGGACGTTGTTCTTCAGACTTTTTCTCTTTATCTTAGTTTCGTGACGGGGGATAAAGTAATGCTTCTAAATGCCCCACGGCAACTACACTCAACGTTACCATCAATCCTCCATATACCAAAACCATTGACTCCCAAAGCTAACGTAAGGTATCGGTGGATAGGAAAAAAGAGGTAAAAATCAGATTTGCAATATATTGAAATTCAGTGTCTTAGTAAAACTTTAGTCAGAATTTTAATAGACAGCAAGACATATGGAAGAACCCAAACAGATGACTTCAACAATTAAAGAAACAACATTAGGGGTCACAATTTCAACTCCAAAACGGAAAAGTTGGGCGTTAATAATGGTTTTATCGTTAATAACGCTTCAGTTTACGAACGGAATTGTTCAATCCTTATTTTTTGCGAACGACTTGCCGACAATTGAGAGAATTGTAATTTTTATATTATCAGTAATTGTAGTTTATTTTACTTTGAAAGGACTGCTGTGGCAGCTAAAAGGAGTAAGAGAAATAAGAATTAGTAAGGACAACTTAAAATTAAGCAAAATATCACCGCTTTGGACAAAGACCAAAACATATAACATTTCAGAGGTTAAAAACATTGACATTAAAGACGAAACTGTTTCGGAAGGACCATCAGCAATGCTGCAACTTCTTAGGATTACCGACAAAATAAAAATCACCTTTTCCTATGGCTATGAGACTATAACAGCGACAAGCGGAATTGACCAAACAGAAGCAATAGAATTGAAAGACATAATAGAGAACAAAATAGGACTAAATTGATGGAAAGAAAAACTGGCTATAACAGCACATTTGCAATAGGCGGGGTTACGGTGCTCCGCAGACAGTTTGTGGTTGCCGAAAGTTAACTGCCCAACATCAACATTTGTGGTGAAAAGCCCGCCCATCGCAAATCTCTAAACCGTTATTCGATCAAAAACCAAATGAATAAACTTATTATTTTTTTAATCTCATTTGCAATTTCAGCTTTATCTTTTGGTCAAAGTTCTCCAACCTTAATCCCATCCAAAATATCAATAAATCAAGGTAATTGTGATAGTTCTGAAATTTATAAATCCGAATTATTAAGAGCAATTGAAGATTTCGGATACCAATCAAATTCAAAGTTTTACAATGACAATGTACAATCTGTAGACCTTAACAATGATGGAGTTTGCGAATATATTCTAAAATATTATGACGGAGGGGCATATTTTCAGGAAGAAATATATAAAATCCAAGACTCTAATCTTGTAAAAATTATTAATCTTCAAGAGAATACATACTATTTTCTAGAAAAATATAATGATTGGCCTCAAATAATAGTCAAATATTTCAGTGGTCATAAAACTAATCCTATTTGGCAATTCATGCTTTATAGATATAATGGAAAAGAATATGAAAAATACTATGATCCAAATCTAAATTATGGATCAATGGTAGAATTGGGCATCAATGCCTATAAAAATAAAGATTATAAAAGTGCGGAGATATTTTTTAGAAATATTTTAACAGTATATGGGAATGACAAGCCAGTTGATATTAATAATCTTGCAATGGCATTATTCCATCAAAACAAAACTGAAGAATGTAAAACTCTATTAATTGACGAATTAAGCCAAAGAAAAAATTCAATTACTTTTTATAATTTAAGCTTAGTTTATAAAAAAGAGAAAAACATAAAACAAGAATTATACTATCTTAAAAAATCCAACGAGCTTCAAAGTTCTATTAATAAACAAAATAGAATCGCAGAACTAGAAGAGATTTTAAAAAGCAACTAACATCATGTATAGTTTATGCGAGTTTAGTGCTTGTCAGAGATGGCTTTCTCCGTAGAGACACCGCCAAATCTCCAATTTGGCTACCAGCCAAAGGCAAATATGGTTGCCAAATCGTAGATTTGGCTCCTACGGAACTGAAAGACCAGATCGTCTATCTCCCGCACGCATCATACATTAAGCGTTAGCACCAATTCTAATACGACTCTATACAACAAAAAATGAAAGTAAAATCAATCTGTGTAAATCTTCCCATAAAAGACCTTAATAAGACAAGGGACTTTTGGACAAAACTCGGTTTTTCGTTTAACGAACAATTCTCTGACGACAGGGCATTATGCTTGGTACTTAATGACGGACTTATGTATTCAATGCTAATTACTCACGAAATGTTCAGCACCTTTACAAATAGACCCATTTCAGATAATACAACAACTCAAGTTTTGACAGCAATTGAAGTGGACAGCCGTGAACAAGTTGATAAAATCGTAAAATTTGCTCTTGATAACGGAGCAACACGATACCGAGAAAGTGCAGACCACTGCTGGATGTATTACGATTGTTTCGCAGACCTTGACGGACACTAATGGGAAATAATGTTTACCGACCTAACTCAAATACAACAATAAAATTATGACACAAGATAAGATAACAATTAAAGCGACAGTTTCAGCAAATAAGCAGAAAGTTTGGGACTATTACACGCAACCAGAACACATAACTAAATGGAATTTTGCCGACCCAAGTTGGCATTGTCCGACAGCCACTAACGAGATGAAAGTCGGTGGACGGTATATCGCAAGAATGGAAGCCAAAGACGGAAGTTTTGGGTTTGACTTTGATGCTGTTTACACAGAAATCAATCAAGGAGAAAACTTTACGTATGAATTTGGTGGTCGATTTGCAACAGTTCAGTTTACTGAAACAAACGGACTAACCGATGTGATAATAAAATTTGATCCTGAAACAGAAAATTCAGTTGAGTTACAGAAAAACGGTTGGCAAGCAATCTTGGACAACTTTAAAAAATATACAGAAACGAACTAATGAATGAAAGAAAAACTGATGCTAAATACTAAGGCTTCTTTTTGTTTGCAAAGCATGAAATGAAGCCATTGTTGAATCCTGAAGGGCGGGACAGGTTTTGGTAAGGTAAAGGTGAAATTCCTTTGCCGGACCCGATTACCCAACATTCGAAAGAAACCTGCTTTTAGAAAATAAACTTTTGCTTTGAAAATTGCGTTTAGGTAATAACTTTGTAATTACAACGACTATGAAAGCACAAGTAATAAAAATTGGAAATTCCAAAGGGCTTAGACTAAGCAAGGCAATCCTAGATAAATATAATATTAAAGATCATGTTGAACTGATTCTTGAAGATAATCAGATAATTCTAAGGCCAATTGCAGAACCTAGAAGGGGATGGCGAAATGCCTTTCAAAAAATGGCGGAAAGAGGAGAGGATCAATTATTAATTGATGATGTTTTTGAAGAAGAAAATTTTGATGAATGGAAATGAAACAGTATTCAATTGTACTTGTAAACCTTGATCCAACCATAGGTAGCGAAATTCAGAAAACTCGGCCTTGTGTTATAATATCACCAGATGAATTAAATGATTATCTAAGAACTCTGGTAATAGCCCCTATGACTACCAAAAGTAATAGTTATCCTACTAGAATTAAGGTGAATCATAATAATCAGGAAGGATGGGTGGTAATTGACCAAATCAGAACAATTGATAAATCTAGAATAATAAAAAATTTAGGAGCCTTAACTGCCGGGGAAATTGCAAAATGCAAACGTGCCATAAGCGAAACCTTTGTAGAGTAAAAGGAAGGTTGGGCCAGAAAATTGGCCGTCATTGCTTTGAATAACTTGTGCCGATTTGTTATCGGTATGGTAGTGACGGAAACTCCTTACATAAACTTGGAGGGATACATATTACTTAATCAAATAAATACGAAGGCCTTGTCATTTTTGCAAAACAAGTGTTGAATCTGGTGTTGATTGGTCCCTTGGTAGATTTAACTTTTATATATTTTTTTGTAAAATCACTAACAATCAATGTATTGCATTTTTTGTTGATAAATTTGTAGATTTTGTAAAGCTATTTTTTACACGTTATAACCCCATACACAGCCCAATTTTTTGTACAAATATTTTTCTTAACAGCAGTTTCAAAAAAGTGCTATAATACAGTATATCTGCCATAGTGTGAGAATTTCCTTATTACCTACCAGAAATTTTATAAATCCTATCCTAAACCATTGATCAAAAATTTATTTATCTGTAGTGTATTGATAATAAACATGTTGCATATTTTGTGAATCAATTTGTGGATTCTGTAAATGTAATTATTTAAAGGAAAAGTATCATTGTATAAATTATTTCCATCAGGTCTTTTAGAAATATGCAATACATTTTATACACACATAATTTAAAAAATAGCAACATGAAAAAAACTCTACTGGCATTTTTAGGATTTTTTTTGCTTCAAACAACCTGGGCTCAGGTAGCTACTGACAATTGCACTGAAGCAGGGCAGGGGGCATTTCATACAGGTGTTTACCGTAACTTATTTAAAGAGATATTGAACAAAACGGATGCAGAAGTAAATAGTAAAGTAAATACTGCCTTTCAGCAAATATTTTACGGCACTGCCAATCAGAAATTGTATTACGAAGTGGGCTCAGATATGGCCTACATACTAGATGTACACAATAACGATGTGCGTTCGGAAGGTATGTCTTATGGTATGATGATTTGTGTGCAATTGAACAAAAAAGCTGAATTTGACAAGCTTTGGAGATGGACAAAAACACATATGCAACATAGCTCAGGCAATTTGGATGGATATTTTAAATGGCAGTTGAATACTAATGGAGGTACTATTGACAACAACCCCGCTCCCGATGGTGAGGCATACTTTATAACAGCCTTGTTTTTTGCGGCAAATCGATGGGGAAATGGAACAGGTATTTTTAACTATGAAGCTGAAGCTCAATCGACACTTCAAAAAGTACAAAGTAAAACAGGTGCAGGGGGAATTAATAGTTTGTTTAACACCAACTCACGGTTAATAACCTTTGGGCCAAACGGAGGTTCATATGATTTTACTGACCCTTCATATAATTTACCTAGTTTCTTTGAATTATGGGGTCGTTGGTCAACTTCTAATAAGACATTTTGGGAGCAAACTCCGGCTGCTGCACGTAAGTTGCTCAGAGATGCATCTCATTCTTCTTCAGGTTTAACTACCGATTATTCCAATTTTGACGGAACACCCAAAACAACATCCTTCAACTCCAATAGCCATCGGTTTATGTATGACGCCTGGCGTTCTATCATGAATATTGGAATGGACTATCATTGGTTTAAGTCAGACGCACAGCAACCGGTGATCGCACAGCGTTATCTCAATTTCTTCAGAAATCAAGGCTCAAATTACGTGAATCATTACGATTGGAATGGATCAAATCCTTCTGGTGAGCATTCAACAGGCTTGGTAGCTTGCAATGCCGTGGCAGCTTTTGCGGTAGACAATACCACCTTGACAAGACCTTTTGTAGAAGAGTTTTGGAATGTGGGAATACCTACCGGTACCTATCGCTATTACGATGGCATGTTGTACATGCTTGCACTTTTGAACTGCTCAGGTGATTTCAAAGTATGGAAAGCGGATTGTGCCAATGCATGTGCTACTGTAGCACCTACCACAACTGCTATTATCAATTATGAAATGGGTGCGACTGCAACAGCACTAACGGCTACAGGTATTGCTTTGAAATGGTACACAACTGAAACCGGTGGAACTGCCTCTTCATCTGCTCCTGTGCCTTCAACTATTGCTGTTGGTACTACTAAGTACTATGTATCACAAACGTTAAATGGCTGCGAAGGACCAAGGGCAGTTATAACGGTAAATGTTACTAATACTTACAAGATTTTTAGGACTGGCTCTGCTCCGGAAATCGATGGTGTATCTGATGCAATATGGATGAATTCCTCTATTACATCCATCAGTGCAACCAAAGTTTTGGTTGGTACCATTGCCGGTGCTGCAGATTTGAGCGGACATGTGAAATTGGTTTGGGACAATACAAATATTTATTTCTTTGCTGAAATCACTGATAATATAAAACAAAATGATAGCCCAAACTCCTACGAGGATGATGCTATTGAACTGTACTTTGATATCAACAACGACAAAGCAACAACCTACGGAGCCAATGATGTACAGTATTCTTTTGGATGGAATGACGGTACTGTAGTAGGTGCTTTACCTTCAGGTCGCCCTGTAGCCGGTATTACGTATTCTGTTGTATCAACCACCGGTGGTTATACGGTAGAGGGTATGATTCCCTGGACTACACTGCAGGCTACTCCGGTTGCAGGTCAATTACTGGGACTTGATTTTATGATCAATGACGATGATAACGGTTCCGGCCGTGATAAAAAACTATCCTGGAATGCCGGCACAGATGATGCCTGGCAGAACCCTTCACTTTTTGGTACGGCAAGGTTAGAGGCAGAAGAAATCATAACTGCAGCAAGGAGTAATCAAAGTTTTGCGGTTTCGGTATATCCAAATCCTGCAAAAGATAAACTGACCGTTGAAGGTATTGATGGCGTATTTAACTATTCCATTTTAGACAATACCGGCAGAACCATACAAGCAGGTAGTTCCTCATCCAATATTCAGCTTCAATCAATTCAGAAAGGCATTTACCTGATAAATGTTAGCCAAAACGACCAGAAGCAGATTTTTAAATTTATAGTTGAATAACTTTTAAACACACCAAAAAATTCCAGATTATGAAACTACAAGTGACCACTGAAATTAGAAAACTGTTTATTGCAGTTTTGCCATGTGTATTGTTTTTTATTGCTCAATTATCTTTTGCTCAAACATTTACAGCCAATAATCAAGGTGCATATCAATCAGGTACCCACGATGGCTTTTTCTATTCCTTTTGGTCAGAAGGTGGAGGGCAAGCATCCATGACACTTGGGCCAAAAGGTAACTACAGCACCTCATGGACAAATGTTCAAAATTTTACTGCAGGTAAAGGATGGAGAACAGGCAGTAGAAACAAAGTCATTTGTTTTGAAGGTACCTACAACGGAGGCAGTAATGGCTTCCTCGCAGTTTATGGTTGGACAACAGACCCGTTGATAGAATATTATGTAGTTGAAAATCATGGTCAATGGAGACCTCCGGGAAATACCAGTGATATCGAATCAATGGGGACGGTTTTCAGTGATGGTGATACATATGACATCTACAGATCACAAAGAGTAAACAAACCTTCAATAATTGGTAATGCGACATTTTACCAATTTTGGAGTGTGCGTAGAACAAAAAGATCTAGCGGAACGGTAACTTTTGCCAATCATGTGGATGCCTGGGAGAAAACAGGGTTGAAATTAGGCAGCACCTGGGATTACCAAATAATGGAATCGGAAGGATTTGGTAGTAGTGGTAACTCAAATATTACCGTATCGGAATGCAATGCATGCGCCACTGCCGCTCCTACAGTTACAGCTGTTGTAAATTATGAGAAGGGAGATGTAGCCAAACAATTAACAGCAACAGGTACTTCCTTGAAATGGTACAACGTGGCTACTGGTGGTAATGGTAGCAACACAGCACCTACACCGAGTACAGCTACTACTGGAACAACTGTTTATTATGTATCATCTACCGCAAATGGTTGCGAAAGTTCCAGATCTGCAATAACGGTGAATGTAATAGAAACCTACAAAATGTATAAAACACCTCTGGCACCAGTAATAGACGGAGCAGAAGATGCTTTGTGGCAGGATGCCAATATTTCCGCTATTAGTGCTACCAAAGTTATAGTGGGTACAGTCTCCGGTGCTTCCGACCTGAGTGGTAATGTAAAATTGGTGTGGGACAATACAAATATCTATTTCTATGCTGTAGTTACGGATGATTCAAAGCGAAATGATAGCCCCAACTCCTACGAAGATGATGCAATTGAACTTTACTTTGATATCAACAACGACAAGGCAACAACTTACGGAGCCAACGATGTACAATATTCTTTTGGCTGGAACGATGGTACAGTAGTAGGTGCACTGCCTAGCGGTCGCTCAGTTGCAGGTATTGTATATAGTGCTGTTTCAACTTCCAATGGATACGTGGTTGAAGGTAGAATTCCGTGGACTACTTTACAAGGTTCTCCTCAGCCAAATCAACTGCTCGGCTTAGACTTCATGATCAATGATGATGATGATGGTTCAGGCCGCGATGGTAAGTTGTCGTGGAATGCTGCAACGGATGACGCCTGGCAGAATCCATCACTTTTTGGAACAGCTAAATTATTGGCAGAAGAAATTATTACTTCGTCTGGAAGTAGGGAAAATTTTAAGGTATCTATATATCCAAATCCTGCAAAAGACATTCTGACGGTAGAAGGTATTGATGGTGCATTTAACTATTCCATATTAGACCATACCGGTAGAACCATACAAACGGGTAGTTCTTCATCTAATATTCAACTTCAATCTATTCAGAAAGGCTTGTACATTATAAATGTGAGCCAAAATAATCATAATGAGATTCTTAAAATCATAGTTGAGTAAGACCTAATTCCCCATTATGAAAAAAGTTTTAACCTGTATAGTTTGTTGTTTCCTGAGCCTTTCCTTAGTGAAGGCTCAGGATCCAAACTTTCATATTTACCTCTGCTTTGGGCAGTCCAATATGGAAGGTCAGGGAACTATTGAAAATCAGGATATGACGGTGAACAGCCGGTTTCAGGTTTTACAGTCTGTAAACTGTACAGGTCAACCTCAGGAAACATGGCGAACCGCCACGCCACCTCTTTCCAGATGCAACACTAAGATTGGTCCGGCCGATTATTTCGGCCGCACCATGGTTGCAAACCTGCCTTCCAATATAAAAGTGGGCGTAGTACATGTTGCTATAGCCGGTAGTAAAATTGAGCTTTTTGATAAGGCCAATTATTCTGCTTATGTAAATAGCCTTGCCGCAAATGAGCAATGGATGAAAGATATTATCAATTCCTATGGTGGCAACCCCTATGCGAGACTGGTAGCTCTGGCCAAAATTGCTCAGAAAGATGGTGTGATAAAAGGTATATTGTTGCACCAGGGAGAATCCAATTCCGGCGATAATACTTGGCCCAACAAGGTAAAAGGCGTTTATACCAATTTATTGACCGATTTGAATTTGCAAGCCTCAGAGGTTCCACTACTGGCAGGGCAGGTGGTTGATGCAGCACAGGGTGGACTTTGCGCCGCGCATAATAGCATCATCAATTCCTTACCTAATACCATACCAACAGCTCATGTTATTTCATCGAGTGGCTGTACAGACCAAACAGACAATTTGCATTTTAATACGGCAGGGTATCGTTTGTTGGGCGAAAGGTATGCTCAGAAAATGCTAACTCTTTTACCACCCGTAAATTCCAATACCCCTCCAACCATTAGTACCAATTTGTCGAATGTAACCTTTGCAGAAAACCAAACTATGGTGCTTACTATTACTGCCTCGGGAAGTGATCTGACCTTTGAGTGGTACAAAAATGACCAACTATTGCCCAATGAAAAAGGGGCTAGTCTAAGTGTTCCAAACATAAGCATCAACGACAATGGCAATACCTACAAAGTACTAGTACGCAACAGCTATGGATCTGTACAAAGCAATAGTATAACGCTCACCGTTACTGACTTTGCAGGTGTCAAAATTATGAAGGCTCCGGCAGCTATTGTTTTGGATGGAGTAGTTGAAAATACCTGGCAGACTGCAACTTCCTATTCCCTAAACAACAAAATAGGTACGGTAGATAATGCAGCCGATCTGAGTGCTACGGTACGTACTTTTTATGACGAGCAAAATCTCTATTTTCTATATCAGGTTACTGACAATGCCAAAAGAGCCTCTTCTGCCAATTTTTGGGAAAACGATGGCATCGAAATTTATATCGATGGTAACAATGACAAAGCCACTACTTACGATGCCAACGACTATCAGTTTATAGTTCGCTACGACGCTTCTCAGATACAGGAAGGGCATAATAAACCCACCACAGGCATACAGGCAGCAGCCACTCAAAATACCACGGGTTATGTAGTAGAAGTAAAAATACCATGGTCTGCCATAGGAGGCAGCGTGAGCGAGGGCAAGCTATTGGGTATGGACTTTCATGTAAACGATAGCGATGCTGCTCTACGCGATGGAAAACTTACCTGGTTTGCAACCAACGATGTTTCCTACAACAACCCATCGGTATTTGGAACCGCCAAACTTGTAGAAGAGCTTATAACGGGAAATGATGCCTTCCATACAACAGAAATTTTCTGCTACCCAAATCCTTTTACCAATACCATTACAATAAGCAGCAATGGGGAGTTCGACTATACCTTACAGCGTATTACCGGGGAAATAGTAAGTACTGGTAAAGGAAATGAAAGCTTGCAAATAGGCAGTGATTCAAATCAGGGAGTATATCTTTTGAAAATACAACAAGCTAATAATACCAAAGTAATTAAGTTGTACAAAAACTAGAGTTAAAAACTTTTCTTTTAACAGGAATCCCGGTTGCTTTATTCCCTATTCCCCGGCCTGTGGTTACAGAACTGAGCCATTTGGGGTGGCTTTTAGCGATTGGTTAGGAAAAAAATAAAAGCGTGGTTATATACCACGCTTTTGAATATGATCTTATTGTCGATTATAAAGACTTTAAAGCCGCTTCGTAGTTTGGCTCATTTTTAATTTCCGATACCAGTTCAGAGTATACTACATCGTGGTTTTCATTCAAAACTACTACAGAACGCGCGTGTAATCCTTTTAAGACGCCATCCTGCAATTCTACTCCATAAGCCTTTCCAAATGAACCATCACGGAAGTCTGAAAGTGTCACCACATCCGCGATTCCTTCTGCACCGCAAAAACGCTTCTGAGCAAATGGAAGATCGCGAGAAATGCACAATACTTTAGTATTGCTTAATGAAGCTGCTTTTTTGTTGAATTCACGAACCGAAGTAGCGCAAGTTGCAGTGTCGATGCTTGGAAAAATATTCAGAATTAGTTTTGAGCCTTTATAGTTTTCCAAAGATACTGTACCAAGGTCGGAGTTAACAAGTGAAAAATCCTTTGCAGTGGAACCCTTTGCAGGTAGTTCACCGTTGGTGTGAAGCGCATTACCGCCCAATGTTACGTTTGCCATCTATTGATTTATTTTAAAATTTAAAGTTAAGCAATTTCATAATGCAAGTATGCATGGCGATGCTGATTGGCCTTATTAAACTGCAATTCCTGAGGAATGGAAAGTTAAATTTCAGGATTGATGCTCATAATAAAAAAGGTTCGGATTGCAAATCCGAACCAGCTACTCCTAATTATTGATTACCTTATTTTCCTATTTCATTATTCTTATTCCCCGGCCTGTGGCGCACAGGACGGAATATCATAAATGACATAACTATTCAAAATACACCCGATAATCTGTGAGAAAAGAAAAATCACTCTTCCCTCCTTCATAAAAGGAGGCTGAAGACCAATAATAATCTTCTGGATACCTTGCTAAATTCCACCTTTCATTCAACGGATTATTATGTATATAGTCAATTTTTTGTTCAATTTTTAATTTGCAATCCATTTTAATAGCCATTGGATCGCCTTGCCATATTCGATGGCTTCTTTCTGTTGTCTGCTCAGTAAAATATTCTAGCACATTGGGATGAAAACTTTTGAGATCTTTGACAATGTTGTGGGCTGTTTCTTTATTAAAACTAGCATGAGGTTTTTCCTTACCATTTAGCTTATTCAATCTCCAAATAATGTGCATATGATTGGGCATTATTACAAATGCATACACGCTTATATAGCCGCCTTTAACCAGTTTTTCTATTGATTCAATAATGAGCTGCTTATACTTATCTGGCTTTAATAAATGTTTCCAATCTTTTATAGTATTGGTCCAAAAATAAACTTCATGAAGGTTCATTTGTGAAATTCTTCTCTCTTTAAAAATTGAATTCATTGAAAAATAATTGATGACATTAAAAAAATAGGCCTCTAAAATACTTTTTTTGGCCTTATTAATTTAAAAAATGCTCTGTTCTAATCTACAATTTTATTGTTCATAATTACGTCCTGTATGCCACCGGCCGAGGAGTAGGTGATTTTGACTATACAATTCTAATTATAAGCGGTGAATTGATAAGTACCGGAACAGGTTATGAAAGCTTACAACTAGGCAATGACCTAAAACAGGGCGTATACCTTTTGAAGATACAACAAGATAATAGTACTAAGGTATTTAAAGTTTATAAGAATTAAGAATAGGCTTTTCAGCTTAATAGGAATCCCGGTTGCTTTTGGTGGTCGGGATTTTTTTGAAATTTTACATTTATAAGCAGAAACTGCAACAACTAGAAAAAATAATTCACTGTAATTTCATTGAATGTTGGCTTTTCTTCATTTACATAAAGGCTTGTTGTAATCTTATAGGATTTGCCTTGCAGGCCTAATGTAATACCAGCATATTGGCCCCATGTTTTTGTATTAGTAACACCTACCCCCATAAGGAATATGGTATATCGTAACATTAAAGACGCATGTGTAAAGGATTTATAATTGTTTTTTACTTCGTTGATGCGGCTTACATATAGATTTGAGTCAAGATATGATTTATTGGTATTGGAATTTAGATTGTGGCGAAATCCTAAACCTAATAAAGGAGATATTGAAAATTTTGAATTTTAATTAGCAGGAAATGTTTTTCCAATAACAATATTATGTTCAAGTGAATACAAGGTCTTATTGAAATTAAAAGTACTTTGAACTTCCTTTATTTGCGACCTATTCAACGTTGTTAAATCCATTTGTTCCTTCGAATTTCCCATTTCAAAGGTTGCTTTGTATAACAATATAAAAGAGTTTGTGTTCCACTGAAGTCCAATTCCGGTTTTTAAAATATTGGAATTTATGTTTGTTTGATAATATCTTAAGGAGTCAGAAATAACTTTCCCATCAGGATAGCTGCTATTGTATATCAAAGTTTTTACTAACTCATAATGATGATCATACTCTAATTTTGAATTAGTGTATTCCAGAAATATAGATGGAGAAAAAGTGTATATAACTTTATTATATTCTTTGTTGCTCTTTACATTGTATTTTGGAGCTATACTTAATCCAATTCGGTTATTTTTAGTAGCATTTAAACCAGAATATTTTAGTCCTTCTTTTTCCCAGCGATCTTGTTGTAAATTCAATCGATCATCAAACGCTCTCTGATTAAAGGCATAGTAAACACCTGCTCCAAATCCATGTTTTTTCATTAACCAATCATAAGAGATATAGGCATTTCTATTTAAAGTACTGTTTTTGTAATCGTTGCCGCTCATATTAGAAGTTTGTTTATTGTATGCAGCAGAAATTCTATTTTTTGCTTTTCCTCCTGCTATAGAGGGGTTTAGTAGTAAAGGAGTCTGTGTTACCTGTAAATAATTATCCTGAGCAACTGCACTGTATCCCAATACAAGCAAACTGCCACTTAAAAAAATCTTACTAATCTTCATTTTAAAAATTGGGGTTAATTTCAAGGAATTCAGAGGAAGGTTTAAAGTCTATTTTTCGTTTTATTTTTTTCTTTTGGGACTCCTGAGTTTCTTTCTTATCAGAAGCTTTTATCGGAGTTTCTTCTTTGGGTATGCTACCGCTTGCATTTTGAGAAATAGTAGAATCAATTTTATTATAAATCTCTCTTGAATTTTCTTTTTCTACGATAGGAAACTCTTCAATTTTTATTTCTTCTTTTGGTTTTGGTAATGTTATACTTAATTGTTTTTTGCTTTTAGTCAGACTAGTGTTTTTTTCTGGTATCGCAGGCTGGGGGTGTTCAGTAGTTTTTTTAATTGCCGGTAATTTCGATTGTGAATAATGATTTACTTTATGCTTCAACTCAGCTTGTTCAGTTTTGAATAAGAAGAGAAATAAAATTGCGGCAATGGATATTATAAAGACCCCGGTAATAGTGATTTTGTATCGATTGAACCAGGAAGATTTGTTCGTTTGTAATAATTTTTGAGAAAGGCTATAATCTAATTCCTTTTCACCGGTCAAGGCATAGCTCTGTGCCCAGCTGCTAAAGTCGGCCTCGAGCTCAGGATTTTTATGCAGAAAATCCATCAGCTCTAATTTCTGGGCTTCCCCGAGATTTCCTTCGAAATAATCGAACATAAATTCCTCTATATTTTCTTTATTGATCGACATTAGAGTACCAGTTTTAAGTCTTTGATATGATCCTTGATTTTTTGGCGTGCACGAAAGAGATAAACCTTCACCTGAGATTCACTCAAATCAAGCATATATCCAATTTCATCGTAGTTATAGCCCTCATAATCTCTTAGTAGGATAATAGAGCGTTGTACATCACTTAGTAATTTTAAGGAATCCTGAATAATCTGCTTTAAATCGGGATTTGCCTGTTCAACCATACGTGTTGGTATGGCCTCAATACCAGTATGCTTTTTATTTCTCTCAATAGTAAGAAGTGCAAGTCGGTAAGCTGTAGTAAAAAGCCAGGATCTGGCCTTTGCAAAATCTACCAGGTCCTTGTTTTCCCAAAGTCGCATAAAAGCATCCTGAGTTATATCCTTTGCTGCATCGGTATTCATGACCAACTTGTCAGCAAATCTACATACCCTGTTAGAAAATTCTTTAACTGCCTGATTGTATTCAATTGCTGTCATTAATAAGACAAGCTAAAAATGATTATTCGTAAATGAAATTGAATTCGCTTTTGATCACCTCATCTTGACGCTCAATCATTTTGAGTAGATTTCCTTTTTCGTTAGCAGTATATTCATATGATAGAGGGCCAGGGAGCATGTGTAAAGCCGTATATACAGTCATATCCTGATACTCTAATACTAAATTTTTGGGCTCAATCTCGTCAAAAAGGAAATTTGAAATATCTTTGGTAATATTGGGATAGGTGGTAAATTCAGTAAGGTGATCCCAAAGAATATCAGGAAATGGATTTAAGAGATTAGAATATTTTCCATTCACTTCGCTGTAATTACTACAACCTTCACCTCCTATAATAAATTTAAAAGCCTTATTCTGATCGGTTAGTGAAAATAAAATTTTCTCACATTCTCCATCCTGTAATTTTTTCGAATTTGTATTTTGAAAATATAAAATCTTGCCATTTGAATCTCTATAAGCTCTCAGGGTATCTTGTTCTTGATTCTCTAATACGAAGTCTAATTTTCCATCCTCTGCATAGTGTATTGGCCAGTTTCGTCTTACTGTTTCATTTATACCTAAATAAGACCAATTGCTTAACTTCTTACCGCTGTAGATAAAAGTTACCTCATCATTATACCTGGGATTGGAAGTAGTTCTTGAATTATTTAATGTCGGTAGAAAAAATTCACCACCTCTTTTAATTAAGGAAACTAAGTTGTTTGTATATGTAAATGCTGAATATCTTTTGGCTTCATTTCCTTGATAGGTAGCAACAGTATTTATCGAGTCAATTTCCCCACTCGAATTATAGGTAATCCAATGTGTGGTTTGAATTTCTGATATCGGCTCGGATACCTCAATTCTTACCAGCCTGTTTTCAGATACGGGAACAACTTCCTTAGAAGGTTGGTTTTTACAGGCCAAAGCAACTAATGCCAATAGTGGAATTAAAAAATAATTTTTCATAATCTCTGGTTGATTTGTCTGTAAGAGGAATAAATCAGCTGAAAAGTTACAGCAATTGATAAGAAATTTATAAAAAATTGATTTGACTTATGTTGGATTTGATTTCTAATCGGAATACTATACACTCTTCATCGTACACTAAATTTTTAATTAAAAAGGAATCAAAGTATCAGCACCATAGTCTGTATCCTTTTACAAATCTCATCAAAACAAGGTCTTTTACTAACTTCTGCTTGCATGCACTCGTTTTTTAGCTGAGTGAAGTCCTTGATTATTGGCAAATCAGCATCAGCCGAGGCGATATGATTCAATAAATCATCCAACAAACAGCCATAAGCTCTTACTTCCAAACGTTCCAATGCGGGTGCTATTTCAGATTTTATATCGTAAGAAGCTCCTGCGCCAAAGTCGCCCAACAGGGCGTGTGCATCTTGGTCTATCAATATATTGTGGGCATAAAAGTCACCGTGCATAAGGCCACGGGCATGAAGATGACTGCAAACAGAAGCCATACCAGCCGAAATATTCACCAGTGCTTTTACTGAAAAACTTGTTCCTTCGGGATAATTATCTCTGGTACAGGATTCAAAACTTGGTGGTTCGCCAAGGTTGGTATACCGGGAGGGTATGAGCCCCAGCACCAAACCCTGTTTTTGTTGAGGGTGATGGCTTATTCTACCCAATACTTTTACCAAATTCGGATGAGTGCCAGCAGCTATGGTCGCTTTCATTTCGTCCGATGGCAAACCATCGCTGGTAACTTCGCCTTTGAATATTTTTACGGCTACTTCTATGGGAGACGGTTTTTTCCAAACAGCTTTTGAGATGTTCCCCGATGCACCCTCGCCGAGTTGTTCTTTTAGTTCAAGCTCTTCCCATGTAATTTCTGCCAGATGATCTTCTCCGTGGTTTTTGTAGCAAAATGGATTGCTCGCAAAAGCCAGCCAGGATAGTTTTGGCAGGCTAAGTAGCCATGCAGGCAATGCTTCAAATCGGTTAGCAGAGATACGAAGTAGTTCAATGTTCTTACAATTGACTATTTCTCCAGGCAATTCTTTAAGTCGGTTACCTGCCAACATGCATTTTTGCAAACGGGCACATTTGCCAATAGAGGCTGGAATTGATTCTATTCGATTATTTGTCAGGATTAGCCAACGCAAATTGGTCGAAAGTGCTTCTGAAGGGATGCTGGCTATTTGGTTGGCTTTGAACCCGACCATTTCCAGCTGTGGACAATTGACCAGAACTGCCGGGTATTCTGTAAAGAGATTGTCGGAAAAGAAGGCAATTTTCAGGTTTTTTAATCTGCCAAAATCGGCTGGCAAACTGCTAAGCTGGTTGCCCGACAAGTCAATTATCTCCAGCGTATCAGCCAGTTCGAATATTTCTGCAGGGAATTCTGTAAGTCCGTAAGAAAGTTTGAGACTTTTGGCTCCGAGCAGTTGGCCTGATTGTAGTTGTTGAAGTGTTTGCATCAAAAAAATTAATAGAGAATAGAAGCTTGTCTTTTTTTAGAATTTATTATCGGACTGTAAATATATTCTTTGCTATTCGATCTGCATAATAGATACTCAATTTCTAATTCCGGCTTGAGTTCCACAAGATAGACTAGCTAAGTAGCAGGGAAATTTGAATTAAAATAGGTTCGGATTGCAAAACCGAACCAGCTAATCATAATGACCAGGTTGTTTTAAGTGTTTCCAGCATAGTAGATTATTCGTTATTAATTCCAATTGTCTATTTTAATATCATAGGGAGAAGGTTTGCCCTTTCCAGTTTCGACAAGCTCCTTAAGACTAAGCATAAATATTCCCCATTTCATGCTGCAATGAGCAGTAAATTCCACTTCCTCAATCCAGTTTCTGTGACTAAAGAGAACGATGGTATAATCCTCTTCCTGATACAGATCGAATACTACATCGGTTCTAATCCATTCTGCAGGTCCGTCTGTAAATGTCCATTGCACCTTTTTGCCGGGTTCCAGTGCTTTAACTTCCATATCCATGCTACCTATTTCTTTACCTTCCAGAGAAAGAAATCTTACTACAATTGTTTTTCCGATCTCAGCTGTACCTGAAGTGTGTTGAGTCCACCAACCAGATATTCCTTCGATTGTGGCTAATGCCTCATAGACTTTTTGTATTGGAGCTTTAATTCCTATTCGATGAACGATGTTTACCATTTTTCTGTAGTTATGTTTTGGTTGTTGAAATAACCGCTAGAAGTGCCGGGTTGTTGACTCACTTTATTGAATACTACAATATATTCTTTGCTATTTGATCTGCATAAAGATGGCTGATATATACTTCCAGTATGCTAAAAAGGTGGAATATTATATAGTACAAAGTTATTCAAAATGAACTCGATAATCTGTGTGAAAAGAAAAATCTCTTTTTCCTTTATTCTAAAATGATAAGTACACCAATTATTATCTTTCAGACAATTTTGTTGAATAATACTTTCTGGTTGTGGATTATAAGGGAAATACTAAATTAATATTCAATATTACCTCATATGCAGCATAACTGCGAGGTGAGTAAAGTTTAGATAAATATAATAACCCGTTCACACTCCAAAACCGACCGTTTACTAAATAGTACATGATTTTTAAATGCATTTAAGTAATTTTCAAACCTTACTCCACAGCCTGTGGTTCACTGGCTGAAATAAATAATTGGATGCTTAATGTATCAACCCTATTTTCACAACATGAATAAAATATACTTTTTTTTACTTCTACTGATAAGCCAGAGTGCTTTCTGTCAAATTAATTTCGGTCTTAAACAGGAGATCGAAAAATCCACCGGAATGGGTGAACAAACGAAGGTATATGGCAATACCATGTTTGTAGGTAAATATTATAAGGACGAGGTAAATGTATATACCCGGCAGGAGGATGGTACCTGGGTGTTTTTGCAAACGCTGACTCCTTCAGACAAACCTGCAACTACCAATACTGATTGGGGTTTTGGCCACGCAATGGCTTTTAATGACAATTATGCTGTTATAGCTGCTGAATACAAAGGACTGGTAAGAAATAACGCAGGTGGAGTTTATTTCTACCGTAAAGGTTCTGATGGATTTTGGCAGGAGGAATCTGTAATTGAAAATCCTACCGTCTATAGCTACTATGGAGGAAAGAATGTAACTATACATAAGAATAAGGCCACAATTTCGCATAATAACGGGTATCCAAGATTTGTCCATATTTTTGAGCGAAATAACAATGGCACTTGGGAAATAAGCGATACTATTTCAGAAACGGAATTTAGGGGAATCGATGGTATTAAGTCGTATTATGACGATACAACCTATATTGCAATGTCTTTTCTGTTTGATGACCAGCGAATTAAAGAGTTTCGCTTACAGCCCAATGGCAAGTGGGTAAATACTCAAACCCTGAAATCCGGCATTACAACCTATGATACCTACTTTGGTCAATTTCTGTCGGTAGATAACAATCAGCAAATGGCCGTAGGAGCGGCGGACTTTAAAGTAACTGGTCCTAATGAAACCTTGCTAAATTCTGCAGGAAAAGTATTTATTTATAAACGTGTAAATAATGTTTGGACCCTTCAACAAGAGATTGTTTCTCCGGAGCCTCATGAATATGAGGGATTTGGAGGCGATGTGTTTATAAAAGGTGATATGCTAATTATTGCCTCAGAATATTGGACTGATATACCAGGAAGCCCCAAAGGAGCCTTGTATATCTATAAGAATATTGATGGAGTTTGGACACTGGCTCAAACCTATAAATCTGAAACCAATAACCAGATAGGCAGAAATATAGCCTATGAAAATGATCAGATAATCTCTTTTGGCTATAGATCTATACATGTGCTGGAAAATCTGAAAGATTGCCAGGGTGTAGTTGGTGGTTCAGCTAAGCTTAATAGCTGCAAAGTTTGTTATGACGGAACTACCGGACTTAATTTACAGCAAAGTGAAGAGCAATGTATTCCTACTGCTCTTTATTCGGCATCGTCTGAGATAAAAGTTATAGTTTCACCTAATCCATTTGATAGTCAGGTAAATATACAGGCTCCTGACAATGCAAAAATTAAGCTAACCGATAGTTATGGAAGGGTGCTGGCAACAGATATTACTTCAGGGGTGTTTGAAACCGGACAGTTAAAATCGGGATTGTATTTTCTGATTGTGGAAATTGACGGAGAAAAACATGTCCAGAAAATTATTAGAAAATAAATAGTGGGTTGTTTTTACTGTAAATATTCATCACACAAAGCAAGGCCAGATTTTCGGATCTGGCTTTTTTTATTGCCTAAACGGCTCGTTTTTTATATAAAAATCTTAATAGTAGGTAAGTATAGGTATAAGATATTTTCAAATTATACAATTAATGAATGGAATAATGGGCTTCTATAGGCATATGGTCGGAATTCCTGTTGTTGTCATGCACAGAAAAGTGTAAAGCTTTAATTTTCGGGTCATGAAAATGATTGTCTATCCTTATAAAATACGGAAACTTATTGTAGGTAAATCCAAATCCCAAACCGGCTTCTTCAAATGCATTATTTAATTTTGATTTTAGTTGTCTGTATACATATGAATAGGGAGTTTCATTAAAATCGCCGCATAAAATAACCTTGTAGGGTGATTGTTTAATAAAATTTAAAATGGTATCAACTTCTCTGTTCCTGTTTTCAAACCCCTTTTTCAGTTTTTCTTTGATGATGGAAACATTGGCCAATATCGTTTGGGGTGAAGTTATACTGGTAGAACTATCAATTCTGATGGTCATTGATTTTAAATGTACATTAATTACTCTGATTGTATCGTCTGCTATTTTTAAGTCAGTGTAAACACCTCTGTTTAATCCCTCATCACCAAAAATCAAAGGACCTGCATTAACTATCGGAAATTTACTAAATGTTATAAGTCCGAAATAGCCATTGTGTTTGCCAATTTTAATGGGATTGGTGTAGAAGTATTCATAATTTGGGTTGTCTTCTATTTTTTCCAAAGCCTGTTCAGCATCAATGGCATCGTCGTTGTAAAATTCCTGAACACATAATATATCCGACTGTATATTCATTGCTAACCACTGTATACTTTTTTTACTGGACACCGTGTCCATAATACTGTGAAATCGTTTATAGTTAAATGCCCCGGCATTATAACTAACTATTTTAAAAGCATTTTCACTGGTAGTTTGACTGAGGTTTAGTGCAAAGGTTTCTTTAATCTGAGGAATCGACACAACAATAAATACTAATGGAATAAGTATAAATCGGTCTCGTTTTTTAAAATAAATAATGATGAGCAATACATTAAATAGCCAGAAAAAAGGTATCAGCAGATAAAGGAAACTAAAAACATAATGGTCGCTCAATGGCCATCGTTGCAGTATAACTATACCTATAGAGAAAAGTGAAATACATAGCAAAAGAATTCTTAGTACAGATTTTTGAAGCATAATTAAACCTAAATGTTTCTCCTTTATATAATTTGATAATGCAGAGAGTTGAAAATACTAAAATGAATTTTTAGTATTTCCTGCTATTTTATTATACCATCAAAATATTGAAGGAGTAAATGAGTTGGTGAAAACGGTCAACTACTTTGCCATATGGTATGGATTTTGCTGTTTGCCGCCTCTTATACAGGATAAGATAATGCTCTAATCAAATAATTGCAAGGCTATAAATCTTATGATTGGTTTAATTTTATGGATCGTTGCTGATTTTGAATAGTATATACTTTTTTTACAGCCTGTAAATAAATTTACCTAAGCCCTGATTCTGCAATAGAAATCTATAACTTCATAATTCGATTAATAAAAATTCAGGTTAAATATACCATGTATATGGTTTTACAGTAAGCTTTAAATAGTTGTAAACTAAAAAACAAAAAAATCCTATTGAATTACTCAATAGGATTTAGAAGTTAAGAAAAACCGATTAACTATTTTTTATACACCATTCCCATATCTTCTATTGAGAAATGATCGGTTAATAAATGCAATAATTTATCTCTAAGATCGATATACTCGGGCATTTTTACAATTTCGATTTTGTTGCGTGGTCTTGGCAAGTGTACCTCCACTATTTCTTTGATGGTAGATGCCGGTCCGTTATTCAAGACAATGATTCGGTCAGACAAGAACAAAGCTTCCTCGATATCATGGGTAATCATGATGATTGTTTTCTCGCGGTTGTCAAGATTCCATAATTTCAATACTTCGAGTTGCATGGTACCTTTTGTCAAGGCATCAAGAGCTCCAAAAGGTTCGTCCATTAACAAAACACCAGGATTGATAGCAAAAGCACGGGCAATAGCCACCCTCTGTTTCATTCCACCGGAAAGTTGGCCTGGTAGTTTGTCTTTGTGCTCATACAGGTTTACCATTTTTAGATTCTTCTCAACAATAGCCTGCTTTTCGGCCTTAGAGCCATTTACTACAGAATCAACAACCTGAAAAATATTTTGATAGACTGTCAACCATGGTAAAAGTGAATAGTTTTGAAAAACGATGCCCCTGTCTGGTCCTGGTCCTTGAATTTTTTTGTTATCCACAACAACACTTCCTTCAGTTGGAGTCAACATTCCGGCAATTGCATTGAGGATAGTTGATTTTCCGCAGCCTGAATGGCCAATGATCGATATGATTTCACCTTTATTAATAGATAAATTAATATCCATTACAGCTGTGTATTTTCCTTTTGGTGTCGGAAATGAAATTTCCAGATCTTTTATTTCTATGTAACTCATAGTCGTGATTTTTTAAAGGGTGTTAAGCTTTGTAAGCTACTTTGTTTTCGATATAGGTAAATAATTTATCAAAAAGTAATCCTACGATTCCAATGATGATGATGGCAGAAATTACTTTTTCAAGACTTAATGCATTCCAACTGTCCCAAACAAAGAATCCAATACCTGACCCTCCTGATAGCATTTCGCCGGCTACAATTACCAACCATGCCACACTAATACTAAGGCGTAAACCTGTGATGATATGTGGTAAACTATAAGGAATTAAGATTTTTGTTAAATACCTTTTTTTCGAAAACCCAAATGCTTTGGCTACATTTTTATGATCCTGTGGTATAGAGCCCACTCCAAAAGCAGTATTGATGAGTGTTGACCACAATGAAGTGATAAATACTATAAATATAGTCGCCATTCCTGTGTCTTTGAAAACTACCAGACCGATAGGAAACCAAGCTAATGGTGATACTGGTTTCAATAATTGTACTATTGGGTAAAATATCTGTTTGTAAATAGTGCTTGCTCCCATTAAAATTCCGATAGGAATGGCAACTATAGACCCCAATATAAAACCTAAAAATACTGTTTTGATTGAATTGAATAACTGCAATCCGATTCCTTTGTCATTAGGGCCATAATCATAAAAAGGATCGCTGACCATTTCAAATAAAACCGTCAAGGTGGTTATAGGCTTTGGCAAAGCTTCCTCAGTTGTATAACTTAATAATTCCCATAAGCCACCGAAAGCAACTAAACCGATTACAGCAAAAAATATTGATTTAGATGCTTCTAAAATTTGGTTGCTTTTCCATTTGCTTTCGAAGGTTGTATTTTTCGGAGCACTAAGAGGAGTGGAAGCTGCTTCCTCCCTGATTGGTGGAGTTATTGTTTCAATTTCTGACATGATTACTCAATTTTAGCTTAATTAATGTAGAGTATAGTGTTCGTTTTTATTTCTTTACTCTTATTTTAACCACAGATTAAACAGATCTTGATTTTATAATCTGTAAAAACTATTTAATCTGTGGTCTTTTTTGGGTTCAATTATCGTTTTACCACTTTAAGATAAGCAGCTGGATTGGCCGGATCGAAAATTGTTTTGTCCATAGTCAATGAAAATGGTTGCATATCATCGGTAGGAACTTTTACTTTCATACTGGCAGCTACTTCTTTATATAAATCCTGAAGAATTAATTTATCTGCTATCTCTTTGTAATTCGGTGCTGTGGTTAAATATCCAAATCGTACATATTGTGCCATTGCCCAAATAGCATATGATTTTCTAGGGAAATTTACCATTCCTCCTTTATGAAATACCATTTGATCTCCTTTGTATATTTTTTCTCCTAGATTACAGCCTAAGTTGTATTTTCCATTCAAACGATCTTCAATTACATCGTTGTTTGCATTTACATATGGAGCTTTACCAATAATCTCAGCGGTTTTTCTACGGTTAGCAGGAACGTCCAGCCAAATACAAGCTTCCATTATAGCTTTCATCACTTTTTTAAGGTCTTCTTTGCGTTTTTCGCTAAATTCTTTGTTAACAACCAGGGCTTTTTCAGGATGGTCTTTCCAGATGTCTTGAGTTGAAATTTGCGTAAATCCTATTCCTTGCATAGCAGCTATTCCTCCCCATGGTTCACCTACACAATATCCGTCCATGTTTCCTACTTTCATGTTAGCCACCATTTGTGGCGGTGGAATAGTGATGATTTTAGATGTTTTTTGATTTACACCGGCTAAAGCCAACCAGTTACGCAGCCACAAATCATGAGTTCCTCCCGGGAAAGTCATGGCAAACGTTACTTCTTTTTCAGCCTTTAATTTGTCTGCTACTACTGGAGCAACTTTGGTCATATCTTTGAAACCTACTTTGCCACAAAAATCTTTTGACAATGTAATGGCTTGTCCATTAGAGTTAAGCATCATCGCAATTTTCATCTCAGAACCTGCTTTTCCTCCTACTCCAGTGTAAACTGAGAATGGCATGGAATACAAACAATGTGCTCCGTCCAATTCTCCTGTTAAGATCTTATCACGAACATTTGCCCATGATGATTCTTTGGTCACAACAACTTCAACACCATACTTTTTGAACAGACCTAATTCTTTGGCCATTACTATAGGAGAACAATCTGTTAATGGAATAAATCCTAATTTTACAGGCTCGCTTTGAGCATAGGCACTAATAGAAAATAAGGCAACTACTGCAGTTAATGCAATTGTGAAAATTTGTTTTGTCGCTTTTGATAAAATATTCTTCCTACTTCCTTGAGTGAAAAATGATTTTGTTTCAATGTGTTCCATGTTAGTAATGTTGTTTTGATACTACGCAAATTTACATAGGTATTTATACGTATCTTATGCTTAAAGGCAGTTTAAATACCCTTTTTACTACATGAAATAAGTTGCCTTAAAGCATTTAAAAACCTGACAAAACGCAGGAAAAATATTTAAACAAATGATTTACAGGTGTATATGGCCAAGTAGAATATAAGGAATGAACATTGAATTTACTTACTTATAAATCGGGGGGTACTACGTATTTTTCTTCAGGCAGGCTGATTCTGATGAAAAGTCTGGGAAAGTAGTGAAAACTTGGAGTTTGATTTTTCCAATTGGTCAATAGCAATAATTAAAACCCAATTTAATCTGTAGGAGGCAAGGAACGAACTGAACTATCAGATTTAGTTGAGTTCACCCCGACAAGGGTTTTAGTTATCGTAAAGTGGAAATTCTAAACGATTTGATTAGTAGGACAATGATTGTAGTTGAATGTTTTGAAATATATCATAAATGCCTAAAAAATAGGTATTTATGATAGTTTGGCCAGTATTTGGTGATGATCGCTTATGAATACTTTGTTTTATATTCCCTACCTAAAAATCCCCACCGCATTCTTACTCGTAACTTCCCTCACAACTTCCTGGTCAATGTCCAATACAGAAGCCAGTTTCTCAGCAATCAGCGGTAAATATGCCGGTTGATTAACCTTACCACGATAGGGCACCGGTGCCAGGTATGGGCAGTCGGTTTCCAAGACTAAATGCTTCAAATCAATTTCCGGCAGTACTTTGTCCAGTCCTCCGTTTTTGAACGTGACTACTCCGCCTATTCCCAGTAGAAAATTCAGGTCAATCATTTCTTTGGCTTCTTCTACTGTTCCGGAAAAGCAATGAAATATACCAGTCAGCGATTCATCCTTTAGTTCGGCAATCAGGTCAATGGCTTCGCGGTTGGCATTGCGGGTATGCAATATCACCGGCAATTTGTATTTTTTGGCCAGTGCTACCTGTATTCTAAAAGCTTCGATTTGCTGTTCTTTAAAACTTTTATCCCAGTAAAAATCCAGTCCCATTTCGCCAATGGCTGCAAAAGGGCGTTTGGATAGCCAGTCTTCAATTATGTACAGATCCTTTTCAAAATTTTTAGTTACATCGCAGGGGTGCAGGCCCATCATAGGTATGCAAACGCCGGGATGTTTATGTTCTGCCTCCAGCATGGCATCTATAGATTCTATATTTACATTGGGCATATAGATTTTTCCGACTCCGGCCATGACTGCTTTTTCTACAATTTCTGAGCGATTGTCGTTAAACTGTTCGTTGTAAATATGAGCGTGCGAATCTATATACATAGTAGTAGGGTGTATTGAATTTCAAAGTTAAAACCTTCCGGGGAAATTAAAGGGATATTTTTTGTGAACCATTAAGTCTTATAAAAATCAAGAATTCTAGGCTCTTAATGTCTCTTAATTTCTTAATGGTTGTAATTTTTGCATATTTTTATTCTCATAGCTAATTTTTCATGCATAAACACATACCTTATTTTATTCTCTTTGTATTGCTGAATATAAGCATGACCTCATGTAGTTTATTCAGATTGAACTTTAAAGGCAAAGTTCCCAAGGCCGGCAGCTATCCTGAATTTACCCGAAAAGACAGCCTGCACGGTGCCTTATCGCCACTGCGAACCTGTTATGATGTTACTTTTTATCATTTAACTATAAAACCAGATCCTAAAACCAAAACAATCTCAGGATCAGTAGAAATGACTTTTGAAGTCAAAGCACCAACCACCGAAATTCAACTAGATCTGGCCAATAAACTGGAAATTGCCGGAATTTTTGAAGGTGAAAATAAACTGCAATTTGAAAGGGAGTTTGACGCCATCAGAGTTCAATTTCCTAATCAGTTGCAAACAGGCGAAAGCAAAACAATTAAAATTGTATATGGAGGAAAACCTCAATCGGCACGCAAACCACCCTGGGATGGCGGACTGGTCTGGAAGAAAGATAAAAATAAAAAACCCTGGATAGGCGTAGCCTGCGAAGATGAAGGAGCCAGCATTTGGTGGCCACTCAAAGACCATATGACTGACGAGCCTGATAGTGTGCGAGTAAGTATTGAAGTACCCAAGGGTTTGAAGGGGATTTCCAATGGAAAACTTGTTGAAGTCAAAAAAGGAGATGAAACTGATGTTTGGGTTTGGCAAACTTCCTATCCCGTAAATCTTTATAATATTACCTTTTATGTAGGTGATTTTGAAAAAATTACGATACCATATCAGCAAAAAGAATTGGAGTTTTATGTTTTGCCCAATTCAATAAAAAAAGCCAGGGAACATTTCAAACAAACCGCAGATATACTTCAGTATTTTGAAAATGCTTTTGGCGAATATCCCTGGTGGAATGATGGTTTTAAAATGGTGGAAAGTCCCTTTGAAGGTATGGAACACCAAACAGCAATTGCCTATGGAAATGGTTATAAAAATAGTCCTCCTTATTATTTCGACTACATTATTCTGCACGAAACAGCTCATGAATGGTGGGGAAATAGCTTATCAGCCATTGATATGTCGGAGTTGTGGTTGCATGAAGGTTTTGCTACGTATAGCGAAGCCATGTATGTGGAGGAAAAATTTGGCTACAATGCTTATCTCAATTATCTGCTGATGTACCGAATAGGTATACAAAACAAGCGTCCTATAATTGGCCCTAAGGATGTACATTATACCAATTACAAAGATGGTGATATGTATGTAAAAGGTGCCTGGTTTCTGCATAGCCTCAGGTTTGCTATAGATAATGATTCGCTGTTTAAAGACCTGATCAAAACCTTTGCAGTAGAGTATAGAATGCAATCTGTAACCACCAATAACTTTTTACAATTGGTTAATTCTAAAACCGGTAATGATTTTACATGGCTATTTAACCAGTATTTATATCAGCGCCAATCGCCGGTTTTGGTTTATCAGATTATGCTCGGCAAACAAAAAAATACAATTAGTTACTATTGGGAAAATACGGTGGAAGGATTTAATCTGCCGGTGCTATTTAAGTTTGAGTCTGGCGAAAAATGGGTAGTACCTACAAAACGTGTACAAACGTTAGAGTTTAGAGGCAATGTTCTAAGCATTCCTTACTATCCATATTATTTTGGTTCCAGAAAGGTAAAATATTTAAAAGCACCGAAATAGTCTCGGTGCTTTTAGGATTGAAAGGTAGTTGCAATTGGGTTTATAAAATTACATCGTCTTGTCTGAAACCGGGTTTGTTGTCTTTTTCACCACCGGTTAAGGTTTCGGTGCTGCGGTCTTTTTTTGCATTGCTACCTATAGTGCCGGTATCGGTTTTGCGCACACTCATTCGGTAGGGCATAGTTCCTGCGGAGCCTTTACCATCGGGTGGGGCTGATTGGGTATTTTTTATTTTTCCCTTACCAACAAAATCGCCACCTTCTTCAGCTTCTGGCGTGCTAAGACCTATGTTTTTATTGTGTGTAACATTTTCACCAAGTTCATCTTTGTTGTACGTTTCCTTGTCTGCTTTTTTCATACCTCGCTACGTTTTGTGATCATACTGTCTTCTTTTTTCAACAAATAAATAAGGAGCTAAATTCCCTTTGTCTGTTTTTATTATTCCGGACAGGTATGATTTTTTGGTTGTTGAAATTTTATAATTAGCTGTATACTGAAACAGGCCGGAATCTTTTTGTTAAATTTGCAGGTTCATACAGAAAAACAACATGGAAGCTCAGGAAGTATCTACCGAAAAAATCATCAGAAAACTTAAAAAGGCTGTTTATAATGCCAATAAAGATTTTTCTATGATAGAAGAAGGGGATAAGGTAATGGTTTGCCTATCAGGTGGTAAGGATAGTTATACTATGTTGGATATGTTGCTGCATATGCAAAAGGTAGTTCCTTTTCATTTTGAAATTGTGTCTGTCAATCTGGATCAGAAACAACCCGGTTTTCCGGAGGAAGTGCTTCCAACGTATTTACAGAATCTGGGTGTAGATTATAAAATTGTAGAAAAAGATACCTACAGTGTAGTGGTGGAGAAAACACCTGAAGGTAAAACCATGTGCAGCCTTTGCAGCAGGTTAAGAAGGGGAAATCTTTATTCTGCCGCCAAAGAAATTGGGGCAACCAAAATTGCTCTGGGACATCATAAGGAAGATATTATTGAGACCTTTTTTCTGAATTTATTTTTTAGCGGAAAAATGGAAGCCATGCCACCTAAGTACAGAACAGACAACGGCGATCATGTAGTTATTCGTCCTTTGGCTTATTGTCGCGAGAAAGATATTGTTGAATATACAGCCTTTAAAAACTTCCCGATTATACCATGTACACTTTGTGGCTCGCAAGAAAATATGCAACGGAAGATTATTAAAAAAATGTTGCACGATTGGGAGTTGCAATACCCTGACAGAGTAGAAGTTATATTCAATGCACTGACCAATGTTTCTCCAAGCCACCTGCTGGATCGTGATTTGTTTGATTTTAGTACACTTTCCTTGCCGGCAATGGGCAAAGAAGCGGATATGTTTTAATTTTAACCACAGAGGATACAAAGGTTAATCACAGAGGAAAGGAGGTTAAGGACTTAAGACTTTTACACTTTCGACTTTAAAACTTAAAACTTAAAACTTTCCAACTCCCCACTCCAACCTTCTAACAGGCACTTTAATTGGCTCATGCGTGTTGTTGTGGTATGAAAAATATTGCAACAGAAAATAAATTACCGCCTTTGCCATATAGTGAGTGGTCTGATACTAAGACTACTCTGCACTTGTTTTTTCAGATTGTGGGTAAGTTGAAGCTTGCTTTTAATCCGAAGAGCAACCATTGGTGGCATATACCATTGTTTGTCAATGCCAGAGGTTTGGATACAGGCCCTATTCCGTATCGGGATATGTACTTTCAGATCAGTTTCGATTTTATTGAACATAAGCTTGTTATAAACGCTTCCGATGGTAGAATTAAGGTGATATTTCTCAACATGGGCCTGTCTGTGGCCGAGTTTTATGACATGCTTTGGGATAGGCTTGCCGAATTGGGTGTGCCGGCCAGAATAAAGACCAAACCGTATAAAATGGAGAGCAGTATCCCTTTTGATGATGATACTACGCATCGTATTTATGACAGGGAATATGTATCCAGATATTGGAAAATACTTACGCTGGTAGATAAAGTTTTTAAAGAATTTAGCGGGAAGTATTATGGAAAAACCTGTCCGGTGCAATTGTACTGGCATAGTATGGATTTGACTGTTACACTGTTTTCTGGTAAAAAGGCCGAACCTGCAAAAGGTATGTCCAATATAGATCGGGAAGCCTATAATCGGGAATTGATTAGCTTTGGTTTCTGGCCCGGCGATCCTGAATTTGAGCAGGCAGCATTTTATTCCTATACCTGGCCGTCGCCCGATGGTTTGGATAAGCAGCCAATAAAACCAGAAAAAGCTTATTGGCAGGAGAGAAATGGAAGCCCTATGGCTTTGTATAACTATAGCGACTGGCGTAAAGAGAAGAATCCCGAAAAAAGTCTGATGGAATTTCTGGATTCGGCCTTTGATGCAGGAGCAGGTCTTGCAAATTGGAAGCTGGATAGGTAAAGGGGTTATATCCCCTTTATCCTCCTCCAAAGATCAGGCAGCAATTGCCTGGCTTTTTTCAGATCATTTTCTTTTTGAGTGAAAATTAGATTTTCTCCCTTTTTCTCAACAGTATAAGCAAATACAAAACTTTCTTTACCATCCTGCCAGCCATCTAATTGACCAAATCGCAAATCGTTGATGGTGAAAGTAGAGTCATTTTTAGTAACCGTATAATACCCAGTAGTTACTTCCAATAATTTTTCGAGTTTAGGATTTGGCAGTAGTGGCGTAAGTAGTTCGTGTTGTTTGTTAAAAAAACGGAAATTGATATCCTGATTTTTATCAAATAATGAATAATATCCTATCAAATACCCCGATTTTGTTTCTGCTGTAGCACACCATAATATTGAGTTGCCAGGTGTTGGTCGGGTTGTTACTCTGCTATACTTTATATTTTTGTTTTGTAGACTTTCTTCAAATACAGCATTGGCATATAGTTTATTTCCAATAGTTATAAGCATATACGTTGTGCTTATAATTAAACCGGCATTGTTCCATTTGGCTCTGGCAGGATTGCTTCGATTGTAAAACAAAACAGCTGCGGTACAGAACAGGAACGGAAGGGTATACAAAGGATCAATTACAAATATATTATGAAATGCTACCGGATAATTGCTAAACGGCCAAAATACCTGCGTACCCCAGGTTGTAAAAGAATCCAGCAAAGCATGCGTGCTAAATCCCCAAAAAAATAGCCAGCTCCAGTCCCTGAATGTCGCTTTTTCCTTTTTGTAAATTTTGTGCACTAGCCAGCCAAATATTGGAGACATAACTATACAAAATACTATAGAATGGGTAACACTGCGGTGAAATGCCAATTGTTGCACCAAATCCTGAAAGGGAGAGGCCAGGACATCCAAATCGGGAATAGTTCCGGCTATGGCTCCCCACAATATGGCTTTATTTCCTATTTTTTTTCCGCAAACCAGTTCACCTACCGAGGCTCCCAGTACTATTTGTGTTAATGAATCCATGTAATTATGACAATTATACAAAGTAAATCATAAATACATCATTTGCCGGATGAATATGGTACAATCTATTTCTATAGATGGATTTTTGATTGACCCTTTTTATTTATGCAGATGGGTGTTTTTTAGGACTTTTTTTATAATTACTTTCCCTTTTGATTTTCTTATTGTTTAAAAAATACAAAATCAAGTAGAGTGTAAAAATTTTGACTAATTTTTAAATTAATTGTGTGTTTTTGTGTAAAGTTGCTTTGTTTTTAAGTTGTATTTTTCTAAATTTTTATAAAAGTTTCAAATTTAATACTATAATTTGATGTTGTTTTGTTATTTTTTAATTCAAAATTTGATTAATTATTCATTAAAAAGTAAAAATAGTCCTATGTTTTATATTGCCTAATAATTTTACTTTGCTAATGTAAGCTGTAGGATCATGTGATTCTAAACCTACTAATGAAAGGAGTGTATTATGAAAATTCCAAAAGATTTACCGGTACTGTCAATAGGGCAATTTGAAGATTATAATCATTGTAGACATTTTGAGAATAATTTTTACATACGTCGCTTTAATGAGCATCTGCGATCAAATTGTTTTTTGGATAAACCCCATGGTCATGATTTTTTTATCGTATTGATTATAACCCAGGGTTCAGGTATTCATACTATCGATTTTCATTCGTATAAAGTAGAACCCGGAACAGTGTTTTTTCTGAGTCCCGGACAGGTTCATAATTGGCAGTTGTCGGAGGATGTAGATGGTTATATTACTTTTTTTACCAAAGAGTATTTTCTACTTGATTTTACTTTTAATAAACTCAACAGGTTTCCTTTCTTTTATACCCATCTTAATAGCCCTTATCTAAAATTGGATTCAGAAGCAGCGTTGTCAACTATAGCTATTTTCTCCAATATCGAAAAAGAATACCAGTGGCGTAAACACCTTTACAATGATCTTATCAGGATGAATCTGTATATGTTGTTGGTGTTATTTGAACGAGTATACAAGAAAAAATCGCAGGCAGAACATAGTCCTTTTCATCTGTTGCAATTGAATAAAATTGAAACCCTCATTGACGAACATTACAAAAATCATATAGGTGTTTCAGAATATGCAGATATGATGCATATAACTGTAAAGCAACTAAGCACTTTGTGCAAAAAGATGTTGAATAAAACTCCCTCAGACCTTATTCAGGCAAGAGTTATACTGGAAGCCAAACGGCTGCTGATTCATTCCGAACAGTCAGTTTATGCTATTTCAGAATTGTTGAATTTTAATGACTATTCCTACTTTATTAGACTGTTCAAAAAAGCAACGAACATGGCACCTGAGCAATTTAGATTGGCCAATCTGAATAAATCAGCTTCAAAGCAATAATAGCCTGTTTTCTTTAAAACTCATTATTCACCTAAACACCTTGTATTATGTCAGTAAATAGCCTTTCAGATCCTTTTGATCCTTCTTCGGATTTATCGCATGGCAACGGTTGTTCATGTAATTCCTGCAAAAGTACTTCCAATGACTTACCACAATCCAGGGAAGAAATTGTAACCAGAGCTGTAGAAAGTGCTGTGGTGAGGTCGCTTTTTGGTCATGATGAAATTAGAAGAAGAAATTTCCTGAAATTGGTGGGCAAATCCACTTTTTCAGCTGTACTGGCATCAGTATTACCTATGGCCGCATTTACTGCCTGTGTGCAGGAAACTACCGACAAGACTGTTGCTGCTTCGGCAGGAGGTCCGGGCAAACCTATGCTTGAAAAAACCAAGCTTAGTATTGGTTTTGTACCGATTACATGTGCTACACCTATTATCATGGCTCATCCTATGGGTTTTTATCAAAAATATGGTCTTGATGTAGATGTAATTAAAACGGCAGGTTGGGCTGTTTCCAGAGACAAATCACTCAATAATGAATATGATGCTGCTCATATGCTTACTCCAATGCCTCTGGCTATATCACTTGGGGCAGGGTCGGTTGCCGAACCTTATATAATGCCAACAGTCGAAAATATAAACGGGCAGGCAATAACCCTGCGTATGGATCACAAGGACAAACGCGATCCCAAAATGTGGAAAGGATTCAAGTTTGCTGTACCTTTTGAGTATTCTATGCATAATTTCCTTTTGCGCTATCTGGTAGCAGAACACGGGCTGGATCCGGACAAGGATATACAAATCAGGGTGATTCCGCCACCGGAAATGGTTGCTAACCTGAAAGCCGGAAATGTAGATGGGTATCTGGCGCCGGATCCGTTTAATCAAAGAGCGGTGTATGAAGGAGTAGGATTTATCCATATGCTTACTAAAGAAATTTGGGACGGCCATCCTTGCTGTGCTTTTGCCTGTAGCCAGAAGTTTGCTACCGAAAACCCAAATACATTCGGTGCATTGTTTAGTGCCATTGTGGATGCTACCAAATATTCCTCAAAAGCTGAAAATAGAAAAGAGATTGCCGCTGCCATAGCTGAAAAAAACTATTTAAACCAGCCGGTTACAATTGTAGAGCAGGTGCTAACAGGCAAATATGCCGACGGCTTGGGTAATATAAAAGATGTGCCGGATAGAATCGATTTCGATCCTTTCCCATGGCATAGTATGGGTGTGTGGATCCTGACTCAAATGAAACGTTGGGGTTATATAAAGGAAGATATTGATTACAAAAAAGTTGCAGAACAGGTATATAAGGCCACAGAATGTGGAAACAAACTTAAAGAACTTGGTTACGATGTGCCTTCCTCAACCTATAACAAATATACCATTATGGGCAAAGAATTTAACCCTGACGATCCAAAGGGATATGTAGATAGTTTCGCCATAAAAGCTGTATAGATAAATTAAACTTGATTATGAAGATCAGTAAAATCAATAGAGATGCTACTCTTATTTTTCTTTCTGTATTGTTTCTGGCCTTTCTAGTTGGCGAAATGTTGACTAGTAAAGGAATTAGTAAACAGAAAGAATTAACGGAGTATGAATTGTTGATGGGGGCGGACGATGAAAAAGCTCGCCTGCCATCACCATCAGAAGTAGCAGTATTAGCATTTAATGAATTGAAAAATCCATTTTATGATAATGGCCCAAACGACAAAGGCATTGGTATTCAGCTGATATATTCAATAGTTCGGGTGCTTGCCGGTTATCTGCTTGCTGTGATATTTGCTGTTCCTTTAGGTTTTTTAGTAGGTATGTCGCCGGTATTTTACAAAGCTTTAGATCCTTATATACAAGTCTTAAAACCTGTATCTCCGCTGGCCTGGATGCCTTTAGCTTTATTTGTTATACAGGATTCAATACTGTCATCGGTGTTTGTAATTTTTATATGCAGCATATGGCCAATTCTGATAAATACAGCTTTTGGTGTTGCTTCGGTCAAAAAAGACTGGATAAATGTTGCAAAAACACTAGAAATGAACAAGCTGCAGACTGCATTCAGAGTGATTTTGCCTGCGGCTGCACCAACTATTTTTACAGGTATGCGAATTTCAATCGGGATTTCCTGGCTGGTAATAGTAGCAGCTGAAATGCTGGTAGGGGGCACAGGTATAGGCTACTATGTTTGGAATGAGTGGAATAACCTTGATCTGGCCAGTGTTGTGTTTTCAATTTTGATGATAGGCATTATAGGCATGTTGTTGGACTTAGGTTTGGCACATATAGGAAAACTATTTACGTACTCTGAATAAATGACATATGAAGTTTTTGCACGTTGAAAATTTGGCCAAAAAATACCCGGGGGCTAAAAAAGGTGAGTCATTTACTGTATTTGAAGATGTGAATTTCACTATAGAAAAAGGTGAGTTTATATGCATAATCGGGCATTCGGGGTGTGGTAAATCTACTATATTAAATAACCTTGCCGGTCTGGACGATCCTTCTGATGGATTGATCATGATGGAAGGCGTAAAAGTAAGCGGTCCAAGTTTAAATAGAGGTGTTATTTTTCAGAATCATAGCCTTTTGCCATGGTTATCGGCACTCAAAAACATAACAATAGCCGTGAAATCAAGAAACCCAACGTGGACTCAGTCGCAAATTTTGGAACATTCCTACAAGTTTATTGATATGGTAGGGTTGAAAGGATATGAAACCAGAAAGCCTTCTGAGCTTTCCGGCGGTATGAAGCAACGGGTTGGCATTGCCAGGGCTTTTGCCATCGAACCTAAACTTTTGTTAATGGACGAACCCTTTGGGGCACTTGATGCACTTACCAGGGGCATGATACAGGATGAGCTTGTAAAAATTTGTGGTCAGACCAGGCAAACAACCTTTATGATAACACACGATGTAGATGAGGCTATATTGCTATCAGACAGGATTTTGCTCATGACCAATGGCCCCTATGCCAGGGTTGCTGAATCCGTAAAAGTGTCTATCGACAAACCAAGAGACAGAAGCACTATTGTACATGATCCAGCTTATTATCATATCAGAAATTATCTGATAGATTTTCTGGTAAAACGCTCTAAAGAATTATCCGGCAACAATAGTACTGTTTTTCATGCTGAAGAATCTGCAGATAGCTTTCCCAAAGTAGTAGATCCACATATGATAGCCTTGGTCAAATCTGCCGGATCAGTAGTTCGTTAATCTGAATTTATTAACCTATTAACCATTCGTAATTATGATTAGTAAAAGTGAAATGACAAAAGAAATTCTCGCATCTAAACTGACCAAAGGTTTGTCCTGGGCTCAGCTCGGTAATTCATTGGGCATTTCAGAAATTTTTTTGGTTTCTGCATGCTTAGGACAAAATTCGCTCTCTTCAGAGGAGGCAGGCAAAATTGGTAGTTTACTTGATTTGTCATCAGATACAGTTACCTGCTTACAATTATTTCCTAATAAAGGTGAAGGGCAAGTGGTGCCATCTGATCCGCTGATTTATCGTTTTTTTGAAATTTCCTATGTATATGGAAGTAGTTTGAAGGAAATTATTCATGAAAAATTTGGAGATGGTATAATGAGTGCCATAGATTTTACTATGGATGTTGAGAAGGTTGCCGACCCCAAAGGAGATCGGGTAAAGGTGATTATGAACGGGAAGTTCTTACCCTATAAAAAATGGTAATACGTTAGTTGATTTGTTGGTTTTTAGTTAGTAAAAAAGCCGGTCAATTTTACTGACCGGCTTTTCTATTTATGTTATACGTAAAGTTTTCTATCTCTTTTTGAATACTCTGGTTAATGCATAAATAAATCCTGGCAACCAGAATAGTAAGGTTAGCAATATAGACAACCAGAATGGCCCGCGAAATCCATCAACCAGCAACACGGCAATTGGTGGAATAATTATAGCCAGTATCACCAACAGAATGTTCATAAATACAGTTCTGTCGTTGGTAGTTTGAGTGATACCTTTTATAGCGTTTTTTATGTCTTTTTTAGACATGTTTTCAGTAACTATATTGGATGGTATTTCCTCGATTACTTCCACTGTATTAGAAGCTTCTGTAGTGTTTGATTCCTGTATAGTGGTAACCGAATAATTTTCTTCTATTACTGGTTTTGCAAGTGTTCTAACCTGAGCTACATGCTGCATAGCAGTTTCTTGTGATTCACCGGTTGGTTGTGCTTTGGTTTTTACATATCCATATGGTTTTGGAGATGATGGGGCAAAATGTGCCATTTTTTTACCTGCACATGAAAAAACTAGTCCTGCTGTACTTGCTAAAAAGATGATTCTGTAAAAATGCTTTTTCATTGTTATTTGATTTAAGCTTGTTATCTGAAAGTTGAATAAACTAGATGGTTAACATTAGAAAAAAGAAAATGTTTAGGTACGATGTGAATTACCTTCTCTTATTTTTGTTATATTCATAACCTAAAATACATTTCCATGAAAAGAATAGATTTTATTAAAAAAGGTTTATTAGGTGCTGGTATGTTTGTTAGTTCCAGTTCTATGGGTTCATTGTTGGTAAACAACAATGATGAATTACATGAACTTGAAGCAGTAGGTTTTAATCATATAAAAAATACAAATTCCCAAATAATGGCAAATACAGTTTTACATAAGGCCGATACAAGAGGTCATGCCAATCATGGCTGGCTGGACAGCAGACATAGTTTTAGTTTTGCCAATTATTATAATCCGGAACGTATGCATTTTGGCGTGTTACGGGTTTTAAATGACGATGTGGTAGATGCCGGAATGGGTTTTGGTATGCATCCGCATGAAAATATGGAAATTATTTCCATACCCCTGGAAGGAGAATTGGAGCATAAAGACAGTATGAAGAATACTGCCGTTATCAAACAAGGTGATGTGCAAATTATGAGTGCCGGTACCGGTATTCGCCATAGTGAATACAATAAGTCGGCAGATGATAAAGTGCGTTTTCTGCAAATTTGGGTTTTCCCCAATAAAAAGAACGTAAGTCCTCGGTACGATCAGATAACATTGAAATTAGAAGACCGAAAGAATACCTTACAGCAGATTGCAAGTCCTAATCCGGACGATTCCGGTGTTTGGATGCATCAGGATGCCTGGTTTCATTTGGGTAGTTTTGACAAAGGAATTAAGCACCACTATTCAATAAATAAAACAGGTAATGGTGTATATGCCTTTGTTATAAGTGGTGATATAACCATCAATGGCCAGAAATTGAATAAACGTGACGGATTGGGAGTTTGGGATGTCGATTCGCTGTCGCTTGAGGCTGATAGCCAAACAGAGGTATTATTGATGGAAGTGCCTATGCAAATGTGATTTAACGAATGATTGTAACGTTGAAAAGTTTCTCTGAAAATACCAGGGGAACTTTTTTTATTTGTTTACTTAAAAAAATACTAAGTAAAATTACGTATTTATTACTAATACCGATAGTATAGCCAATGCCGGTGCTGTTTACCTATTTAAATTGGATGGGGGTAATTGGGTACAGAGTCAGAAACTTACTGCTTTTTCAAGATCAAATGGTGATCGGTTTGGAATAGATGTGGCTTTGAGTGAAGGTAAGGTTTTAGTAGGTTCATACGGTAAAATGTATGTATTCCATGAAGGGCAGGATTGTAAGAATCTGCCAAATGGAGAAGATTTTTATGACCCTTGTTCTAATTGTGCCTCCGGAACCAGAGGAGTGATTCCTGCAGAACAGAATAGAAACTGTGCAATTATTTCAGGCTTACATACTACTGAAAATCAATCTTCTGTTTATCCTAATCCTACCCATGACAAGTTTAATTTGCCTTTGCAGACTTCATGGCAAGTGTTTAATTCTTATGGTGTACAAATGCTTAAAGGAAACTCTCAACAAGTAGACCTGAGTAATCTTGAAAATGGCATTTACTGGTTGAAGTTTGATAATCATACACAAAGAGTGGTGAAGGGGAGTAAATAAATTTTTCCCCGAACGTTGACGAGGTTTTGAACCTCGTCAACCTATTTCAACTTTTACCGCTAAATAACTCATCAGTCACTTTCACCCTTCTAACCCTACCCATAAATAAGTAACTCTATTTGCTCATTACTATTTTGATAAGTTTACCGCCAATCTGTCGGGAGGGGAATGCTTATGAGTTCATAGCATGCCTGGCAGGGAAACTAATCATATTAATAAATAATGAAAACAAAAAAAATCTGGCTGGCAGGTATAGCATTTTTTATGCTGCTTTGCAGTGCCATTGCGCAAACAACTACCGTCAACGGTTTGGTGGTCGTTGTGAATTTTAACGACTACAAGCTGAAAGCCACCATGACTGAGCTTGAAGACATGTTTAACAAACCCACCGGTTTCAATTTGTGGGGAAATGAAACCTCTGTAAGGGAGTACTTTAAAGTACAGACCAACAATAAAATTGATCTAATTAATACTATTATCTCGGTAGACCTTAATCAAAATAGTGATTATTATGTGGGCAATGGTGCACCCGGCAATTTGGCTGTAGATGTAATTGCAGCTGTAAATCAAAAATATCCTGCCGGTTTCTCAGGGCTTACTGCACATCCTACCAGTGGCAGGTTGTATAATTTTAGTATGATTTCTCAATCTGCAAAAGGAGCCGGTGTGGCATGGGGAACACAAGGATCTATCCTAAACAATGGTATTCCAATGCCTGTAACGAATGTATCGCATGTTTCCTGGGTTAATGATTATGCTTATGATGTAAACACCATCTGTCATGAATACGGACATAATGTATGGGAATGGACAGACTATTACCGCACAGCTTTCTGCAATCTGGGAATGTTTGATTTGATGGCCAGTGCCGGTACCAATAAGGCGCCTATGCCTATCAACCCTGCACTAAGATACCAAAGAGGCTGGATAGATACTGTTACTAATATTTCAGGAACTTTAACGGCCACATACTCGCTACAGGCTAACAGCTATTCCAGAATGTACAGGTATGTGAACCCTGGTAACCCTAAGGAATATTTGATTTTTCATGCCTTAAAACATAGTGCCAATAATAAATACTATCAGTCTGATCTTTACGGTACTCCAACTCCGGAAGGTCTTGCCATTTGGTATGTAGACGAAGCCGGAGGCTTTGGATTAACAGATAACGATGGTTTGTTTTTGGTAAAATTGGTACAAGCCGATAATATGGATCAGATGCACGATGAAGATGCAACCGGTAGTACGAGAGGTGATATGAACGATCTTTACGGTAACGGTAATAATTCTTTCCCTAACGGCCATCCTTGGAGATGGAAAGACGGTGGAGAATTTGGTATTACCATCAATAATATTGTCAAATCAGGTAACAACGTAAACTTTACGGTGATTGGCAGAACCAGAACGGTATTTGCTATGTCTGATATCAATGGCACCTTATCTCCAAAAGGCGTTTTAAATGTTGCAAGTAGCACCAGTCAGGCCTTTACTTTTATTCCATATCCAGGTTACGAATTGGTAGATCTTCTGGTAGATGATATGACGGTCCCTAAGTCTAATCCATATACACTTACTGGAATTGGGGCAACACCAAAATCGATTCAGCCGATCTTTGACAAAAAAGCCAATTTGCCTGCATTGCCTTCGCCTTGGCAGAAAGCACAATTTGGAGTTACCGGATTAGCAACTCATGAAGCGGGTAGCTTTAGTCTGGAATCTGAAGGTGGTGCATTAAATGGAACTTCAGATAATTTTACTTTTGCCTATCAAACTCTTAATGGTAATGGCAGCATCATAGCCCGTGTTACAAACTGGAATAAACCAAATTGGAATTTCAGAGCCGGTATTATGATCAGAGAATCCTTGCAATCTAATTCTGTACAAACCATGCTTGTAAAAGGTGCTTATGACGGGCATGTAATATCGCAACGAACAGCAAGTGGAAATCAGCTTCATAATGACCCAAATGGTATTGGAGGGATGCATATGTATAATCTGTATAACTGGTTGAAAATTACCAGAAATGGAAATGAATTTATCAGTTATTGCTCCAGAGATGGTGTAAACTGGGTTCCGTTGGCACAGCAAACCATCAATATGCCCAACCAGGTTATGTTTGGATTGTGTGTAGCTGGTGGTATTCAATTCTTCCCTGCAAGAGCCAGTTTTGACAATGTTAGCATAAGCACAACCGGAGATATTGCCTGCTCATTTAGCGGAACAAAAATAACAGGTACCAGTATTGGTACTGAAGGTTCCTGGAACAATTCCGGAACTACCAGAGACAAAGCCTTTGATGGAAATATATTAACAGATTTTGATGCCCCAATTGGTAATGCCTGGACAGGACTAAGTTTAAGTTCCGGACATAGAATTACAGGTATCAGATATTACCCAAGAAGAAAATCTGCAAACCGTATGGTGGGTGGCAAGTTTCAGGGTTCTAATACTGCCGATTTTAGCTCTGGAGTAGTAGATTTAGCAACCATTACAGTTGAACCGTTATATAATTGGAATTGCGTTCAGGTAACAAACACTTCTTCCTTTGCATATATTCGTTATGTAGGTCCGGATGGCGGACATGGCAATGTAGCCGAAGTAGAATTCTATGGTACACCAAGCACAACCAACGAGTCACCAATTGTTGTTGTTACCAGCCCGGCTTATGGCGCAAGCTATACTTCTCCTGCCAACATTATCATTACGGCTAATGCTACAGATGAAGATGGAACTATCTCGAAAGTAGAATTTTACCAAGGTGAAACTCTACTTGGAACTGATTTAACTTATCCATATTCTTATTCTGTTGCCAACCTGCCTACAGGAACATATAACTTCACGGCTATTGCTTATGATAATCTGAATGCAAGTTCTGTTTTTACAGTATCAAATATAGTAGTAAGCGATAATGCGGCACCAACAGTAAGTATCACCAGTCCTGTTGAAAACGCTAGCTATACTCCTCAGGCAAATATCACTATCAATGCCACAGCGTCTGATTCCGATGGATCTATTTGGAAAGTTGAGTTTTACAATGGTTCTACCTGGATAGGAAGTGACTTCACGGCTCCATATTCTTATACCTGGAATAATGTACCGGCAGGAGTATATAACTTAACTGCGATTGCAATAGACAACCAAAATGCAACAGCTGCTCATACAGTCTATGGTGTTGTGGTAGCAAATCCAAATCAGGCACCAACAGTAAATATTACAAGCCCTGTTACAAATGCCAGTTTCAATGCGCCGGCAAGCATCACAATCAATGCTACTGCCTTTGATGCTGACGGTACAATTACAAAAGTAGAGTTCTATAACGGTTCTACCTGGCTGGCCAGTGACTTTACGGCTCCTTATTCTTATACCTGGAACAATGTACCTGCCGGTGTATATAATATCACAGCACTTGCAATTGATAACCAAAATGGTACAGCATCATCTACAAGAAACAATATAGCTGTTATTGCCGCCAATACTCCACCAACGGTAAGCTTAACCAGCCCTGCTGCCAACGCAAGTTTCAATGCACCTGCAACGGTAACAATCTCAGCCAATGCTGCTGATGCGAACGGTACAGTATCGAAGGTTGAGTTCTTCAACGGTACTACCTTGCTCAACACAGACAATTCTGCTCCATATAGTTATTCATGGACAGGTGTTGCTGCAGGTACGTATAGCATTACCGCAAAAGCGACAGACAACCAAGGAGCTGTTACTACTTCTAGCGCGGTAAGCATTACAGTTGTAAATTCTACGGCCGATATTACGGGTCCTGCTTGCGCGAGCAACAACTCAACCATTACCTACGAACTGTCTCCGGCAAAAAGAGCTAACGCTAACGGTTATGGCTGGTATTTCACTGGTTCTACCCAGAGTTTTAATCCTTCAGGTTACCAGACTACGTTGATTACTGGAAGCAATTATGGCGCAGGTCAGGTTTGTGTTGGTGTAAATCTTAGCACATCTCCATGGTACACTACTTATTGCATTACAGTGCCTAAATGTTCGTCTGCAAGATTGGCTGAAACTGAAAATGATTGGATGGAATTCACTTCTGCTAATACAGTAAGTTTCCCAAATCCATTTGAAAACGAAGTTACTCTTACCTTGTCTTCTGATTATGAAACTGCCTCTATTGAAGTATTTAATATGAATGGTGTTAAGGTTCATAATGCTCAGGTTACAGGTTCGTATACCTTTGGTAATGAACTTACGGCGGGTATTTACTTCGTAAAAATCAGTTCGCAAAGCAAAACTGAAACCATTAAAGTAGTGAAGAAATAGACGAATAATAATTCTGAATGGATTCTAATAATAGTTTTCAAATAGAATAGTAGAAATCAAAGCAGGCTGGTTATTTTCATTAATAACCAGCCTGCCTGTTTTTACTGAATTGATATTTTAAAGGAAATTTTCAAACCGAATAATAACTCAAACCTCACTTTCACACTCTATATCCTGCTGCAAAATAAATAGGAGGATACTGAAATTATCTAATAGCTATGTTTGCCTCAGGCTACCTGAGAAAGATATTTTTTTACAAAAACATAACTCTTGAGGCGAGGCTCATCTAACCAAACAAAACCATGAAAACAAGAAACAAACTCCGGCTTGCGGGTATGGCATTATGCATGCTTGCCTTCAACGCTGTGGCACAAACTACACAAATTAAAGGTTTGGCGGTAATCGTTGATTACACAGACTCACCTTTTGCCGAATCAATAGACTCTGTTGCAATGATGCTGAATCAACCTGGTTTCAATGGCTGGGGCAACCAGGGATCGTTAAGAGACTTTTTCTACACGCAGTCTGACAGCAAAATCGAAATCACCCATACAGTTGTAAGAGTAAGTCTGCCTAATACAACTTCTTATTACCATACATCACCCACCGATCAGTTTTATGTTCCTGAAATTGTTGCTAGTATCAATCAGCAATTTCCGGCAGGTTTTCAAAACCTCACTATAGAACAGGAAACCGGAAGGCTTAAGGTTTTTAGTATCCTGACCAAAGCTCAACAGGGATCATCATGGGCCTTTGGAACCAATCCTGTTATTACCATCACCAACAATGGTCAGGCTCTGCGTATTGGCAATGGAACCCAGACACACTACAATAAAAATCAGAAGCCTTATATAAATACTATATGTCACGAAATGGGACATGCCGTATTTTTATGGCCTGACCACTACGAAGCTGCCTGGACAAACCTTGGCAATTATTGCAATATGGCTACCGGAGGGCATGATCCTTCTCCTCACGCTGTTAATCCCGCATTAAGGCTTCAACATAACTGGATAGATAATGTAAATGAAATCGGCAACAAGAGTTACGACGAAAACATAACAGCGGTTTCTAATAGCTACAACACGGTTTATAAATATACCAACCCTTCCAATCCTAAAGAGTATTTATTGGTTCAAGCACAGGTTTACGATGCAAACTATTACAAAGAAAGAATCCATAACTATGGCGTTACCGATCAGGGACTGGCCATATACTATGTTGACGAAGACGGAGGTATAGACCTGACAGGTGAAGAGGAAGACTGGCTGGTTAAATTGATGCAGGCCGACAATGTAGATGAACTCAACGATATGGATCTGAATTATGGTGTTGAAACCGGTGGAGGCTTAGGATATACCAATGTAAGCGGTGACTATGATGACCTGTATGACAATGTAAAAAACACTTTTCCCAACGGAACGCCATTCAGATGGAAAGATGGCGGAGAGTTTGGACTTCACATTACTAATATTAGTGCTCCTGGTCCTACGATGACTTTTACAGTAAAAGCACGAACCAATACCATTATAGCACGTTCTGACCAAAATGGAACCATTTCGCCCAAAGGAGTTATAAGCTCTACAAGCCAGACTTTTACATTTACACCAAACCTGGGTTATGAAATAAACACAGTAAAGGTAGATGGTAATACAGTAACCGCTACCAACAATCAATACACACTGAGCGGTTCAGGTACTACAAAAACCATTGAAGTAAGCTATAAAAGAAAAGCGACGCAAACTCCTCTTACTGCGCCTTGGGCAAAATCAGACATTGGAAGCACTTCTGCTACAGGCTTCGCGGCCGACAATGCCGGCAAATTCTTTCTTGAATCGTATGGAAGCACCATATCTGGCACTTTAGACAACTGTACCTTTTTACATCAAACCTTAACAGGGGATGGAACACTTATAGCTCATATAGCCGAATATACTGAGCCTACTCGAAGAAAAAACAAAATCGGAATAATGATTCGTGAGTCACTTCAGAGTAATTCTGCTCAGGTTATGCTTACAAGAATTCCGCACTCTGGAGTAGCTGCCGAATATCGCAATGCCACGGGAGCTTATCTTAATGAAAAAAACAATAATCGTTACGAACTTTACAACTGGCTGAAACTATCCAGAAGAGGAAATGAAATTACCAGCTATTGTTCAAGAGATGGCGTGTCATGGATTATGCTAGAGACTCAAACCATCAATCTTCCTTCACAGGCATATATTGGCTTATGCCTTACCGGAGCTAAAAATGGCACTCCTGCCAGAGCCCTTTTCGACAATGTACAATTGCTACCACTAAACTGTACTTTTGCAGGGGCTAAACTTACAGGCAGCAGCATAGGCACTAAAGGTTCTTGGAACGATTCGGGAAACACCCGTGAAAAAGCATTTGACAATGACATCAATACCTATTTTGATGCCAATCAAAGTCAAGCCTGGACAGGTTTAAGTTTGGAACAAAATCATGTAATCTCAGGAATACAATTTGTACCTAGAGCTGGTCTTGAATTTCGTATGGTTGGAGGTAAATTCCAGGGAAGTAATTCAGCTGATTTTAGCTCAGGAATAGTTGACCTGGTTACAATTTCAGAAGTGCCTCCTTTCGACTGGAACTGTATAGCGGTAACCAATACTAATGCCTTTAGATACATAAGATACATAGGTCCTGAAAATGGTGTGGGCAATATAGCTGAAATAGCATTTTATGGAACTCCACAAGCTGCCAATCAGGCACCAACGGTTTCTATTACCAGTCCTGCTCCTAACGCCAGCTTTAATGCTCCTGCAAGCATCACCATAAATGCAACAGCAGCCGATGCCGATGGTTCAATTTGGAAAGTAGAGTTCTATAATGGTTCTACCTGGCTGGCCAGTGACTTTACAGCTCCATATTCTTATACCTGGAACAATGTTCCTGCAGGGGTGTACAACATTACCGCACTTGCTATAGACAACCAAAATGCTACGGCTTCTCATACTGTAAATAACATTGCAGTAAATGCAGCAAATACTCCACCAACAGTAAGCCTTACCAGCCCTGCTGCAAACGCAAGTTATAATGCACCTGCTACTGTAAGTATTTCTGCCAATGCTGCCGATGCGAACGGTACAGTGTCTAAAGTTGAATTCTTTAATGGTACTACCTTGCTAAATATAGACAATACTGCTCCATACAGTTATTCTTGGACAGGTGTTGCTGCTGGCACGTATAGCATTACCGCAAAAGCTACAGACAATAATGGAGCTGTTACTACTTCTACAGCGGTAAGCATTACAGTAGTAAATTCTACGGCCGATATTACGGGTCCTGCTTGCGCGAGCAACAATCAGACCTTGACTTACGAACTTTCTCCGGCAAAAAGAGCTAACGCTACCGGTTACGGCTGGTATTTCACAGGTTCTACCCAGAGTTTTAATCCTTCAGGATACCAGACTACGTTGGTTACCGGAAGCAATTATGGCGCAGGTCAGGTTTGTGTTGGTGTAAATCTTAACACATCTCCTTGGTACACTACTTATTGCATTACTGTACCTAAATGTTCGTCTGCAAGATTGGCTGAAACTGAAAATGATTGGATGGAATTCACTTCTGCTAATACAGTAAGTTTCCCAAATCCATTTGAAAACGAAGTTACTCTTACCTTGTCTTCTGATTATGAAACTGCCTCTATTGAAGTATTTAATATGAATGGTGTTAAGGTTCATAATGCTCAGGTTACAGGTTCGTATACCTTTGGTAATGAACTTACGGCGGGTATTTACTTCGTAAAAATCAGTTCGCAAAGCAAAACTGAAACCATTAAAGTGGTGAAGAAATAAGTTATTTCATTTCGACAAAGAAGAATCCGGATCATAAAATTTGTTAAATCCGGATATTTCGCATCTTCGAAAAAACAGATAGTCTTGAATAGGGAGTCGCATCGAAAGATGCACTCCCTGTTTTTATTTAAAATGCTCCTTAACCTTCAATTTTCAATCTGTAATTTATAACCAAAAAGTATTGCGTTTAAAAAAAATTACTCTATTTATTGATTAAAAACATGGCCCTTGGGTGGTCTTCATTAGATTAAACACCTTGATTTGTAGAAACCTACAAACAAGCGCTTTTTAAAAAAAATCATATCATGGATGCTGTTTTTTACTTAGCAATTGGAAAAAGTTAGAAGGAACGAAATATTCAAAAAAATTGGAGGGAGGATAAATTCGATTTTGAATTTAGTGGTAACTTGTATTGAGAAATGAACATACAATTTGGTGTATGTATTTACTAGTTAGCGGTCATTGTAAAGCGAAACAACAGCTAAGATGAAGACGAATAAAAACCAAACAAGCACAACTCAATTCTAACCATAATTCCTTTTTGTAACTTTGTCGCTTAGTGAAATAAAAAATGACAAAAAGCAGAAAACTAAACGTAAACGAGTCACCGATAACGGTAATCAATCAAAATGAAACTGACTATATAAGTTTGACCGATATGACAGCATCTTTTCGTGAAGGAAGCGGGCTAATCGGCAAGTGGGTTACGAATAAAAATACATTGGAATATATAGGTGTTTGGGAAAAAATCAACAACCCAAATTTTAATTACCCCGAATTCGGGGCAATTACCCAAGAAGCAGGAGTGAATAGGTTCATAATGTCTGTCGGACAATGGATTGAACGAACAAATGCAGTTGGTATGCTTGTAAAAGCAGGGCGATACGGTGGGACTTATGCACACAAAGACATTGCGTTTCACTTCGCAATGTGGCTTAGTCCTGAGTTTCAAATATACTTGGTCAATGAATTTCAACGCCTGAAAGACGATGAAAACAACCGACTGAAATTAGAATGGAACTTACAAAGGACATTAGCCAAGGTAAATTACCATATTCACACAGACGCCATCAAAGAAAGCCTAATCCCAAAAGAAATTACCAAACAACAGACAAGTTTTGTTTACGCCAATGAAGCTGACTTATTGAATGTTGCCTTGTTCGGAATTACGGCAAAGGAATGGAGGGAAAACAATCCCGAGCAAAAAGGAAATATAAGAGATTATGCGACATTAGAACAATTAGTCGTATTGAGCAATATGGAAAGTATTAATGCCTTACTTATTCGACAAGGACTAACGCAAAATGAACGTCTTATCGAACTCAACAAAGTAGCGATAACCCAAATGAAATCTTTGCTTGAAAGTAACGCTATAAAAAAAATGAAATAAGGAAGTTAAATAACAACGTACCGCCAACAGCGTGTATAAGAAATAGCGGGGTCAGGGCTAAATCAAAGGCCAATGCTTTTAAAAAAGTCAGTGCCAAACTGAAAGTGAAGTGCTTTTTAATCCGCTACTTCTCATACACGCAAAACGTTAAGCCCCACTCAAAAGCCAACACACAGGTACAACACATTGGATTTGCCCTAATCGTTCTAATTAGAAATAGACGTGTTTATAAGCGATCACTTTAAGCACGTTTGAAAAGTTAAACACCAATTCTTCTGCATATTTTTCGCGACTTTATAGAATTAAGGCAAAAATTAACGTAAAGGACACAGAGATAACAATAATATCGATTTAGTGAAGCTGGTTTTTAGATACCTTCTATTCTTGTTATGTCTGAGTCTCTGATTTGCAGTACTACATTGCCCACCTTTTGTCCTGAGGATACATACCTGTATGCTTCCTGTATTTCCTCGAGTTTATACTTTCGGTCTATTAGCGGTTTGAATTTTTCCTGTTCAATTAATTCCAGTATATATCGAATACTTGATTTGGTGTCGAAAGGTATGGGGAATATAACTTTTTTGCGACCTATAAATTTGGTAATCAGTGCCAGAAAGGGGTTTTCCGCACCTGCTCCTAGTTCTGAGGATATGTATATGCCTCCGTCGTTTAAGATTGTTTTGCATTTGCCAAAGGTACTTTTACCAACTGCGTCAAATATAAAATCATATTTTTCAGTAGTATTCAAAAAGTCTTCTTTTGTATAGTCGACCACCTGGTTGGCTCCAATACTCCTGATTAGATTGATATGCTCCGGACGACAAGTGGCAACAATATACAGGTTATTATTTCTGCACAATTGCACTAGCACAGATCCAATACCACCGGTAGCACCATGTATCAGTACTCTCTGACCTGGTTTGGTTTTTACCTTATTAATAAAATTGATGGCATAGTGCGCACTTTCCAGCGACGATACAGCCTCCTCATAAGGCAGATTATCAGGAATCTTGAAAACTGCTTTGTTACAATTGATGGACAGGTATTCAGCATGTGACAATAGTCCCATATCGTCAAAGCCAAAAACTCTGTCGCCCGGCTTAAACTGTTTGACATGTCTGCCTGTGCTAACAACCCTGCCGGCAAAGTCTGTACCCGGGATCTGTTTTTTGGGTTTTGCTAAGCCTGTAAATAACCGCATAAGCCAGGAACCTTGCAGTATGGCACAATCGGTTCTGTTTACAGTAGTTGCGTAAACTTCTACCAGCAGATCATTGTCTCCGGGATGGGGTATTTCGACTGCCTTTACGAATATAGCATTCGGATTACCGTATTGGGTATAACATGCAGCTTTCATTAGTTGTAGCAAAATTTAAAGGAGGATAAATACAAAATTATCAATCTTTACAGGATTTGTCAGAAGCTGAATCCTAAATTTATAGTAGGTACAAAAGCCCATTTTTTGATCAATAGCGATTCCCCTTCGATCGTGTTAATGCCTGATACTTTTGCATTATAGGCTACTGCCGCAATAGGAAGTAAATAAAGAAAATTGTTAAAAGGCCTCCACATATAACCCATTCTTATTGAGGTAATCAGACTGTTAAAATGGGATTTTGTACTTAGTCTTTCTATTTCAAAATTGTATAAAGATAAACCGGCACCTGCAAAAAAACCTTTGTTGGCACTACATGGATGGTAATCGGCCAAAAGATCAATTCCATTTCGTACCCTGGCAGACCAACCTTTGTTTTTATTTTGCGGACTGCCATTGATCCAGAAATCAGGTAATTCGGCGCGATAATAACCGACCCCGATGATCATTTTGTTTTTCAACAGAGAACTCCTTTTTAATTGCAATGTAAACCCCTTAAAAAACAAGGCACTGGGATCTGTTTCTATATAGAGCAGGCTTTTATCTGTAAATCGGGATGAATCTGCTTTTTTATTACTAAAAAAACTCATCATAACTGCTTCTTTAAATCTGCCATTTTTTGATATCATCAATGTGTTGGTCAAGGATTGATAGGTATTTGCTGAACTATCCTTAACGAAGTTGCCATCAGATGCGATACCTTGGTAACTGCATAATAGTAAAAGGCAAAGCAAGTTTGTAAGTGTATTGGTAATCATAATGTTGCATTGTTTTTTATACTATGCAAACATAGGGTACCAAATTGAGAGATTCCGTTGACTTTGGTTAAGAAATATCGGTAGATATTATAAACTTTCTTTTTTTATACTAATTCTCTTTCGGATTCTGCTTAGCGATTCCGGTTTTATGCCCAGGTAACTGGCCAGATAATACTGTGGCACGCGATCTATTAACTGTGGTTTGGTCTTTAGCAATTCCAGATATCGTTCTTCCGGTGAAGAAAGTCGGTACATATTTAAGGTTTCCTGCGTTTGGCAAAGTTCGTCTTCTGCGGCCATCTTGCAGACAGTCAAAAACCTTGGGTCAACATCTATATCCTCTGGCGTGACTGGCCCAACTGACATCATACAATCTTCCAGGCATGACAAATAATAAGGCGATTTTTTATTCGAATTTGTTACTTGAAATACAGCAAGTGGTTGTCCTTCAGTATAAAATTCCGTAGTTTTCTCGTCTCCATTTATGTTATAATACTGCCTTACACAACCCTTGATAATGAAATAACATAATTCCGGAATCTCGCCTTCCCTGAGTAAAATTTCCCCTTTGCGGTACATACGAATATCCAGATCTTTTAATATAGCTTCAGTTTCAGCATCTGTCAGGCACATATACTTCGACAGATATTTTATAAGTTCATTTCCGCTTGTTGTACTTTCTGACTGCTCCATTTTTACAATTTTGTATTGAATATTGAATATTCGATTTTAAGATACTGTTTTTTTGACAGAACCCAACCTAATCTATTAGGGTGTCGACGAGATTATTGATTGGGAGGTCTATGTGTCATCAGGTGTAATGAATATTAGATCTGTAGGTGTATCTGTGTGTTTCTAAGGAAAAATGTAAGATTTTCTCAGAATAATATCAATTTTGCAATAAATAATGCATATTTGTACATGGCAAACCCCGGCCAGTTTAAATAATAGATAGTGAACTCTTTCTGGGTTACTATTTACTTTTTATGTAGATAAATACTACCATTAAACTCTGTCGGTCAATGAAATATACGTTTCAAACTCCTGCCATTTCTAGATATCTTTTGGTCATACTGTTGACTATCTTTTCCTTTCTAGATACGGTTAAGGCGCAAGTACAGCCTAATATCAATTCCGGAAACCCTACATTTCCTTTTCCTCAGTTTTTGGATTATGGGCCAGATCGTAAATCACTGGCAAGTCAGAATGCACCTGGAATGACCCATGCAGAGATGGAGCAAAGAACCAGAGAGGCCTGGAAACTGGTTTGTAACAATACCAGTCCTTATCCGGGTGTTGTAGTATCGGGTGTGCAATATCTGTATCCTACAGCTCCAACGCATTGTACTTGTGTAGAAGGCGATGGCTATTATTTGCTGGGTGCTGCACTTATGGGCGACAAAACCTATTTTGATGGGTACTATATGTGGGCACATGACAGAGGAATTAACGGAGTAAAACGCTTTGTAGATGGTGTTGTTAACAATCCGACTTATGATTATAGTAAAGGGCTTTCGGGAGCAGGTAAATTTGGGGCAAGCACTGATGTACTAGGTGGAGCAGCAAATAATAATTCAGCAACTGATGGCGATGTTGATTTTGCTCTCGCTCTATTGATAGCCTATAAACAATGGGGGGAGCATTCAGGAATTATTCTTAATCATGGAGGCTGGGCTGGCAAAGAGCTAAACTATAAAGAGGAAGCTTTAAGATATATTAGAGCAATGGTTGATACTGTAAAGTTTGCTCCGGCTGGCAATATAGACAAATTTGTAAGTGGAGTGATAGGGTTGGATGGGTATTTAAAAAATGGAGATTCCTGGTCTGAATTAACTAATTGGGCAGTTCCTACCTATAAAGGTATTCCAAATCAGAATGGTGGCAATACCATGGTGTATTTTGATTATAACGCACCTGCCTGGCTAAAACAGTATCGGGTTTTGCTTGAATCAGAAAATGATAATCCATTTTTAATCAGTCAGCTAAAGAGGGGTGAAGCGTCGGCCGATTGGCTGATGGGTGAATTGTATAATCAAAACCCCAGAAATATTCCAGTTTGTGGTGAAGTTAAGTCTACCGCCTCGCCAACAGAATTTGAGTTTCATAGTGCTCAGTTTTCTGAAGATTTCCGAGCTGGTTGGCGTACTGTTTTAAACTATGTTTGGCATGATAATCCTACTTATTCATGGAACCCTATAACGCATGAAGTAGAAGAAAATAATCCGAATACCTATGAAAAAGATATGGGTCTTCGCTTTGCTAAATTTTTAAAAAACCCACAGTCTGCTCCCTGGAACAACCCTTGTACTAATGTTGGGGATTTGAATCCACGAATTACCTTCAGAGGGCCTTATACATTAAATGATAAAATGTCGCACCAAGGCGTAATTGGTGACGGACATCCACTAAACTGGATACATGGTGCCGGAGCTCCAAGCGCTATTGCTGCTCAGGATTTTGATTTGATGGGAGAGATGTTTCGCCATTGTGTTATAGCCTGGGACAATGGAGGTAATGGTGGCCCTAACTTAGCCTCTACACCAAAATATTTTCATGAATGGTATCGACTGTGTGGAATGTTGATCTTGGCGGGTAATTTCCATGCTCCCGAGAATATGATAGCCAAACCTAATTTAAAAGTGTATCACAAGACCGATAAAACTTTTGGTTTTACTGGAGATCAAATGACATTTACTGTATCATACAGAAACTATGGATCGGTAGATGCAGCGGGAACTGTGGTAAAATTTGGCATACCTTCTGGCTTTGAATACATAAGCTCAACCAAAGGCGGCCTTGTTGGTGATTCGGTAGTTTGGAACGTTGGTACTGTAAAAGGTTTTAAAACCGGTGCCTTGAATGCTACAATTGACAGTATGAAAATTGTTCTAAAAGTTGGCCCACTAGCCAGCGGAAGATACTGTACCAATGCACGAATATCCTGCACAAATGGCTTAGGCTGGAAATCGGATGAATATCCCAATAACATCAGTGCGGTGATGGAACGCAATTGTGTTGATATAGTTAAAAGAGCATTAGCTATTGAAAAAACAGCAAGTCGCAAAGAAGTAAATCCTGCCACCAATGGTGATATAGTTTATAAAATAAAGTTCGAAAACTCCAGTGATGCAGGCTGGATAAATGGAGGCAGACCGGGGGTAAGGGTAGCATTCGCTCATAAAAATTTGACAAACCCTGCTGCTTCGGCAGATAATGAATTAAAATTTAGAATTTTTAATGACGCAGCCGAGCCTTATATAGATTTTGGAAATTACCGTGTTTCCTATTTTATGAATGATCCTAATATAAAAGGATACAGCAATTCTGGAGGGACTGCAACCTGGGGATTACAAAATACCATTGCGGAGGGAGTGGATAAAGATCTGGTGAAAGTTTTTCATGAACCAATCGTTCCTGGTTCGGATGCAAACGGAGCTTGGAACCAGCGAATTGTGTTGCAGTTTTCACCTCAGCTGGCAACAATTACCCAGCATTTGCAAAAATATGCCGGCTCACCAGACATGGTGCATGAAGGCGGTATGGCTTCCTTGAGGGGAGTATGGCGCATGTATACCAATAATTATATTAATACAGACTGGTCAGACGATTGGAGCTGGGATCCTGCTAAATTTGATGGAGACGATGGTATTTATTTTCCAATTGGTGATGACTTTACCGATCCTGATAATTTAGGATTGCCAATTAATAGCTGGCACCGTAGTGCTTGTCAAACTACAAACCAAATAGTAAAAAACGTATTGGTTGAGGAATGGGACGGATACGTATGGCGAAGGGTTTTGGGAAATGGCCCTGTTCCTGGTCGTGATATTACCAATGTAGTAGTAACAGATACTCTACCTGCAGGAGTAACATTCAAAAACTTTATACGTCAGACCGCATTAGGTATTACTGCAACTACTTCCACCTTACCAGGTGGAAGAACCTTAATACACTGGTCAATTCCTAAAATGCAGGTAAATCAAAAAGACTCTTTAATTTTTACGGCAACAGTTACCGGTACTTGCCCGGGAGCAGATCGTTTGGTCGTAAATAAAGCATGGATCGAAGGTAATTCCGAATCTGCAATTTCAGAGTCCGACACTATTACCATAACCTGCAATGCTGTTACCATTTGTCCTGAACCTACAACTTTAACTAAAACTTCCAACATACCAACCTATGTTGTTAATGACCCGGTTACCTATACATTAAACTATACCCAAACCCAAGGTAGTATAGCCAACCCGAATCTATCAACTGCAACCGACTGGACAGCCCAAAGTGGCTCAATGGCCAATGCCTCCTTTGCAGCCGGAAAGGCAAGTATTGGACAAATTAATGGTGGCAACCTGGTTTTAACGCATGATTATTCCTATGGTACCAATACGTTGGGCGATGGTATTGAAGGTACTATTCAAATAACTTCTTATGCCAAAGCCGCCATTGTAGTTCGTCATGGAGGTGGTTCGTATAACAATGGAGTTTTTGTGGTTATTAAACCAGCTTACCCTTCTTCAGTAGACGTGTATAATGGAACAACCCTGGTAGGTTCCGGTGCTTTTCCGGATCAGACTCCTCCTTCCATAGACTTTAGAATTAAACTAACCGGAAATAAACTCGATCTTTGGATTGGTCCTACACCTACTGCTTTTAGTGGTGCACCTTCCATGTCGTTTACCGGTATAACGGTGCAGCCTGGTTTTGTAGGTTTTGCCAGAGGCACTACCATTGGCGATGAAAGTGGTACCGGTACCATATCCTCATGGCGCACACACATGGATGCCGCTTTTGATGTAGTGGTTACCGATCCGATACCGTCAGGCATTACAACACCTACAGCTATATCAAATTCTGGAATCAATAACTCCGGTATTATTACCTGGAATCTTGCTTCTGGTAAAACTCCCTTGCTTTACGGAGCTCAGCAAGTACTTTCATGGCAAGGGATATTTAGCTTATGTCAGAAAGTAACCAATGTTGCTTATGTAAATACTAAAGGAATTACAGGCAATCAATTGGGAGTTTGTTATGATATAAATTGTGGTACAGTTCCAATCTGTACTCCTCCAACTTCAGCAGTAATTAATGGATCAAGTATTATTGCAGAAGGTTCTTCTACTGTTTTAACTGCAGCTATAACGCCTTCTGGAAACGGTTGGGTTTATAATTGGTACAAATTACCTGATAACACAACACCTTTAGCCGGATCCGGATTAAACAATACTACCTTATCCGTAAGCGACAGTGGCAGATATATGGTTCGTGTTGTTAGTCCTTCTGAACCAACATGCTCCGTACAGTCGGGGATATTTACCTTAGATTATATCCAAACATGTTCTGCCAGAGATTCTGTAGTTATAGCGGTAAATGCATTGTTAGAACCCGGCAAAACTACCACACTTACAGCAATACCATATCCAGCCGGTTCTGGTTTAAACTACCAATGGTTTAGACTTCCGGATCTGACTAATCCTTTGGCTTCTTCCGGTGTTGATGTAACAACTATTACCGTTTCTGATACCAGCAGATATATTATAAAAGCTATTGACCCATCAGATCCTACCTGTGAGGTTTCCTCCCGCATTACTAAAGTGAATTATTTATGTGAGAAGGCAGTCATAAAACCTTACTGGAATGGATCAGAAATAAGTGAACCTTATTCCATCAATTTGTGCGATGGTGAATCCGGTATGCTTTCTTTTGCTCCCCAGTTGTATAATTTCGAATACGATATTCGTCAGTTGACAGGTGCTACTTTGTTAGATGGCGTACCTACACTTGCCGGCGATTCAGCCAAAGTAGCTATTAGTTCGGCTAATGCCGGATCCTGGTTTTTGAGTGTTTATTCTGATCCTGGCAATACCGGTAAGCAATTATGCTGGAGTTTCCTGGATAGCAAAATTTTGACTATAAATAGAATAAATAAACCAGTGCCTGCTATTACAGCAACACCTGATAATAAATATTGTGCAGGTCAGGATGGCATAACCCTTACAGCCAATACCGGTACAGGATATACATATAATTGGTCAAAAGACGGTATTGCTCAATCAGCTTCAACATCACCCAATATAGTAAATGATGCTGCAGCAGGTAAATGGAAAGTTATAATTAGAGCATCAGGGTTATGTGCTGATTCTACAGAAATTGATGTAACCGAAGTAGTATCACCGCTTGCAGAGTTTACTTCAAATTCATCTGCTTTATCCTATTGTCCGGGAAGTGGGGGAATAACGCTAACAGCCAAAACGGTTGCCGGTTCGCAATATCAGTTCTTGAAAAACGATGCACCGATAGGTACCCTGTCGACCTCTGCAACTTATTTGGCTGATGAAGGTGACTGGCAGGTAATCGTTGAGAATGCTGAAGGTTGTAAAGACACATCGGCTGTAGTAGTGGTAACCCAGTCATCTAATTTGTCTGTCGAAATTTTGGGCGATACAACCATTTGTAATGGCGAAACATTGAGTTTGAATACCAATTTGGGTAATCAGTCTGTTACCTGGACTTTACCTGATAACAGCACCATAGATGCTTCTAATCTGATTTTATCTAATCCGGTTGGTGGTTTGTATAGAGCTTACTATGAAGATGGTTCAGGGTGTAGTGGTAGTAATTCCGTTACCGTATTAATAGAAGCAGCATCTCCAAATCCTGTTGTTTCTATAATAGAAAAATCGCCTGAAACCTGCATCGGCGACGGACTTACCTTTAATGCCCAAATAACTGATGCAACAACCCCTTTAATAGAATGGTATGTTAATGCAATTAAGCAATCTTCAACTATTGGTCAGTTTAACTCGAATGCTTTACAGGATGGCGATTGGGTGAAAGTGTTTGTCTCTTCTGAAAGCAATTGCCATGGAACCCAGAAAGTAGGAGATTCTGTTCAGGTTGTAATTAACCCGTTGCCGGTGGTAGAAATATCATTTGCAACTACTACTATTTGTGAAGGTGAAAGTGTTGATTTACAATCGATCAATCCACAACTTGTTACTTTTGAATGGTATAAAGATGCTGCTGTATATGCTACCACTCCAACTAATTTGTCGGTAACAGATGCCGGTACGTATTCCTTGAAAGCTACAGACGCAAATAGTTGCAGTAATTTGTCTTCGGGTATAGATATTTCCGTTACGTCTCTGCCTGTTGTAACTATTAGTTCTGCATTTTCTGAAATTTGTCAGGGAGTACAAATTGATATCAATTCCAGTGTGACTGACCCTTCATATACCTATATATGGACAGATCAGAATGATATTGATTTGGGTATTTCCGGTCCGGTTGCTACCATAAAGGATCCAGGTTCTTACAAATTGAAATTGCAGGCAGGAAGTTGCGAAGTGACTTCCAATACCTTGACAATAAACGGTCTGCTACTGGGAGCTCCTGTAATAGCTGGAAATAGCAACCCGGCATGTGAAGCCCAGGGTGAAATCTACACTGTATCCAATTTGCTGCCTAATGCACAATATAGCTGGACGTTGCCAAACGGGTCGCAGATTATTTCTCAAAATGCAGGAAGTATTTCGGTTAATTTTGGTGATCAGAATGGTATTATTTCAGTATACGCTACCAATGGGTTGGGTTGCGAATCTCCGGTAGGCGAGTTTCCTGTTAGTCTTCAATTGTGCGGGTTTAAAGCAAAAATTGGATATGACAAATCTTCACTTTGCCCGGGTGAAGCGGTAACCTTTGAAAGCTTATCTACCGGTGTTACCTCAGCTACAACGTATTTGTGGAATTTTGGTGCAGGGGCAAATCCTTCTTCATACGATCAGGCTGGTCCTGTTTCTGTTGTATTTAATCAACCAGGTTCGGCTCAGGTTTCACTTACCATCACTGAAAATGGTGTTTCCAATACTGCCACATTAAGTACTCAACTACAAGTTGATTCCAGACCTGCAATTTCCACTATTGATGGTCCGAATATGATTTGTATAAATTCTGATGCAGGGTATTCTGTATCGGTTGCATCCAACTTGCAGGTTCAATGGAGTTATAGCACCAATTTGGTAGAAAAATCAAAACCTACCAATTCATCAGTACTTGTAAGTGGTATTCAATCAGGTACAGGCACTATACAAGCATTTGTACAGAATATAACGGGTTGTTATTCGGATACCATTGAGAAGGTTGTTACAATTGATGATAAACCATTTATTAGTATCAGTTCCGATCGGAATGTACTTTGTCAGGGTGGGGAAGCTGTTTTGGCAGCTACAAGCACAGGTGGTACTATTCAGTGGTATATGAATGGACAGCTTATGACCAACAAGTCAGATAACCAAATAACTGTACTTCTACCCGGAGAATATAGTGCAAGCACAGGTTCTGGCAATTGTACCGCAATATCTGATACTGTAGTAATTACAAAGTCAGGTTTGGTAGTTTATGCGGGGTTAGACAGAATAATAGATATTGGTCAGACAACTCAGTTACTTGCCACAAGCAATGCTGCCGAGGTTTCCTATCGTTGGGAACCGGGTATGCTTTCGCTACCAGCCCCAAATGTATCGCCTAATGAAACTACACTGTATACAGTTTTTGCAACCGATGTTAATGGTTGTGAGGCTCAGGATGACGTATTAGTCACTGTGGTAGAACCATTATTTATTCCCAATGCATTTACTCCAAATGGTGACGGAGTACATGATGTTTGGGAAATAACCGGTCTGGAAAGATACCCAAATCTACAAGTAGAAATTTTTAACAGATGGGGACAAATAATCTATAGAAGCACCGGGACATATAAACCATGGGATGGATCTAAGAACGGTGTTGAGATGCCAGTAGCCACGTATTATTATGTAATTGATGGTGTTGGCGATATGAAGCCATTTACCGGGTCGGTGTTGTTGAGTAAGTAGAAAAAATAAACTGGTTGAACAATGCATGTTCTAAAATGCATAAATTGCATTTGAAACTCAATCAGACAAGGATTAAAAGGTGTTGCTGTCAACAGGCTACCAACACCATTTTTACAGTCTTCAATATTTTTTCGCTATGATGAATATTCTAATCATTGAAGACGAATCGAACATCGCCTCATTTATTTACAGAGGGCTTTCCGAAGAAGGATATAACCCCAGTTTAGCTATGGATGGAAAAACCGGGCTGGATATGATCGAAAATCATCCGTATGACCTGATCATCCTGGATATTCCGGAAAATTTTATAACAAGGCTACAGGTTCTGAAAGGCATATTAATGGATTGATTAATCGCTTGACGATTCCGGCTATACTCTTGCCCGAAGTTATAAAAGAAGGAATGATAATAAAGATTAGAAATGGTCAGAAATCTGGAAAACTTTCAAGATCATTGTTTTCAGGTATTATGTCGCTGCTGAAAAGAAACCGGAACATATCCGTTGTTCAATCTTCAACTGAGCAGCGTGGGGAATTAGTTTTTGACAGTCTTATTGCTTTTTTGAATGGCAAAAATATACAGTATGGTATGGCAGAGCATGTTATTGTTTAATTACAGCATGTAATTGATTGATTATAAAGAATTAGATTTATGTTATTAAAAAAGAAAATTCCGGTTAAATACGTTTTTTCCAATATCAAATTTGAATTGATATTTATCTCCATATATGCTGTAATTATTGGTGTATTGGATGAAAATTTACATATCAAAAATATTTCGGTGGCAACCGGTGTGCCGATGATTTTGGGTACTATTATATCGTTATTGCTCGCTTTTCGATCAAACCAGGCTTACGATCGCTGGTGGGAAGCCAGGATAATTTGGGGAGCAATAGTAAATGATTCAAGGTCACTTTCCAGATTAATTCTGACCTTTATTGAAGACAATGATTATAGTGTCGAAAAACTTGAGTTTAAAGAAAACTTTATCAAAAGACAGATAGCCTGGACCTATAGTTTGGGTAATTATTTGAGAAATAAAAATCCGCTTGAAAACTCAGCCAAATTTTTAACTCCAAAAGAACTTAGTCATATAGAGCAGTTTGATCATGTGCCAAATGGTTTGCTACTAATGCACAGTTTGGATATAAAGAAAGCCTACGAGAATAAATGGATTAATTCGTTTCAGCAGATTGAAATAGAAAAGCACTTAAGCAGGCTTTGTGATTCTATGGGAAAGTGTGAAAGAATTAAAAATACCGTTTTCCCAACCACTTACAGTTTGTATATAAATTTCTCTCTATGGATATTTATTATGCTGTTTCCCTTTGCCCTTACCAGCTATTTTGGGTTGTTCGAAATTCCTCTGATGATTGCCATTTCATCTGCTTTACTTCTGGTTGAAAAAATGGCTGTTCAACTTCAGGATCCTTTCGAGAACAAACCCACCGATATTCCTGTTTCTGCCATTGCCCGCTCTATTGACAGAAATCTAAGACATATGTTAAACGAAACGCCTGAAACGCTAACCAATGATAAAGAATTGATAGAGTTTTATATTATGTAGAATAATTGAGAATAATAAAGCGTTTTTTGCTTACATATCCAGATCATTGCCCGCTAAAAACTATTGGATTTTGCTGAATCGAAATTGAAGCTTAAATAATAAAATTTTGCCAGTAGTAAACGAGTATTTGATCTGGATTTTTTCTGCCTGTTGAATAAGAATTTTTGGGTATAGTTTATTAATTAGTATGCCAAAATTGGCATTGGTTCGGATTTATAGTCCGAACCTTTTTATTTTTTACAGGTGACTATGGAGAGTAAACAATTGGTAAACATGGTTGGCGAAATAATCTGATTAACCGACATGACAACCCTACTGAAGAGTATTTAAATGAATTATTTGCTAACTGGTATTAACTTTTATTTTATGAAAGACATTTTTACATTATTTCTGATTTTTGTATTTCTCATATCATGTGATTTAGGAAAAAAAACATACTCAAAATATGAATTATTAAATGTTACAGATCATGAGATCATATTATATTCTTATAATAGAAGTAATCAAACTCTCCAGAAAACCATTCAATTATTAAAAAAAGGAGATAAATGGGAATCAGAAAAATTTCAAACTTCTAGACCGGGAGGACAAATTCTATTGCCCACCCAATTATTAGAAGGAGATTCTCTTAGGGTAGTTTTTAATGGTAAAAAGGTCTTGAATTTCATTGGTATTTACACATCTAATAATTTACTTTATGAAGAAAATTACAAGTTAATTCTGGTTGATGAGAACCAAACGATAAGAAGATATTCATTTACAGAACAGGATTATGAAAATGCTGAAGAATTATAAAAATAGTTTATCTATTTAGTTTTCGAAGCGGTTCGGATTTGCAGTCCGAACCTTTTTATTTTTTCAGGTTTAAACAGACAATTTCTACTCTGAAACCATAATGGATTTTGTGGATATGTGATTGTCGTAGGTGACTTTTACGATATACAATCCATTTTCTGCAAAGTTTAGTTGGGTCTGACCAGAGCTGATATTTACATGTTTTAGATTATAAACTTCACGTCCCAAAACATCGGTTACCAGTATGTCGGCCGAAGAGCTTTGTACCTCATAAAATTCCATACTCAGATTTTTTGATCCGGTATGAATAAATTTGATCTGTCCATTTGCACTATAGTGATTGGTAGCGGTTATTGTTTCCGGTTCAAACTTTAGTATAAATCTGTTTTCATTATCTGTATTTAATGCTGAAAATTCTACTGTAGACTGGTTTCTTACATTATAAATAGTTCCGGTTACTAAGTCTTCCAAATATATGGCATAAGAAGGATCTATGCTTTCAACTTCGCTAAATGTAAAGGTATAATTACCATCCTGATTGATTCTGGAAATCAATGGAATTTCTTTGGCCGATAATGTGATTCCTTCAAGGGTATTGATAGCATATTCACGCGATGCAAGGTTAGAACTCAAATGCGGGTGTGGTGCACCAACTTCAAATTTTACAGCATCATAGGAAGCATCAAAAATGTCAGTTGCATCATCAGCAAAACGAATTACAGTTTCATCATATAGAGTACCATTATTAAGTTTGATGCGTAGGGTAGGCAAGCTTGCTTTTCGGTAAAATGCCTGACTTCCTGTAGATCTTGATGTATGATTGATGCTTATATTTCTATCAACAGCAGGAGCAGCCAAGTTTACCGCCTGCACAAAGAAGGACTGCATGGCTGGTATAATCGGACCATCCATATCAATACCGGTGCCACCGTTGTAATATCCAATTCTGCCTAAGCTGTTATTGTATACATATACACTACCCGAAACATTGTTGGTATGAGCAGGATATATAGCATTCCAATCCAGTGCCGAAGGATAAGGATTGCCTATCAAATACCAGCCGTCGGATTCGCTGCTGGTGACAGGGTTTACGGTACCGGTAGTGTAAGGTGTTAATGACAATTGTAAATTGTTATAGGCAGCATAATGGTTATATGGTCCTGTAATATCCAGGGTTAGTGAAGGAGTTGTCTGGTAAATTGCAACACCGCGTAGAGTTGGTCCGCCTAGTAAGCCATTTGGCCCATAGTATGGTTTAAAACCTACATTTTTATCAGCATTTCGTACTTTTTCGTCATACCAGTAGTAGGTCCCAATACCATTATAATTATAGTTTAAATTGTCATTATATTCGGCAATGGTGGTAGCATATCCGAGCGGTGTGCTTATATAGTGCCAGCTTGGTGCCCCAACTGCAGGCATGGTTCTTTTTACGGTTATGTTTCCAATTATTCCATCAGAACCTGATGCAGAAGCCGGTCCCTGTATCATACCGTTGTTGGTAAGGTCAAGTATAAGGTTGTTATTGGTTGATAACGTTCCGGTTAAAGCAATTATTCCTTCAACCGTTTGGGTATTTCCTACACCGGATGTGATGCTTACTCCAGTGGTGTTGTTGATTGTCAGGTTTTTGAATGTATTGTTTCCTGATATGGATTGAGCTGCTGGACCTGTAAATCTCACCGTTCCGTTATTGGGAGTTAATATACCATTGTTGTTCCAGTTGCCGTATATGTTTAAGGTATTATTGCCTGAAATGGTAAGAGTGGCTCCACTGTTGATGGTGATATTGTTGGCATTGGCAGTTGCGGTTATAGTTGGATTGTAAGGTGTTCCACTGTTGATGGTTACGTTTTGGGTAGAAGTTGGAATACCACCGCACCAGTTTGAAGCTGAGTTCCAGTTTGAAGTTGTGCCAAGCCAAATGCCAATGGAATTTACAGTAACTGTAACTAAGTTTGATGTTGCCGGTGTGTTAATTGCACAACTGGCATTTGAAGAAAGTTCTACCGAAACAATATCGTTATTCTGTAAACTAGATGTTGAGAATATTGCATTGTTAGTTCCAGAATTGATTGAATTAATTTTCCATTGATAGGATGGAGTTGTTCCTCCATTTGTCGGTGTTGCAGTAAAGATAACAGATGATCCACTGCAAATTACATTTCCCGGGTTTGCCGAAATGGAAACTGATACCGGAAGACTTGGGTTTACAGTTGTAGTGATTGAACCAGAATTAGCAGGGTTTCCTGTTGGACAGGCAATATTGGATGTCAAATTTACCCGAATCTGTTCATTATTAATCAAACCGGATGTGGAATAAGTGTTATTGGTTGCTCCTAAAATGTTGCTCCAACCTGTACCTGTATTTCTTTGCCATTGGTATGCTGGCAAGGTTCCACCATTAGTCGGATTGACTGAAAACGTTACAGAAGTACCCGAACAAATGGTATTATCCGCATCACTTGAGGAAATTGTAGCCGATACAGGAAGATTGGAATTTACAGTTGTAGTTATTGCACCGGAAGTAGCAGGGTTTCCTGTTGGACAAGTAATATTGGATGTCAAATTTACCCGAATCCGTTCATTGTTAACCAAACCGGATGTGGAATAAGTGTTATTGGTTGCTCCTAAAATGTTGCTCCATCCTGTACCTGTATTTCTTTGCCACTGATAAGCAGGCGAGGTTCCACCATTTGTTGGTGTGGCTGTAAATACTACAGTATTGCCATTGCAAATGCTATTGTCTGCATCACTTGAGTTAATCGATACTGATACTGGATTATTGCCAGTTACAGTCATTGTAACTACATTCGAATATACTTCCGGACAACCGGCTGATAGAGCTACACGACGGTAATGCGTAGTAACAGAAATTGTTGGTGGGTCATACGTGTCATTATTAGAGCTGGCTATATCAGTCCATGTGGTTAGATCCGTAGACCGCTGCCATTTCCTTGAAGTAAAATTTGTTGGGTTAATAATACTGGTAATAGCAGTTGGATTGAAAGAAGCACCACAGATTGTTTGTGGGTTTCCAATTTGTCCTGCAGTTGCTCCAGAAACTGATGCTGTTCTTATATTTGAATTTACTGTACATCCGCTTCTCGTAACTCTCCTTCTAAAATAGGTAGTTTCAGTAATGGCGTTGGGATAGGTATAATTTTGATTTGTACTAGTCCCCGGGGCATTCTGGTAACCACCTGTCATTGAGGCTGTATAATATTGCCATTGGTAAGTGCTTCCAGTACCTGGGTTATTAGCATTCCAGGCAGAAATGGTAGATCCTGAACATATACTTTGATTTGCAGTGGTAATACTATTTGTATAAGAACAACCATTACTTCCTGAACAGGGTCCAGAGCAGCTATAAGGGCTCTGTCCAAATACACTTGAACTATTATTCGTTGTTATAGAGCCGGAGGTAGTTATATTTCCATCTCCGGCTATAGCCACATTATTGGAGGACTGATAACTACCGTTTATGATTAACTCTCCATCAACCTGAAATGGAACATTGTTGCTGGCATTTACATCTCCGTTTATTATTAAAACTCCTCCAGGCTCAACGGTGATACTGGAACTATTACTGAAAGATGAATTACCATTCAAAACCAAGGTTGCACCGGTACGTACTATGAGTGTGGTGTTGTTTGACATCGAAATACCACCTGTGCCTGTGGTTATATTAGCGTTTACATCCAGATAACCATTATTGGAAAGAGATATATTCCCTCCAAGTGTTAAAGGAGCGTTAACATATAACCTGGAGCTATTTGACAAAGAAACTGAATAGTTTGTCCCTGCTGGAGGATCAGTAACTGCAGCATTTAAAGTAATGGAACCTGCATATAAACTAATATTGGTATTTAAGGTCATTTCGTGTGAAACGGTACCAACATTTCCCCCTGTAGGAACTCCCGAAGTCCAGTTTCCGGCAGTATTCCAATTGCCAGAGGTAATTGTATTAGTTTGTGCATAACCAATACCCATTGAAATAGTGCAAATTATTAATAAAAAGACTATCCTCAATCCAAATTTGGTTGGGTAAACTTTGTTTACTTTGAGTAAATTAATCATAAAAATTAATCCGGGGTTTTTCTAATTTGAGGAGACTTGGGTTTATAATAATTGTAAAGTTTGCTTTAATAATTATTAAAAACTTACAATCAAATTAATCACAATACGTAAAAATAGACAATTATAGTTTTATTTTTTACATATTTATTTTGCACAATCTTATTTTAGTATCTTTCCTTATGCTTTACATCATCATGGGCGTAAGTGGTTGTGGCAAAACCACGGTAGGTAGTCTTCTTGCAAAGAAGCTAAGTCTTCCTTTTTTTGATGCCGACACCTATCATCCTGCCTCTAATATCGAAAAAATGAGTCTGGGTATACCACTTACCGACGAAGACCGTTGGCCATGGTTGCAGCAACTTGCTGTGCTTCTGCAGGAACATTCTACTACTGGTGCTGTTTTGGCCTGTTCTGCACTTAAAGAATCGTACAGAAAGGTTTTTACAAATCAACTTATTAATTGGGTTTTGCTGGATGGAACTATGGAGCAGATTCTACAACGTTTACAAAACAGACAAGGTCATTTTATGAAACCTGACCTGTTGCAATCACAATTTGATATTCTGGAAAAGCCTCATTACGGACTACATTTGGATCTTTCTGCAGATCCTGATAAACTTGTACATTCTATACTGGAAAAATATCATAACCATGCAATCTGAATTTGGGATAATTGGCCTGGGTGTAATGGGTAAAAGTCTTGCTCTCAATCTGGCTTCGAAAGGTGTTAAGCTTTCTGTTTATAATAGAAATATACCCGGCAAAGAAGTGGATATAGCTCAAAACTTGGTTCAAGAATTTCCGGATTTGTCCTTATCCGGTTTTGATAACCTCGAAGCATTTGTTCATTCACTTGCCTCACCCAAGAAGATTTTGCTAATGATTACAGCAGGCGAAGCGGTTGATCAGCAAATTGAAGCTTTATTGCCTGGCTTAAAACCTGGCGATGTGATTTTAGATGGTGGCAATTCCTTTTTCAAAGATTCATCCAGAAGAACAAAACTGTTGGCAAATGAACATATACACTTTCTTGGAACCGGAGTATCAGGTGGCGAGGAAGGAGCATTGAAAGGCCCGTCTATTATGCCCGGTGGAACTATGGCAGGGTATAATCTGGTTGAGAAATACTTAAACCTGATTGCTGCTAAGGATAAAAACGGTCTGCCTTGTACAACTTACATAGGACCTGAAGGGGCAGGGCATTTTGTGAAAATGGTTCACAACGGTATTGAATATGCCGAAATGCAACTGCTGGCGGAAGTGTATACCTTTTTGAAAGATTATATGCAGTTGCCAGTGGAAGAGATTGTTACTGAACTAAAATCATGGCAGAATAGTGATTTGGGAAGTTATTTGCTGGAAATAACACTTGACATTATACAGTATCAGGAAAATGATGAGTTTTTGCTTGACAAAATTCTGGACAAGGCCGAACAAAAGGGTACAGGCTGGCTTTCTGCCGCCACAGCCTTGGAATATGGTGTACCTTATGATGTGCTTGCTCAGGCTGTTATGGCCAGAAGTATCTCTGCACTAAAGTCCGATAGGGTCAAAGCATCAGAATATTTTGGACATCAGGTAAAAAATTTTTCAGGAGCTAAATCCACTATTATTTCTAGCTTGAAAGACGTATATAGATTAGTTCGGTATATCAATCATGACAATGGTTTTGAATTGATACAAAAGGTTTCGCAAAAGAACCACTGGAATCTGAATCTTTCAGAGCTTGCCCGGATCTGGACCAATGGATGTATAATCCGTTCAGAACTTATGGAGGAACTGGTTCAGGTGTTTAAACAGGAATCAAGGATTTTATTTGCACCTGAACTTAGAGAACATGTACTTATCGGAAAAAATGCCTTTTCAATTGTACTTTGCGAATCGCTAAAAGCAGATCTGGCTTTGCCGGTTATTTCGGCAGCACATACATATCTGTTAAGCCAAATGACAGCCAAATCATCGGCCAATCTTATTCAGGCTCAACGCGATTATTTTGGGGCACATACCTATCAGCGGGTTGATGGAGTGGAAGGGCAATATTATCATAGCAACTGGAAAAAATAAACTAGTGGAATTACAATTACTTTTTGCTGTACTGGCCGGTATTGGTCTGTTACTTTTTCTCATACTTTTTGCTAAAATTCAGGCATTTATAGCTTTGCTAATTGCCAGTATTGCAGTAGGCTTATTGGCGGGCATGCCGGTTGATAAAATTGCAGGATCTGTACAAACCGGAATGGGCGGTACACTTGGTTTTATAGCTGTTGTGGTGGGTTTGGGTTCTATGTTTGGTGCCATACTGGAAAGTTCAGGCGGAGTACATGCACTGGCAAAAAGTGTTTTGAACAAATTCGGCGAAAAAAATGCATCCTGGGGAATGATGGTAATCGGGTTTATAGTCTGTATTCCTGTATTTTTTGATGTAGGTTTTGTTATGCTTATGCCCGTTGTCTATGCGCTGCAACAAAAAACCGGAAAAAGTCTGCTTTTGTATGGTATTCCATTATTGGCGGGTTTGGCGGTAACCCATTGTTTTATTCCCCCCACTCCTGGACCGGTGGCCGTTGCAGAAATATTGGGTGCAAATCTCGGTCATGTTATATTGGTAGGCACTCTGGCAGGTATACCCGCTGCTATTATTGCCGGCCCAATTTTTGGCCGATACATAGGTCAAAAGATTTATTGCGAAGCCATTACGTTTGCAGATTCTGAACAAGAACCTGCTACACTTCCTTCAACCTCAATGGTATTCGCTCTTATCGGCTTTCCTTTGTTTCTGATACTGGTAAATACTGCCTTAACCAGTGGTTTATTGCCTGCTGACTATATTTCGGCTGATATACGCTCTTTACTCATTTTTATCGGGCATCCGTTTGTGGCTCTGATTATTGCAAATTTACTGGCCTGGTATATTTTAGGTATTCGCAAGGGAGTTTCCCCAAAAGAATTGATGGAAATCAGTACCAAATCATTAGGACCTGCAGGTGTAATAATACTTATAACCGGAGCAGGAGGGGTATTTAAACAAATGCTTACCGATTCGGGAGCAGGTACTATGCTGGCTGAATCATTAACCGGATTAGGTATGTCTGCTTTTGTATTTGCATTTATCTCTACAGCACTTATTCGCATATTGCAGGGTTCTTCTACCGTTGCTATGATTACAGCGGCCGGACTTACTGCGAACTTAGTCGGTATGGGTACATATACACCTATGGACAAGGCATTATTAGTTATTGCCATTTCCAGTGGTGCACTTATTTTGTCGCATGTAAACGATAGCGGATTTTGGCTGGTTAGTAAGTATTTTGGACTTTCAGAAAAACAAACGCTGCGCTCTTGGACGGTGATGACTACCATTCTGGCTCTTACGGGTTTTACTGCGGTGATTCTATTGAAACTGATTTTGTAAAAGGAGCTACTAGTCCTATTAACTGTAGTTTGTAGCTGAAGGGTCAAACCTTTATCTTTTTAGAAATGTTCTTTTGAAAGGAGCATGAGAAAAGATGAAGTTATGGAAGTAAAAAGAATCCTGTTTCCGACAGATTTTTCGGAAAAGACTGAAAAGGCAATACCCTTTTTGATCAATATGGCTGAAAAAACTAATAGTGAAATCGTGTTTTTTCATGCCTATAAAGTTCCGGAAATGGTAGTTGATCTGCCTTATGATACCATCAAAGACGAAGTAAAGGCTTTCGAAGAAACTGCTTTAAAAAGTCTTGATCAACTTACTGAAAAAATCAAAGCTATAAATTCCAAAATTTCAGTTAAGAACGTTGCAAAACCTGGTCATTTTACTTCCGAACTAAATCCTGTGATCGAAGAGTACAAGGTGGATCTGGTAATTATGGCTACCAAAGGCATAGAAGGTATTGTGACCACTATATTTGGTACTCATGCCGAAAAGGTAATTGAGGTAGTTAATGTACCAGTTATAGTATTGCCACAGCAAACTAATTTTTCAACCATCAAAAATGTGGTATTTGCCAGCGAATACCACGAATCTGATATTGAAACCATTCAGTTTTTGTCTGGTATAGCAGGCTTATTTGATGCAGACCTGACTATAATAAATGTTTATGCAGAAAATCTGATTCTGGAACGATTACGAACCAATGAGTTTCAGGATATGGTAAAAGAAGAGGTTTCCTATCCCAAGCTACATTTTAAATACCTCAAGGGGGATGATGTATACAGTACTATTGAAACCTATGTGGAGGAGAACAATGTGGAATTAGTAGCTATGACAACACACCACAGGAAGTTATTCGAGAAACTTTTTCATGATAGCGTTACCCAAAAAATGGTAAAACATGGAAAAACCCCAATTCTGGCTTTTCATTAATTGAGTTTGGAGAGTGAAGTATGGAGTTTGGAGTAAAGGTTCTGGTCTAAAAATGTTTACAGGTTTAATGATTAGTCCTAATATAAATTTACATTATCAACTCCAAACTCTATTCTCCAGACTCCAGACTTTATTTCTTTCGCAACATCTCCCACTGTTCTTTAGTTACAGCGTCAAGGTGGTTAAATTCGCCTGCACCCTTTAGCCATTCGCCACCATCAATAGTGATAACTTCGCCATTTATAAAACCTGAGAAATCAGACATCAGGAAAGCTGCCAGGTTTGCCAGTTCCTGATGGTCTCCCACTCTGTTTAATGGAATTCTTTTTTTATAATCGGCCAATTCCTGCAATTCTTCCGGAAATAGTCTGCTCATGGCTCCTTCGGTAGGAAATGGTCCTGGTGCTATAGCATTGCTGCGTATGCCGTATTTTGCCCACTCTACTGCTAGCGATCTGGTAAGATTTAATACCCCTGCTTTAGCCACTGCCGATGGTGCCACATAGCCTGAGCCCGTCCAGGCATAGGTAGTAGTAATATTTAGAATAGTCCCTTTGTGATTTCCTTTGATCCATTCTTTGCCCATAGCCAGGGTAAAATAATAGGTACCTTTTAGCACTATATCCACCACAATATCAAATGCCCGGTGACTAAGTTCTTCAGTTGGGCTTATAAAGTTTCCTGCAGCATTGTTTAGCAAACCATCAATGTTGCCAAATTTTGCTTTTGCTTGCTTTATTACTTCTTCAATTTCATGGTAGTTGCGCACATCACAGGCTACAGGTAGCACCGTTCCTCCGGTTTCCTGCATGAGTTCCTGAGCAGTTTGTTCCAAAATATCAAACTTGCGACTGGCTATAACAAGGTTGGCACCAAGTTCAAGAAAATACTTACCCATTGATCGGCCAAGTCCGGTTCCACCTCCTGTAATTAATATGGTTTTTCCCTTCAAGGCATCTTCACGCAGCATGGATTCATTAAACTTGTACATAAATCGTTGAGTATGGGTGTTGAATATTTTACTGTATCATCACAATTTTAATGAACCAGAATATCTCATTTAGGTTTTTTAAAATTTATTTTTGGATACAGTATAGTAAATATAACCTCAAATAATATAAGTATTCACAATATGATTAAAATAGACAAAAAACTTCTGGATCAAACAACTGAAAAGGCCAAAGCAGCCTCCCGAAATCGTATGAATCATAATTTTCATAAGCAATCAGACGACTTGTTGCAGCGTATGCTCAATGCTATGGAACCCGGTACCTATATCAGGCCTCACAAACATGAGAATCCCGACAAAAGAGAAGCCTTTGTTATAATACGAGGCAGGGTGGCTTTTATTGAATTTGATCGAAATGGGCGTGTGGTCGATCATATTGTAATGGATGCTGCACAGGGTTGTTATGGATTAGAAATAGCTCCCAGATGCTACCATACACTTATTTCGTTGCAATCCGGATCGGTATTGTATGAAGTAAAGGATGGGCCTTATAATGCCGAAACCGACAAGAATTTTGCATCATGGGCACCGGAAGAGGGGAGTAATGAGGCTAGTATGTATCTGACAATGCTTATTGATCAGTTAAAACTTAGTTGATACAAGGTTATTGTTTCTTTTTTATGTTTGGAAATTATCTATAGTTATTGCTCTTGGTGATTTCTGAAATAAGCATCACGTTAAATTACTCCGATATGGTGGATATTAATTCGCCTGAATCGGGTTTATATATACAAGTTGTTGCTTGCTTTTTGAAATAATCAGTATATAGACCTGATTATTAAATAGTTAAATGCACTCCGTCCGCTGTAGTATATTGGGCAATATTATCGGGAAGTTTTATAAAATAATGATCAGGATATTCCGCAATTATTCTGTTACGCAAATATTTGGGGCTTTCTAAATTTATTAACTGTGGATGCAACAAGTGGATATTTTTTTTGTTGGGTTTGTTTTATTCTTTTATGGCAACAATAAAAAAGTTTGAGGATATATATGCTTGGCAAAAAGCTCAAGAACTTGCTGTTTGTGTTTATTCTGAATTTAAAGGAAGTAAAGATTTTAGTTTCAGAGATCAAATATGTCTGGCAGTAGTATCAATTTCTAATAATATTGCTGAAGGTTTTGACCGAAGTTCGGACGCAGAATTTTCTCGATTTTTGTATTATTCCAAAGGATCATGCAGCGAAGTAAAATCTATGCTCTATTTGGCTGGTAATCTAAATTATATAAATACTGAGCAGCAAGGGAAATTAATAATGCAATGTGAGGAAATCTCAAAACTTATTCAAGGATTTTTAAATGCACTTAGCACCAAATACAAATAGGGTTTATCCTACAGACCTGCAACTTTCGACATTCCGACTTCCCGACTTTCGACTTTCGACATACAACTTTCGACATCCCAACTTACGACTTACAAAAAAAATCCCCCCAAGCAATGCTCAGAGGGACTCAATCATATCAATAAAAACAAACTCAAATATTCCTTATGCAAGGCTAATTTGCTTCATAGAAGTCATAGCTTCACGAAGTTCAGCACCAACTAGTTCAATTGGGTGGTAACGGATTATTTCGTTTACGGTGATAAGCGTTCTGTTATCTACACCGTTGTCAATTCCATCATTGTAGTTTTTACCAATTATGTTGGTATCAACATTAGCCATAAAGTCTTTCAATAAAGGCTTGCAAGCATGGTCAAACAGGTAGCAACCGTACTCAGCAGTATCAGAAATAACTCTGTTCATTTCAAACAACTTCTTGCGGGCAATGGTGTTAGCAATAAGTGGAGTTTCGTGAAGAGATTCGTAGTATGCAGACTCTTCTTTGATACCCGCCTCAGTCATAGTTTCAAAAGCAAGTTCTACACCGGCTCTAACCATAGCAACCATCAAAAGACCATTGTCAAAATACTCTTGCTCGGAGATTTTCATGGTACCTGCCGGAGTTTTCTCAAATGCAGTTTCACCGGTTAATGCTCTCCAGTTCAATAGGTTTTTGTCATCATTAGCCCAGTCTTCCATCATAATTCTGGAGAATTCTCCGCTCATGATGTCGTCCTGATGCTTCTGGAACAATGGACGCATAATTTCTTTCAATTCTTCAGAAAGTTCTAATGCTTTGATTTTTGCAGGGTTTGAAAGTCTGTCCATCATAGCAGTAATACCACCATGTTTCAAAGCTTCAGTGATAACTTCCCAACCATATTGTATAAGTTTAGAAGCATAACCTGCATCAATACCTTTTTCTACCATTTTGTCGAAGCAAAGGATAGAACCGGTTTGTAACAAACCACAAAGGATTGTTTGCTCACCCATAAGGTCAGACTTAACTTCAGCAACAAATGAAGACATAAGTACACCTGCTCTGTCGCCACCTGTACCTACACAATATGCTTTTGCGTAATCCCAACCTTTGCCTTCAGGATCGTTTTCAGGGTGAACCGCAATAAGGGTTGGTACACCAAATCCTCTTTTGTATTCTTCTCTTACTTCAGAACCAGGTGATTTAGGAGCAACCATAATTACGGTAATGTCCTTACGGATTTGCATTCCTTCTTCTACAATGTTGAAACCGTGAGAGTACGACAGGGTAGAACCTTTTTTCATCAAAGGCATAATTGCGCTAACAACAGCAGTATGTTGTTTGTCTGGCGTAAGGTTGATAACCAGGTCAGCAGTTGGGATTAGTTCTTCATAAGTACCAACCTTGAAACCGTTTTCGCTGGCATTTTTCCACGATTGTCTTTTTTGCTCAATAGCTTCTTTTCTCAATGTATAAGAAACATCAAGACCAGAATCACGCAGGTTTAGTCCCTGGTTTAAACCCTGAGCTCCACAACCTACAATTACAATTTTTTTACCTTTTAGCGCTTCTACACCATCGGTAAACTCGCTGCTATCCATAAATTCGCAAACACCCAGTTGGTTAAGTTTCTCGCGAAGCGGAAGCGTATTGAAATAATTAGCCATTTCTTATTTTTATTTTGGTTTTAGATTTCTACTTACAAATCTGCAAAGAATAATTACAACATGTTTATACTATTGCTTTTCTTTTAGGTACTTTTTATGGATTTTATGTGTTTACTATAGAACTATGAAATTTCTGAAATATTCTAATTTTTCGGACTTTACTGGTTTTATACCTGTTATAATATGCTTTTTGTGAAATGATGTAAATAAAAAAATACTAGTTGCAACCTTAATTGTTTTTTTTCAGTAAAAGGTATCGGTATAACATGTTTTGTAACAATCATCCCTTAAATTTGAACTATTCCATGTTTAAATCAATTTTTACCAGGTTACTCGTTTTAGGAGCTTTCTTGTTCTCCTTTGAACAAGTTCAGGCGCAATGTAAAGCGCAGGAAAAAGGAAAGAATTTAGTTAAAAACTCCGGTTTTGAATTGGGTGATACCTTGTTTACTGCCGGAACATATTTCAGCTGGAATAAAAACGGTTTACAAGGTTGGTCCAGTGCCGGTCAATATTGGGTGGGAAATTCTCCTACACGATTTAACCATCAGGGATTTGAACAGGCTGCTTCGGCTCATAAAGGAAATAACATGATGTTGGTAGATGCAGACTGCGATGCCGGTAAAACTGTGTGGGAGCAAGTAGTTTATGTTTATCCTAATACAAATTATTATTTTTCTTTATGGATTCAATCCTTAAAAGATGTTTCTCCTGCGAAATTAAGCTTTGAGGTTGATGGCGTAACCTTGGGTGAACTTGTAGATGCACCTGCAACGCCTGGAGTTTGGAAGTTTTATGAGGATGTGTGGAATTCAGGGATTTTAGAAGGGGAAGTACATTTAGTAATTAAAGAGAGAAGTGGGGTGAATTGTGGTAGTGGTGATGACTTTGCAATTGACGATATTAGTTTTATCCCCGGTTGTGAATTTGGTGCTCCTGGTCCTATTACCGATCTGGGCGATGATGTTACCATTTGCGGAAGTGGTGGTAAAATAACGTTGAATTCAGGTGTTGCTGCGCAGAATAATGTTACATTCTTGTGGAACACTGGTGAAAAAACTCCTACTATTGAGATTACCCAGCCGGGTATTTATTATGTATGTGTAGACTCAGTTAGTGCCTGTCCTCGCTCTGATGTAATAGAAGTTTTAAATGACTATACCATCGGGTTACAATCAGATGTAGATCTTTGCAATCCGGCAACTGTTACACTTGATCCGGGTTTTAACGCTCCGGGAGTAACATTTAAATGGTATAAAAACAATCAACTTTTGGGAGGTAAAACCGATCAGCAGCTTTTAGTAAATGCCCCGGGAACCTACGTAGTGCAAGTTAATGAACCAATTTGTGGGGTACGTTCAGATACGATTGAAGTGACTAGCAGTGCTGCTAGTGCCGGTAATGCAGATTTTTGTCCTCCTGCTATGCCATTATTATCGATAAGTGGGCCTGGAAATTATGTATGGTATGATTCCCCTGACCTTACCAATGAGGTAGCTGTAGGAGCAACATTTGATCCAACAGGCCTTACTCAGACCACCACCTACTATGTTCAGGATACTGCAACTTCCAAAATGAGAGTAGGGCAACCAACCAGGTTGTCTCACAGTTGGCCTTTTGGTGGTCGTTCAGACCTTGGATTTGTCGTTCAGGCAATTGCTGATGTCAGATGGGATAGTACTACAGTATATCCTGTGTCATGGAATGCAGGTACAGGTGTTTTAGGTATTACAATTTATGATATAACCAGCGGTTCGAGGGTTCTGGTTGATCAGATTACCAGAAATATTACTATGCCCAATAATGGTGGTAATCCATCAGATGCTGATAAAATTCAGGTTAATGTAGGTATTTCTCTAACAGGTGGCAGAAGATATTTAATTACAACAGAAGGTACTTCAAATGCTCAGTTTAGTTTTCATGATGCTGCAAGTGGTGTAACATTTCCATATACCATACCTGGTTATCTTTCATTACTTGGTATAGATGATTTTGGTGTTAAGACTAATAAATATGGAGTATTCTACGATTGGGTAGTAACTGTAGGTAGTCCATGTAAACCAGTTCAGGTTACTGCTACTCAATATTGCCCTCCTTTATGTACCATGCCTGAGTTTGTACAATTAACGGATATTAAAAACCTGTGTGGCGAGAATAAAATGCTAAAAGCAATTGTTACCCCAACAGAAAATTATGAATATGAATTCTTTAGAAATGGTGTATCTGTTCAACAAGGTTCATCAGATTCGTTAGAAATAACTCAAGAAGGTGTGTTCAAAGTACTAGTAACCGATCCGCTAAAATCGGATGTGTGTTTCCTTGAATCTGCAACCATTACAATCGAAAATACAACTATAGGTGTTACTGACCTTCTAACAGGAAATTCACCTGTATGTGAAGGAAGCAGTGCAATATATACCGTTCCGGCTGTTACAAATGCAGATTTCTATAGTTGGACAATTCCTGCCGGAGCTACTATTGTTGGAGCTTCAGATGGAAACTCTATTACCGTTCAGTTTGGTGGTTCAGGTGGTATAATTTCTGTAACCCCGTCAAATATAGTTTGCGGTACTGGAAATACAGAGTCATTAGCTGTGTTGGTTGATCCCTTACCTGATCCAATTACAGACCTTTCTGGTTCACAAGTTGGATGTAAAGATGACGTATTAACCTATTCTTTTAGCCCTGTAAATAATGCAACCGGATATGTTTGGACACTACCAACCGGTTCTACAATTGCTGCCGACAATGGTACAAGTATCGATTTGACCGTAGGTCTTGGTTCTGGAAATCTTATTGCAACTCCAACCAACGCATGTGGTAGTGGTAAATCAGATACTATATCACTTCTTTATTCGCGAGTGCCTGATAAAGTCAATATTACAGGAGATATTACTACCTGTTTGGGTGCAGTTGCAGAATATACAATTGATTCTGTACATAACTCTACTTCTTATCTATGGCAAATATTGGGTGATGATGTTAGTGTTGTTGGCGATTTGGATTCTACAGTTATAAAATTACAATTAGGGTCTAAGCCCGTTAAAGTGGTTATTACTCCTATTAACAATCTTTGTGGAAATGGTGAACCCGATACCTTAACCATAAATGAATTTGGAGGCTATGTAATAAATGTGGATGCTACTCCTAAGGTTTCAGTAATTGATCTTGGAAAATCTGCATTTATTGGAGCTGAAGTTGAAGGTGATGCGCCTATAAAATATCAGTGGTATGATGAAAACAAAAATTCAATTTCTACTGATCCTACTATCGAGGTAACCCCTATAAGAAAGGATGGAGGCACTGTTAATTATTACATAGTAGCAACGGATGCGCATGGATGCAGTGCCTTAGATACGGCATTTGTGAAAATTATTCGGGTAGATTTATTTATTCCAAACCTTATTACTCCAAACAATGATAATAAGAACGACTACTTTGCTATTACCGGAATTACCCCGGGTACCAAAGTTTCAATTTACAATCGTTGGGGACAAATGGTTTATAGCTCCGACAATTATGACAACTCCTGGAATGCCGACAATGTAACCGATGGTGTTTACTATGTACATATCGAATTGGGTATAACCAACGAAGTGTATAAGTCCTGGCTTGAGGTGCTGAGTAAACAGGATTGATAAAATATTCTTTTCAAAATATACAGAGGTCACTGGTCGTAGAAGGTCATGTGACCTTTGTTTTTTTGAGGTTTACAATAAACTCATTAAACCCAAATTATTCAGCAGGAGGCGAGGTACAAGCCAAACTATCTCCTCGATCAAGTAAATCACCATTTGGGTGTAATGTAGTGCAGCCAAATGGGTTGAATTTTTTAATCGATTAAGCAATTCATGTTTTCTATTTTTTAACGGGATTAGCCATTTAGTTCCCGAGTGGGCTTTGAGGAAATTGCGTTAAGAAATTTCAAGGAATGAAGCGTGAAAAATTTCACTGTTTGAAGTCCGACGAAGGAGGACAAGTTTGAAATTTTTAGCGAAATGGATTGAAATTTTAGCAAATTTCCTCATGCCCTAGATTTTTTTGCTTACTTTTTTCATCAATGGAAAAAAGTAAGGCCCAGCCGGCAAGGCACTGAAGATAAATAAATTCAATTGCAACAATACCTTGGGAAGTATATCATTAATCCTATTTTTTAATTCGGATTAAAAACTTTATAACCTATGCATCCAAGGAATCTCATAGCCCTGAAAGGGCGATATATTTTAACGAGGTGGTATAGCCCCTCGCAAAAAGATAGAAGCTTTATCCCAGAAAATGTATCTTTGTCGACGCTATTCATTTAGCTTATTCAATTTGTTGACAGAAATCAATTGTACTCATGGATATTAACTGGGAAGTAGTAAAAGAATACGAAGATATAACCTACAAAAAATACAAAGGAGTAGCCCGAATTGCCTTCAATCGCCCGGATGTGCGCAATGCCTTTCGTCCCAAAACCACCTCCGAATTGTACGAAGCCTTTTATGATGCTTATGAAGATGCTTCGATTGGTGTTGTTTTACTATCGGCCGAAGGCCCTTCCTCCAAAGATGGAGTTTACGCATTTTGCAGTGGTGGCGATCAGAAGGCTCGCGGACAAAAAGGTTATGTTGGCGAAGATGGCCGCCATAGACTGAATATTCTTGAGGTACAACGCCTGATCAGGTTTATGCCCAAAGTAGTTATAGCCGTAGTACCGGGTTGGGCAGTGGGAGGCGGGCATAGTTTACACGTGGTTTGTGACCTTACACTGGCCAGTAAAGAACATGCCATATTCAAACAAACCGATGCCGATGTTACCAGTTTCGACGGTGGATATGGTTCGGCTTATTTGGCCAAAATGGTAGGACAGAAAAAAGCCCGTGAAATATTCTTCTTAGGCAGAAATTACTCAGCACAGGAAGCCTTTGATATGGGTATGGTAAATGCCGTTATTCCGCATGCCGAATTAGAAACAACTGCCTACGAATGGGCTCAGGAAATCCTTGCCAAATCACCTACTTCCATAAAAATGCTCAAGTTTGCCATGAACCTGACCGACGATGGTATGGTAGGGCAGCAGGTATTTGCCGGCGAAGCCACCCGACTGGCCTACATGACCGATGAAGCCAAAGAAGGCCGTAATGCATTTCTGGAGAAACGTAAACCCGATTTTGGTGAAAATGCCTGGGGGCCGTGTTGATATCTGTTTCAAAGTAAAAATAGATAAGCAAAATAGAAATGAATAAGCTCGCATAAGAGCTACAAAGTTCATTTCTTCTTACATTGACCTTATCTGTTATTTGCAGATAATTTCTGCTGCTTTACCATGAGGATTAAAATGCTATATAGTTAAGCAATGTGGATAAGATAATGTGTTCAAGAATTTCAAAAATTAATACTTTTTAAAAATCAAATTGTGTAATTATAGTATATATTAATGTTGTAATGTGTTGATTAGCAATGTATTGCACGAATTGTTTTTTTGTGTATGATTAGTGGTAATTAGCGATGAATGTTTAAACTCTAATAAAAGGCTGATAAGCTTGTTTTGTGGATAAGTTTTTCATGCAAGAGTATTATGCCTCAATCGCCTAATTTTATTAGATAATTGCCAATTTGTGCAACCATATAGAGATAACTTACGTCTTTTAAGTTTTAGGTAATAAGTTACATTTATTGTATTTTTCGAATTGATTAATAGGTTATACTAATATCTTCAACCCCTGAATATTGGTAAAGTATAATTCAATGTCAATTTATGTCTATTGAGGTCCTGCTTATATAAGCGTAGATTTTCAGTAGAAATTATAAATGTATTCATTCATAAAATTTGATATAACTAATTCCTTCTTTCTAAAGGGTACTATTTATGAAAAGAAAATTACTAGTAAGTTTATTGTTTATTGGGCTGCTATTTAATGCCTTATTAGTTCGGGCTCAATGTGTGGTAACGAACATCTCATCTGATATGGCAGTTGCAGGGTCATTAAAGTGGGCGATAAATGGGTGTGCAGCCGGAGGCACTATTACATTCAATATTCCCGGGGCTGGTCCGCATATTATTCCAATTGTAGCCGGTGCCTGGCCTAATGGTCCTTTAGGCATTGATAAACAATTAACCATAGATGGCACGAATTTAGCCCCTGGTGGTGGGCCAATTAGAATCGATGGTCAGGGAGTTTCCAATGCTTTTTCTATTGGCTGGTGGGCTGGTGCTCCGGCTCCTGGTGCAGCTGGTACTATAATTAGAGATCTAACCATAATTAATTGTACAGATGGTATTAGCGTAGGGCCTGTCAGGACCGGCAATATTACCATTGAGAATTGCTATATAGGTATAACTGAAGCAGGTGTTACAGGTCCTGGAATAACCAATAGCGGACATGGAATTATTTTTATCGGAAACACAGGAGATCCAACGTATGCAGCTTTTGAAGGCACACCTATTAATGCACCAATAATAAGAAACAATGTTATTTCAGGGAACTTGCGAAATGGAGCACAGTTTCAATTTGTTTCCAATGGAACTATTACCAATAATAAGATTGGTACAAACCCTGCTGGTACTGCTTGTGTGACTACCGGTTCAGCAAATGAAGTGGGTGGTGCAGGTGGTAATGGATATGATGGTTTAAATATTTCCAATTCTTCCGGATTTACAATAAGCAACAACGTTATTTCTTGTAATGGAAATGGTGATGTTGCTACTAGTCCATTAGGTAAAAGAGGACTTTACCTGGAAAATGCTGATAACAATATTATTATAGGCAATAAAATTGGTACTGATATAGCCGGAAATATTGCCCTGCCAAATTATAAGTCTGGTATTCTTTTGTCTCAGGATAGTGATGGTAATAGAATAGGTGGACCTGCTGCTGCTGATCAAAACGTAATTTCAGGTAATGGCTTGAATACAGGAGGTTATGCCACAGTCCAGGATAAACATGGAATTGTAATTGACTGGGGAGGAACTCAAACACCATCCGACAACAATACAATTACAAATAATAGGATCGGTATTGCAGCTAATGGTACTTGTCTTGGGAATGATAAAAATGGTATTGAAGTAATTGGTGAAGGTACTGGAAATATTATTGGTGGTGCCACCGCTGCTGCAGGGAATATTATAGGATGTAATGGAGAAAATGGTGTATCCATAGGTATGGGCTCAAATACTAATACCATTCAGAATAACTACATAGGTACGGATGCTGCCGGTACAGACAGAGGCAATGGTAATAATGGAATTTTGTTCTCTTCAGCCGGCTCTACAGTGCCATTTATACCTGCTATGCCTCTTACAGGCAATATTATAAATAACAACGTAATTGGTTTTAATGATGCTAATGGTATTCAGACATTTGGTCCGGAAGAGATTGATGGTATCGATATTAAAGGTAACTATATTGGTATTGATAGAAGTGGTAGAAATATTGCCAATGATATAGATGGTATTCTTATTGAAACCGAACTTACCAATATTGAAATTGGTGGTACTGCTGTTGCTGATCGAAACTTCATCTCATACAATGATGGTATAGGTATTAATATAGCACCTGGTTCAAATACCAATGCAGGTACTAATAACCAAATTAGAAATAACTACATAGGAGTAAATCTTACAGGTAACGCCGCTGCCCCGAATGGCGGTACAGGTATAACCATCAATGAGAATTCAGAAAATATTACCATTGGTGGTACTACAGCCAATACCAGTAACATAATAGCCGGTAATGGTGGTGATGGTATATTTATTACCGGTACGAATGTAAACAATATCAATGTTCAGCAAAATAATATTGGCGTTGGAGCAAATGGTACAACGGTTGTTGCTAATTCCGGTTATGGAGTACAGGTAGACGACGCCAGTGGAACAGTCACTATTGGTGGTTCTGCAGCTGGTGCAAACAATATTTTTGGCAATACTCTGGGTGGTATTTTAGTAAATGGAACCAATACGCTGCCTACTACCAACATCAGTTTCAATACTATAGGAAATGCAACTACCCCAAGTAATGGCAATGCAATTACCATTGCCGGTGGTGTAAATGCCATTACTACAAATGATATATTCAACTATGCCGACAATGGTATCAATATCACCAATGGTATAAGTACTGTTACCGGCAACGATATTTATGACAATACAGTTGGTATATTTTTAAACTCTGCAACAGCTACCGGAAACATAATTGGTAATGCTACAACCGGAAATAATATTCATGAGAATAGCTCTCACGGTATAGCCCTGGCAGGAGGAGCCAATAACAATACGATTTCAAACAACCAGATTGGAACTGCCGGCAAAAATGATGGAAACGGAATTCACCTGGATGGCGCTGTTTCCAATACCATCAATGGAGGTAACGTAATCGTAAATCATGATGCAGCAGGTCAATATGGTGTTTATATAAGCAATAATAGTAATACTAATCTTGTAGCCGGGAATTTTATAGGTACCAATGCCATAGGTGCTGCCGGATTAGGCAACGAAAATGGAATTATGATCGATGGTTCCCGGGATAATTTTATAGGAGGCACTGCAGCAGCCGATAAAAATAGCATAGCCGGAAACGACCAAAATGGTATAATCATTCAGGGTGCAACCTCCACTGGTAACCAGGTGCTGGGTAATAATATAGGTTTGAACTTAGCTGGTACACAATTGGCCAATGGTGCCAATGGTATTATCATTCAAAACGGAGCCAATGCTAATATAATAGGAGGTACTGCTGCCGGAGCTGGTAATACTATTTCCGGAAATACATTGGCAGGTATACAAATATCAAATGCTAATAATAATGATGTATTAGGAAATAAAATTGGTACCAACCCAGCCGGAACTGCACCTATTGCCAATGGTACTTCTGGTATCTCTATAACAGGTAGTACCGGAAATGAAATAGGAAATGGTACTGTAGCAGGAAGCAATATTATTTCAGGGAATACACAAGCTGGTGTTTTAATCTCTGGAGGTTCTGCCAACACCGTTTCCGGCAATATTATTGGAGCCAATGCTGCAGGCTCTGGACCTCTTGGCAATGGAACTGATGGTATAAATATCAATGCATCTACCTCAAATACAATAAATGGCAACCTGCTTGCCGGAAATACTCAAAATGGTATAACCTTAACTACAGGTGCAAATACGAATACGCTAACTAATAACTTTATAGGGTCAAATCCTGCCGGAACTATAATTACAAATGGTGATAATGGGGTGTTTGTTTTCGGCTCCAATGGTACTGTTATTGGTACAACCGGCAACGGTAATACTATATCAGGTAATACTGAAGCCGGTATCTTTTTGGATAATGGAGATAACTCTACAATAAGAGGCAATTTTATAGGTACTAATTCAGCCGGAACTGCTACTTTAGGTAATGATACAGGAATTATAATTGAAAATGGATCTACTGGTAATACAATAGGCGGTCCTGCAATTGCTGATCGCAATATTATTGCCTATAATACTCTTAATGGTATTCAGGTGAATAACGGTACATCTACAGGTAATATCATTACAAAAAATAGTATGTATTGTAATGGTTTATTGGGTATCTCAGAGACTGATGGCAATGATGAATTCCTTAAATTACAATTGGATAATGTATTAAACAGACCTGAAATATTTAATAATTCCAGTATTCGCGGTACATTTACTCTCGTTCCCGGCTTGGCTGGAGCAATAGTTGAAGTCTTCAAAAAAGATGATGACGGTTGTGATGATTGTGCTACCAGAACCAAAGATGGTAAAGAGTTTATTATTTCTGGAACAGTAGATGGAACTGGTAATTATGATATTACATTGCCTTCATTTGTAATACAAGATTCTGCCTCCTATATTATTACGGTTACTTCGACAACAAATAATACTTCCGAATTTTCACTTTGCTCTACCATTAAATGTATCAAACCGGATGTTGCAATAGATCCGCTTACACCTGCTCCTGTTTGTGCTGGCAATACTGTAACCCTTACAGCACTTGGTGGAACTAAAGGAAATTTAGGAGCATTGTTTACCTGGTACGAAGCTGCCAACCCTACAACTCCATTAGATGGTTTTGAAGTATTGAATGATAGTGTTTATGTTGCTACTGTTTCCGGTGATTATTTTGTTACTGTAAGAAATGGTAGTTGCGATTCTACTACAAATCCTGTTACGGTTATAATAGGTGAACCAGTTACATTTACAGTTACACAAAGTGTATCTGCCTGCGATGTTCCAGATTCATTAATAATTAGTGGCTTAGATCCAGGATTTACTAATTATGTTGTTTCTTTTAACAATCCTACATTGGTAACTCTTCCTGCAGCACAACCAACTGCTGCTGGTATTATAGCTTTACCATTGCCAAACGGAACGTATACCAATATCATGGTAGACTCCGCAGGTTGTAATGCAGTTGATCCGGGACCTTATGTATTAGATTCGTTGGAAACACCAAATGCAACTACAACTTTTGCCGACCCTACTACTTGTTTGGGAACTGATGGTAGAATCTATTTTGCAGGCTTAGTGGCCGGTAAAAACTATACGGTAAATTATACTTATACACCAGTATCGGGTTCACCTGCTGCTGCAGCACCTATTACCTTTATCCCTGCAACTGTTACAGATTCAATTGTTGGACTTTCTGCCGGAGATTATTTGAATATAACCATTCAGATTGATGCTGCCTGCCCTCAGGCAATACCAAATATAACACTTACAGATCCAACACCACCTGTTTTGACAATTACACCATTCGACCCAACTACTTGTGGCGGTAACGAAGGTAAACTGGCCATCGATGGCTTAACCGGTGGAGAAACGTATACATATACTGTAACATCACCTGCACTTTCAGGTACATTTAATCCTGTTGCTCCTGCTTTTTCAGATACTATCCCAAATCTTGCAGCGGGAACGTATTCCGGAATATCTGTTACCTGGAAAAATTGTCCGATTGCATTGACTAACCAAGTACTTACCGATCCTACACCGCCTGTATTAACTGCTACGTCTGCAGATCCTACTACCTGTGGAGGAACAGATGGAGAAATTACAATAAGCGGTTTGACTATAGGCGAAAGTTATACATATACTATTACTACACCAGCCATGGGACCTACTCCTTTTACTGCATCGGCTACAACTTTTGATATAACAGGATTGGCAGAAGGTACATATAGTGGTATATCGGTAAATTGGAATAGCTGTATTATTTCATTACTTGATCAGACGTTAACCGATCCTACTCCGCCTACTATAACAGCAAGTGGAACTAATCCTACCATTTGCCAGGCTTCAGATGGTTCAGTAACAATTTCTGGTTTAGCCTTTTCTACTAATTACTCGCTAGAATATTTAGATGATGCAACTTCTGTAGGCCCAAGCCCAATTACCTCAAATGGAGCAGGTGAATTTGTAATAGGGACTTTAAATGCAGGCACATATTCACAGATAGCTGTAACAATAAATGGATGTAAAAGCAATGAGGTGTCAGCAAATCTAACAGACCCTGGTACTCCAATCATTACAGTTACGTCAACAAGTCCTACACAGTGTTCTGGCACTGATGGAACAATTACCATTAGAGGTTTGGTGACTGGTACATCATATGATTACAGTTATATATTGAGTGGTATCACTGTAACTGTACCTTCTGTATCAGCCGTGGCGCCGGGAAATATCGTTATTACCGGATTAGGAGCTGGTGCTTATTCTTCGATAAAAGTTACATTATCTGGTACTGTTTGCGAAAGCAATGCTTTAACGGCAACTTTAACAGATCCTTTAGCTCCGACATATACCGTTACACCTACCAGTCCCAATCAGTGTAATGTAAACAATGGTCAGATTGTACTTAGTGCATTGCCTGCTGGTACTTATAGTGTAACATATGATCTGGGTGGGGCAGCTCAGTTACCAGTTGCAGGTTCCGGACCAACTATAACCATAGGAAGTTTGGGAGTTGGTACTTATACTAATATTGTAGTAACCAATACCGTTACAAACTGTGCTACAACCAATGCCGGTCCATTTACGCTTACACCTCCACCAACACCTACCTTTACGTTGGGTGGTAGTAACCCTACTGTATGTGGAGGCAACGGGCAGTTAATTCTAAGTGGTTTTCCTACATCTCCAATTTTAACCTACCAGTTGACGTATAACAATCCGGCAGCAGTTGGGCCAACTTCGATTACACCAAATTCATCAGGTGTTGTAACTATTCCAGCTCCGGCAGGTAGTTATACCAATGTTGTAGTTACTTTGAATAATTGCCCAAGTTTACCTGCCAGTTTTACATTAGTTCCACCAGTAGAAGTTCCTGAAGTAAACTTATCCGGACCGTCTCAAATTTGTGAAGGCACCAATGCTACCTTTACCGCAACTCCGGTTAGAGGTCAGGGTGCAAGTCCAACATATGCCTGGACTGTCAACGGCGATCCACAATCAGAAACCGGCAATACGTTGCAAATAGCTAATTTGCCTGTTGGCAATAACGTGCAGGTAAGAGTTGTAATGACCTCGTCATCACCTTGTGCTGTGCCAACAACAGATGATGCAATCCGTACTATTAATGTTTTACCAACTCCGGTTGCCGGTATTATAGGTTCTACTAAGATTTGTGCCGGACAAAGCACGACGCTTTCTGCCACAGGTGGAATTAGTGGTTCCACATACCAGTGGTATAGAGACGGAAATCCATTGTCCAATACCAATTTAACTACCTTGAATGCCTCAATACCTGGTGTGTATTCAGTAGAAATAACCAACGGAGGCCAGTGCAGCAATACTTTTGGTCCACATCCTCTGGAAGTTATATCCGTTTCTGTAAATGCAGGAGCTGACAAAGATGTTAAAGTACCGGGAGATGTATTTACTTTCTTGCTCGAAGGTCGTAGTAATGGTAACAGTCCTCGTTGGGATCTGATTCAGGGTAGTGGTACTATTACCAATCCTCAAGTAGTAAATTCTCCTGCCAGTTTAGGCATAGGTATAAACAAACTTATGTTAACCGATAGCGTAGGCTCTTGTAGAGCATCTGACGAGGTAGTCATTCGGGTACGTGGACAAATCTGGATACCTACTGCTATTAGTCCAAATGGTGATGGATCAAATGATGCCTGGTTTATCGGAGGCTTAGAGAGTTACGACAAATATACCATACGTGTGTATAACCGATATGGAAGCAAAGTATATGAGTCAGAAGATACCTATACTCCTTGGGATGGCACCAGAAATGGAGAACCTATGCCGGTAGCAACCTATTATTATGTAATAGAGGTTAAAGACGACAAAAATTATCAGGGACCATTAACTATTATGAGATAAGATAGAGGTAGGGAGTTAGGAGTAGGGAGTTGTAAGTAGGGAGTTGGGAGAAAAGAGTTGGGAGTATAGGGAGCCAGGAGTTAAAAGATACTCCAAACTCCAAACTTCAAACTCTAAACTTCAAACTCCAATCTCCCCACTTCACACTCCTTACTCCAAACTCCAGACTCCAAACTAGAAACATATGAATAGAAATTTACTACTTCTGCTAATCATTTTTTGTTCTATAGGTGCATTTGCACAACAGCGTCCTCAGTATAGCCAGTATATGGTTAACCAGTTTGTATTGAACCCTGCTGTGGCCGGTACCGAAGAATTTGTAGATCTTAAAGCCGGATTTAGATACCAGTGGCTGGGCATGTCCAGTGCTCCGGTTACATATTACCTGAGTGGGCATATGCCTGTTGGTCGTCCGCGCAAATCAAACTTTGGTAGTCCTAAAAATCAGAAAAAAGGATGGCATGGTTTAGGTTTTTATGTGTACAACGATATAACCGGACCTATAAGGCATACTGCCGGTTATTTGTCGTATGCATATAATTTGCCTTTGTCCAAAAATGTAAGAATGTCACTTGGTGCCAATATCGGTGTACAAAAGTTTGGGTTAAATGGCGAAGATTTTATACTAAAAGATGAAAACGATTTGGTACTAAATGGTGTAAAAAGTGCAGTAGTGCCTGACTTAAACGCAGGTGCCTGGTTGTATGGAAAAAAATGGTTTTATGGGCTTGCTATACACCAATTGTTGCAAAATGAACTAGTTTTTAATGGAGTTAGAGAAATAGGAAATCCAAATGGAGTAAATGGTATAAGCAAACTGAATAACCACTATTTTATGACAGCTGGTTATTTCTACAAAATCAAACGTGATTATGCAATTGTACCTTCTATAATGATTAAGTATGTAAATCCTGCACCGGTTTCAATAGATTTAAGTGCCAGGGTTGTTTTCAAAGATGATATTTTCTGGTTTGGAGCTTCTTACAGAGGCTTGGATTCATTTACGGGTATGATTGGTACAACCTTGCTAAATGGTACTATGCCAATTAGCTACAGTTATGATTTATCACATTCTGAGTTGATCAAATACAATACCGGATCACACGAAATAGTTGTAGGATACAGAATCCCACCAAACCCAAGGGTGCCTTGTCCTAGTAAGTTTTGGAACTAATACTTTTAGAAAAGAAAATCCCCTACAGAGTGCTACTTTGCAGGGGATTTTTCTTTATGCCTTGTTTTGAACCTGTTTTAATCAGTGGGAGGCGAGGAACGAGATGAACTATCTGATTTCCCGATCAAGAAAATCACTATTTGGGTTCATTAAAATTTACCAAGATGCTTGATTTTCTTAAACGATAAAGCAATTTTTTTTCAATACCATTATCTGGGTTAAAGAAAATTATAAATCATAAAATACACCACCGCGAATTACCGGTTTGTTGTTCGGATTGTTCTTATCCTGCAACAAATCATACAATACTGAGGCTTGTACTCTGGTTTTGGCGTTTAGTTTATATTCGTATCCTGCACCTACCGGCAAGCTATATGTCCAAATGCGGTTATGAATTCTGCTGCCGTCTGTTAGGATCGTGGTAGTTTGATTATTCATCAACTGAAATTCGCCATGTATAAAAGCATTTTCTATCACAAAGTACTGACCATATATCCTGGTTCCTGCTGCATATATAAGTTGATTGGAGTTGTCCGGTTTTTTGAATGAAAATACCGGCGAAATACCTGCATTAATTTTATCAATTCTATACCCAATAACCGGAGCAATATCAACAAATACGCCATTGTCATAACTGACACTTACATTGCCACCGGTATGCACTTGTGCCTTCGAATTTGAAGCATTGAAAAGAAATAAGAGTACTAAAGCGGAAAGAGGAAATAGTTTAATCACGTTTTATTATTTTTTTTTCTGAGTTTACGGTCAATGTAAATTAATAGTTTTGTGCTAAAACAGCCGTTCCCAACGAGCGTAATTCATTCTTATGCAATGTTTCCTGCATAGTATTATAATCACTTCGAACGGTATATAAGTGTATAAACAGGTATTTTTCCTTTCTGAATGAAGGTTGTGCCTGATCAAATTTAATTATGAATTCCCGGTCATATTGCTCCCTGCCGGTTTGAATAGCTTCTTTTGTTTTTAACTTAAACCAATACGGGTCACTATAAGCCTCGCCAGTTTTTCTGGAAATACAGTTTACTACAATCCGATCGTAAATTTCACCAATTTTTGTGGAGTTAAAAAACTGATTTAATTCATAATTTGAAGAGTCTGGCAGTAGTTTAACTTTTGTGCCGGTAAATGCATGAGGCATGGTATTTCCTGCTATCAGGCGAATAAAGAAATGCTTCAGATCAAAACTTTCGCCTTCCTGTTTTTCATAAATGGTTCGCAGCGGAATGCTGGTCCAATATCCTCGCACAAGATCTATGCTGGTTAGTCGGTCTGCATAGTATATTATTAATATTCCTCCAACTATAAGACTGCCGTTAAACGCATTGTTTGCTATGGAAGGTCCGTTTTCCCAGGCTACAATTATATATTGAAGTATTAATACACTCAACATACCAATAGCAAAGGTTATTTTTATACCCTCAGAGTGCAACTGTTTTTTGTAGCTAAATGAAGGCGAATTATTAAGACAATTATTGATAATAACTATCCAAATAGAAAGTGAAAGTGCTAATAAAAATATAAACAAACCATACAGCTGCATGTGCAACAAGAAATCATACAAACCATGCGAAATTGCCGCCAATAAAAAGAATAGCACAAATCCGGTAGCAGCAGATAAATTGTTATACCGATACTTTGATAGTACCAGACCATATGCAACCAAACTGGAGTTTATAATATGACCGGGTACTGATGTTAAAGCCCTTCCCTGAATAATTCCATTTAATGATCCGTGGAAGTATAACAGGTTTTCTATAAATGCGAAACCCAATGCCGATACAGCTGCATATAATATGTAGTCGTAAGGCTCATTGATGATTTGGGGAGCAAATAGGAGAATCATGAAAACTGGAATAAATTTTACAAATTCCTCAATTATCCCAACGTAGAATATATAATAGAGTAAAATTTCTAACGGTTGCTTTCCTTCTACAAAATTTAAGTAATACGTAAAAACATCAGAAATGTAAAATACCAGCAAGGAGACAACCATACCTGCTACCAGTGTTATTAGAATATTGATTACATTTTCTTTTTCGAAAATATCGAGTCTGACTATATATATAAGCCAGATAATTAATATGCTCAATGCTGCGATAAACCCGGTAATTTTAAAATTGGACTGTATTAAATTTAGTATTTCGTAGCTGTAGAGTAAAAGATGATTGTATTTGAAATACAACTTCTGAGCAAGTTCATCGGGCACAAAGGCCTGGGTTGCCGGGTTGGTAGCCAGACTCAGTAATTTGTCTTCAAGGTTGGTAGCTGAGTATAATTCAATTAGGTTTGCCATACTACTCTGATACTCCTTATTTGGAACAGAAGTAGCCAATTCAAAGTATTGAATTGCTTTGGCAGTATCGCCCAATTGAAGATAGGTTTTGGCTAAATAGGCTTTAATATATGGCAGCGTATCAATTGATATTGCATGTAAATACTTAAGTGTACTGGAATAATCATGGTTGTGATAACTGATTATGCCTAAACCAAGCCTTCCTATATTTACATATAAGCTGTCTGTAAAAAATAGATGATCGTAATAAAAATTAGTCAGATCATAATCGTCTCTGTTATATTGAATATGTTTTTCCTGCCAGGATATTGGTATTTTAAAATGCTCCTGCAATAGCTCATAATGCAAATCCAGGTTGGTAAATTCTTTTTCGGCTAATTTTATCTTTTCCTTTTCATTCGTTACAATTTCAGATAAAAGTGGCTCTTTTTCTCCTGATATGTTCGAGTAATTTGAGTCTTTTAAATAAAAATTTACAAACAGAAATGCAGAGAGTAATAGTGTAAGCGATCCTAAAATAATTTTAGAAATAGTAGTTCTGAAAAACTTTTCTTTGGTTTTGCTCTTTTTAAATAAATAAAAGTAGTATATCAATAAGGCTATCAAAAGCCAGAAGTAAAAAGATCTGCCAACAAAGAAAGTCTGTTTTGCAGGTACCTGTGCAATAGCAATTAACGAATTCAGAATAAATAAAAGAGTGGATAGTATAATTCGCATGAATGCTTGAAATCTAATATCTTATTTAAGTCTTTTAAACCTGATTTGTTATACGTTAAAATGTTAGTAAGATAGGAACAAATAGGATTAATTTATGTATCATTTTTGGTATAAAAGTACGTATCGTATTGTTGTAACATGATGGATTAGTTTTGCATTTGAAATGTAAAATACTCGGCCAGATTGAAAAATAAATTTATTGAAAGATTATTATCAAATATTGGGTGTTTCAAGAACTGCATCTCGTGATGAAGTCAAAAGGTCTTTTAGGAAACTTGCCTTTGAATATCACCCGGACAAAAACTCAGGTCCTCTTGCAAGGCTCAAAATGCAGGAAGTCAATGAAGCCTATGATGTATTGGGAGACGAACAGAAAAGAATTTTTTACAATTTACGTTACGATACTTTTCAGGAAAGAATTACCAATCAAACCAATCAACAAACAAATTCAGGTAAAGCATCAAGAGGTTTTAACACATTCGGAAATAATAAAAAATCAAACTTTAGAAACAGAAAAAAATACGATTTTAAAAACCTGGCATTCAAATCAAAATTTGTAGCTGCATTCTTTATAATTCATTGCCTGATGTTAAGCCTCGATTACTTTATGCCTATTAGGTATCATAAAACTATAGTCGAAAATTTTACAAGGATAGGGGAACGCAATACTTATTTGGTAAAAAGCAGTCAGGTTGATTTTGTAGTAAATTGCCACGGCTTGAGTTTGGCCACCAACGACACTGTTGATTTGGCTATTACGCCCATATTCGGAATAGTAACGGAGTGTTTTGTTCACAATCATTTTTTCAATCAGGCTATTTTGGTTGGCAATATTTATTCCCCAGTATTTTTTACCGTTATTCTCAGTTTAGTTTTTGCTGCCTTGGCTTTCATTGTTAAGCGCAGTGTGTATGTAATAATGGTGGTTTTCGTGTCTGGATTTTTTTTCAGCATTGTAGTATTCTACGAATACATGAATTAATTTATTTGTCATGAATTTAATCGTACAGATCTTACGTTGGATCTTGTTTAGTTTTGTTGGTTTGGCAGTAGTTCTGGGAGTTTATCTTTCAGCTGCTTATATATTTGGGGTGTTTACTTGCAATTCAGATTTTAAGGAAGATAATGATGGCATTACCATATATATTAAATCAAATGGAGTTCATACGGATTTGGTTTTTCCTATTCAGAATCAGGTTTATGATTGGAGTACATTGATCAATAAAAGTGATTTTTATCCGATGGCATCCAATTTTATTGCCTTTGGTTGGGGTGACAGAGGATTTTATTTGGAAACACCAACCTGGGCAGATCTGAAAGCTGAAACAGCATTTAAAGCATTGTTTTGGCTGGGCAGCGGAGCCATGCATGTCACCCTTTATGAAAATATAAAAGTAGGTGACAAAACCCGTAAATTGAAAATTAGTCCTAAGCAATATGAGATATTAGTCGCCTATGTACAACAATCTTTTCAATATTCTGATCAAAAGATTGTACCTATACCAGGTCATCATTATGACAATGTAAATGATAATTTCTATGATGCTACCGGTACGTATAATTTTTTGTTTACCTGCAACTCCTGGACTAATGATGCATTAAAAAAAGCAGGAATAAAAACCGCAATCTGGGCTCCTTTTGAGTGGTCTGTTATGAGACATAGAATACCAAATGATATAAAATAGAAACGAGATACACCTGTTTGGTGCATCTCGTTTCAGTATTAGATAATTGTATCGAGATTGAATATAGTTTACTATAACTTCTCAATAACCAAGGTTATTTTATTAAAATCTGCAGCAGCATTGATTACTTTTCTGTAGTTTTCGTACTGGCTAAGTGGAAAAGTTAGTTTTTTATAATACTCCTCTACATCAATTATATAGTTGTTTCCTTCTACTTTATAATCGGAGGTGAATGCTATAGTTTTTTCTCCTTCTTCAGTAAAGAACACATCCATTTTTAATGTTTCAGGATTGGAAATTTTATAACCTGCAGGAAGTTCAAAAGTGATGCTTCTTTTATATAGACGCATAAAATCGTTTTCTATTTCAAGTTTACGTTCTTTGTCCTGGTACATTTCCATTTGCGGTCCAATCAGGTCACCTACTTTGAAAAGGTATTTGTTTCCTGCTTTTTCAACCAGGTTTTCGCTGGTAAGGCTGGCCTTTACTACAAATGGTTTTTCGCCAAAGTATTCTCTTCCGCCGTTTTCAATTTTTACGTCTTTAATTTCAGCATTTTCTATAAATCCATATACAAGTGACTCGTTAAGTTTCTTTTTGTCATCCTCCGGCATTATGTTGTAATAAGGCTGATAGTATTGTGCATAGTAACCACCCATTTCATTTTGGCATTCTATAAGTGGGTTACTGATGTCTTCGCTAAAATCTACTTTTACAAAGTGATTGCTAAAGTTTTTGTCGTAAGGAACCGGTTTGATAAAATTGATTTTCCCAATACCGGTGTTAAAGTTGTTAAGGGCTACTTTCTTGATGAAAAGACCATGGTTTGCAGAAAGATTAAAAGGTATATAACCCAGGCACGATGATAATTCAGAAGGGGAAAGATAGCTGTCAATTTCAGGGAAATAAATCAGGTAAGCTTCCAGGAAATTATAGGCTTCAAATTCCGGATCGAATTTGAGTTTTTCACGGTTGCTGGTTAATACGATTTGATAATTTATGGCAAGTTCATTAAATATAGCAGAATATAGTTTCATCATACCATCGTCATTGCCAACTTTATTATCCAATATATTTCCAATGGTAGAGAAAATCGGATTGTTATTTTCAATGACCATAATATTGGTTTTCAGGTATTGCTCAATAGCAGTGATTTTGGATTTTTCGTCTGTCGCATTTTTAAGGTTTATCTGTTGTATTAGTTTTTTAACCTTCTTCAAATCAGCTTTATCAGCAGCATTGCATATATTATTGTAGATGTTATTTGATACCGAACCATAAGAGATAATATCCTTAGTTCCGCTGGCTTTGTTGGCGTCAAGTTTAAAAATTAATTGCTGTAACTGAGCTGAATATGTCGAAACAGCTTCATCTTTCAGAGCATCAATTTTCGCTACGTTTAATCGATAAACATTCTTATCCTTTCTGGAGGTATCTAAGGTTACTTCTGCCAGGTTGTTGTATGATTTTATTTTGAAAACCAGATTGGTAGGGGATATAAGTTCAAATTCAATATTCTTTTTGAGGATATCTTCCTGTATTAGTTCTCTTTTCCCCCCATAATTAGGGGTTAATTGCAGCAGATACAAATGCTCAATTTCACTGCCTAATTCAAGACCTTCAAGCGCAAAGAATCGATAGGTAGCTTTTGATTTTTCATCTACAGCTTCTTTGATGTCTTTATTTGAAAGCTCTTTTACCTTGCCATCAGGGTTGATAACACGAACTTTGTGAATCAGGTAATTGAGATTAGTTCCGGATGGTATATAAATTCGGTTATTTTCCTGAATTACTTTGTCTGAATTAACTCGTGTGATTGTATGCGAAAGTATTTGCTCACTTAAATTACCACTTGGGTCATAGAGGTATTCGTATGCCATTTTTTCTTTGAGGACAATCTTGTCCATGGCTTTTTCTTCAGCATTCAGGGTATGAATTGTTGGGGATTCTACCCAGTTATATTTGTTGTATTCACCTTCTTGAGCCCAACTGGTTGCACTCCAAAACAATGAAACTAACAGGAAAAAATAAAGAGTATTCTTTTTCATTATATAGATTATGGTTTTTTCAATACGACAACTTCGGCATAAGCCTTATTCAGCAATTTGATCATGGAATTCCATTTTTCAAAATGAGTTTTGTCCAGCAATAGGAGATTATTATATGACGTTCTGGTCATTTCTATGGTATTGCCATTTTTTTTATAGGTTATAGAAAATCCAAATTCAGGATGGTTCACTACGGCATTTTCCGGTAAATAATTTACTTTATAACCCTGTGGAATTGTTAGGATTACAGTCCCTGAATTTTTGTTTTCATATTCAAAATCAATAGGATATATCCGGTCTTTCTTGATTGTATAGTTTTGATTGTACTTATTCAAATTCATATTGATATAAATTTCATTGCCGGCTTGTTTGGCATAATTATCAATATTGAATGAATAGTCAAGAATCAGATTTTGGTCTTTATCGTTTAGGTGGTGAATCTTGTATGATTCTATTAAAAACTTATTGCTGCCTTTTTCACAATAGCTTCTCAGTACTTTATCCTGATCATTTACATTTTTTACTAAAGAATAGGTAAGCGATATTTTGTCGTATCCTGTGGATCTGCAAATACCTTTTCCTGTTATTTTTCCATTATCCAGATTAATCCAACTAGTGTCAGTCACCAGATTTTTTTCATGTTCCATTACAGGGACTTTCCTAATCTGAAAGGTATTTTCATCAATGCTTATAAGGGCTTCTTTGCCTTGTATAAATTCAGTTGGCATGCCAAATGGAGTATATTGTCCGGTAGCGTCCAGAAAATAATATTGATCACCATCTATGTATGTGCATATCATGTGATTATCAACCGATGGGGTTGAAATCTCTGAATAATTGTATGGTATATCACGACTGCCAATCCAGGTCATATGACCTTTGATGCCTGAATATTCGAGCATTTTGTATATGATACTAGCCATGTCTTTGCAATCGCCATATCTTTTTTCGCAAACGGATTTTGCACTTCTGGGTATAAAACCGCCCATACCATCTTCAAAAGCAATATATCGAATATTGTCCTGAACCCAGTAATACACCTTTTTTACATTATCCAGCTCGTTTTTAGATTGGGATTTAAGTGAATCTGCAATTTTTTGTAGTTCAGGACTCTCTTCTTTATTGGATTCTTTAATTAGAGAATAGTACCATTGATATAGATTTTTGGTATCAGATAGAAGAGTTTGGGTTTTACCTTCGGATTTGTATGATTTTATCCAGGTTATAATATGCGGTGAATAATATCTCGCATCCGGGGCATCAGGTTCTCTTTCCAGTTTTTTGATATCTGACATAGACCAGATATAGGTTGTACGGTTGTTCTTTTCTGCTACTTTAGAAAATCTAATGGTAGAATCTGTGGTATGGAAAAGTTTCCAACCAATTTCTATATCGTTATGCACTGTAATCCTGAATTCAGAAGACTTAACCGGTATACCGCGTTGAAAGTAAAAGGAGGGAAGAAACCTGGGTTCATTAATTTCCTTGCTATATTTTACATAGGTTTTGTTACCGGGTTCCAATTTAGGATAAAGAAAAGAAACAGATTTACCTCCATCAAAAAATACGGATACGGATTGGCTTATCTTATCTTCATAGGTAAAATCCTTAACTTTTACTTCTCCATATTTATCTTTTTTGGGGATAAGCGTGGCAGCTTCAATGTTTTTGAGTTGATCAAAATCCGAATAATCTACTGAATGTTCTGTAAAAAGTCCGGCTAGCTTGTCTAGATATAAAGTTTCGGTATATCTTTCCTGCTGTATTTTTATTTCATTTTTGACCAGATCTACTGATACCTGTTCTTTGTCTGATATAATAACAGCGTGTTCGCCAGGGTATTCTGAAATTGCTTTTTTAAATTCAATTTCCGGCTGTGCCATAATTGAAAATGTCAAAAGAGACAGTGCTATTG
>ERZ511473.150-NODE-150-length-165754-cov-8.421024_pt1 | contig 165754 bp, 136 predicted proteins | sample MGYA00374947_ERZ511473 | MGnify/ENA primary metagenome ERZ511473 (study PRJEB26303, sample SAMN06343854) | sediment metagenome | isolation source: hot spring sediment | place: Canada: British Columbia | collected 2012-09-26 ... | reverse complement strand
TCCGTGGGCCCGCGCCGAACGGACATCCATGTCCTGACGGCGCTCTCGCCGCATCCATGCGGCTCGGCCCACTGCGCAAGACCTGCGTTCAGCCTGCACCCAAGTCGCGATGGGTGTCGTCTGGGCTTTTTGTGTACGAAGATCAAAAGCGCTTTTAAAGCAGATCAAAGGCTTCCCGGCTGAAGCCGGTCCCACAGGGGGGAGGCGGTGCTTTTAGTGGGACCGGTTTTAGCCGGGAATGGACGCTGAGCGTCCTCGGATGCATACCCACGCGGAGCGTGGGCACTATCAGCAGGATCATGGGCGCTCGGCTGTTGCCTTTGATCTTGACCCTGAAAACGAATCGGCACAGCGCTCTTTAGCCAACATGAGCCCGAGGCTCAAAACAACGTCATTTGACCGTTCGGCGATTAATTCGGCAAATCAGGTGGTTGCGTGCAACCTCTTGAGCGTTTTCTGATCTGATTGGCATTCGTTATACGGAAATATTCGCTCGCCATACTGCACCGAGCCACACGCTGACAAGGACGTTGCATCGGGCTTCACGCCCATCACGAACCATCAGAATTCCATGCCGATATGAGCCTTACAACGCCTCCTCTGTTGTCCCGCGCGATGCAGCGCATGACCTATTTTCTGTTGCCGACTCTGCTGATCGCTTCCGCTATTTTCTGGTTCGCGGCGGGTAAAGGTGTGCATGCCGAGCCCAAGAACGGCACCCAGACGCTGGTGTTTCTACGCCACGCCGAAAAGCCCGAAACCGGCCTGGGCCAGTTGAACTGCCAGGGCCTTAATCGCGCCATTGACCTGTCCACGGTGCTGCCCAACACCTTCGGCAAAGCCGACTTCATCTTCGCGGCGAACCCCAGCCGCCACGTTGAAGAGGGCGAGCACGATCATTCCTACAGCTACCTTCGCCCGCTCATGACCGTTGGCCCCAGCGCCATCAAACTGGGCTTGCCGGTCAACATCGACTTCGCCGCCAACGACACCGGTGATCTGGCCGATGAGCTGATGCGCGACAAATATCACGACGCCACTATCTACACCGCGTGGTCCCACGGTTACCTGCCGGAGCTCATCAACAAAGTCGCCGAGGAGGCGTCGGGCAAGAAGCTCAAACTGGTTGACGACTGGATGGCCGGGGACTTCGATTCAGTGCTGGTCCTGACCCTCAAGTGGAACGACGGCAAGGCCACCCTGCAGTATGAAAACTACAAGCAAAACCTTGATGGCGGGGCCGTGGGCTGCCCGAGCTGATGGGGACCCATCGGATCTCTTAGTGGGACCGGCTTCAGCCGGGAAGAGGCCAGTGTGATCACCCTCAATTTTGCGGTGTGACCCCTGACGCTTTCCCGGCTAAAGCCGGTCCCACAGTCGAGGCGACATCCAGTTTTGCTGAGTGCACGCGATCTCTTGGTGGGACCGGCTTCAGCCGGGAAGAGGTCAGTTTGCTCACCCTCAATCTGCGTTTTGCCCGAAAAATTTGTGCCCCTGCATTGATTACGCTAGCGTCAGCCGACCCTGACTGCCGGCGGTTCTCCCATGCTTCAACCTCTCCAGCCCCACGCCTCGCGCCTGATCCCTTTCAATCAGCCGTTTGACTGGCAGCGCATGCTCGATTTCTTCGCGGCGCGGATGACGGCGGGTGTGGAGGCGGTGGTCGATGGGGTGTACATGCGCAACATCGAGTTCAAGGGCAGCCAAGGTGCCTTGACGGTGGAACTGGCGCCGGACGGGCAGCATCTGCTGGCGACCGCTCACGGCGAGGTGAGCCAGCACATCGATCAGTTGATCGCGCCGGTTTCACACATGTTCGATTTGTACGCCGAACCGCAAATCATCGACCAAGCCCTCTCCCAAGACCCGTGGCTGGCCTCACTGGTGCGGCGTCGCCCGGGGATGCGCGTGCCGGGGGCGTTTTCCGGGTTCGAGCTGGCCGTGCGCACGATCGTCGGGCAGCAGGTCAGCGTCAAGGGTGCGACGACGATTGTCGGTCGCCTCGTCCAGCGGGCCGGAGTTCAGGTCAGTGAAGGTCTGCATGATCAATTGGCCTGGCGCTTCCCGACCCCAGACGCCCTGGCGCAGGCCAACCTGGACAAGATCGGCATGCCCGGCAAGCGCGTCGAGACCCTGCAGCGTCTCGCGGCGGCGGTGGTCAGTGGCGAGCTGTCCCTTGACGTTCGCCATGGCGACATTGGTGATGTACGGCGACAGTTGCTGGCCATGCCCGGCATCGGCCCCTGGACCGTGGAATACATCGCCATGCGCGCCTGGCGTGACCCGGACGCCTGGCCCGCCGCCGATCTGGTGCTGATGAATCTGATGACCCAGCAAGAGCCGACGCTGCTTCGTCTGCCGCAGCACAAGGCGCGGGCCGAAGCCTGGAAACCCTGGCGCGCCTACGCCGCGATTCACATCTGGAATTCCGCGGCGGATGTGGCGGGCAAGCAGAAGGGCGGTTGACCGGGGAGTTTGAGCGCAAGAACCGGGTGGTTCGTGCAGGGCGCGCGAGTAGTATGTCGTCACTCGACCCGCGCCCAGACGATCCCGGATGATCTCGGCGCGCAGTTGCCCGGACAAGAGCCAGAACAAAAAACAGAGCAGGAGCCAAACGATGACCTTCACCTACCGCTTCATCGATTCCCCGGTCGGTCAGTTGAAGCTGATCGCCAAGGGCCCGCGTCTGGCCGCCGTGCTCTGGGAAAACGACCGCCCGAACCGCGTGCTGCTCGGGGCGATGAGTGAAGACGCCGGCAGCGATATCCTGGACCGGACCGAGCGCCAGCTCGCTGAGTACTTCGCCGGGCAGCGTCAGCGTTTCGAGCTTGAGCTCGAATTTCATGGCACTGAATTTCAGCAGAAAGTCTGGCAGGCCCTGCTGACTATTCCCTTCGGCGAAACCCGCAGTTATCTCGACATAGCCCTGCAGATCGGCAATCCCGCCGCCGTGCGCGCCGTCGGTGCGGCCAATGGCAGGAACCCCATTTCCATTATTGCTCCGTGCCACCGGGTGATCGGCAGCTCCGGTGCGCTGACCGGTTTTGCCGGTGGCCTCGACGCCAAGCACCTGCTGCTGACGCTTGAGGGTTATCAGCCGGTACAGCGGGGCAAGCGCGTCAAGGCGGTGGCTTCGACCCAGGCGTCACTGTTCTGAATCAATCGCTTCACGGTTTACGCAAAGCTTCACGCAACACGCCGCTTGAAAACGTACGCAACGGCCGACCCTTAAATCAATGGAGATGATCATGCCCGGTTCCGCTCAGACGTTTCGCTCACTGCACCACCAATCCACCGTTTTGCGCCTGCCCAATGCCTGGGACGCGGGGAGCGCTCGACTGTTCGAAAGCCTTGGCGCCACCGCCATCGCAACCACCAGCGCCGGGGTCGCGTGGGCGCAGGGTTATGCCGATGGCCGCGTGTTTCCGGTGGACATCGCGGTAAGCGTCGCCGCCAGCATCGCGCGGCTGATCAAGGTGCCTCTGTCGGTCGACATCGAAAACGGCTACTCGGACGACCCGCAAACCGTCGCGGAAAACGTCAAGCGGGTGCTGGATATTGGCGCGGTCGGCATCAATATCGAAGACGGTTCAGACGCGCCGGAGCTGCTCGTCCGCAAGATCGAGGCGATTAAAAACATGGCCGCCCGCAACGGGCTGGACGTCTTTATCAATGCTCGCACCGACGTTTATCTGGCGAGTCTGGTTCCTGAACATGCGCGGGTCGAAGAGACCCTGAAGCGCGGCCAGAAGTACCGGGAAGCAGGGGCGGATGGTCTGTTCGTGGCGGCCTTGGTGGACGTCGAGCAGATCCAGGCCGTCGTTGCAGGCATTGATCTGCCTATCAATCTGTTGGCGCGACAGGGCTTGCCTGCCGCCGAAGCGCTGGCGCAACTGGGCGTACGCCGCTTGAGCGCCGGATCCAGCATCGCCCAGACCTTGTGGGGACAGGCCGAGCAACTCGCAAGGGGCTTTCTGGAGGAAGGGCGTTCGGAAACGGTCATCGAGACCAGCCTCGCGTATCCGCAGATTCAGGCGCTGTTTGAGCGCTAGGCAGGGCTTTTGAGCAGGGTGGCAATTACCGGGATTCGCCGCTCTGTTACAAAAATGGCAGCCGGATCGACAGGAGGCGCTGGTCAGGTTTAGTCGAAAAGAGTACAAATGTGCTCCATGACAACCCTATCCCCAAAACGCGCTGCCATCCTCACGTTCATTCGTGACCGCATCGCCCACAACGGCCAGCCTCCCAGCCTGGCTGAAATTTCCGAAGCCTTCGGTTTTGCTTCCCGCAGCGTTGCGCGCAAGCACATCGTGGCGCTGACCGACGCCGGTTTGATCGAAGTCGTCGCCAATCGGGCCCGCGGTATCCGCCTTGTGGAAACCCGTCCGCGGCCGCAAATGCTCGACATTCCCGTGCTCGGTCGAGTGGCCGCCGGTGCACCCATCGGTCCCGACCTCGACAATCACGACACCTTCACCCTGGACAGCCGCACCTTCATGCGCGTCCCGGATTACCTGTTGCGGGTGAGCGGGGATTCGATGATCGACGACGGCATCTTCGACGGGGATCTGGTAGGCATCCTGCAAAGCGCCGAGGCCCGCGACGGGCAGATCATCGTGGCCCGGCTGGACGGCGAAGTGACCATCAAGCGCCTGGAGCGCGGCGATGATCAGCTGCGCTTGCTGCCGCGCAACCCGGCGTATCAACCCATCATTGTTCGGCCCGATCAGGACTTCGCGATCGAAGGCGTGTTCTGTGGCCTGGTGCGCCGGGAATGATGGGCGCGGTGGTCAGCCTCGACGCGCTGCTGGACGAGCGACGCGTCTGGAAGGGGCGTCAGCAGGTTCCTTCGGTTGCCCCGCAGCCCACCGGTCATGCGGCCCTCGACGCGGCGTTGCCCATGGGCGGCTGGCCCCCTGCGGCGATGACCGAAGTGCTGGTGGCGGCCAACGGCAGTGGTGAATTGCGGCTGATGTGGCCGACCCTGGCGCGGCTCGCTGACAGCGGTGAACGCATCGTGCTGGTTGCGCCTCCTTTTTTGCCCTATGCCCAGGCCTGGCAGATGGCAGGCATCGACCTGAGGCAGTTGTCCATCATTCACGCCAGCGAGCGCGATGCCTTGTGGGCGGTCGAGCAATGCCTGCGCTCGGGCAGTTGCGGCGCGGTGTTGTGCTGGCCGACCAAGGTGGACGACCGTGCCTTGCGCCGGTTGCAGGTGGCCGCCGAAACCGGTGAAACCCTGGCCTTTGCCTGCCGCGGGCATGAGGCGGCAGCCAACCCGTCTCCGGCCGCGCTGCGTATTGCCATTGACGCGCGCCCCAGTCAGTTGCGGGTGCTCAAGTGTCGAGGCGGGCTGGCGCCGTCTTCCCCCGTTCCGTTCACCGCTGACGCTTGAGGTTGCCATGCTCTGGGCCTGTGTCCTCCTGCCGCAGCTGGCGCTGGACGGCGTCATGCGCCGTCGCGAAAACCCCGAAGAACCGCTGGCGCTGATCAGCGGCACCGCTCAGCGACGGGTGCTGCAGACGGTCAACCCGGCCGCCCGCGCCATGGGCCTGCGTGCCGGCCAGTCTCTGACCGCGGCCCATGCCATGACCCGAGAATTCGCCACCGTCGAATACGACCCGGACGAAACCGAGCGCTGGCATCGTCTGCTGGCGGCCTGGGCCTACCGTTTCAGTTCCCATGTCAGCCTCAAATACCCGCGCGTGCTGTTGATGGAGGTTGAATCCAGCTTTGGCCTGTTCGGGCCGTGGCCGGTGTTCGAAGCGCTTCTGCGTCAGGAACTGACCGAGCTGGGCTTCACCCACCGCATCGTCGCGGCGCCCAATCCGCTGGCGGCCCGCATGCTCGCCAACGCCCATGATGGTCTCGCCGTGTGCGTTGGCGACTCACTGCATGAGGTGCTGGCAGAGATGCCGGTCAACCGCATCGGCCTGCCAACCGAGGTGGCCACCTCACTGGCGCGCATGGGCCTGCATCGCGTACGGCAGGTTCAGGCATTGCCCCGTGACACGTTGGCCCGGCGTTTTCCGGCAGCCGTGCTGCAACACCTCGACACGCTGTTCGGGCGCAGGCCCATGGGGCTGGAGTGTTATGTGCCGCCGGACCGTTTTGATACGCGCATCGAGCTCAACTTCGACGTCGAATCCCACCAGGCGCTGCTGTTCCCGCTCAAGCGCATGATTGCCGATCTGGCAGTGTTTCTGGCCGGGCGTGACAGCGGCGTGCAACGTTTCGTGATTCATCTGGAGCACGTGCCGAGTGTGGGCAGCGTTGCGCCGGACACGCAGATTCCCGTGGGCCTGCTCAGTGCCGAGCGCGAAGCCAATATGCTGTTCGAGCTGGCGCGCGGGCGTCTGGAGCAAGTCGAAGTGCCGTCCCCGGTACGCGCGTTGCGATTGCAGGCCAAGGACCTGCCTGCCTTCGTGCCCACCCACCGCGAGCTGTTCGACGACCGTCCGCAGCAGACCATGCCATGGGAACAGTTGCGCGAGCGCCTGCGTGCACGGCTTGGGGATGAAGCGGTGGCCGGCCTGGGTTTCAATGCCGACCATCGCCCGGAACACGCGTCTTTGCCCGCTTCCCCGAGCAAACCGTTGGCGCTGACCCATAAAGTGCCGCGTCCTGGCTGGCTATTGCCGGAGCCCGAGTTACTGACCGAGCCCGGCCTGCGTGTGCTGGCGGGGCCGGAGCGCATCGAGTCGGGCTGGTGGGATGGCGGCGACGTGCGCCGAGACTATTACCTCGTCGAAACCCGCAACGGCCAGCGCGGCTGGGCGTACCGCAGCGTCGGCGACAGCAGCCTGTTGCTGCACGGCTGGTTCGCATGAGCGGGGGATACGCCGAGCTGCATTGCCTGTCGAATTTCAGCTTTCAGCGCGGGGCGTCGAGTGCGAAGGAGCTGTTCGAGCGGGCAAAGCTGCATGGGTATCAAGCGCTGGCGATCACCGATGAATGCACCCTGGCGGGCATCGTGCGTGCGTGGCAGGCGGCGAAGGAATGTGAGCTGCCATTGATCATCGGCAGCGAAATCACCGTCGAGAACGGGCCTAAAATCGTTTTGCTGGTGGAGAATCTTGCCGGCTACCAGGCCTTGTGCCGCTTGATCACCCAAGGCCGACGGCGCAGCAAGAAAGGCGAATACCGCTTGCTGCACGAGGACTTTCAGCAGCCGGTTGCAGGGCTTTTGGCGCTGTGGCTGCCGGATCTTGATCAGGACATCCCCACCAGACGGGAGCAAGGCAACTGGCTGCGCGGGATCTTTCAGCAGAATCTGTGGCTGAGCGTCGAGCTGCATTGCGGTCCGGATGACCGAAAGCGCCTCAACACCTTGCTCGGCATGGCGCGGGCCATGGCGATTCCAGCCGTCGCCAGTGGAGACGTGCACATGCACGCCCGCGGTCGTCGCGCGTTGCAGGACACCATGAGCGCCGTCCGCCATCACACCACCGTGGCCGAAGCGGGGCATCGCCTGTTTGCCAACGGCGAGCGGCATCTGCGGCCGCTCTTGGTATTGAGCGAGGTTTACCCGGCGAGCCTGCTGATTGAAACCTTGAACATCGCCCGGCGCTGCACCTTCGACCTCAGTGAATTGCGCTACGAATACCCTCACGAACTGGTGCCGCCTGACCAGTCACCCAGCAGTTGGCTGCGGCATCTGACCGAGCAGGGCGCCAGCCGCCGCTGGCCTCATGGCGTGCCGGAAGTCGCCCGCAGCAACATCGAAAAAGAGCTGAAGGTCATCGCGGCCAAGCGGTACGAGAGTTACTTCCTCACGGTGCACGACATCGTCAGCTTCGCCCGCGAACAGGACATCCTCTGCCAGGGCCGAGGTTCGGCGGCCAACTCGACGGTGTGTTTCGCTTTGGGCATCACTGAGCTGGACCCGTCAAAAAGCAATCTGCTGTTCGAGCGTTTCATCTCCGAAGAGCGCGACGAGCCCCCGGACATCGACGTCGATTTCGAGCACGAACGGCGAGAGGAAGTCCTGCAATACGTGTTCCGTCGCTACGGCCGGGGCAGGGCGGCGCTCACCGCGGTTGCCAGTACCTACCACGGTGCGGGTGCGGTCCGGGATGTGGCGCGCGTACTCGGTTTGCCGCCAGACCAGATCAACGCTTTGGCCGACTGCTTCAGCCGCTGGAGCGACAGCATGCCGCCCGCCGAACGCCTGCGCGAATGCGGGTTTGAGCCTGACAGCCCGATTCTGCGCCGGGTGCTGACCTTGACCGGTGAACTCATCGGCTTCCCCCGGCATCTGTCCCAGCATCCCGGCGGCTTTGTGATTTCCGAGCATCCGCTGGAAACCCTGGTGCCCGTGGAAAACGCCGCCATGGCGGACCGCACCATCATTCAGTGGGACAAGGACGACCTCGATCTGGTGGGCCTGCTCAAGGTCGATATCCTCGCCCTCGGCATGCTCAGCGCACTGCGCCGTACCTTCGATCTGGTCAGGGGCTATCGAGGGTACGACCTGACTCTCGCGACCATCCCCGCCGAGGACAAACCCACCTACGACATGATCAGCCGCGCCGACACCATCGGCGTGTTCCAGATCGAGTCACGGGCGCAGATGTCCATGCTCCCGCGCCTGAAGCCCAGCACGTTCTACGACCTGGTGATCGAGGTGGCCATCGTCCGCCCCGGGCCGATTCAGGGTGGCATGGTCCACCCGTACCTGCGCCGCAAGAACGGCGAAGAGGCGGTGACGTACCCGTCCGAAGAGCTGAAAGTGGTGTTCGAGCGCACGTTGGGCGTGCCGCTGTTTCAGGAGCAGGTCATGCAACTGGCGATCGTCGCTGCTGATTATTCCCCCGGGGAGGCGGATCAACTGCGCCGTTCCATGGCCGCCTGGAAACGCCATGGCGGTCTTGAGCCCCATCGCATCCGCCTCAGCGAGCGCATGAAGGAAAAGGGCTACCCGGACGAGTTCATCCTGCGCATTTTCGAGCAGATCAAGGGCTTCGGCAGTTACGGCTTCCCGGAATCCCACGCCGCCAGCTTCGCCTTGTTGACCTACGCCAGTTGCTGGCTCAAATGCCACGAACCGGCGGCTTTCACCTGCGCGCTCATCAACAGCTGGCCCATGGGCTTTTACAGCCCGGATCAACTGCTGCAGGACGCACGGCGCCACCAGATCGACGTGCACCCGGTGGATGTGCGATACAGCGACTGGGACTGTTCGCTGGAACCGGTGGCCGGCCGGGAATACAACCAGAACCTGGCGATCCGCATGGGGCTGCGCATGATTCGCGGCTTCCGCGAGGAGGACGCCAGGCGTATCGGGCAGGCGCGTGGCATACGTGATTTCAAGGACGTGGCCGATCTGTGCATCCGCGCCGAACTGGACAATCGGGCCCGTGCCGCGCTGGCGGATTCAGGCGCGCTGCGGGGTCTGGTGGGGCATCGGCACCGGGCGCGCTGGGAGATCGCCGGCGTCGAGATGCAGCGTCCGTTGTTCGGCGACGACTGTTTTGGCGAAGAGGCCCAAGTCGCGCTGCCGCTGCCCAGTGTCGCCCAGGACCTTGCAGCCGATTACGACACCCTTGGCACGACGCTCGGTCCGCACCCGCTGGCCCTGCTGCGCCATAAAGTGGCGGCGAAGCATTTTCGCAGTTCAAAGGATTTGCTGGATGAAGAACACGGTCGCAGCTTCAGCGTCGCCGGGCTTGTCGTCGGTCGACAACGGCCCGGCACCGCCAGCGGCGTGACATTTGTCACCCTGGAAGACGAACACGGCATGATCAACGTGGTGGTCTGGCGTGATCTGGCCGAGCGTCAACGCAAGGTGCTGGTGGGGTCGCAGTTGATGCAGGTGTTCGGCAAGTTCGAATTCCAGAAGGGCGTGCGTCACATCATCGCCCAGCGATTGTTCGACCTCACGCCGATGCTCACCGGGCTCGACGTGCGCAGTCGGGATTTCAAGTGAACCGCAAGGCGTTCATCGTGCCGGCAAGCGGGTACCGGCGATGAACACCTTGGGATTCAGATCTCCACCTTCACAGCCCGACCGGTCTTGATCGACTCGATGGCGCAGTTGGCCAGATGCAAGGCCCTCAACCCGTCGCGGGCGTTGGTCGGCAGGGTCTGATTGCCGCGCACGGCATCGATGAACTGGTTCAGTTCGATGCGATACGAAGCGGCATAGCGTTCGAGGAAGAAGTTCTCCAGCGGCTCGCGCACTTCGGTTTGCGTGGCGCTGTAACTGCGCACGGTGCTCGGGCGATGGTTGTCGTTGAGGATCATCCCTTTTGAGCCGAACACTTCCAGGCGCTGATCGTAGCCATACACCGCTTCGCGGCAGCAATTGATGTGGCACTGTTTACCGGAAGCGGTGCGCAGCAAGACCATCACGCTGTCGTAGTCATCGATCTGCGCCAGTGCGGGTTCCACGAGGCGGCTGGCGATGGCGATCACTTCGACGGGTTCTTCGCCGAGCAACGTGCGTGCGGTGTCGAAGTCATGAATGGTCATGTCGCGGAAGATGCCGCCGGAGTGGGTCAGGTACTCCACCGGCGCCAGCCCCGGATCGCGGCTGGTGATCACCACCTGGCGGACCTCGCCGATGTCCCCCCGCGCAATGGCTTTGCGCATCTGCAGGGTGTCCGGGTCAAAACGGCGGTTGAAACCGAGCATCACCTTGCCGTTCAGGCGCTCGATCTCTTCCACTGCGCGGGCGGCTTTGGCGAAATCCAGGTCAATGGGTTTCTCGCACAGCACCGGTTTGCCCAGCTTCACCGCCCGCAGCATCAGGTCGATGTGGGTGTCGGTCGGCGTGCCGATGACAATCGCATCCACATCGTCACGTGCAATGGCCTCGGCGCAATCGTAGGCCGCAGCGCAGCCCAGCTTGCCGGCGAGGGTGTCGACGCCTTCGCGCCATGGGTCGGCGATCACCGACAGTTGCACGTTGGGGTTGGCGGCCACGTTGGCGGCGTGAATGTTGGCGATACGGCCTGCGCCGAGGACAGCGATGCGTAGCATGGGTGGATCTCCGGGATTGTTGTTATGGAGTGATCGGCGTAACGGGTGCGGCTGCACATCAGTGCGTCAAGTTGAAGGGTGTAACGACCTGCACGTGGGAAACGGGAATCGGCACCGCTTTCCACAGGCGATGAAACTGCAGGATGTGCAGAAACGCGTTGCGGGCGTCGACGTGCAGGTTGTGATCGATGATCGCGGCGATTTTTTCTTCCGCCAACAGTTGTCGGTTTTCCTGATCGAGGTCGTGCCCGATAAATACATCCAGGGGGCGATCCAGTGCGGCGAAGGCGTCGACGATGGCGCGGTTGCCGCCGCCGACGCTGTAAATCGCCTTGATCGACGGGTTGTCCTGCAGCGCTTTGGTGACTTTTTCAAAGGTCGGCTCATGCACGCCAAACCCGCCGGTGACGTCGACGACGCGCAGATGGGCCGCACGGCTGCGCAGCCAGGTGCGGAAACCCATTTCCCGCTCTTCCTCGCCACGAAACAGCTCACTGCTGATCACCACCGCCACGTCTTGTGCTTGCTCGTCCAGCCAGCGCGACATCAGGTACGCCGCCGTTTGCCCGGCCGTGCGGTTGTCCATGCCGATGTAACCGATGCGCTCACTCTGGGGCAGGTCGGAAACAAACGTCACCACCGGCACGCCCGCTGCCGTTGCTTCGTTCACCGCTTCGTTGATCGGCAACTCATCCGCCGCTTTGATGATCAGGCCCTGACTGCCTTTTTCGACGCAACGCAGAATCAGCTCGTACATCTGCTGCGTGCCGATTTCCTGATACAGGTGGAAGCGCGGAAAGATTCGAAACGGCGCCAGACTGCCGAGCTGCGCGAGAATCGCTTCCTGCACCGCATCGCTGAAGCGTTTGGGCGTGTGCAGGATGACGTCGATATGAAAGGTGCGGCCCACCGCAGGCCCGGACTTTTCCTGGGCTTCGAGTTCTTCGAGGGCTTGATGAATGCGCCGGTGGGTCTGGTAATGCACGCTGCCGCGCTGATGCAGGACGCGATCGACCGTCGCCTTGCTCACGCCGGCTTGAGTCGCTATCTGCTTGATGGAGAAACGTCTGGCGCGGTCGAGCATGTGAATCCCCTGAAGCCTCTCGGTGAGGTCTTGTTGAGGTCGATTCGGAGCCTCGATGAGGCTGTCGCAATGCTAATCGCTGTTCTATTACTTGTACAGATGGAAATTAAATTCCAAATAGCCAGCTGTGGTTCTGCTGATCGAAGCGCCCAATGCCCTTGGCACGGGCTGTGCTGTGCTCAATTCGTCAGATGAAACTCACTCGCCAGGAGCACCTATGTACAAAGACTATCCCGCTGCGTATCAGGTCAGCAAAGGCTCGGCTCTTCAGATCGACACGGCGTTTTATGAGCGCATCCGCGAGGCGCAGGACAGCCGCACCCTGGTCGAGCAGTTCGAAGTGCCTATCCGCACCGGCCGGGCGTGGAAGGTCAAGGCCGGACAGGTGTTCCGCGTGACCACTCCGGTGGGCCCGCAAGTGGGCGACTTCAACGTCTGGAGCGCCGATGATCCGCGCGAGCGCATGTGGGCTGCGCGCACCCGGCAATGGCAGGGCGCCCATGTCACCACCCATGACCGGTTGTGGTCGAACCTGCCGTTCCTGCGGCCGATGGTCACCATTACCGACGACAGCCTCGCCAGTTATGGCATCGACGAACACGGCGGTCGGCTGCATGACCTGCTCGGTACGCGCTGCGATCCCTACGTCAACAAGATGCTCACCGGTGAAGACTTTTACCACCACTGCCATTCGAATCTGACCCGCGCCGTGTTGCCCCATGGCCTGACCGAATTTGACGTGCACGACGTGCTGAATATCTTCCAGTGCACCGGCTTGAATCACGACGACCTGTATTTCATGAAAGCCTGCCCGGCAAAACAAGGGGACTACCTTGAGTTCTTCGCCGAGATCGACCTGCTCTGCGCCTTGTCGACATGCCCGGGTGGTGACCTGTCCCTGCCGATGTGGGGCCCGGATGCCCAGGACCCGCTGACTGTTTGCCGGCCGCTGGGTGTCGAGATCTACGACATTGACGCCTCGTTGCTGCAAGGCTGGGAGCAGCCCAAACGCGCTGCCTACAACGGTTTGCACGGATTGAAGATCGACAAGGCGGACTGGGAGAAGTAAGGCCGGACTTTTTGTGGTGTTTCAGTGAGAGGTCCCGCAGCCATCTCGACGCGTTCAGGCATCCCGAAACAAGTCGTGGGCGTCGAGCAGGCGCCAGGCGATCTCCGGGGTCTTTTCAAGCCCCCGGCGTATGGCGGCGGGGATGGCGGCGCGGGTCTTGCGGCACATGCCGGGCAGTTCGGCGATGTCGATGACCATGCCGCGCATGCTGCGCACTTCATTGAAGCCCGGCGCGATGTCCAGGCGGATGCCGAGCTGGTCGAACATCCGCGTTTGCAGGCGCTGCAGATCTTCCACGCTGGCGATATTTTCCAGGCGTTCGAGCAGCCGCTTCTCTTCCTGGCGGGTCAGGCGGAGGATGCGCACATCAGCACCGTCCAGCGCCAACAGCCGCTCGCGGTCGCATTTACAGGCGCCGGGCGGGCAGGGCGAGCGGATCGGCAATGGGGAAGTCATGGGCTGCGATCATAACCATGGGTCGTGGGGATTTACAGCCCATGGCGTGGGCTATCGCGACGAGACGTTGAAGCGCTGATCTGGTAAGGCCAATGCTGTAATTGTCTAATTGGTCTTGCCAATGTCCGTGGGGCTGTGTAGTTTTTTCCTGCACCCTCGGACCCGCCATTGCAACTGCGGTCCGTGCTTCCAGAATCCATCCGCCACCCACAACAACAAGATCACTGCCCGGCAACCTGCGGCTCTGGCCGTTTCAACGGCGCCGGCGTGCCTGGTCTGGAGAGAGAAGATGCTCACCGTCGTCTGCGAAAAACCCGGTTCCCTGCTGGCCCTCGACCGTCCGAAACCTGAACGCGCACCGGGCGAAACGCTGGTCCGCATCAAGCGGGTCGGGGTCTGTGGCACGGATCTGCACATCTTCAACGGCAATCAGCCGTTCCTCGAATACCCCCGGGTCATGGGCCACGAGTTCTCCGGCATCGTCGAGCAAAGCGAGGCGGGCAGCGGTCTTGAGCCTGGGGACGTGGTGTATGTGATGCCGTACCTGTCCTGTGGCGACTGCATCGCCTGTCGTCAGGGCAAGACCAATTGCTGCGTGCGCATTCAAGTGCTGGGCGTCCACCGCGACGGCGCATTCACCGAATACCTGAGCCTGCCCCACGGCTTCGTGCTCAAGGCCGACGGGGTTACGCTGGATCAGGCGGCCATGATCGAATTTCTTTCCATTGGCGCCCACGCGGTGCGTCGCTCTGACGTGCAATCCGGCCAGCGCGCGCTGGTGGTCGGCACAGGCCCGATCGGCATGGCCGTGGCGATTTTCTCCCGCCTGCGCGGCGCCAAAGTCACCGTGCTGGACACCCGCGAGGATCGCCTGACGTTCTGCAAACAGCACCTGCAGATCGACTCGGCCGTGCTGATTGGCGAAGACGACAAGCAGCAACTGGAGCAACTGACCGAGGGCGAGTTCTTCGATGTGGTGTACGACGCCACGGGCAACGCCAAGGCCATGGAGCGCGGTTTCGAGTTCATCGCCCACGGTGGCAAATACGTGCTGGTGTCCATCGTTCGCGACACCATCAGCTTCTCCGACCCCGAATTTCACAAGCGCGAAGCGACGCTCATGGGCAGCCGCAACGCCACCGTCGAAGACTTCCGCTACGTCGAGCAATGCCTGCGCGACGGCCTGATCCCGGACGCCGCGCTGAATACTCACCGCATGGCCCTGAGCGAGGTGACCGAGCGCTTCACCACGCTGCTCGACCCTGCACAGCGCGTCGTCAAAGCCATCGTCGAATGCTAGGAGACGCGGGCATGCATGCAACCTCGTTCACCCCCATCCTGCAGTTCGGTACCAGCCGTTTTCTTCAGGCCCATGCCGACCTGTTCATTTCCCAAGCCCTGGAGAAGGGCGAAGCGCTGGGCAGAATCACCGTCGTGCAAACCACCGGCAGCGCCGACAGCGCACAGCGGGTTGCGGCGCTGGCCGGTGGCACGGGTTATCCGGTGCGCATTCAAGGCGCAGAAAACGGCCGCACAGTGGATGAAGAACACTGGTCGACATCGATTGCCGAGGCGCTGCAAGCCGGCCCCGATTGGTCGGCGATTCGTCAGGGGATGCGGCGCGACGTGCAGGTGGTGATTTCCAATACGGGCGACAAAGGCTACCTGCTGGATGCGACGGACACGGCGTCTTGCCTGGTTGCCGATGCGCCGACGCCCCGGAGTTTTCCGGCGAAACTGCTGGTGTTGCTCCATGACCGCTGGCAGACGAATCCTGATGAGCCGTTGTCGCTGTTTCCCTGTGAGCTGGTTTCACGCAACGGCGATGTGCTGCGTGACCTGATCATTCAGCTCGCGACGGAGTGGGGCATCGACACCGGTTTTGCCCACTATCTGCGCGACACCTGTCGATGGGCGAATTCTTTGGTCGATCGCATCGTCTCGCAGCCCATCCAGCCGGTGGGTGCCATTGCCGAGCCTTACGCGATCTGGGCGATTGAGCGTCAGCCGGGGCTGGTGCTGCCGTGTACGCACCCTTGCCTGGTGGTGACGGACGAGTTGGAGCAGTACGAGCAGTTCAAGCTGTTCATGCTCAATCTCGGGCACACCTGGCTGGCGGAGCGTTGGTTGAAAGATGGCCGGCCTGAGGGTGAGACGGTGTTTCAGGCAATGAATGATCCGCTGCTGCGCGAGAGTCTGGAGGACCTGTGGGAGCGGGAGGTGCTGCCGGTGTTTGCAGCGAAGGGGCAACGGGATCAGGCCCGGGATTATCTGGCCAGCGTTCGTGACCGTTTTCTCAACCCGTTTCTGCAGCACCGGATTGCCGACATCGCGCAGAACCACGAAGAGAAGAAACGCCGCAGGTTCTTGCCGGTGGTGGAGATGGGGCAGGGGATTGCCGGGTTAGAGCAGCCGAAGCTCAAGGGCGCGTTGGCCGATTGATTCCCGCGTGACACACCGGGATTCCATAGTGGGACCGGCTTTAGCCGTGAAGGCGTCGGCGCGCGCACCGCAAAACCGAGGGTGAACGCACTGGCCTCTTCCCGGCTGAAGCCGGTCCCACTAACGGATCGCGTCCATCGCGGTGACGCAGAGCGTCAGGGGGGGTATTCCCACGCGGAGCGTGGGAACAATCATAAACAGTGGGACCGGCTTTAGCCGGGAAGGCGTCGGTAGCGACACCGCAAAATTGAAGTTGCTCACCGCTCGCGAGGCCACCTCACAAGGCATCCCAGCGCCTGTGATATCCTCCGGCGCATCCTGATGGAACGTGATTGATGACCGCGCCAAGCCCTGCACCCGAACGCCGCCTGTACCAGATCACCGCCGACCGTTTGCGCGAGCACATTCGCAAGCATGGCATCGTCCCCGGTGCGCGGCTGCCTCCCGAGCGCGATCTGGCGCAGTTGCTCGGCGTCTCTCGTCCGTCCCTGCGCGAAGCCCTGATCGCTCTGGAAATCGAAGGCAGCGTCGAAATCCGCATGGGTTCCGGCATCTACGTCTGTGAGCACCTGCTGGGCGTTAAAGGCAAAACCCGCACGCTGGGCGAGAGCCCGTCCGAGCTGATGCAGGCCCGGGCGCTGATCGAGGGCGAGAGTGTGATGCTGGCCTGTCTGCACGGCAGCAAGGCTGATTTTCGCTACCTGCAAGGGTGCATCGACAAGATGCGCGAAGGTGCGCTCAAAGGTGTGCCGGCGCTGGACGACGACCGCAAATTCCATCAGCGACTGGCGAAAATGAGCGGCAACTCGACCCTCGTGCGCATCATCACCTCCCTGTTCGAAGAGCGTTACAGCCCGCTTACCGCCCACGTCAGCGAACACTCCGAAACCACCGAAACCTGGGCCATGGCCGTGGCCGAGCACGAAGCGATTCTGCACGCGGTTCAGACCCGCGACCTGATCGGCGCCCAGACCGCCATGCGCGAACACCTGCGCCGCTCCGAAGCGCGCTGGCTGGACGGGATGGATACGGAGTTGCGTTAGAGCGAGTGGCTCGGGCGAGTCCCTCGGCGCTTCGTGACACCCTGGACGCCTTCTCACTCTGGCTTAACGCTGAATGACCTGTGATCCGGATCAAACTGTAGGAGCGCGCTTGCCCGCGAACGCGTGAGTACAGACGCTGAAGATGCGTCGAATGTATCTACGATTTCGCGGGCAAGCGCGCTCCTACAGGTCGTGGCGCGTCAGAGGGCGGTTTCCGATCCAGGATATCAAGCTCAATAAGCTACGAGCCTCACGCCATCGTCTTGCGAATCCCTTCCCACAAGCCATTCAAATACACCGCGCCTAGCGCCCGGTCGTACAGGCCGTAGCCCGGCTTGCCGGTTTCGCCCCAGATCATGCGTCCGTGGTCGGGGCGGTAATACCCCTCGAAACCCGTTTCTACGTATGCCTTGACGATCTCGGCCATGTCCAGCGAGCCGTCTTCGGAGCGGTGCGCGGTCTCGTAAAAATCACCGGCTTCGTTGACCTTCACGTTGCGCAGATGGGCGAAGTGAATGCGCCCCTGACCGCCGAATTCCCGCACGAGCGAGGGAATGTCGTTGCCCAGATCGGCGCCGAGTGAACCTGAACACAGGGTCAAGCCATTGGCCGGGTCATCCACCATGGCCAGAATGTGCGCCAGGTCTTCGCGGTTCTTCACCACCCGTGGCATGCCGAACATCGAACGCGGCGGATCGTCCGGGTGCAGGGCCATCTTGATCCCGGCATCTTTGGCCACCGGAATGATGCGCTCCAGAAAGTACGCCAGCCGTTCGCGCAAAGTGGCTTCATCGACCTGGGCATATTCGTTGATCAGCGCGCGCAGGACTTGCGGCTCATAGCTGACGTCCCAGCCCGGCAGGGTGATGCCGTTATCGAGGTTCGCCTGCTCGATCACCGCCACGTCGAACGCCAGGGTGGTCGAACCGTCCGGCAACTCCATGGCCAGGGTCGATCGGGTCCAGTCGAACACCGGCATGAAGTTGTAGCAGACCACTTTGATCCCGCAGGCCGCCAGGTTGCGCAGGGTCTGGCCGTAGTTGTCGATCAACTGATCGCGGGAAGGCAGGCCGCGCTTGATGTCTTCGTGGACCGGCACGCTCTCGATGACCTCCAGCTCAAGCCCGTGGGCATTCACCGTGGCCTTGAGAGCGGCGATCTTGTCCAGCGGCCAGACCTCGCCCACCGGAATGTCGTAGATCGCCGAGACCACGCCGGTCATTCCGGGGATCTGGCGGATGTAGGGCAGGGTGACGGGATCGCTGTCGCCGAACCAACGGAAGGTCATCTTCATTGCGCAGTCCTTGTTGTTATGGGGCAGGCCGCTCAAGACCGCCAGTGCTTCACCACCAGCGGCCCGATATGGCGTGCGCAGCAGCATAGATTGGTCAGGCCAAATTATGCAAACCCCGACCGTCGAGTCGTAAACTGGCAAATAAATCGCCTTTTCGATTTCCCTAACCCGATTTGCGGGTCTAGTATCGGCTGCATTCGGATATTTGGTCAGGCCAATTCTGCCGTTCTCCAGGGGATGCGTTATCCCTCGCCGAGCAGCGCGTGAATCAGGGCCCGGGCGCTATACGAAGCTCTAACGACGTCTTACTCATAAAAATAATTAGGAGGACTCGCCATGCAGAAAGGGCGCTGGTTGGTAATTTTTCTGTGCTTCCTCGCGGTGGCCATCAACTACATCGACAGGGCCAACCTCGCGGTTGCCGCCCCCTACATCCAGAAAGAGCTCGCCTTGGGCTCAGGGCAAATGGGCCTGCTGCTCAGCGGCTTCTTCTGGACCTACGCACTCATGCAAATGCCGTTTGGCTGGTTCGTCGACAAGGTCGGCGCGCGCATCGCGCTGCCCCTCGCGGTGGCCTGGTGGTCGCTGTTCACAGCGGCAACGGCGGCGGCCAGCAGCCTGGCATCGATGTTCGGTTGCCGGCTGATGCTCGGCGTGGGGGAGGCGGGGGCCTATCCGTCCTGCGCAAAAATCGTCAGCCAGTGGTTCGACGTGAAGGAGCGTGGCTTTGCCACCAGCATCTTCGACAGCGGTTCGCGGGTCGGCTCGGCGCTGTCCATCCCGCTGGTGGCGCTGATCATCGAGCTGTGGGGCTGGCGCGCGTCGTTCATCATCACCGGCGCGGTGGGTCTGATCTGGGTCGTGGGCTGGTTCCTGATCTACAAAGAGCCTCAAGCCGTTGCGGCCATCGAGCAACACGAAGCGGGCAAGGCGGCCACACTCGCCGCCCGGCCGAAAGTGAAATGGGCGTCGCTGTTTCGTCACCGCACCCTGTGGGGGATGATGCTGGGCTTCTTCTGCCTGAACTTCGTGATCTATTTCTTCATCACCTGGTTTCCGACCTACCTGGTCACCGAACGCGGTTTCTCGCTGAAATCCCTTGGGACACTCGGCACCATTCCGGCGGTGGCGTCCATCGTCGGCGGCTGGATTGGCGGGCTGACGTCCGACGCGCTGTATCGCCGGGGCTGGAGCCTCACTGCGGCGCGCAAGACCTGCATCGTCGGCGGCATGCTGATGTCGTCGAGCATTTCCCTGTCAGTGTTCGTCGACAGCACCTGGGCGATGCTCGGCTTTTTCAGTCTGGCCTATGCAAGTCTGGCGTTCGCCGGCGCGAGCATCTGGTGCCTGCCAGCCGACGTGGCGCCATCGCCGGCTCACGTGGCGTCGATCGGCGGTATACAGAACTTTGCGTCGAACACCGCCGGGATCTTCATCACCACCTTCACCGGCTTTATGCTAGTGATCGGCAACGGCTCGTTCACCGCGCCGCTGCTGACTGCCGGGGCGTTTGCGCTGTTGGGGGCGTTCAGCTATCTGTTCATTGTCGGCAAGATCGAGCCGTTTTCCACGACGCCGGAGGATGCCGCGCCGCTGGATGCGTCGGCAGTCGCCCAACGCACTTGAGTGTTGAAACGGATGCGGGCCTCACTTTCTGTGGTGTGCCCACTGACGCTTTCCCGGCTAAAGCCGGTCCCACAAGTCGGCGTTCCAGCCAGTCCCATTGAATGCACGCGGATGCTTTAGTGGGACTGGCTTTAGCTGGCTTTAGCCGGGAAGAGGCCAGTGCAGGCACCGTCACCTTTGCGGTGTAACCACTGACGCTTTCCCGGCTAAAGCCGGTCCCACAAGCCGGCGTTCCAGCCAGTTCCGTTGAATGCACGCGGACGCTTTAGTGGGACCGGCTTTAGCCGGGAAGAGGCCAGCGCAGGCACCGTCACCTTTGCGGTGTAACCACTGACGCTTTCCCGGCTAAAGCCGGTCCCACAACTCGGCGTTCCAGCCAGTCCCATTGAATGCACGCGGACGCTTTAGTGGGACCGGCTTTAGCCGGGAAGAGGCCAGTGCAGGCACCGTCACGTTCGTGGTGTAACCACTGACGCTTTCCCGGCTAAAGCCGTTCCCACAAGTCGGCGTTCTAGCCGGTCCTACTGCGCTGTGCGCCCTTCGGCTTTCACCGCCGCGCGAATTGCCTCCAGCAGCATCTGGCACGCCGGGTTGTCGTTGTCCGACCGCCAGACAAGGTGCAGCTCGCTCTGCACCCCTTCACCCAGATCGATGTCGCGAAACGTCACGCCCTTGAACACCACATTGGTGGCGCAGCGCGGCACCAGCGCCAGGCCCATGCCGGCGTTCACCAGCGCCAGAATGGTCAGCGACGAACCCAGCCACTGCACGTACTCGGGCGCCACTTGCGCCGAGCGAAACATGCCGGTGAGCAATTCGTTGAACGGCGGGTAGGCCGAGTGCGAATACATCAGGAAAGGCTGAGCGTCGAGGTCCTGCACGCTGATGTGCCGGGCGTTCGCCAGCGGATGACTGCTTGGCACCGCTAATACGAACGGCTCGCGGACCAGGCATTCGGTTTCATAACCGGGCTGCAGCAGCGGCGCGCGCACGATGCCCAGATCGATGCGCCGGGCGCGCAGGGCTTCGTGTTGCTGATAGGTATTGAGCTCAGTCAGGGAGATTTTCACGTGGGGCTGGTTCTGCCGGGCTTCGGCGATCACCCGTGGCAGAAACTCGTACACCGCGCTGCCGACGAAGCTGATGGTCACCGAGCCGATGTCGCCTTCGGCAAAGCGTCGCGCCGCGATAGCGGCCTGATGCGCGCGCTCCAGCAGCGTCTGCGCTTCGATGAAAAACGCCCGACCCGCCGCGGTCAACGCGACGCTGCGGGTGTTGCGGTTGAACAGCTGAACGCCCAGCGAATGCTCCAGCAGCTGGATCTGCCGACTGAGGGGCGGCTGGGTCATGTTCAGACGTTCGGCAGCCCGGCGGAAGTTGAGTTCGGTGGCGACGGTGGTGAAGCAGCGCAGTTGGGCAAGCTCGAACATTGATCTATTCCGGGTATCAATCAACAGTCAATCTAGATTAGACGGGAACAATGTGCCGGTCCATGATCGGTTCACTACCTGCATTTCCCACGCTCATCCCAAAAAAAATACAAAGACCGGGAGTCGCACCTTGAACCGCACCGTTCCCATCAGTGAACCCCTTCACAGCGCAGATCCCACCGTACTGGCCCGCGCGGCCGCAAAAGTGAAGCGCCATGTGTTGCCGTTGTTCGTGATCATGTTCATCGTCAACTACATCGACCGCGTCAACATCGGCTTCGTCCGCAGCCACATGGAAACCGATCTGGGCATTGGCGCTGCAGCTTACGGGCTCGGCGCCGGTTTGTTCTTCGTCGGCTACGCGCTGTTCGAAGTCCCGTCGAACATGCTCCTGCAACGGTTCGGCGCCCGCGCCTGGCTGACGCGCATCATGTTCACTTGGGGCGCAGCGGCGATGGCGATGGCCTTCGTGCGCGGCGAAACCAGCTTCTATGTGCTGCGCTTCATCCTCGGCGCGGCAGAAGCGGGGTTCTTCCCGGGCATCATTTATTACTTCACCCAGTGGCTGCCTTCCAGCGAACGCGGCAAGGCAATGGCCATCTTTCTCAGCGGCTCGGCCATTGCGTCGGTGATCTCCGGGCCGGTGTCCGGCGCCTTGCTCGGCGTCAGCGGCATGAACCTGCACGGCTGGCAGTGGATGTTCATCATCGAAGGCTTCGCCTCCATCGCATTGTGCGGCTTCGTCTGGTTCTGGCTGCAGTCCCACCCTCGCGAGGCGAAATGGCTGAGCGAAGAAGAGAAGGGCGCATTGATCAGCGCCATCGACGCCGAACAGCGCGCCCGGGAAGCGGCGCAAGTGGTAAAGCCGTCGATCTTCAAGCTGCTCGCCGACCGGCAGATCATGCTGTTTTGCTTCATCTACTTTTCCGTGGCCCTGACCATCTACGGCGCGACGTTCTGGTTGCCGAGCATGATCAAGAAGATGGGCAGTCTCACCGATTTCGAAGTCGGCCTGTTCAATTCGATCCCGTGGATCATCTCGATCATCGCCATGTACGGCTTCGCGGCGCTGGCCGCACGGTTCAAGCATCAACAGGCGTGGGTCGCGGTGACGCTGGTGATTGCTGCCTGCGGGATGTTCATGTCCACCGTCGGCGGGCCGATCTTCGCCTTCGTCGCCATTTGCTTTGCGGCCATCGGTTTCAAGGCGGCGTCGGCGCTGTTCTGGCCCATTCCCCAAGGCTATCTGGACGCGCGCGTTGCAGCGGCGGTGATTGCGCTGATCAATTCCATCGGCAACCTCGGCGGCTTCGTGGCGCCCACCGCATTCGGCTTTCTGGAGCAAAAAACCGGCTCAATTCAAGGCGGCATGTACGGTCTGGCGCTGACCTCGCTGGTGGCGGCCGTGGTGATCTTCTTCGCCCGCACCACGCCCAAAGGCGACCCGCATCGCCCAAAGCCTGAAGACGCTGGGCCGCTGCACGCATCCACCTCGCTCAGCTCAACGTCAAGCGTTAAACCCTAGCCTCACACCCTGATTGACCGGGAGAAGTCATTTGAAAATCACACGCGTCACCGTCACCCCGATTGCCTTCCGCGATCCGCCGTTGCTCAACGCCAGCGGCATCCACGAGCCGTTTGCCCTGCGGTCGATCATCGAGGTAGAAACCGACAACGGCTACCTCGGCCTCGGCGAAAGCTACGGCGATGCGCCGGCCCTGGCGATTCAACAGCAGTTGCAGAGTCAGTTGATCGGCATGGACCCGTTCAACCTCAACCAACTGCGGGCGGTGGTTAAAGCCACGGTGGCGGCTAACAAACCCACTTCGGTAGCGGGTGCTGAATTGGCGCCGGGCTCCCACGCCAGCAAGGCGGTGAGCAATGCCTATTCGGCGTTCGAAGTCGCCTTTCTGGATGTGCAGGCGCGCTCGATGAACTTGCCGCTGGTTGACCTGCTGGGCGGTGCCGTTCGCGACCGCGTGCCGTTCAGTGCGTACCTGTTCTTCAAATACGCGCAACACGCCGACTCGCCCTACGCGCCCGACAGCTGGGGAGAAGCGCTAAGTGAAGAACAGATCGTCGCCCAGGCGCGGCGGATGATCGACGCGTATGGCTTCAAGAGCATCAAGCTCAAAGCAGGGGCGCTGGACCCGGAACACGAGGTGTCGTGCATCAAGGCGCTGAAAAAGGCCTTTCCGGGCTATCCGCTGCGCATCGACCCGAACGGCAACTGGTCCCTGGAAACCTCGATCCGCATGGCCGAACTGCTCGGCGACGACCTGCAATACTACGAAGACCCGACCCCCGGGCTGGCAGGCATGGCCGAACTGCATAAGCGTACCGGCCTGCCGCTGGCGACCAACATGGTCGTCACCGACTTCGACGAATTCCGCCGCAGCGTCGCGCTGAACAGCGTGCAGATCGTCCTCGCCGACCACCATTACTGGGGCGGCCTGCGCGACACCCAGGCGCTGGCAAAAATGTGCGACACCTTCGGCCTCGGCGTTTCCATGCACTCCAACTCCCACCTGGGCATCAGCCTCATGGCCATGACCCACGTCGCCGCCGCCGTCCCCAACCTCGACTTCGCCTGCGACACCCACTACCCGTGGCAAGAACCGGACGAAGAAGTCATCAAAGGCGGCAAACTGCCCATCATCGACGGCTGCGTCCACCTCACCCGCGAGCCCGGGCTGGGCCTTGAACTGGACTACGACCAACTGGGCAAACTCAACGACCAGTTTCTAACGTGCGGCATTCGCCAGCGGGACGATGTGCGGCAGATGCAGAAATACAAACCGGAGTGGAAGGCGGTGAAGCCGAGGTATTGAGGTGGGGGTGGGAGCTATCAGCGGGCATGAGGCCGAAACGCGGGATGACGCGGAGCGTCACGGGATGCATGCCCACGCGGAGCGTGGGTACGATCAGCGTTGGGCAGCGAAATTACCGTTGCCCATACCGGCCTCTTCCCGGCTAAAGCCGGTCCCACTAAAAAGCAACGCGTGCATCCAGAGGGGCAGCGGTTGTACGCCGACTTGTGGGACCGGCTTCAGCCGGGAAGCTTTTGACCTGCTTTTGATCTTCCTGCGCAGAAGGTCCTGGCACCGCCAATCGCGACTTTGGTGCAGGCTGAACGCAGGTCTCGCGCAGTGGGCCGAGCGGCATGGATGCCGCGAGAGCCGCCCCCCGCCATGGATGGCGGATGGCGGCGGGCCCACGGAGCGAGACCGGAGTGAAGGAACCCTGAGGAACGAAGGGCCCAACCGAGAGCAAGCACCCTTGGTTACTTGGGGTGCTTTTCCAAGTAACTCGCCGAAGGCGAAAACGAGGCCGTTAGGCCGACGCCGTTGATTCTGGCGCCCTCAGCCTTAACACACGAGCCCCGTCAAACGGATCAACCAACCAATGCCCCCGCACGCCAAAAACCTCACCCAATAGCGCCGGCGACAACACATCAAAGGGCGACCCCAAGGCCACCAACCGCCCACCATCCATCACCGCCAGACGATCACACCCGAGTGCCTGATTCAAATCATGCAACGCCACCACCGTCGTCACCGGCAAATCCTGCACCAACCGCAAAATCGACAACTGCTGCTGAATATCCAGATGATTCGTCGGCTCATCCAGCAACAACACCTGCGGCCGCTGCGCCAAAGCCCGTGCAATATGCCCACGCTGCTGCTCCCCACCCGACAACGTATGCCACGCCCGATGCGCCAGGTGCTGCAATTTCACATCCGCAATCGCCTGCGCCACAATCCGGTCATCGTCGTCGCCCCACGGCGCCAGCGCCGACAGCCACGGCGTACGCCCCAGCTCAACCGCCTGCAACAAACTGACCGAATCGCCGGTCTGCGCATGCTGCTCCACCACCGCCACCTGCCGCGCAATGTCCCGCCGGCTCAGCGCCGACAAGCGCTTCCCGCCCAGGCGAACTTCGCCCTGAGACGGCGCCTGAATCCCCGCCAGCAACTTCAACAGCGTCGACTTCCCCGAGCCATTGGGCCCGACGACCCCCAGGTTTTCCCCCGGCCGAATCGCCAGGCTCACCCCTCTAAGCAGTGGCGCGCCCTTGACCGAGTAACTCAGGTCACTGCCTTCGAGCATGGCGCCGGGCACCTCATGACGGGCGTTCATCGAGGACGATTCCCACGGACGAGAATCATGGCAAAAACCGGCGCACCCACCAGCGCCGTGATCACCCCGATCGGCAACACCTGACCCTTGATCAACGTGCGCGACAGCACATCCGCCGCGATCATGAACAGCCCGCCGATCAAGGCGCTCAAGGGCAATAACCGTGCATGGCGCACGCCGGCCATCAAGCGCACCGCATGGGGAATCACCAGACCGACGAAGCCGATGGAGCCGACGATCGACACCATCACCGCCGTCATCAGCGCGGCGGTCAGGATCAGCACGGCCTGCACCCGGCGCACCGGAATGCCCAGTGAAGCGGCCGAATCGCTGCCGAACGTGAACGCATCCAGCGCGCGCCGATGCCACAGGCACACCAGCAAGCCGAGCACCACAACCGGTACCGACAGGGCCACCGACGACCAGCGCACGCCGCTGAGATTGCCCAGCAACCAGAACATGATCCCGCGGGCCTGCTCGGCATTGGCGGACTTGGTGATCAGGAATGACGTCAGGGCGTTGAACAACTGGGACCCGGCGATGCCCGCCAGAATAATCTGGCCGGCAGCGGTCTGGCCCCGAGAGGAGCGGGCGAGCAGGGCAACCAGCGCGAAGGCGGCGATCGCGCCGGCAAACGCGCCGGTGGACAGGGAAATGGTTCCAGCGCCGATGCCGATGATCGCCACCAGCACCGCGCCGGTCGAAGCGCCGGCGGAAATGCCCAGCAAATAGGGATCGGCCAGCGGGTTGCGCAGCAGCGATTGCAAGACCACGCCCGACACCGCCAGCCCTGCGCCGCAGGTGGCGGCCACGATGGCCCGGGTCAGGCGGTAATTCCAGACAATGCCCTCATCGATGGGATCGAGGGGAAAGCCTGCGGCCCACAGCTTGTTGGCCAGCACCTGAACGATCACCGGCAGGCTGATCGACGTCTCGCCGATGGCGACGCCCGCCAGCACCGCCAACGCCAGCAGCGCGATGGCCCAGGCGCCATGCCCGAAGATTCGGACGACGCTCGACCGAGGCATGCTGACTGACGTCATTGTGCTTGAGTGGCCTGGGCCAGTTGTTCGATGCCGTCGAACAGGCGCACGCTGGACTCCATGGCGCTGGCGTCCATGATCACGATGCGATTGTGCTTCACCGCATCCATGTTGCGCGTGACCGGGTCGGAGCGGAGGAAGGCCAGCTTCTTCTCGTGATCGTCAGCCGGGAAGCGGCGACGGTCCATGCGCGCGATGACCAGCACGGTCGGGTTGGCCTTGGCGATGGTTTCCCAGCCCACGGTCGGCCATTCCTCATCGGAGTCGATGACGTTACGCATGCCGAGGGTGTCGAGCATGAAGTTGGGAATGCCCTTGCGCCCGGCCACGTAGGGGTCGACGTTGAGGTCCGGGCTGGAAAACCAGAACACCGCCGAGACAGGCGGATTGGCGTGGGCTTTCGCCTGCGCCACGGCCTGGGCCAGCCGGGTCTGGTACTCGGTGATCAGTTGCTCGCCTCGGTCCTGTACGTCGAAGATCTGCGCCAGCTGACGCAGGCTTTTGTACAGCGTGTCGATGCGGAAGGCTTCGAGGCGCGTGCCGTCGGCGCCGACCCGATTGTTCTTGCCTTCGCAGTCAGACGGCAGAATGTAGGTGGGGATGCCCAGATCGCGAAACTGCTCGCGGGTGCCGACCGCGCCTTGTGGCCCGACCATCCACTCAAACTGCACCGGGACGAAATCCGGTCGTTTGCCGATCACCGATTCGAAGCTCGGCGCATTGTCGGCGAGGCGCTCGATGCGCTCGTTGAGGGTTTGGTACTGGGGCAGGACGGGGTTGAACCACAGTGACGTGCCGACCACGTTAGGGCCCAGGCCCAGTGCATACAACATCTCGGTGGCGGCCTGGCCGATGGTCACGGTTTTCTGCGGGGCGTGGGTGAAGGTCAACGCTTCGCCGCAGTTGTCCACTGTTAAAGGGTAAACCGTCGACGCCGCGAGCGCGGCGGTGGGCAAGGTCAGCGTGACGAGCAGGGCAGCGAGGCGGCGCAGCGGCATGAACAGCGATCTCCAGAAAGCCTGAATGCATGGCGAAGCAGGCGCTGGAAAGTCCATCCCGACAGGCGCCCCAAAGATAAAGGCGCGCACAGCGTGCGCGAACGACGCACGAACGGGAGTCCTTCCCCGGACACCCCGCCGGTGAATGAATATGCTGGCCGGCAGGTCTCCTGACTGGCGCTTCATCGCTCTGCTTCGGCCTTCCCGGGGTGACCCAGTGGCAAACAGGAAACAGGGCTCAGCGCCTACAGTTGCGGGGACAGTTCCGTTTCAGCGCGAAGGCACGCGCCTGGGGATTCCCTATTAATTCCGAGTGGAAACCGGCGGCGGGGATACTAAACGATTCGGCGGGTGGAGGCGAATGCAGCGGCGGTGTGGCAGAGGCTATTACCTGTGGGAGTGAGCTTGCTCGCGAAGAGGCCGGCACATTCGCTAAATCTTCAGCGGCCGGGATGCAGTCTTCGCGAGCAAGCTAACTCCTACAAGGGTTCGTGTTGTCTGCGCGCTCTTCGTAAGTCCAGTGGAGCTGCCTACAATTTAAATGGCCAACCGATGATCTTCTTCGGCCGTGGCATGGCGTAGGTCCGTACTTTCGAGGTCTTCAGTCCCAGACGCACCAGTGATTCGGCCAGCGCGACGGCCGCGGTGACGCCATCCACCACGGGCACGCCAGCGCGATCGCGGATCAGTTGATCCAGCCCGGCCATGCCGCCACAGCCCAGGCAGATCACCTCGGCCTTGTCCCGGTTCACCGCTTCGATGGCCTGCTCAAGGATCGCTTCGACCGCTCGCTCCGGCGATTCCTCCAGCTCCAGCACGCTCATGCCGCTGGCCCGTACTGACGCGCAGCGCTCGTACACCCCGGCCAGCTTCAGGCGGTCTTCGATCAGCGGCACGGTGCGGTCCAGCGTCGTGACCACGGCGTATTTATGCCCCAGCAGCATCGCCAGGCTGGCTGCCGCTTCGGTGATGTCCACCACCGGCACGTCGAGCAATTCCTGCAACCCCTCCCGGCCATGCTCGCCGTAGCCGGCTTGAATCACCGCGTCATAAGGCCCCTCGTAGGACATGACCCGATCCATCACCGCGATAGCGGCCAGATAACTTTCGAAGTTGCCCTCCACCGACTCGGCGCCGAAGCGCGGGGTCAGGCCGATGATTTCGGTGCCGGGCGAGGCCACGCTGCGGGCCTGCTCGGCGATGGTCTCGGTCATGGATTCGGTGGTGTTGACGTTGACGATCAGAATTCGCATGGACAGATCTCGCGCAGAAAACAAGGCCGGGCGTCTGGCCCGGCGTCGTTGCCCACGATATCAGTCTTTCATTGGCACGGGCGCCTGCAGGGCAATGAAGCCCTGATCGCGCATGGCCTGCCAGAAACCATCCGGCACCTGTGCGTTGAGCGCGGTGACGTCTTCGATGATCCGCGAGGGTCGGCTGGCACCCGGAATCACCGCGGCTACCAGCGGATTGGCGAGGACGAACTGCAGTGCTGCGGACTTGATGTCGACCTGATACTGCCGAGCGATTTCCTGAATATGCGCCACTTTGTCGAGCATCGCCTGGGACGCTTCCTGGTATTCGAAATGCTTGCCGCCCACCAGCACGCCGGAGCTGTAAGGGCCGCCGACAACGAACTCGGCATTGTGCTGGCGAGCCTTGTCGAACAGCCGTTGCAGCGGCTGGTCATGGTCGAGCAGCGAATAACGGCCGGCCAGGAGGAAGCCATCGGGCTGCGCTTCTTCCAGGTCCAGCGTCAGTTCGCACGGCTCGACGCGGTTGACGCCCAGGCCCCAGGCCTTGATCACGCCTTCTTCGCGCAGGCGGGTAAGGGCGCGAAAAGCCCCGGTGCGGGCTATGTTGAAATGCTCGATCCAGGCATCGCCATGGGCGTCCTGGGCGACGTCGTGGACAAACACGATGTCCAGCCGATCAGTGTTCAAACGCTTTAAGCTCGCTTCAATCGAACGCAGCGTGGCGTCGGCGGAGTAGTCGGTGACAATCTTGTTTTTCAGGCCTTCGGCGAACGGACCGGTGCGGGTCTCGGTGTCGATCTCATCGGAGATCAGCCGGCCGACTTTGGTGCTCAGGGTGTACTGGTCGCGGGGGACGCCGGCGAGGGCCTTGCCGAGCCGCTGTTCGGACAGCCCGGCGCCGTAGATCGGGGCGGTGTCGAAATAGCGAATGCCCTGGTCCCAGGCAGCTTGAACGGTGGCCGCAGCTTCCTCTTCGTCGATGGTGCGAAACATGTTGCCAAGGGGCGCGGAGCCGAAGCCCAGGCGGCCTATGATTTTGTCGTGCAGACTCATGGAAGGTGTCCTGTGGGGTGAAGCATGTTTGGATGCGCGACGCCTTGCGCCGCATTTGCCGGATTAAAAACAGCGCGATGAAGCCGGCGAGGCTTCTTTACTGACTGTTGATTGGTGCAGGGGTTCTTCCTGGTGTGGGCCGGTCGTGTTGCACCTGAGGCGCCTGCTAAGCTCAACGCACCAGACTGAGCCTTTGTCGAACCTACCGAAACGAGAGGAAATGCCATGCAATCTCACTCCCCCGACGCTGCACCACTTGCACCGCACCCTGAGCATCAGCCAGATGACGAAGACACAGCCTTCGATGCCGACATGGACCCGGGAAACGAAGACCCGGGCTCCCAGTTTGATCGTGACGCCACTGTTCCCCTCATTGATCCGGATAAATAAGGGCGCAGTTCATTACAGATGCACTTCGACTGCCAGCGGCAGGTGATCGGACAGATGCGTCCACGGCCGCGTCCCGAGGATTTTCGGATGATGGCTGGTGGCGTTGCGCAGGTAGATGCGGTCCAGTCGCAACATCGGGAAACGCGCCGGGTAGGTCTTGGCCAGCCGCCCCTGACTGCGCTCGAAGGCTTCATGCAGGTAGCCACAGCGCTGCAGACGTTTGTTGCCCTGCAGCTGCCAGTCGTTGAAATCGCCGGCGATCACCACCGGGGCGTCTTCGGGCAGGGAGTCGAGCAGGTCGCAGAGCAGATTCAGCTGCAACTGGCGGTGGCTTTCCAGCAGACTGAGGTGCACGCAAATCGCGTGGACTTCGGCATGCCCCGGCACTTGCAGCACGCAATGCAACAGGCCCCGGCGTTCCGGTCCGGTGATCGAAATGTCCAGATTGCGGTAATGCAGGATCGGGTATTTGGACAGCAGCGCGTTGCCGTGGTGGCCGTCGGGGTAGACCGCATTGCGGCCGTAGGCGAAGTCCGTCCACATGCTGTCGGCGAGAAATTCGTAGTGCGGCGTGTCGGGCCAGTCTTCGTACTTGGCGGCATGGCGGTCATGGCCACCAAGGACTTCCTGGAGAAACACCAGGTCGGCACCGGTGCTGCGCACGGCTTCACGTAACTCCGGCAGGATGAAACGCCGGTTCAGTGCGGTGAAGCCCTTGTGGGTGTTCACGGTCAGCACGCGCAGTTTGTGGACTTCACGCAGCGTGGCCGGGTCTGGAGGGGTAGCGTTCGAGCCAGCGGGATCGGGGGTCACGCCCTCACTCCTGTTCGGGGGATGTGCTATTCCGACCGGGACGCGAGGCGGCAGTTCAGCTTTTGTAGAACCGGCTTCAGCCGATAGATTTCAACCGCCAGTAAGACCTGTTGCAGGATCGCTGGCCTCTTCCCGGCTGAAGCCGGTCCTACTGTCAACGCGTGCGCTCTGTAGGACCGGCTTTAGCCGGGAAGCCTTTATACCGCGCGTCCTCTACACCCGCGTATCGACCGGCGCCCTGCGTGACAGCACCACCGCCAGCGTCAACGCTGCCACCGACAACAAGGCCGCAAATAAGAAAATCCAGCCGTAGCCCATGCCCAGCGCCACCGCGCCCATCAGCGGTCCGGCAATGGCCAGCGCCAAATCGAAGAACACTGCATAAGCGCTGAGTCCGGCACCGCGACTGCTGTTGGGCACCTGCTTGATGGCCTCGACGCCCAGCGCCGGGTAAACCAGCGACAAGCCAAAACCGGTCAGCCCGGCGCCGATCAGGGCGAAGGTGGTGTCGGGGGCCAGCCACAGCAGCACCAACCCGAGGGTTTCGACGGTCATGCAGACGATCGCCGAGCGAAAGCCGCCGAAGCGGTTGATCGCATTGATGAACAGCAAACGCGCGACGATGAAACAGATGCCGAACACCGTCAGGCACCAGGCCGCGCCTTCCCAGCTGCGGGCCACGTAAAACAACGTGATGAACGTCGTCAGCGTGCCGTAGCCGATGGAGGACAGGGTCAGGCTCAGGCCAAATGGCGCCACTCGGCCGAACACCGAGAAGAACCGCAGGCGCTCGCCGCGCACCACCGGAATTGTCGGTTTGTTGCGGATCAACAGCAGTGCCCCGGTCGCCAGCACGAACAGCACCACGCCCAGGCTGGCAAAGCCCAACGCTCCGACCATCACCACCCCGAGGGGGGCGCCGATGGCGATGGCGCCGTAAGAGGCGATGCCGTTCCAGGAAATCGAGCGAGCCGTGTGCTCCGAACCGACCTGGCCGATGCACCAGCTTATGGTGCCCACGCCGATCAAGCCCTGGGACGCGCCGAGGAACAGTCGCGCGATGATCAGGATCGTCAGGCTGACGCCGGCGAAACGCTCCAGCAATATCGCTGCGAGGGTCAGCACGCCGCTCAACGCGATGCCTGAAAGCCCATAAACGATGGCGCGTTTGGTGCCGATGGTGTCACAGATGCGTCCGGCCACCGGGCGACTCAACAGCGTCGCCAGGTACTGCGCGCCGATCACCAGCCCCGCAACCACCGCGCTGAAGCCCAGTTGGTCGTGCACATAGCCGGGCATCACCGCGATAGGCAGTCCGATGCACAGGAAGGCGATGAAGGTGTAGACGACGATGGAGACGATTTGCAGCGTGATTGCAATTGACCGGGCGTCACGGGCGGGCGAATTGGCAGGCGTATCGGGGGGCAGGGCGGCAGACATGGGGACGCTTCGCTGGAGCGGTGGGAGTGCCGCATCATCGCCCGAGGTGCCGGGAAATGAAAGCTGGCTAACGGTTTTTCTCCGGGATCAGAGGGTGCCTCGCCTGGCGCATTCCCGGCTGAAGCCGGTCCCACTCACTCACCGCGTGATTCCAGTGGGACCGGCTTTAGCCGGGAAAGCGTCGGATGTCACACCGCAGGATTGTGGGCGCCTGGCCTGGCTTCTTCCCGGCTCAAGCCGGTTCCACTGTCACAAAAAAGCCCCGTCACGATGGACGGGGCTCCCTGGTTTCAGCTTCACTCTGTCAGCGCAGGGCCCTGATCAGAAGGCGACGCCCTGGCTGCGCAGGTAGTCGTCGTAGGTGCCGCTGAAGTCGGTCACGCCACTTGGGCTCAGCTCGATGATCCGAGTGGCCAGGGACGATACGAACTCGCGGTCGTGGCTGACGAAGATCAGCGTGCCCGGGTAGTTCTCCAGCGCCAGGTTCAGCGCCTCGATCGATTCCATGTCCAGGTGGTTGGTCGGCTCGTCCATGATCAGCACGTTCGGCTTCTGCAGGATCAGCTTGCCGAACAGCATGCGGCCTTGCTCACCACCGGAGATCACCTTGACCGACTTGAGGATCTCGTCGTTGGAGAACAGCATCCGGCCCAGGGTGCCGCGAATGACTTGTTCACCTTGAGTCCATTGCCCCATCCAGTCGAACAGGGTGACATCGTCTTCGAAGTCGTGTGCGTGGTCCTGGGCGTAGTAACCCAGCTCTGCCGCATCGGTCCACTTGATCGTGCCGGCATCCGGGGTCAGCTCGTTGACCAGAGTGCGCAGCAGGGTGGTTTTACCGATACCGTTCGGGCCGATGATCGCAACGCGCTCGCCCGCTTCGACCTGGAAGCTGAAGTTCTTGAACAGTGGCTTGCCGTCGAAGCCTTTGGCCATTTGGTCAATGATGACCGCCTGACGGTGCAGCTTCTTGTTCTGATCAAAACGGATGAACGGGCTGACGCGGCTCGAAGGCTTGACCTCGGCCAGCTGGATCTTGTCGATCGCCTTGGCGCGGGAGGTGGCCTGCTTGGCTTTCGAGGCGTTGGCCGAGAAGCGGCTGACGAACGACTGAAGCTCGGAGATCTGGGCTTTCTTCTTGGCGTTGTCCGACAGCAACTGCTCGCGGGACTGGGTCGCCACGGTCATGTACTCGTCGTAGTTACCCGGGAACAGGCGCAGCTCGCCGTAATCCAGGTCAGCCATGTGGGTGCACACGCTGTTGAGGAAGTGACGGTCGTGAGAAATGATGATCATCAGGCTGGAGCGCTGGGTCAGGATGTTTTCCAGCCAGCGAATCGTGTTGATGTCCAGGTGGTTGGTCGGTTCGTCGAGCAACAGCACTTCAGGATCGGAGAACAGCGCCTGGGCCAGCAGCACGCGCAGTTTCCAGCCAGGGGACACTTCGCTCATCGGGCCGAAGTGCTGCTCGATGCCGATGCCCAGACCGAGCAACAATTCCCCGGCACGGGATTCGGCGGTGTAGCCGTCCATCTCAGCGAACTCGGTTTCCAGCTCGGCAACGGCCATGCCGTCTTCTTCGGTCATTTCCGGCAGCGAGTAGATGCGATCGCGCTCGGCCTTGACCTTCCACAGCTCTTCGTGACCCATGATCACGGTGTCGATGACGGAGAAGTCTTCGTAGGCGAACTGGTCCTGGCGCAATTTACCCAGACGCACGTTCGGTTCGAGCATTACCTGGCCGCCGGACGGCTCCAGGTCGCCGCCAAGGATCTTCATGAAGGTGGACTTGCCACAGCCATTGGCGCCGATGAGGCCATAGCGGTTGCCACCGCCGAATTTGACCGAAACGTTCTCGAACAGCGGCTTGGCGCCAAACTGCATGGTGATGTTAGCTGTGGAAATCAATTGCTTATCCTGGATTGTTTACAAGGGGCTGATTGGCGATGGCCTTTGACGCCTGGTGGCGATTGCTCGTGATCCAACCAGCAGCCTGCACGTCACCGATGACGGCGACATGACCTGATGAAGATGGGTGAACGGGAGCAGCGTCCGATACGGGTTCAGCGGGTGACCGAGATGCATCGACCACGCTTGCTGTGCGGCAGAAGACGCACAGGTCTGGGGCGCGCGCCGCGACCCCGTGAAAGGCTCAAGCGGCGCATGCGAATTCAAGGCGCGGCAGTGTAACACCGTCTTGGTTATCCACCTACCGCCGCTCGCCGGTGAGGATCACCTGATCAAGCGTGCTCGACCTGCGTCCTGACCTTGTTCACTGTGGAGTAATGGGAGAACACGATGCAGCCGATCAGTCGGGAGAACAGGCCGAGGGTTTCGACGAGGTCAGGGCTTTCGAAGGTGCTGGCTTTGGAGTCGAGCAGGCACAACGCGCCGAACAGCTGGCCATCGGGCAGGCTGATCGGCACGCCAATGTAACTTTCGATGGCGTATTTCTTGACCACGGGGCGCCCGGCATAGCGCTCGTTTTTGCTGATGCTGGGGATTATCAGTGCCTTTGGGTTTTCGATCAGCTCGTTGCACAGCGTGGTTTCCAGCTCCAGCACTTCGCCTTCCTGGATGCCAATGTGAATCTCGTCGTAGACCGCGCAGGCGACCCACTCGGAGTCGGTGAACTTGGCAATGCCAGCGAAGCGCATACCGGTCAGCCGCGTCACGAGCCTGAGGACGTTCGTCGTCGCTTCAACCTCGGCGATCGCCGAACGCTCGGCAATGGTCAGCAAATCCGGGCAGAGCAGGGAATCCAAAGCCATTGTCGGCTCCATGTCAACGTGGGGTGGCATACCCGGATGGGGCCACATATGTGGCGCAGATTAGCATTTTGTAGGGCAGGCGTATCTCCCGCTCAGCGCGCTGCGACCATTTGTCATGGGTCACCCGAGTCGAGGGCGTGGGTGGCCGCTGTCAAAGCTGGTGGTTAAAGCGCTGCACCGCCCCAACAACTTGCCGCGCGCCTTCCTGAATTTCCACAATCACGCTGCCGGCCTGATTAGCCAGCGACAGACCCTGTTCCGCCTGGGCGCGGGTGCTGCCCATGTCCCTGACCACGTCATCCACCAGCTTCTGGTTCTGCTGCACCACAGCGACGATTTCTTCGGTCGCGGTGCTGGTGCGCCCGGCCAGTTGACGCACCTCATCGGCCACCACGGCAAAGCCACGGCCTTGCTCACCGGCGCGCGCGGCTTCGATGGCGGCGTTGAGCGCGAGCAAATTGGTCTGTTGGGCGATGCCGCCGATGGTTTGCACGATGGTGCTGATCAGCAGCGACTGCTTGCCCAGCGCTTCCATGCCATGGGAGGCAGAGAGCATCTGGTCGGCGATGCCGTTCATGGTTTCCACGGTGCTGTTGATCACTGCCGCGCCGCGCTGCGCCGAGACGTCCGTGCGTTGGGATATCTCAAAGGCAGTGCCGGCCGCCACGCTGATTTCCGCTTCGCGACGGACCTGATCGGTTATCACGGTGGCGAATTTCACCACTTTATAAAGCTCACCCTGGGTATCGTGCACCGGATTGTAGGTCGCTTCGAGCCAGACCTCTTCGCCACGGCTGTTGATGCGCTTGAACCGGTCGGCCACGAAATCGCCGTTGTTCAGGCGTTTCCAGAAGGTTTTGTAGTCTTCGGTGGCGGCGAATTTAGGGTCACAGAACAGGCTGTGGTGCTTGCCCAGAATCTGATCCTGGCTGTAGCCCATTTCCTGAAGGAAGGACTGGTTAGCCTTTAATACGTGCCCGCCGAGGTCGAATTCGATGACCGCCGTGGAGCGCAGCAGCGCGTTAATGAACGACTCGTTTTCCCGCGCCTTGTTGATTTGGCTGGTGACGTTGGTCGCCAGGCATTTGAGCGCGACCAGCTGACCCAGCTCATTTTTCAAGGGCGACCAGCTGGCGTGAACCCAGATCAGCGAACCGTTCTTGCTGATGAAACGGTAGTCGTCGGTTACCGGGGTGCCACTCGCCGCCGCTGCCTTGAAATTGCGGAAACACGGCATCGTTGCAACATAGGTCGGAATGAACGCCGCCATGGGCTGGCCGACCAGTTCGTCACGGGAATAGCCGATGGCAGCGCAGAACTTGCTGTTGGCGTCCGTGATGCGCAATTCGGCATCCACCGTCAGCGACAGCATCTCCTGCATGAGAGCGTCGTGAAAATTTTTGAGTGTGACCAGCTCCGAGCTCAGAGTGGACACTTGCTTTTTGATTTTGGAATTAAACATCTGCCGCTCCTTGGATATGCTCACTTAAATGTCGGCGTTCATATGCCGAAATTAAGCCCGGTCGTCAGAATATTTATAGATCAGGCGGGGAGAAAAGGAGGGCGCTGGCAAGGAATTCTGGACAAGAAAAAGCCCGCGATGGGGGGTGCGGGCTTAAAGTCAGTCTTGGAGGAGCAAGTTAAGATTACCGCCCCCGATGTGAAAAACCTGTGAACGCCTCTCAACAACACTTAATAAATAGCATTGGTCAGAAAAGCCTTCACGATGGACTTCGCCGCCGGGCTGACTTTCTGATCGCCCAACTCTTTGCTGGTAAACCACTTGCAGTCGGCAATTTCGTTATGGGGCGCCGGGGTTACGATCATCGTGACCGACACTTCAAACACGTGATGCAACACGGTGCTGCCTTCGAACCGGGTGATGTACGCCAGGTCTTCCAGGATCAGCCCGGTTTCTTCGCGTAATTCGCGGGCAGCCGCCTGCGCAGGCGATTCATCGGCTTCAACCTTGCCGCCCGGGAGGTTCCACCGGGCGTTGGATTTGCGCACGTAAAGGATCTGGTTGTCCCTGCGGCAAATGACTGTGGCTCGTTCTTTCATTGGGGTTCCTCCACCCTACAACCGTAAAAGCGCCTGCCGTCCATGCATGTTCACGCGGTTGTCATAAAAGCTTCATAAAGACGTTTGAAGCACTAAGGGTGCCAATGTTCCCTTGACCGTAATAAATCGGCGGGTGTTACGAAAACAATAGTCGGATTGGAGAAGATTCAGGGTTAACCGGCCCAACGGCGTTTTTTTGGCCTGGTGGGCGGAACGCTCCCATGAGCCTTGATGACAATGCTGGCTTGCCGCGCTGCTTAGGGTTCCTGCACGGGGGAAGGTGCCCATGGCGCGATGAACGGCGCATTAGCACCAAACGTTCGTGCGCACTATTGGCGCAGCGCGCACACCAGTGGGGCCCGCTTCCCATTCCGTGGGGTGATCCGTAGCGCTACATGCCACCTGTAATCCCCTGTTTCCGGCGTGTGCCCCTTGAATTTCAAGGCAAGTCCTTGAAACCTCCGACAATTCCCCGGGCTTCTTTTGCCACGCGACTCTGTGGCACACTTTCTGCTGTCTATTCCGTTGTGGCAAACAAGGTTCCGCTATAGCGGAATAAATACAACCGGCGGAGTTTCTCTCATGCGGCGCGGATCCCTTTCTTTGAAAGCTTGTGCATTGGCCCTGATAACGGCAGCGACGTTCGCAACAACGACCTATGCGGCCGACAGCAAGCTGGACAACGTCCTGCAGCGCGGCCATCTCATTGTGGGTACGGGGAGCACCAATGCCCCTTGGCACTTCCAGGGTGCAGACGGCAAGTTGCAGGGTTTTGATATCGACATCGCGCGCATCGTCGCCAAAGGTCTGTTCAATGACCCGAGCAAGGTCGAGTTCGTGGTCCAGTCTTCCGACGCCCGAATCCCGAACCTGTTGACGGATAAGGTCGACATGAGCTGCCAGTTCATCACCGTCACCGCGAGCCGCGCCCAGCAGGTGGCGTTCACCTTGCCTTACTACCGGGAAGGCGTTGCGCTGCTGCTGCCGACCAACAGTAAGTACAAGGAAATCGATGACCTGAAAGGCGCCGGCGATGGTGTCACCGTTGCCGTGCTGCAGAACGTCTACGCCGAAGAATTGGTGCATCAGGCGCTGCCCAAGGCGAAGGTCGACCAGTACGACAGCGTCGATCTGATGTACCAGGCCATCAACTCCGGGCGTGCCGATGCGGCGGCCACCGATCAGTCGTCGGTGAAATACCTGATGGTGCAGAACCCCGGTCGCTATCGTTCGCCCGCGTTCGCCTGGAGCCCGCAAACCTACGCGTGCGCCGTCAAGCGTGGTGATCAGGACTGGCTGAACTTCGTCAACACCGCCCTGCATGAAGCCATGACCGGGGTTGAGTTCCCGATGTACGCCGAGTCGTTCAAGAAGTGGTTCGGCGTGGACCTGCCGACCCCTGCGATCGGTTTCCCGATGGAATACAAATAACCCGCGCCGCGTGCGTCGCCCACTGAAGGGGGCGAGGACGGCCGTGGTGCCGTCCCGCCCCAGGTACTGCTGACCATGAATTATCAGCTGAATTTTGCAGCGGTCTGGCGGGATTTCCCCAGTCTGCTGGCAGGGCTGGGGCTCGGCCTGGAACTGGCCCTGATTTCCATCGCCATCGGTTGCGTCATCGGCATGATGGCGGCGTTTGCGATGCTGTCCCGATACCGGGCGCTGCGCATCGTGGCGTCGATTTACGTCACCGTCGTGCGCAACACGCCGATTCTGGTGCTGATCCTGTTGATCTACTTCGCCATGCCCAGCCTGGGCATTCGTCTGGACAAGATCCCGTCGTTTATCGTCACCCTCTCGCTGTATGCCGGGGCGTACCTGACCGAAGTGTTCCGCGCAGGGCTGCTGAGCATTCACAAGGGCCAGCGCGAAGCGGGGCTGGCGATCGGCCTCGGCGAATGGCAGGTGCGCGCGTACATCGTCGTTCCGGTGATGTTGCGCAACGTGCTGCCGGCGCTGTCGAACAACTTCATTTCGCTGTTCAAAGACACGTCCCTGGCCGCCGCCATTGCCGTGCCGGAACTGACCTATTACGCGCGCAAGATCAACGTCGAGAGCTACCGGGTGATTGAAACCTGGCTGGTGACCACGGCGCTGTACGTCGCGGCTTGTTACCTGATTGCCATGCTGCTGCGTTACCTCGAGCAGCGTCTGGCGATTCGCCGCTAGGAGGCCCGGAGCATGTACGAACAACCCAGTTGGTTGCATGAATTGTGGATCGCCCGGGAGGCGCTGTGGGCGGGGTTTCTCACCAGCGTGCAGTGCGCGGGCCTGGCGATCGTGTTCGGGACGGTGATCGGCGTGTTCGCCGGGCTGATCCTGACCTACGGCAAATGGTGGGCGCGCCTGCCGTTTCGCGCCTACGTCGATCTGATTCGCGGCACGCCCGTGTTTGTTCTGGTGCTGGCCTGCTTTTATATGGCGCCAGCGCTGGGCTGGCAGATCGGCGCGTTCCAGGCCGGTGCGCTGGGGCTGACGCTGTTTTGCGGCTCCCACGTGGCAGAGATCGTGCGCGGCGCGTTGCAGGCCATCCCGCGCGGGCAACTGGAGGCGGGCAAGGCCATCGGCCTGACGTTTCCCCAGTCCCTCACTTATGTGCTGTTGCCTCAAGCGTTGCGGCAGATATTGCCGACCTGGGTCAATTCGTCGACGGAGATCGTCAAGGCCTCGACCCTGCTCTCGGTGATCGGCGTGGCCGAGCTGCTGCTTAGCACTCAGCAGGTCATCGCGCGTAACTTCATGACCCTTGAGTTTTACCTGTTCGCCGGCTTTCTCTTCTTCGTCATCAACTACGCCATCGAGCTTCTTGGGCGGCAAATCGAAAAACGGGTGGCCTTGCCATGACACAGACTCAAACCGCACCTGCCGCCCCGGCTCTGTTGAGCATCGAAGGGCTGCACAAATCCTATGGCCCGGTCGAAGTGCTCAAGGGCGTCGACCTTAAGATGAACAAAGGCAACGTGGTCACGTTGATCGGCTCTAGCGGCTCGGGCAAAACCACGCTGCTGCGGTGCGTCAATCTGCTGGAAGAGTTTCAGGGCGGCCACATTCGTCTCGAAGGCCAGGACATCGGCTACAGCGACGTCAGCGGCAAGCGTGTGCGCCATCCGGAGAAGCTGATTGCGCAGCACCGGGCGATGACCGGGATGGCGTTTCAGCAGTTTAACCTGTTCCCGCACCTGACCGCCCTGCAGAACGTCACCCTCGGCCTGCTCAAAGTGAAGAAGCTGCCCAAGGATCAAGCCATCGCGCTGGCCGAAAAGTGGCTGGAGCGCGTCGGCCTGCTAGAGCGGCGCAATCACTTTCCCGGTCAGTTGTCCGGCGGCCAGCAGCAGCGGGTGGCGATTGCCCGGGCCATTGCGATGAACCCGAGCCTGATGCTGTTCGATGAAGTGACGTCAGCACTGGACCCGGAGCTGGTCGGTGAGGTGCTCAGCGTGATCAAGGGCCTGGCAGAAGAGGGCATGACCATGCTGCTGGTGACCCACGAGATGCGCTTCGCCTATGAGGTGTCCGATCAGATCGTGTTCATGAACCAGGGCCGCATCGAAGAGCAGGGCCCGCCCAAGGCATTATTCGAACAACCCAAGTCAGCGCGTCTGGCTGAATTCCTCAAGAACATTCGTTTTTAAGACGCTCGATCAAAGGAGATTTTCATGAGCATTACTCGTTACGGCGCCGGCAGTACCGCAGGTGGCGGCCAGCCACGTCCATTCGCCCGCGCCGTCGAAGCCGATGGCTGGCTGCATGTGTCGGGTCAGGTGCCGGCCGAAAACGGTGAGATCATCAACGGCGGGATCGTCGAGCAAACCCACAAGACCATGCAGAACCTGGTGGCGATTCTGACCGAGGCCGGTTATGGCCTGGAAGACGTGGTGCGCGTCGGCGTGTGGCTGGAAGACCCGCGTGATTTCTGGAGCTTCAACAAGGTCTTCGGCGAGTACTTCTCCCCGGAACACGCACCGGCCCGTGCCTGCGTGCAGGCCAACATGATGGTCGACTGCAAAGTCGAGATCGACTGCATTGCCTACAAGAAGAAGTAGGGAGCAGCGGCAAGCTTTAAGCTGCAAGTCGGCAGAGCGCTGATGCAACACTTGCCGCTTGAAGCTTGCAGCTTGAAACTTCCTTTTAGCCTGGAGCTGCTCTATGACCGAAGACACCATCAAACGCCGGGCCCGTGGTTTAGACCGGGCGTTCGATATTCTGGATTTTCTCAAGGAAACCGGCACGCCGTTGCGGCCCAACGAGATCGCCAGCTGCATCGGCAGCCCGAAATCGACGGTGTATGAGCTGGTCAGTTCGCTGCTGGAACGGCGCATCCTCGAGACCGTCGGCAAGGACGGCCACGTGTACCTGGGCCGGCAGTTGTACTTCCTTGGGCAGGCGCATCTGCGCCATTTCGACTTCACCCGCGAGGCCGAAGTCAGCCTGGGTGAAATCGTCGAACAGACCCGGGAAACCGCGCAGATGTGCCTGCTCAATGGCCGCAAATACACCGTCGCGCTGATGAAAGAGGGCGCGCGGCATTTCCGTATTTCGTCGGACATCGGCGAGGACGCGCCCATCCCGTGGACCGCTTCGGGCCGTCTGCTGCTCGGGCACCTCACCGATCAGGCGATCGTCGACCTGATCGACGACGAGGATTTCATCCTGCCGGACGGCAAACGCCTGCCCATCGAGACGTTCTTGGCCGAGATCCGCAAGGCCCATGACGAAGGCTTCTTTTCATTCGACAGCATCGCCGACACCTTCACCCATTGCTTCGCCGCACCCGTGCGGGACAAACAGGGCATCTGCATCGCGACCCTGTGCATCGTCGCCCCGCGGGCCGATGCCACGGCCCACTACGATCATTACCGCCGCGTGTTGATCGACAGCGCCAACGGCCTGGCGCGGCGCGTCATCTAATAGCGTTGCCGTACACACGAACAAAAAATTCAGGAGAACAGAGATGAGCATTGCCGCGATTGAAAAGGGCGCCACGCAACCCGGCGACCACTTGGTGCGCGACGTCAGCCTGCCCGCGCTGGTCATCCACGACACCGCGCTGGAGCACAACCTGCGCTGGATGCAGAAGTTCGTCAGCGACAGCGGCGCCGAACTGGCACCCCATGGCAAGACCAGCATGGTCCCGGCGCTGTTTCTCCGGCAATTGCAGCACGGCGCGTGGGGCATGACCCTTGCCACGGCGGTGCAGACCCGCGCGGCCTACGCCCATGGCGTGCGTCGAGTGCTGATGGCCAATCAACTGGTCGGCGCGCCGAACATGGCGATCATCGCCGAGATGCTCACTGACGGGATGTTCGACTTTCATTGCATGGTTGATCATCCGGACAACGTCAAGGCGCTGGGCGAGTTCTTCGCCGCCAAGGGCCTGAACCTGAATGTGATGATCGAGTACGGTGTGGTCGGCGGACGTTGCGGCTGCCGCAGTGAAGCCGAAGTCATGGCCCTGGCCGACGCGATTGCTGCACAACCGGCGCTGAAGCTGACCGGCATTGAGGGCTACGAAGGCGTGATCCACGGCGAACAGGCCGTGAGCGGCATTCGCGCGTTCGCCACGTCGCTGGTACGGCTGGCCGTCACGCTGCAGGACAAGGGCGCGTTTGCGCTGGAGCGGCCGATTGTCACGGCCTCGGGTTCGGCCTGGTACGACCTGATTGCCGAGGAATTTGACAAGCAACAGGTGCGCGAGCGTTTCCTCAGCGTGTTGCGGCCCGGCAGTTACGTGGTTCACGACCACGGCATCTACAAAGACGCGCAGTGCTGCGTGCTCGACCGACGTCACGACCTGAGCGAGGGCTTGCGCCCGGCGATGGAAGTCTGGGCCCACGTGCAGTCGATGCCCGAGCCGGGCTTTGCGGTGATTGCCATGGGCAAGCGCGACGTGGCGTTTGACGCCGGCATGCCCAACCCGATCAAACGGTATTACCCAGACGCGGCCCCGGGCGTCCTGTCAGCCAGTGGCGAGGATGTCAGCGCGTGCACAGTGACGGCAGTGATGGACCAGCACGCGTTCATGACGGTCGCGCCGGGCTGCGAGTTGAAGGTTGGCGATATCATTTCGTTTGGCACTTCGCACCCGTGCCTGACCTTCGATAAATGGCGCACGGGGTGCCTGGTCGGCGATGACCTTCGCGTCATCGAATCCTTCGATACCTGCTTCTGACAGGAGTTTGCAATGAGTGAAATGGTCAGTCACAGCTATCCCCGCGTCGCCCTGATCGGCGAATGCATGATCGAGTTGCAACAGCACGCCAACGGCACGCTCAAGCAGAGCTTCGGCGGCGACACGCTGAACACTGCGGTGTACCTGTCGCGCCTGCTCGGCTCGGCGGCGCAGGTGGATTACGTCACAGCGCTGGGCGACGACAGTTTCAGCGACGCGATGTGCCAGGTCTGGACGGATGAGGGCATTGGCCTGAGTAGGGTACAGCGTCTGCCGGGCCGGCTGCCGGGTCTGTATTGCATTCAGACCGACGCCAATGGCGAGCGGCGTTTTCTCTACTGGCGCAACGAGGCGGCGGTGCGCGAATGCTTTACCACCCCGGCGGCCGAACCGGTGCTGGCCGCGCTGCCGGAGTACGACGTGCTGTATTTCAGTGGCATCACCCTGGCAGTGCTGGGTGAAACCGGCAGGGCGCGGCTGTTGTCGACCCTTGGCGATGCCCGGGACCGAGGGGCGCGGGTGGTGTTCGACAACAATTATCGTCCGCGCTTGTGGCGCAGCGTTGAGCAAGCGCGGCAGGCTTATCGTGCTGTCATGCACGAAGTCGATCTGGCGCTGCTGACCGAGGAGGACGAGCAGGCGCTGTTCGACTACACCGACGGCGAGCAGATTTTGCAGACCTATCGGGACCTGGGCGTCAGCGAGGTGGTGGTCAAGCGCGGTGCGCAGAGCTGTCTGGTCAGTGTCGACGACCGACGTTATGAAGTGCCTGCGCATACCGTGCAGAAAGTCATCGACACCACGGCAGCGGGGGATTCGTTTAGCGCGGCCTATCTCGCCCGGCGTCTGCGCGGCGGCGGTCCGAAAGATGCGGCCAACGCCGGACATCAGTTGGCGAGCCTGGTGATTCAGCACCCGGGGGCGTTGATCCCGAGGAGTGTGATGCCGGTCTGAAGCAGCTCATTGTGCCCACGCGTACTCTGTGGGACCGGCTTTAGCCGGGAAGGCGTGATGTGTCACACCGCGAAATCGAGGGTGTGCATTCGGGCCTCTTCCCGGCTAAAGCCGGTTCCACAAGGGGCCGCGTTTCTTCAGCTGGCCCTTACCACCCATCCCACTGAATGCACGCCATGCTTTAGTGGGACCGGCTTCAGCCGGGAAAGGGCCCGTGAGATCGCTGCAAGGGTTTCTGCTGTACCCCTCAATCGCGATAAAACACCTGCACCAAGTGATACCCGAACTTGCTTTTGACCGGACCATGCACGGTCCGCAACGGCTTTTTGAAGATCACTTGGTCAATCGCGCCGACCATCTGGCCCGGTCGCACTTCTCCCAGATCGCCGCCGCGTTTGCCGCTCGGGCACGTCGAATACTTCTTCGCCAGCACGTCAAAGGCTTCGCCCTTGGCAATGCGCTGCTTCAGTTGCTCGGCTTCTTCAGCGGTCTTGACCAGGATGTGGCGGGCTTGGGCTTTCATGATGCACCGGAAGTCTCGATAAAAAAGCCGCGCATTATGCCTTTGCTGCGCGATTTCGGGTAATTTCCCACACCTTGACCGGACAATGTGTGTCTCCGCGCCAAGACAGGCCTGCCAGGGCCAGTTAAACAGCCCGAACGTTGAAACCGGTCGACGGTCGACACACTGTAGGCCTGCTGTCTCCTCAAATCTCTTGTGTGGTGTTGCCTTATGGATTTCCCGGCGTTGTTGAAAGTGCTTGCCACCCAGGATGGATCGGACCTCTATCTGTCCACCGGCGCGCCCCCCTGCGCCAAGTTCAACGGCGTACTCAAGCCGCTGGGTACTGAAGCGTTCAAGCCCGGTGACGTCGCGGTGATTGCCAACGGCATCATGGACGCCGAGCAGCGCGTGGATTTCGAACGCGATCTGGAAATGAACCTGGCTTTTTCCCTGTCCGGTGTAGGGCGATTCCGGATCAACATCTTTAAGCAGCGCAACGAAGTGTCGATCGTGGCGCGCAACATCAAGCTCGACATCCCCAAATTCGAAGACCTGCACCTGCCACCGGTCCTGCTCGATGTGATCATGGAAAAGCACGGCCTGGTGCTGTTCGTCGGCGCCACCGGTTCGGGTAAATCGACCTCGCTGGCCGCGCTGATCGACCACCGCAACCGTCACGCCAGCGGCCACATCATTACCATCGAAGACCCGGTGGAGTTCATCCACAAACACAAGCGCTCGATCATCAATCAGCGTGAGGTGGGCGTCGACACGCGGAGCTTCCACGCGGCGTTGAAGAACACCCTGCGTCAGGCGCCGGACGTGATCCTGATCGGCGAGATCCGCGACCGCGAGACCATGGAGCATGCCCTGGCGTTTGCCGACACCGGCCACCTGGCCATCTCGACCCTGCACGCCAACAATGCCAACCAGGCGCTGGACCGCATCATCAACTTCTTCCCTGAAGAACGCCGTCCTCAGCTGTTGCATGACTTGGGCAACAACCTCAAGGCGTTCGTCTCCCAGCGGCTGGTCAAGACCACCGACGGCAAGCGCCGCGCGGCAGTGGAGGTGATGCTCGGTACGCCCACCATTCGCGACCTGATCCACCGCAACGAATTGACCGAACTCAAGGGCATCATGGAAAAGTCCACCAACCTGGGCATGCAGACCTTCGACAACGCGCTGTATGACCTGGCCGTGGAGGGCGCGATCACCGAAGACGAAGCTCTAAAGAATGCGGATTCGGCCAACAACGTGCGCCTGCGGTTGAAATTGCACAGCGAAGACGGACCATCCACGATCGCCACTGCGCCTCGCGCGCCTCAGCCTGCCGCGCAGGTGAATGTGAAGGATTGGGGGCTGGTAGACGAGCGGGACGAGCCGGGGAATTGAGGTTTTCTCGTCGATGATTTTGCGGTGTCATCACCGACGCCTTCCCGGCTAAAGCCGGTCCCACAAATGTCCGCGTGCCCTGGTGGGACCGGCTTCAACGGGACGAATCGCGAGCCTGCAGCCATTTCGACGGCTGCACGCATGCCTTTTTAGTGGGACCGGCTTCAGCCGGGAAGAGGCCGGTTTGAGCAACACACATTTAGAAGTGAAGCCACCGACGCTTTCCCGGCTAAAGCCAGTCCTACAGGGCTTGCCGCTCTTATCGCGCCAGCCATCCGCCATCGATATTCCACGCCGCGCCCCGCACCTGCGCCCCGGCTTCACTGCACAGAAACAACGTCAGCTCACCCAGCTGCGAAGGGGTCACGAATTCCAGCGACGGCTGCTTCTCCGCCAGCAAGTCATGCTTCGCCTGTTCCAGGTCGCCCGTCACAGCGGCGCGATCATCGATCTGCTTCTGCACCAGCGGCGTCAGCACCCAGCCCGGGCAGATAGCGTTGCAGGTGACATTGCTGGCAGCGGTTTCCAGGCCGACCACCTTGGTCAGACCAATGACGCCGTGCTTGGCGGCCACATATGCCGCCTTGCCCGTCGAACCCACCATTCCGTGCACCGAGGCAATGTTCACGATTCGCCCCCAGTCCTTGACACGCATCCCCGGCAGGCACAACCGCGTGCTGTGAAACACCGACGACAGGTTGATGGCGATGATCTGGTCCCAGCGCTCCACCGGAAAATCCTCCACCGCGTCGACGTGCTGAATACCCGCGTTGTTGACCAGAATGTCGACGCCGCCGAATTCGCGTTCGGCATAGGCAATCATGTCGGCGATCTGCGCCACATCACTGACGTCCGCGGGATGATGGCCGACCTTCCCGCCGTACTGTTTGACCTGTTCGATCACTGCCGACGCATCGCCGAAGCCGTTGAGCACCAAATTTGCGCCGGCCTTGGCCAGCGTCAGCGCGATGCCCAGGCCGATGCCGCTGGTGGAGCCGGTGACCAGTGCGGTTTTGCCTTGCAGACTCATGTTCAATTCCTCATACGATGCCGGTTGCATAGAAAACGCCGATCACCACAAACACCGCCAGTGTCTTGATGATCGTGATGCCGAAGATGTCCTTGTAGGCCTCACGGTGGGTCAGCCCGGTGACCGCCAGCAGGGTGATGACCGCGCCGTTGTGCGGCAGCGTGTCCATGCCGCCGCTGGCCATGGCCGCGACGCGGTGCAACACCTCCAGCGGAATGTTCGCCGCGTGGGCCGCCGCGATGAAGCTGTCGGACATCGCCGCCAGGGCGATGCTCATGCCCCCGGACGCCGACCCGGTGATGCCGGCGAGCAGCGTCACGGTAATCGCTTCGTTGACCAGCGGATTGGGAATGTTCTTAAGCCCGTCGGCCAGCACCAGGAATCCCGGCAACGAAGCAATCACAGCGCCAAAACCGTATTCCGACGCCGTGTTCATTGCCGCCAGCAGTGCACCGCTGACTGCACCCTTGCTGCCCTCGGCCAGCTTGGATTTCACCGTCCTGAAAGCGAACACCAACACAAAGACGATGCCCACCAGCAACGCCGCTTCCACAGCCCAGATCGCGGTGATTTTGGCGATGTCGGTCTGCACTGGCGTGGCCATGCCCGGCAGCGCCAGGGTGTGAGTCTTGCCGTACCACTGGGGAATCCACTGGGTGAACAGCAGGTTCATGATCCCCACCAGCAACAGCGGCGCCAGTGCGATCCACGGGTTGGGCAGCGCGATGTCGGCCGGAGTGTCCGGCTCGTTGCGCAGTTCGGTGCCGTAGCCTTCGCCCGCACGTTGAGCCCGGTTGCGCTGGCGCTGCAGAAACAGCATGCCGGCGCTGAAGACGAACGCCGTGCCGATCAGACCCAGCCACGGTGCAGCCCACGCCGTGGTGTTAAAGAAGGTCGACGGAATGATGTTCTGGATTTGCGGCGTGCCGGGCAGGGCGTCCATGGTGAACGAGAATGCGCCCAGGGCAATGGTCGCCGGAATAAGACGCTTGGGAATGTTGCTCTGACGGAACATCTCGGCGGCGAACGGGTAGACCGCAAACACCACCACGAACAACGATACGCCGCCGTAGGTCAGCAGCGCGCAGACCAGCACGATCACCAGCATCGCCTGGCGTGTACCCAGCAGGCGAATGGCAGCCGCCACGATGGAGCGCGAGAAACCGGACAGCTCGATCAGCTTGCCGAACACGGCGCCGAGCAGAAACACCGGAAAGTAGAGTTTGACGAAGCCGACCATCTTGTCCATGAACACGCCGGTGAAGGCGGGCGCCACGGCAGAGGGGTCGGTCAGCAGCACGGCGCCGAGGGCCGCGATGGGCGCAAAGAGAATGACGCTGTAACCCCGGTAGGCGGCCAGCATCAGCAGCGTAAGCGCCGCTAAAGCGATGATCACACTCATCGAGTGTCTCCTGTTGTTTTTGTTTTGGGTGCGGCAAGGCCGCGCAACAGGAGGTATAGCTACTTTCATGCCATTACGCTAAGTGGCTGATTTCAAAGTGCTTTAGGCTGAAATGTTTTGGGTCGGAATCTCGTATGTCCCGATTATGAGACTGCTATGGCGGGGACACGGGCTCACAAGAGTTAACGGTCTTTCATCGCAACCGCTCTGGAACGCGCATTTTTTCCCGTTCTCCCGGAAGGTAGACAGCCCGTCTCTTTATTGAGATTCGGCAATACCCAGCGCGGCCATCTTCTTGTACAACGTCGAACGCCCCAACCCCAGCTGCTGCGCCGCGAGAATCACGTTGCCCGCACAGTGCGCCAGCTTCGCCTGGATCAGCTCCCGATCGAAATGGCGCCGCGCCTCGCTGTAGGTCTGGTCATTGGACGCTGACCACGCCGCCACCGGCGGGCTGGCGACCGGTACCAGCGTGCCAATGGCGGCGCGGATGTCGGCGGGGCTGAGTTGCAGATCGTCGCCGAGCAGCGCGGCACGCTCCAGCACGTTGCGCAGCTCACGGATATTGCCCGGCCAGGCGTGTTGAGCGAGGGCCACCACAGCAGCGGGCGCCAGTTCGTGATGGCTGTGGAGGTCCTCGAGAATCGCTTCGGCCAGCGCTGGAATGTCATCCAGTCGTTCGCGCAACGGCGGCACTTTTATGGGCAGCACGCTCAGCCGGTAATACAGGTCGGCGCGAAACTCGCCACGCTTGATCGCCGCTTCAAGGTCGGTGGAGGTCGCGGCGATCACGCGCACATCGCTTTTGATCATCACGTTGGAGCCCACCGGCTCGTACTCTTTTTCCTGCAGCACGCGCAGCAGCTTGCTCTGCAGCGGCAGCGGCATGTCGCCGATTTCGTCGAGAAACAGCGTGCCGCCCTCGGCCAGGTGCAATTTGCCGTTTCGCCCCTTGCGGTCGGCACCGGTGAACGCACCCGGGGCCGTGCCGAAGAACTCCGCCTCCAGCAACGCCTCGGGAATCGCCGCGCTGTTGATGCTGATAAAGGGTTTGTGTGCCCGCGGCGAGCTGTTGTGCACGGCATGGGCGAGCAGTTCCTTGCCAGTGCCGGTTTCACCGAGCAGCAACACCGGGGAATCGGTACTGGCGCTACGCCGTGCGCGGCGTTTGACTTCCAGGCTGGCGGCGCTGGTGCCAATGAAGTGGGCGAAGCTGTATTTGGCCTGGCGTGCGCGCAGCAGCGAGCGGGTCGACGCCAGTTCCTGCTGCATGCTCGAATAACGCATGAGCAGCGGCGACAAGGCCTGAAGCTCGTCGAACAGCGCGAAACCGATGGCACCGATCACCGCGCCGCCATCGTCGTGGATCGGCAGGCGCATGACCACCAGCGGGTCCTTCGCCGTGTCCATCATGTCCAGCAAAATCGGCTGGCCATTACTCGCTACCTGCCGCAGCAGGCTGCCCGGAATCACCTGCTCACAGGGTTGACCGACCGCGCGACTGGGGTCTTCCAGGCCAAAGCGGCGCGCGTAGCGCTCATTGATCCAGACAATGCGGGCGTCGCGGTCAACGATGACCGTACCTTCACTGGACTGCTCGATGATCTCGAATAGCGAACGGATTGCCAGTCGCCGAACGCGCCGGTAATCCTTCAGGCTTTCATTGTTGTTCATGTGCGGTTCCATCCTTCCTGTTCCTCGGCATCTGGCCGCACAGACTACTGTTTGGGACGAGCTTCAATTGAAACCGGGGTGGGCCGCCGCCAGCAATTCCCGGGTGTAAGGGTGCTGCGGCGCATCGAACACGTCGTGGCTCGCGCCGCGCTCGACCACTTTGCCGTCCTTGACCACGATCAGGTCATGGGCCAGCGCCTTGACCACGGCCAGGTCGTGGCTGATGAACAGGTAGGTCAGGCCGTGCCGCTCCTGCAATTGACGCAACAACGCGACGACCTGTTTCTGCACGGTACGATCCAGCGCGGAGGTCGGTTCGTCGAGCAACATCAAGGCAGGTTTGAGCACAAGGGCGCGGGCAATGGCGATACGTTGCCGCTGCCCGCCGGAAAATTCATGGGGGTAACGGTGCCGGCTCGACGGGTCGATGCCGACTTCTTCCAGCGCGCGAATCACTTCGGCCTCACAGCTGGCCTTGTCCAGGTCGCTGTGCACTTCCAGGCCCTCGCTGATGATCTGTGCCACCGACATGCGCGGGCTGAGGCTGCCGTAAGGGTCCTGGAACACCACCTGCATCTGCTTGCGCCATGGGCGCATTTGCTTCTGGTTGAGGCTGTCCAGCCCATGGCCCTTGAAGCGGATACTGCCACGGGATTCGAGCAAGCGCAGGATGGCCTGACCAAGTGTCGACTTGCCCGAGCCGGATTCGCCAACGATGCCCAGGGTTTTGCCGCGCTCGATGCTCAGGCTGATGTCATCGACGGCTTTCAGGTATTCATGGTGCCGATTGAAAATCCCGCCGCCGAGGGAGAACCAGACGCGCAGGTTATCGACCTCCAGCACCTTCTCGCGGGTGTCCCGGGGCAACGGCTCGCCCGCCGGCTCCGCGTCCAGCAGCAAGCGGCTGTAGGGATGTTGGGGGTTCTTGAACAGCGACTGGCAATTGGACTGCTCAACGATTTCCCCGGCGCGCATGACGCACACCCGCTGGGCGATGCTGTGCACCAGGTTCAGGTCGTGGCTGATCAGCAACAGCGACATGTTCAACCGTTGCTGCAACTGTTTGAGCAGCAGGAGGATCTTGCGCTGCACGGTCACATCCAGCGCCGTGGTGGGCTCATCGGCAATCAGCAGTTCCGGCTCGCAGGCCAGCGCCATGGCGATCATCACCCGCTGGCGCTGGCCGCCGGACAACTCATGGGGGTAGGCCTTCAGTCGCTTTTTCGGGTGCTGAATGCCGACCAGCTCCAGCAGTTCGATAATCCGCGCCTGGGCCGCCTTGCCTGCCAGGCCCTTGTGCAGCAGCAAGGTCTCGCCGATTTGCCGAGACACCGTGTGCAGCGGGTTCAGCGAGGTCATCGGCTCCTGAAAGATCATCGCGATCTGATTGCCCCGCAGCTCTCGGATGACGTTGCCGTCGGCGCCGAGCAGCTCTTTGCCGCGATAGCGAATGCTGCCGGTGCTCAGTGTGCCGGCCTGGGGCAGCAACTGGAGGATCGAGTGGGCGGTCACCGATTTGCCCGAGCCCGACTCGCCGACCAGTGCCAGGCACTCGCCGGCCGGAATGTCCAGGCTGAGGTGCTTGACCACGGCGTGGCCGTTGAAGGACACCGAGAGGTCACGGATTTCGATCAGGTTTTCGGACATCTCAGGACCTCGGGTCGAAGGCATCCCGCAGGGCCTCGCCAATAAACACCAGCAGCGACAGTATCAGCGCCAGTGTGAAAAATGCCGTGAAGCCCAGCCATGGTGCCTGCAGGTTCTGTTTGCCCTGGGCGATCAGTTCGCCCAGTGACGCGCTGCCGGCGGGCATGCCGAAGCCAAGGAAATCCAGCGCAGTCAGCGTGGAGATCGCCCCGGTGAGGATGAACGGCAGGTAGCTGAGGGTCGCGTTCATTGCGTTGGGCAGAATGTGGCGCAGGATCACCTTGCGATCACTCAGTCCCAGCGCGCGCGCTGCTTTGACGTATTCCAGGTTGCGCCCGCGCAGGAATTCGGCGCGCACCACGTCCACCAGCGCCAGCCATGAAAACAGCGCCATGATCCCCAGCAGCCACCAGAAATTCGGTTCGACGAAGCCCGACAGAATGATCAGCAGGTATAGCACCGGCAGACCGGACCAGACTTCCAGCAGGCGCTGGCCGAGCAAATCCACCCAGCCGCCGTAATACCCCTGTAACGCACCGGCGGCGATGCCGATCAGCGCACTGATAAACGTCAACGCCAGGGCAAACAGAATCGACACCCGCGCGCCGAAGATGACCCGGGCCAGCACGTCCCGGGCCTGATCGTCGGTACCCAGCCAGTTGACCGAGGAGGGCGGGCTCGGCGCCGGCTTGTTCAGGTCATAGTTGGGTGTGTCATCGCTGAACGGGATCGGCGGAAACAGCATCCAGCCATCGCCCTTGCTGATCAGCTGGCGCACGTAATCGCTGCGGTAGTCCGGCTGAAACGGCAGCTGGCCGCCGAATTCCTGTTCGGTGTGACGCTTGAAGGCGGGGAAGTACAGATGGTGCTGATAACTCAGCACCAAGGGTTTGTCGTTGGCAATCAGCTCGCCGCACAGGCTGAGCACGAACAGCCCGCAGAACAGCCACAGCGACCACCAGCCGCGGCGGTTATTGCGAAAGCGCTCGAAGCGACGGCGAGCGACCGGGGACAGTCTGCGCATCACGCATTCCTCGCGCTGAAGTCGATTCGGGGGTCGACCAGGGTGTAGCAGATGTCCCCGACCAGCTTTATCAGCAACCCGAACAGCGTGAAGATGAACAGCGAACCGAACACCACCGGGTAATCCCGGGACACCGCGGCTTCGTAACTCATGCGGCCGAGGCCATCGAGGGAGAAGATCACTTCGATCATCAACGAACCGGCAAAGAACACACTGATGAACGCCTGGGGGATGCCGGCAACGATCAGCAGCATGGCGTTGCGGAACACGTGGCCGTAGAGGACGCGCCGCTCGCTCAGGCCTTTGGCGCGGGCGGTGACCACGTACTGGCGGGTGACTTCGTTCAAGAAAGAGTTTTTGGTCAGGATGGTCAGCGTCGCGAAGCCGCCGATTACCAGCGACGTCACCGGCAACACCAGGTGCCAGAAGTAGTCTGCGATCTTCCCCAGGGTGCTCAGTTGATCAAAGTTCTCGGACACCAGCCCGCGCACCGGGAACCAGCTCAGCGACGTGCCCCCGGCGAAAACCACCACCAGCAGCATGGCGAACAGAAAGGCCGGCATTGCGTAGCCGATGATGATTGCCGTGCTGCTCCAGATATCAAAGTGACTGCCGTGCTTGACCGCCTTGCGGATGCCCAGGGGGATCGACACAAGGTAGGTAATCAACGTGGCCCATAACCCCAGCGAAATGGACACCGGCATCTTCTGCAGGATCAGGTCCGTGACCTTGGCGCCGCGAAAGAAGCTGTTGCCGAAATCCAGTTGCGCGTAGTTCTTCAGCATCAGCCACAAACGCTCATGCAGGGGCTTGTCGAACCCGTATTGATGCTCGATTTCCTTGATCAGCTTGGGATCGAGCCCGCGACTGGCCCGGGATTGACCGGCGTTCATGGTTTCGGTGTGGCCGGCGCCAATGGTGCCGCCGGCCACGCCCTGAAGCTTGGCAATGGCCTGCTCAACGGGGCCGCCGGGCGCGGCCTGCACGATGAAAAAGTTGACCAGCAGAATGCACAGCAGCGTCGGAATGATCAGCAGCAGGCGCCTCATCAGGTAGCCGAGCATTACTTGACCTCCGAGGGAATGGCCGAAGCGCCTCGTTGTTGGGCGAACTCTTCGTTGGTCAGTGCCTGGGGGCTGACTTCCCACCAGGTGTCGATGGCCTCACTGTTGCTGGCCTGCACCTTGGGAATGCCGAAGCGGTTCCACCAGACGGTGGACGAACCGGGAGGGTAATAGTTGGGAATCCAGTAGAAGCCCCATTGCAGAACACGGTCCAGGGCATGGGCGTAATCGACCATCGCCGGCTTGCTATCGGCTTTGGCCAAACCTTCAATCAGGGTGTCAACCGCCGGGTCGCGCAAGACCATGTAATTGCTGGAGCCGGGATCTGTGGCAACCTTCGAGCCGAAGTTGTTGTACAGCTCCATGCCTGGCGAGGTTGATACCCCGTAGCCGGTGACAATCATGTCGTAATCCCGGGCCATGACCCGGTTCAGGTACTGCGCCGAATCGATGCGGCGGATTTCGAAATCGATGCCGATCTGCGCCAGGTTGCGCTTGTACGGCAACAGGATTTTCTCAAAGCCGCTCTGACCGTTGAGAAAGGTAAAGCTCAACGGCTCGCCCTGGGCGTTGACCAGCTTGTCACCCTGGGGCATCCATCCGGCTTCTTCGAGTAGCGCCAGCGCTTGCAGCTGCTTGTCACGAATGAAGCCGCTGCCATCGGTTTTGGGGGTGTGGAATACCGTGGTGAATACTTCCGGCGGCACCTGACCGCGCAACGGTTCGAGAATCTTCAACTCGGATGCCGTGGGCAGCGCCGTTGCCGCCAGGTCACTGTTAGAGAAGTAGCTGTTCTGGCGCACATAAACGTTGCGCATCATCTGCTTGTTGGTCCATTCGAAATCCCACAGCAGCGCCAGCGCCTGACGCACACGACGGTCCTGAAACTTCGGGCGGTCCAGATTGAAGATAAATCCCTGTGAGCCCTGCACCGCGCCCTTGGCCAGGTGCGCCCGCTGCAGACGGCCTTCGGTCAAGGCCGGGCTGTCATAGCCGATGGAATAGCCGGTGGCGGAATATTCGCGGTTGTAGTCATAGCCGCCACCGCGCAGCACCTGACGGGCGACGTCGGTGTCGCCGAAATACTCGACGCTGAAGTGATCGAAGTTGTACAGGCCGCGATTGACCGGCAGGTCCTTGCCCCACCAGTCCAGGTTGCGTTCGAAGGTGACGCTGCGACCCGGGTCGACCTTGCCGATGCGATACGGCCCGCTGCCTACCGGAATCTCGAAGCCGCCGCCATTGGCAAAGTCGCGGTCCTTCCACCAATGCTCTGGGAACACCGGCAGCGAGGCCAGGTCCAGCGGCAATGTGCGGCTCTCACTGCTTTTGAAATCAAAGCGGATCTGCGTCGGCGACTCGACTTCGACGCCTTTAACGTCCTGAAACTCGGTGCGGTACGACAGGCTGCCCTGGGTCATCAGCAGGTTATAGGTATAGCGCACGTCTTCGGCGGTGATGGCCGAGCCGTCCGAGAATTTGGCTTTAGGGCTCAGGTAGAAACGCAATGAAAGGCCGTCGGGGGCGCGCTCCATTTTCTCTGCGATCAGGCCATACACGGTGTACGGCTCGTCCAGCGACCTGACCGCCAGCGGCGCGTACAGCAAGCCATTGACCTGAGCGACGCCCGTGCCTTTGTCGAGGTACGGCATGATGTGATCGAACTGACCGATTTCCTGCGCCGAGCGGCGCATGCTGCCGCCTTTCGGGGCATCGGCATTCACGTAATCGAAATGCCCGAAGTTCGCCGGATAGCGCGGCGCCTCACCGTAAACAGTCAACGCGTGTTGAGGGGCGGCGGACAAGACCTGAAAACCTGAAACGAAGACGAATGTTGCGACCATCAGCGATGACAAAACAAAACGCATTGCACGAATCCTGACTGACATTGGCGAGCAACATCAGGGTTGAAGGTCATGACGGCGCGGGTGGCCGGTCTGGTTTTTTTATTGATTACCCCGCAGGCAAGGTACCGCAAAGCCTGAGTCTTTGTAACCGGACAATACTGCTCTGGAGCAAGCATCCGATAAACAAACGGCCCGCTTTCAAGGGCGGGCCGTTCGTGCAGCAGCGCGGGGGATCAGTCCTGGCGGCTGGTCACTTCCAGCAGGTGGTAACCGAACTGGGTTTTCACCGGGCCCTGGACAACGTTCACCGGTGCGCTGAACACCACGGTGTCGAATTCCTTCACCATTTGACCCGGGCCGAAGGAACCGAGGTCGCCGCCTTGACGGCTGGACGGGCAGCTGGAGTTGGATTTTGCGACTTCGGCAAAATCAGCGCCGCCTTCGATCTGCGCTTTGAGTTCGTTGCACTTCTCTTCGCTGGATACGAGGATGTGGCGGGCAGTGGCTTTGGCCATTTGAGTGACTCCTGTGAAAAAAAGAAACGAGCGTACTCGAATAAGGGCCGCGTTTCCCGAGAAAGTTCAGGCGCCGTTGTCTTGTCGTGACCGATGACATCGTCGGTTAAAGACCTTTGCTGAACAGGAGGGCAGCGTGGTCCACATACAGCTTCACCGGATCGACCTGCTTGCGCACCAGACCGGCACTTTGATTGATCGAGTCGACGTGGTCCATCGGGTAGTCGGAGCGGATCACCTTGCCCAGATGGGAGCTGAAGCGGCCGACCAGGCCGTCATTGAACGCGGCCTCCTTCTCGAACAGCCGCGCGTAACTGCGCAACGCCAGGTGCAATGGATCCAGGGCATTGCGGCCTTCGGACAACAACGAGCCGTCGATGCAGCCGCTCCACGAGTAATAGTGGACGCCGTTGACCCGTTCTGCGCCTTCGCCGCCCCACGTCGATGGCAGCCCCTGGGAATACGTGCGGTTAAATGCCGCTACGCCTTCGGTCGTCAGCGCATCGAGTGCCTGAATCGGGTCTTGAGGCAGCGCCGAATTACCACTCAGCAGCGCCAGGAAGTGGGCAAAACCTGCGGTCAGCCGCGATGCCACCGCTTCAGGCATCTGCCCGGGCGTCAGCGCCCGACGCACCCGGTCGGCCACCTCCGAGCCGTGATTGGGCCCGCTCACGGAAGTGACCGACGCCACGATATCCGGGCGCATTGCAGCGGCATAGCGGGAGGTCAGCGCGCCCTGGCTGTGTCCGATCAGGTTGACCTTCAGGTAACCGGTGCGGCGCAGAAAGCGCTCGATCTGATCAATCAATTGCTTCCCGCGGGTTTCGTTGTCGTGGACCCCGGACAGCGCCGGGACGTGGACCCTGCATCCGGCTCTCTCCAGCGCCTCGGGGACGGCATGGAACATTTCAACCGCGCCGATCCGGTCAAAGCCGAACAAGCCGTGGACCAGCAAAATGGGGTACTTGGTCGTGACTTCCTTGTACATGTGGGTCATTCCTTCGATGAAAATGAAGGATCGAGCTTAACCAGGGGCAATACGGCGGGGAGGGCGCGCAGGAGTGCGGCAACGGGCCGGTAGGTGCAGGTTGTGGAAAGCGTTAAACCGCTACAGGCCTTGTGTGACGGGGAGGCTGGAAAAGACGCTGGCGTTGCGCTGCAAAGGCGCAGGGGGCGCGGGACGATTTCCCACGATCGGCGTCTTCGCGGTGACGAACCGTGGCTGACAACGACGACGATTCTGAGGGAAGCCGGCCACCCGGCCGGCGCCGGCTTCCCGTGTGCAAACGTTACTGCTGACGCTTCTGCGAGAGTGACTGCAGAGGCTACCTGTAGCGAAGTTTGTTCACGGCCTCGCGCAGCAGTCGCTCGGTGGACTCCCAGCCCAGGCAAGCGTCCGTCACGGACACGCCATATTTGAGGGAAGCACTCAACGGCTGGCAGCCCTCGACCAGGTGGCTCTCCAGCATCATGCCGATCAGCGTCCGGTCACCGGCCAGTCGTTGCTGCAGCACGTTGTTGAAGACCGCCGGCTGGCGCAGCGGATCCTTGCCGCTATTGGCGTGACTGCAATCGACCATGATGCGCGCGGCCATGCGGTGCTTCGCCAGACTGGCATTCACTGCTGCAACGCTGACGGCATCATAGTTGGGTCCGCTGTGACCGCCGCGCAGCACGATGTGGGTATCGGGATTGCCCGACGTCTCGATAATCGCGGGATGCCCTTGGGGATCCATGCCGAAATGGCGGTGGGCGTGGGCCGCCGAGCGGATCGCGTCGCAGGCCACGGAGATGCCGCCGTCGGTGCCGTTCTTGAAGCCCGTTGGTACACCGAGGCCGCTGGCCATTTCCCGGTGGATCTGCGATTCGGTGGTTCTTGCGCCAATGGCGACCCAGCTCAAGACGTCATCGAAGTAGCCTGCCGCCATCGGTTGCAACAACTCCGTGGCCACCGGCAAGCCGAGGCGGACCATCTCACGCATCAACTGCCGGGACAGGCCGAGGCCCTCGGCCATGTCGTCACTGCCGTCCAGCGCGGGATCGTAAGCCAGGCCTTTCCAGCCAACCGTGGTGCGCGGCTTCTCGACATAGGCGCGCATCACCAGGAGCATCTGGTCGCTGACCTCGGCAGCCAGACGGGCCAGGCGCTCGGCGTATTCGAGGGCGGCGTGGGGATCGTGGATCGAGCACGGGCCGACGACCACCAGCAGGCGCGAATCTTCTCCGTTGAGAATGGCGCGAATCGACTGGCGTTGGGCGGCAACCTGTAAGGTCATGGCAGCGTCCAGCGGCAGCTGATGTTTCAGCGCGAACGGCGTGGGCAGGCGTTTCGGGGCAGGGCGGTTGTCACTCAGGGTGACGGCGCTGGAGGGCAGATCGATGAGGGTGTTGCTGACGACGGGCGAATTCATGTGCTGGCTTCCTGGTCGGCGGGTATTCCCGCGCGGACCTACTGGGGTGTTCGACAATTGGCCGGATTGGCTGTGAGTAGGGCGATGCCACCTGTCAGTGACCGATCGGAGGCGGCAGGCTGTCCCGATCGGAGGTTGCTAAATCGCCAGGCGAAGTTGCTGTCGTTGCGGTAATAGTTTGTTTGGTTCATGTGCATTTCCTCGAATCAACAATCAAAAGTAGGTGGCCCAGAAAAACAAAACCCCCGGTCGGGAAGCCGACCGGGGGTGAGAGTTATCTCTGGTGGGCGTCCCGAGGTTCAGGGCGCCGTGTGGGTATCAGGCGCGCCAGTGGCTAAACCAATACCCATAAAAATAAGATGCGGGAGTCGAACACGCCGTTGCATTCCAGGCAGCCGCACGCCCGGCCAGACGTGAACCGTCGGCGGCGCAGAACAACTGAGAGGGAAGGGAAGGCAACATGGTCTGTCTCCGTGGAATGCCGCCGAGCTTACTTCAGACCCCGCGGGTTCTTCAATTGGAAATTACAATGGGGCTGATTGGGGAACGCGTGGTGATTAGCAACGGTTAAAACTGCAAAACGTCGTTCAGCCCTCTGGCACTTCCAAAGTAGCGGAAGCGGGCGGTATCACGCCGATCTTCATCCCCAGCAGTACCGCAACTTTGTGCGACTCACCCCGGCGCCCTTTCTTGCGCCCGGACAACACTTGATAGGTCGTTGCCGGGTCCACGTTGTGCTCCCTGGCAAACTCTTGAACCGATTTGCCCTGCTGTTCCAGCCAAGCCTTGGCTTGTGCGGCGGTGCGGATTCCGGGCATAGTTCAAAACCGTTCAAGTTCGTTCAAATTATTTCGATTCTATCACTCAAAAGAGTGGTGTCAACAAGGTTATGCATTCAAATGAGTGGAATAAGTGCCCGAATTAGGGAAGAGCGCGAGCGCTTGGGGCTTTCACAACGCGCATTCGGTGAAATCGGTGGCGTGGAAGCCAACGCGCAGGGCAAGTACGAAAACGGCGAACGCACCCCCAAGGCCGACTATCTGGCCCGCGTCGCCCATCGCGGTGTAGACGTACTGTACGTGTTGACGGGTTCCCGCACCCCGGTGCCCATCGTCGGCCTGAGCGAAAACGAGGAGTGGATGGTGGGCAGTTATCGCAATCTGGGGAAGGAAGAGCAAGATGCCATCTGTCGGTTGACTACCACCCTGGCGGAGTACCAGAGCACCTACACGTCGGACAAAAAGCTCTGAGGCTTGCGAATGTAAAAGTCGTGCGTTTGAAGTTTTTTTCAAGTTTCACGACCGATGATGATAGTTTGTCAGCATCGTTGTAGATCATCTGGTACACATGCCCGCTCAGGGCTCCAGAGCAGGTCGCTTACTTTCTTTTTGCTTACGTGGCGGTTAATCGTCATGAATCGTTCGGTGAGGTGTCTGCTTGATTAGGGTGCTGGTTGTCGATGACCATGATCTGGTTCGGACAGGTATCACGCGCATGTTGGCCGACATAGAAGGCTTGCAGGTGGTGGGGCAGGCCGAGTCCGGCGAAGAGTCGTTGCAGAAGGCCCGCGAGCTGAAACCCGACGTCGTGCTGATGGACGTCAAGATGCCCGGCATCGGCGGACTGGAAGCCACGCGCAAGCTCATCCGCAGCCATCCAGACATGAAGGTGGTGGCGGTCACGGTGTGCGAAGAAGACCCTTTCCCTACACGACTGTTGCAAGCGGGCGCGGCGGGGTACATGACCAAAGGCGCCGGCCTGACCGAGATGGTCCAGGCCATTCGGCTGGTGTTTGCAGGGCAGCGTTACATCAGCCCGCAGATCGCCCAGCAACTGGCGCTCAAGTCATTCCAGCCGCAGACCAGCAATTCGCCGTTCGATCTCTTGTCCGAGCGGGAAATCCAGATTGCCCTTATGATTGTCGGCTGCCAGAAAGTGCAGACTATTTCCGACAAGCTTTGCCTGTCCCCCAAAACCGTGAATACCTACCGGTACCGCATATTCGAGAAGCTGTCGATTAGCAGTGACGTGGAACTGGCCCTGCTGGCCGTCCGTCACGGCATGGTCGACGCCAGCGCATAAATGACCCAACCGTTTGATCCCAGTGCTTTTCTGTCCACTTGCAGTGGCCGCCCCGGCGTATATCGGATGTTCGATATCGACGGCAAGCTGCTGTACGTCGGCAAGGCCAAGAATTTAAAGAAGCGCCTCGCCAGCTATTTCCGCAAGACCGGCCATGCCCCGAAAACCGGTGCGCTGGTCGCGCGGATCGCCCAGGTTGAAACCACCATCACCGCCAATGAAACCGAGGCGCTGTTGCTGGAACAAACCCTGATCAAGGAGTCGCGCCCGCCGTACAACATCCTGTTGCGCGACGACAAGTCTTACCCCTACGTGCACCTGTCCGATGGCGAATTCCCGCGGTTGAGCATCCATCGTGGTGCCAAAAAGGCCAAAGGCCGCTACTTCGGGCCTTACCCCAGCGCCGGCGCGATTCGCGAAAGCCTGAGCATTCTGCAGAAGACCTTCCACGTTCGTCAGTGCGAAGACAGCTTCTACAAGAACCGCACCCGGCCTTGCCTGCAGTATCAGATCAAGCGCTGCAAAGCGCCGTGCGTGAACCTTGTCGAGCCGCAAATCTACAACGAGGACGTGCGTCACTCGGTGATGTTCCTCGAAGGCCGCAGCAATGCCCTCACCGACGAACTCAATGCGCTGATGGAAAAGTCGGCGATGAGCCTCGATTTCGAGCACGCCGCCGAGCTGCGTGATCAGATCGGCTTACTGCGTCGCGTCCAGGACCAGCAGAGCATGGACGGCGGTACCGGCGACGTCGATGTCGTGGCGGCGTTCGTCAATCCGGGCGGCGCCTGTGTGCACCTGATCAGCGTGCGCGGCGGGCGGGTGTTGGGCAGCAAAAACTTCTTCCCCCAGGTCGGCATCGAGGAGGAGGTGGGCGAGGTCATGTCCGCCTTCCTGGCCCAGTATTTCCTGGGCGGCGGCGAGCGCGAATTGCCGGGCGAGGTCATCGTCAACGTGGTGGGTGAGGATTTCCCCGCGCTGATCGACGCGATCGATGCTTCCCGCGGCCGAGAAATCATCATCAGTCACCGTGTGCGTGGCACCCGCGCGCGCTGGCAGCAACTGGCCGTGACCAATGCCGAGCAGGCACTGATGGCGCGGCTTGCCAATCGTCAGCACGTCACAGCGCGCTTCGAAGCGTTGGCTCAGGTGCTCAAACTCGAGGAGCCGCCGCAGCGTCTGGAATGCTATGACATCAGCCATTCCAGTGGCGAAGCGACGGTGGCGTCGTGCGTGGTGTTTGGTCCCGAAGGCCCGATCAAGTCGGATTACCGCCGCTATAACATTGAAGGCATCACGGCAGGAGACGACTACGCTGCCATGCACCAGGCACTCACCCGTCGCTTCAGCAGAATCAAGGACGGCGAGGGCAAATTGCCCGACATCCTGCTGGTGGACGGCGGCAAGGGTCAGTTGAGCATGGCCCGCGACGTGATGAATGAACTGGCTATCCCCGATCTGATTCTGTTGGGTGTCGCCAAGGGCGCTACGCGCAAGGCCGGTTTCGAGACGCTGTACTTGAACGATGCGGCCCATGAGTTCACCCTCAAGGGCGATTCCCCCGCGCTGCACCTGATCCAGCAAATCCGTGACGAAGCTCACCGGTTCGCCATCACCGGGCACCGTGCGCGACGCGGTAAAACCCGTCGCACTTCAACCCTGGAAGGGGTGGCAGGGGTGGGGCCGACTCGGCGTCGCGACCTGCTCAAGCACTTCGGCGGGCTTCAGGAATTGTCCCGGGCCAGCATCGAAGAAATTGCCAAGGCGCCGGGAATCAGCAAAAAGCTCGCAGAGTCGATTTATGCAAACCTGCACAGCGAGTAGAATGCTCGCTCACCTCGTAGCCAGTTGTGCCGATGAATATCCCTAATCTGATCACCGTATTACGTGTCCTGCTGATTCCGATCTTCATTCTGTTGTTCTATCTGCCGTACCACTGGAGCTACACGGCGGCCAGTTCGGTATTCGCCCTGGCAGCCGCGACCGACTGGCTGGACGGATATCTCGCAAGACGGCTGGAGCAAAGCACACCGTTCGGGGCCTTTCTCGATCCGGTGGCTGACAAACTGATGGTGGCCGTCGCGCTGGTGTTGCTGGTGCAAGCCCATGCCAATCTCTGGTTGACCCTGCCGGCCGCAGTGATCATCGGCCGCGAGATTGTCATCTCGGCGCTTCGCGAGTGGATGGCCGAGCTGGGTGCGCGGGCGCAAGTGGCCGTGTCGAACCTGGGTAAATGGAAAACCGCTGCGCAAATGCTTGCGCTGGTCATCCTGCTGGCCAACCCGCCTGCGTTTACCTTCTGGGTGGTGTTGGGTTACGTGCTGCTGATGATCGCGGCGGGCCTTACGTTGTGGTCAATGGTGCAATACCTTCGCGCCGCATGGCCGCATCTGCGCACGACCACAGATGAAAAATAAGTATTTTTAAATCAAGGGGTTGACGGGGTCATTTGAGTGTATAGAATGGCGCCCACACAAAGCGGGAATAGCTCAGTTGGTAGAGCACGACCTTGCCAAGGTCGGGGTCGCGAGTTCGAGTCTCGTTTCCCGCTCCAGTTTGTATGCGTTTAGCGGTAGTGGTTGGATCGTTGAACGTTTGAGGCCGAGTAGCAAAATGGTTATGCCGCGGATTGCAAATCCGCTTACGCCGGTTCGATTCCGACCTCGGCCTCCACTATTAAAGCCCGTAAGATCAACGTCTTACGGGCTTTTTTGTGGGTGGCGTTTGGTGAGTCACTTCCGCAATTCTGGCTATCGCTTCCGCAACACTGTATGAAGCGATAGCTCACGTCCCAAGCCACTCTTCTCCGTTACCGGTTCAACTGACATCAAGCGCGCTTGAGTTCGATCAGATAACACCACACGCCATCCGATCACCGCCACCGCCCAATGGCATGGGCATATCGGAGTGGTTGTCGCCGCCGACATGGATCATGAGCGCGTGACCTTTGACGTCGGAAATCTTCTTCAGGCGTGGTGCGAGCACAGGATAGTTGGCCACCCCATCGGCGTTGACGTAGACCGCTGGCAGGTCACCCAAGTGGCCTTCGCCATAGGGCCCCAGATGCTTGCCAGTTTTCGCTGGGTCGAAGTGGCCGCCTGCTGCGAGTGCCGCGACTTTTTTGCCGTCTTTCATGCCCGAATCGCAACTCGACTTTTCGTGAACATGAAAACCGTGAATCCCGGCGGGTAGAGATTTCAGCTCGGGGGTGAACACCAGCCCGTAAGCGGTCTCACTGATGGTCACCTCGCCAACAGGCTGTGGGGCGCCATCAGCGCTCACCAGATTCATCGGGACATTCAGCGATGCCGCCTGAGCGCTCACCGTAAATGCTCCAATCAGGCTCAGCCACAAAGCGGATTTCATAGACACCTCATTTGGTTCGTCAAAAGAAAGGGGCAGCACAGCTACGACAACGAGTCACCCTAAGCTGCGAGAAAGCATAGACAGGTATCGAGCCTGCGACGGTAAACAAACGTAACCAATTGAATCCGAAAGCTTTGAACTTGCCTCCAAGGCTGGGGATGTATATATTCCCCACTCTTGTCAGCAGGCCTCGCGACATGGCTCGCGAAGGTCAAGGTTGATATGTGCTACCGCCCTGATGGTGAAATTGGTAGACACACCGGACTTAAAATCCGTCGTCCGAAAGGATGTGCCGGTTCGACTCCGGCTCGGGGCACCATTCAGAAAAAAGGCACTTGAGGGCAACCTCAAGTGCCTTTTTCGTCTTTACCCCCGCAACACCTTCCGCAAAAACGGCGCCGTCCGGCTCTCTTCCACGTCGGCAATCTCCTCAGGCGTACCACACGCCACCACATTCCCGCCCTTGTCCCCAGCCCCCGGGCCGATGTCGATCACCCAGTCACTCTGGGCAACCACGCGCATTTCATGCTCGACCACCACCACGCTATGCCCCGCATCCACCAACGCATTCAGCTGCGTCAGCAGGCGATCCACATCGGTGGGGTGCAGGCCTGTGGTCGGTTCGTCGAGCACATACAACGTGGCGCCGCGCTGACTGCGCTGTAGCTCCGTCGCCAACTTGATGCGCTGGGCTTCACCGCCGGACAACTCAGTTGCAGGCTGACCAAGACGCAGATACCCCAGACCAATATCACGCAGTACCGTCAGCGAGCGAAGCACGGCAGGCTGCTCGGCGAATACATCCACCGCTTGCTCAACCGTCAGTTGCAACACGTCGGCGATGCTTAGCTCGTTCCAGCGAATGGCCAGGGTGTCCGGGTTGTAACGCGCGCCATGGCAAGTCGGGCAGGGCGCGTAGACGCTGGGCATGAACAGCAATTCAACGCTGACAAACCCTTCGCCTTCGCACACCGGACAGCGGCCTTTGGCGACGTTGAACGAGAACTGTCCGGCGTCGTAGCCGGCCTTCTGCGCGTCGGGCGTCGCGGCGAACAGTTTGCGCACGCTGTCGAACAGCCCGGTGTAGGTCGCAAGATTGGAACGCGGGGTACGGCCGATCGGTTTCTGGTCAACCTGCACCAGACGCTTGATCGCGCTCATTCCGCCCGCAATGTGGCCGCCGGTGGGTTGTGGCGCATCGTCTTCCAGGCTGGACTCTTCTGCGTCGACCTCCGCAACAGGGCGTCCCAGTTCCGCGGCCACCAGCTCCAGCAATGCCTGGCTGACCAGACTGGACTTACCGGAACCCGAGATGCCCGTCACCGAGGTGAAGCAGCCCAGCGGAAACTCCGCGCTCAGTGAATTGAGGTTGTTGCGGGTAATGCCTTCCAGGCGCAGCCAGTCGTTCGGCTGCCGTCTTGCGGCGCGTACCTCAACGTGCTCAGCGAACAAATGCCGGCGCGTTTGCGAGGCTTCAATCTCGGCCAGGCCTTCGGGAGGGCCGCTGTACAGCACGTGGCCGCCATGCTCTCCAGCGGCAGGGCCGACGTCGATCAACCAGTCGGCGCGGCGCATGGTTTCCAGATCGTGCTCGACGACGAACAGTGAGTTGCCCGACGCCTTCAGCTGTTGCAACGCAGTGAACAGGGATTCACTGTCCGCCGGGTGCAGGCCCGCAGAAGGCTCGTCCAGCACGTAGATCACGCCGAACAGTTGCGACCCCAGCTGCGTCGCCAGGCGCAGGCGCTGCAACTCACCGGACGACAGCGAAGGCGTGCTGCGGTCCAGCGCTAGATAACCGAGCCCCAGCTCGGTGAGGGTGCTGACCCGCGCCAGCAAATCCTGAGCGATGCGCTGGGCGGCGAGACGTTTTTCGACAGACAAGTTGGGTGTCGCACGCACATCGGGTGCTGCGTCGTGGGCCGAGCCGCCTGCAGTGACGCGCTTCTTTTTCGCCTCGGCCATCTGCTTGCGATCAAGCACCGCGCTCCCGCGCTCTTCATTTTCAAAAACGCCCGCCGCCACTGGACGCAAGACCTCGGCCAGCCGCAGCAGCGGCATCTGCGCCAATTCACCGATATCGAGGCCGGCAAAGGTCACCGACAGGGCTTCGCGCTTCAGGCGTTTGCCATCGCACAGCGGGCACGGGCTGCCACGCATGAACCGCGACACGCGCTTTTTCATCAACGCGCTCTGGGTGGTCGCGAAGGTGTGTTGCACGTAGCGCCGGGCGCCGGTGAAGGTGCCGTGATAACTGGGTTCGAGTTTGCGCTTGAGTGCCAGACGGGTTTCTTCCGGGGTCAGGCCTCCATATACCGGCACGTTGGGCTGTTCGTCGGTGAACAGAATCCAGTCACGGTCCTTTTTCGGCAGGTCACGCCACGGGGTGTCGACGTCGTAACCCAGGGTCACGAGGATGTCGCGCTGGTTCTGACCACCCCACGCCAGGGGCCACGCGGCGATGGCGCGCTGGCGGATGGTCAGCGAATCGTCCGGCACCATCAGCTCTTCCGGAATCTCATAGACCCGGCCCAGGCCGTGGCACTCGGGGCAAGCGCCCTGGGGCAGGTTGGGCGAGAAGTCTTCGGCGTAGAGCATGGGCTGGCCCGGCGGGTAAGTGCCCGCGCGGGAGTAGAGCATGCGGATCAGGCTGGACAGAGTGGTCACGCTGCCGACCGAGGAGCGCGTGCTCGGCGTGCCGCGTTGCTGCTGCAGCGCGACGGCCGGCGGCAGGCCTTCGATGGAGTCAACGTCGGGCACGCCCACTTGATCGATGAGGCGTCGGGCATAGGGCGCAACGGATTCGAAGTAGCGGCGTTGGGCTTCGGCGTACAGGGTGGAGAACGCCAGCGAGGATTTGCCGGAGCCCGACACGCCGGTGAACACCACCAGCGAGTCGCGGGGGATGTCGATGTCCACGTTTTTGAGGTTGTGCTCACGGGCACCGCGCACCCGGACGAATCCGGGGCGGTTGGCATCGACGGTGAAGGAAGAAGGGCGGGCGTCGTCTGGCAGGTGCGGCGGTGTGGTCATGGGTGAGGCCTTTGAATCCTGAAATACAAGAACGGGTTTACTCGGCGAGGGGCACTTTGGGCGTGTGCCCGGCGTTGTCGTGATCGCCGCCGGTCAGCGGCTCGTCTTCACGCACGTCGTCGGTGCGATCGCGATCATCGGCCACGTCGGCTGGGCGCGCGTCGGGGTCGTTGAGTTTTTCGCCGGGCATATGAGCGTTGCGGGTTGTCATGCGGTTTCTCCTGTCAGTTCTTCGGATGCTTCACGAATGACCTCGGCGGCCTGCAGGCCCTGGAGGAACCCAGCCAGCGCCACTTCTTCAAGGCGCAGGCCTTTGCGCTGGCGGATGCGCGGCAGCTTGGACAGTTCACCCATCGCGAAGGCCTCCAGCACGGCCGGGTGGATGTAGCATTTGCGGCAGACCGCCGGGGTGTTGCCCAGCAATCGCGCGACTTCCTTGACCATGGACACGACGTGTTTCTTCGCATCCGCTTCCGGTTCCCAGTGCAGCTTGCGCAGGGTCGCCAGTGCCATCGCGCTGCCAGCCCAGGTGCGGTAATCCTTGGCAGTGAAATCGGCGCCGGTGAGGGTGTGCAAGTACTGGTTAATGTCGTGTGAGGAAACGGTATGCCGCTGGCCGTCGTCATCCAGGTACTGGAAGAGGTTCTGACCAGGCAATTCCATGCAGCGCTTGATGATGTTCGCCAAACGCCGGTCAGTGACGCTTAGCCGGTGCTCGACGCCGCTCTTGCCGCGAAATTCGAAGTAGATCTTGCTGCCCTTCACGTCGACGTGTTTGTTGCGCAACGTGGTCAGTCCGTAGGAGCGGTTGTCCCGGGCGTACTGGCTGTTGCCGATGCGGATCAGCGTCTGGTCCAGCAGCGACAGCACCGCCGCCATGACTTTCTCGCGGCCCATGCCGGGTTTGGCCAGCTGCGCTTCCAGCTGTTTGCGCACTTTGGGCAGCGCCTGGCCGAAGGCGATCATCCGCGAGTACTTGTTCTCGTCACGAATCTCGCGCCAGCGCGGGTGATAGCGGTACTGCTTGCGTCCGCGAGCGTCACGGCCGGTGGCTTGCAGATGGCCCTGGCGGTCGGCACAGATCCACACGTCTGTGTATGCCGGTGGGATCACCAGCGCGTTGATGCGCTTGATCACGTCCTCGTCGCGGATGCGCTCGCCGTCGGTGTCGAAGTAGGCGAACTTGCCGCGCAGGATCTTGCGGGTAAATCCGGGCTGGCCGTCGTCGACGTAGTGCAGATCTTTGGGCAGGTCTTCGCTGTGGATTGTGTCCGGCATGAAAGGCAGTCCTGAATGCGGGTCTTTTTGCATTGACCGTGGCGTTGCGCAGTCGTGCCGACTAATTGCATACCTGATGAATCGGACGGGTGATTGCTTGCCTACGCCAGCAGCGCGACTGATTTGATCTGCGCCCAGAGCGTCTGCCCGGGTGCCAGCTGCAGCTGATCCCTGGAGTAGCGGGTAATCCGCGCCAACAGCGGCGAGCCGCCAGCATCGAGGCGGACCAGCACATGGGCGGTGTTGTCAGCGGCGATCTCTTCGATGACCGTGACCGGCAGGCGATTGAGGATGCTGCTTTGAGCGTCGGGTTGCAGGCTCAGGCTCACGTCCCGTGCCTGCACTTTGAGGCGCAGCGGCTTGCCGGGCAGCAAGGCGGAATGGGCGACGCGAATACTCAGTTCACTGCGTGGCAGCTGGACGGTGATGAGTTGATAGGCAGCGTCGTAGGCCAGCACGCTGCCTTCGATCACCACACCCGCGTCATCGCCCATCGCCAGTGGCAGATCCAGCCGCGCCAGTGTATCGCCGATAGGGCCGCTGGCCAGCGCTTTGCCGTCGCTGAGCAGGACAATATGGTCGGCCAGTCGCGCGACTTCATCCTGGGCGTGGCTCACGTAAATCAACGGAATATCCAGCTCGTCGTGGAGGCGTTCGAGGTAGGGCAGGATTTCGCTTTTGCGCTGCGCGTCCAACGCCGCCAGGGGTTCGTCCATCAACAGCAGTCGCGGGCTGGTCAGCAACGCGCGGGCGATCCCGACCCGCTGACGTTCACCGCCCGACAGTTTGTCGGGGGTGCGGCTGAGCAAATGATCGATGCCCAGCAGCGAGGTCGCCTGCTGCAACGTAATGCGCCTGTCGCGCTCGGGAATGCGCTTAAGACTGAAGCGCAGATTGCCCTCGACGTCGAGGTGCGGAAACAGGCTCGCTTCCTGGAACACGTATCCCAGGGAGCGTTTGTGTGGGGGCAGAAAGACGTTGTTGGCGCTGTCCTGCCAGACCTCGCCGTTGACGCGGATATAGCCGTCGGCCGCCTTTTCCAGCCCCGCCATGCAACGCAGGCAGGTGGTTTTGCCGGAACCGGAATGGCCATACAGCGCCGAGACGCCGCGACCGGGCAGGTTGAGGTCGACGTCCAGGGCGAACCCGGCAAACGCCAGCTTCAATCGAACATCAATCGTCGAACTCATGCGCCGCTCCACGCCGACCGGGCCTTGCCGCTGGAGTACAGCGCCAGCAGCACGACAAAGGAGAAGACCAGCATCGCCCCTGCCAGCCAATGGGCCTGGGCGTATTCCATGGCTTCGACATGGTTGTAGATTTGCGTGGACACGACGCGGGTTCTCTCCGGGATATTGCCGCCGATCATCAGTACCACGCCGAACTCACCCACGGTGTGGGCGAACCCCAGAATCGCCCCGGTGATGAAGCCAGGGCGCGCCAGCGGCAGGATCACGGAGAAGAACGTGTCCCAGGGGCCTGCTCGCAACGTAGCCGCCACTTCAAGGGGGCGTGGGCCGATGGCGACGAAGGCGTTCTGCAAGGGCTGCACCACGAACGGCAGGGAATACAGCACCGAGCCGATCACCAGCCCGGTGAAACTGAAGGTCAGCGTGCCGAGCCCCAGGCTCTGGGTCAGTTGCCCGATCGCGCCATTCGGCCCGAGCAACAGCAACAGATAAAAGCCGATCACCGTGGGCGGCAGCACGAGAGGCAGCGCCACCACCGCGCCGATCGGGCCTTTCAGCCATGAGCGGGTGCGCGACAACCACAGCGCGATGGGCGTGCCGACGATCAGCAGAATCACGGTGGTCAGGGACGCCAGTTTCAGCGTCAGCCAGATGGCCGCGAGGTCGGCACTGCCCAGCAGCATTTACAGCTGATACCCGTAGGACTTGATGATCGCGGCGGTTTTCGGGCCTTTGAGGTAATCCATCAGCGCCTTGGCGGCGGCGTTGTCTTTGCCCTTGTTGAGGATCACCGCGTCCTGCTTGATCGGCTCATGCAGGTTGGCGGGCACGATCCACGCCGAGCCACCGGTCAGCTTGCCGTCCTTGAACACCTGGGAGAGGGCGACAAAACCCAGTTCCGCGTTGCCGGTCTGCACGAATTGATAGGCCTGGGCGATGCTCTGGCCTTCGACGATCTTGCTTTTGGTCGCGTCGGTCAGGCCCAGTTTCTCCAGGGTCTGGGTGGCGGCGAGGCCGTAGGGGGCGGCTTTCGGGTTGGCGATGGACAGGTGTTCGAATTTGCCGTCCTTGAGCACCTGGCCCTTGTCGTCGACATAGCCGTCTTTGGCCGACCACAGCGCCAAAGTGCCCACCGCGTACGTAAAGCGCGAGCCTTTCACCGTCTCGTTTTCGCTCTCCAGTTTGGCCGGGGTGGTGTCATCGGCGGCGAGGAACACTTCGAACGGCGCGCCATTTTTGATCTGGGTGTAGAACTGGCCCGTTGCGCCGAACGAGGCCACGACTCTATGGCCGGTTTCTTTTTCGAAGTCCTTTGCGATGGCCTGGATCGGCGCGGTGAAATTGGCGGCGACGGCCACCTGAACCTCATCGGCGAGCGCTGTGCCCGACGACAGCGCGGCACAGGCGAAAACCAGCGAGGTGAGGGTGAAGCGATTTGAAACTGCGTGCATGGAACGGCTCCGGGCTAGCGAACGGGGGTGAGGAAGAACGCCAACCGGGCGACGGTCAAACGCTATGCAGCGAAATATATAGCGACTCTTCTCCGCGCGGAAGCCGGATCTTGCCGCGCTGGGGTTTTATCTCGTTGACCTAACGCCCGGCCAGCCGTTCAAGGGCGCCAATGGCCAGCGTCCGGGTGAGTTCTTCTGCCGACAGCGAGTGCTTGATGCCCACTGCCTGACCCGCCCAGAGATTCATGAAACCGTCGTCGCCTCGGGCTTCAGCCTTGCTGCGCAGCGGCATCAACGCGCCGCCCGCGGTGGGGAAGGCTGGGGCGGCAGCGGCCATGGGCCCGATCTCACCCATGATGCGATTGACGATGCCCCGGGCCGGGCGACCGGTGAAGATGTTGGTGATAGCCGTCTGGCTGTCCTGGGCACGGCTCAGTGCCGCCTGATGCAGCGCCGACGTCTTGGCTTCAGGGGTGAACAGGTAGGCCGTGCCGAGCTGAACCGCTGACGCGCCGAGCATGAACGCGGCGGCGATCCCGCGACTGTCGGCAATGCCGCCGGCGGCGATGACCGGCACCGTCACCGCATCGACGATCTGCGGCACCAGCGCCATTGTGCCGACCTGGGTGTGCAATTGATCGCTGAGGAACATGCCGCGATGGCCGCCAGCCTCGTAGCCCATGGCGATGATCGCATCGCAACCCCGCGCTTCGAGCCACACAGCTTCTTCCACAGTGGTCGCGGAAGAAAGCACCTTCGCACCGGTGGCCTTTACCCGCGCCAGCAGTGCAGCCTCGGGCAGCCCGAAATGGAAGCTGACCACTTCCGGCTTCAGCTCTTCGATCAAGGCGCAGGCCGCCTCATCAAAGGGCGCGCGATTGGAGGTGGGAGTGGGGGCATCGAAGTCGGCGCCCAGTTCGTTGTAGTATGGCTTGAGCAGGTCTTTCCAGTCGGCGTCGGCCTGTGTATCGGGCAGAGGATTCTGGTGGCAGAAAAAATTCAGGTTCAGCGGCGCATGGGTGCCCGCGCGGATCCGCGCCACTTCTTCGCGAATCTGCGCCCGGGTCAGCATGGCGCAGGGCAGCGAGGGCAGGCCACCGGCTTTGCCGACCGCGACGGCCATCGCCGACCCGGACGCCCCGGCCATGGGCGCTTGCAGGATGGGCAGTTCGATGTCCAGCAGTTTGAGCAGGCGGGTATCGGGCCAGGCGATCATTGGCAGAGTCTCCAAAGCGAAAACAGCAAGAGCAAAGATGCGGTTGATTTAATAGACGCTCGGTCTAATATGCAACCCCATGAACGATATCATTGCAAAACCCCGACGCCCCGGCCGCCCACCCAAAGTGGCACGCCCCGATGACTTCGACACCCGCGAGGCGCTGATCCGCTGCGGCTTGGAGATACTGACCGAACAGGGCTTCATGGCCACGGGCATCGACGGCATCCTTAAACGCGTCGGCGTGCCCAAAGGCTCCTTCTATCACTACTTCGCCAGCAAAGAGGTGTTCGGCCTCGCGGTGCTCGACAGCTACGCCAGCTACTTCGCCCGGCGCCTGGATCGCTGGCTGCTGGATGAAACGCTGTCGCCGCTGGAACGGCTGGCCGGGTTCGTTCAGGAATCAAAGGTCAACATCGCCCGCCACGATTTTCGGCGCGGCTGCCTGGTGGGCAACATGGGCCAAGAGGTGAGCGTCCTGCCAGCGGGCTTTCGTGAGGCGCTGGAAAAAGTTTTCCTCGACTGGCAGGTGCGCCTGACGGTGTGCTTCAAGGCGGCGATTGCTGCGGGCGAACTGCCGTTACGCACCGACTGCTCAGAGCTGGCGGCGTATTTCTGGATCGGCTGGGAGGGTGCCGTGCTGCGGGCTCGACTGGTGCAGAACGAGCAGCCGCTCAATACCTTCATCATCGGATTTCTGCGCGGATTGCCGCGCTGATGTTTTCAGGTCTGGTTATAGACGAGCGGTCTAAATAGGAGAAGGGCAATGTTTAAAGGCATCCTGATCAACAAAGACAACCACGGCTACCGAGCCGAGGTGACAGACATCGATGACAGTCAGTTGCCCGAAGGCGACGTCACTGTTCGCGTCAGCCACAGCACATTGAATTACAAGGACGGCCTGGCGATCACCGGCAAAGGCCCGATCGTGCGGCAGTTTCCGATGGTGCCCGGCGTGGATCTGGCCGGCACGGTCGAGGACAGCAGCGACCCGGACTTCAAACCCGGCGATCAAGTGCTGCTCAATGGCTGGCGCGTCGGCGAAGGGCACTGGGGCGGGCTGGCGCAGAGGGCGCGGTTGCAGGGCAAATGGCTGATACCGCTGCCAAGCGCATTCACGCCGGCGCAGGCTATGGCCATCGGCACGGCGGGCTACACCGCAATGCTCGCGATCATGGCGCTGGAGAAAAACGGCGTGACCCCGGACAAGGGTGATGTGCTGGTGACCGGGGCCAATGGCGGTGTCGGCAGCTTCGCCATCGCACTGCTGGCGAAGCTCGGCTACCGCGTTGTGGCCTCCACCGGCCGCTTGGGCGAGAGCGACTACCTGACGTCCCTCGGCGCAGCGGAAATCATCGATCGTGCCACGCTGGCCGAACCGGGCAGGCCATTGGCGAAAGAGCGCTGGGCCGGGGCGATCGATTCGGTGGGCAGTCACACCCTGGCCAACATTTGCGCCAGCACTCGGTATTGGGGCACGGTCGCCACCTGCGGTCTGGCCCAGGGCATGGACCTTCCGGCGTCGGTCGCGCCGTTCATTCTGCGCGGCGTGACCCTCGCCGGCATCGACAGCGTCATGCGCCCGCGCCAGGACCGCATCGACGCCTGGGCGCGTCTGGCCCGGGATCTCGATGTGTCGCTGCTGCCGTTGATCAGCCGGGAGATCGGCTTGAGTGAAGTGGTTGAAACCGCGCACCTGCTCATGGACGGGCAGGTACGCGGGCGCATCGTGGTCGATACCCGGCGCTGATCAGCCGCAGGTGAAGGGGCGCACGTCGAGCACCCTGACCTGCGCCATGGCAGGGTGACGGGGATTGAGCAGCAGGTTGCGCGTGTGGGTGATGGTCGCCGACGGCACGATCAACCCGAGTTGCTCGCGCCGCTCCAGCCAGGCGCTGCCGAAATCCATGCTGGGTCGATCCGCCGGCGTGACGTCCCAGCCGGGCGGCAGTTGGGCGAGAGCAGGCTGCCAATACAGCCCGGGGTCATCCGGCAACTGCAGGTGAACGAGCTGGAAACCTGGCTGCGGCAGGCTCGCGCATTGAATGAGCGTGTCCAGCGCACAGCCCGACGCGCTCAGCGCCAGGTAGACCGCCGGCTGGTCGGCATGATTCCAGCGCCCGCCGAACTGCGCGGCGCCCGTGCCGGACAGATCGTTCGCGGCACTCTCCTTGCTGATCCTCCAGGCCTGCATCAGACGACCCCGCCATGCTGCAAGGCGCTGAGCACCCGGCGTGCCTGGCGCGCGCCGATTTCGGTTTCGCACAGGGCGATGGGTGTCTGGCCGTTGAGTGCGCGGTTGGAGGCCACCATCCAGCGGCGGGCGGTGTTCTGGTCTTCGAAGAGTTCGGCGGCGTGGGTGGCAAGGGCGGCGACCCGGTCGAGGCGTTCGGAGCCGACGATGTCCAGCGGCCGTTGCTGACGCTGGCGGCGTTCCAGGGTGGAGACCGAGGTGGCCAGCAAGGCTTCGAGCTGGCTGTTGCTGAGGCGGAAGGCGTTGCGCAGCACCTTGACCCAGCCGGGCGGGAAGCCCGAGCGGATGTAGTCCAGCCGTTCGGTTTCGTTGCGTGCGTTGAGCTGGTCGGCGATCAACCAGAATGAGGGGGCGGTGTCGGTTATCGCTGCTTGAAGAGTCGAAGGCACGTCCATGCTCCTTGTGAGATCCGGTGCAGCGACCTTACGCCGCTGTCAGGGTTTCTCAAGCGAGAAGCTGTTACCGGCGTTTGCATGCTTCGCGGGTTTTTGTAGGGCCGGCTTCTTTTGTATGCCTGGCTTCTTTTGTAGGACCGGCTTTAGCCGGGAAGCTTCTAGCGGGTCTTTGCGACGTTCGCTGCCGGACCGGATGCTTGCTCCGCTGCTCGACCCTCGCGATCAAGAAGCGCACGTTTGCGCTCGACACCCCAGCGATAACCCGACAACGCGCCATCGCTGCGCACCACGCGGTGACAGGGAATCGCTACGGCGATGTGATTCGCCGCGCAGGCGAGGGCGACCGCGCGACTGGCGGTCGGCGCGCCGATACGCTGGGCGATTTGCGCGTAGCTCGCGGTGGTGCCCGGCGGGATCTGCGCCAGGGCCTGCCAGACCCGCTGCTGAAAGGCGGTGCCTTGCAAATCCAGCGGCAGGTTCAGGCCCAGCTTCGGCGCCTCGATAAACCCCACCACCTCAGCCATCAGCCGCTCGAAGTCGGCATCGCCGCCGATCAGCGTGGCGCTGTGAAACTGATCCTGCAGGTCTTGCACCAATCGGTTCGGGTCATCGCCCAGCAGAATGGCGCACACGCCGCGCGCACTCTGAGCCACCAGAATCGCGCCGAGAAAGCACTCGCCGACGGCAAAACGAATCTCCAGGTTGGCGCCGCCCGTGCGGTAGTCAGTGGGGCGCATGCCCAGCAGTCCGGCACTGGCTTCGTAAAAACGGCTGTTGGAATTGAAGCCGGCGTCGTACAGGGCGTCGGTGATGCGCCCGCTGTCGGTCAGTTTGCTGCGTACCTTGTCGGCGCGGTGGGCGTTGGCGTAGCCCTTGGGCGTCAGGCCGGTAACGGCCTTGAAGACGCGGTGGAAATGCCACGGGCTCATGGACGCGTGGGCAGCCAGTTCGGCGAGGGTCGGCAGCCATTCCGCTTCGGCGATAAGTCGGCACGCCCCGGCGACCACGGCGGCATGCTGCTCAGCCAGACCGGTGCGGTCGGCGGCGGCACGTTTGCTCGGGCGAAACCCGGCGGCTTCGGCCTCGGCGGCAGTGTGAAAGAACACCACGTTTTCCGGGCGTGGCAAGCGTGCGCTGCTGCCGGGGCGGCAGTAGACGCCGGTGGTGCGTACGCCGTAGACGAACAGCCCGTCGGCGCTGGCATCCCGGGACACCACGGCGTTCCAGCGCGGATCGAGCTCGACGCTTTCGGAGGACTGATTGCTCGGTTGGCGGCTCATTGGGCGGCTCTCTGACGGTTCACTGGCCTGTACGTTAGCTGCTGTGATGGAAGGCGACACTCCGAGTCTTGCGCTCAAACTTTTGCCTTCATGTCAGCCTGTTCGATCAGCCCAGCATCGGCGGCAAGGTGCCGAGCAACGACACCGCCGCCAGCGCACCCGCGCCAAACAGGCCTTCCAGCAATACGCTCAGCCTCAGGCGCGCCATCGGCAAATCAGCCGCTCGGGCCAATTGCCGGTTCAGCGCGGCCAGCACCAGCATGCCCAGGACCATGACGACCTTGACGGCCAGTACCAAGCCGAACCCGGCAAACGCCGGCTCAGGCCAGAACCCGCCGCTGAGTGCACGAACGTTGATCAGGCCCGTTGCGATGATCACCGCCACCAGTGCGTAGCCAATGCCGCTGAAACGCCGCAATACGGCTGCGAGGTCGACGCCATGATCAGCCCGCAGCAGCAGGGCCAGCATCAGCAAGCCACCGAGCCAGGTGCCGACGCCGAGCAGGTGCAGCATCTGGTTGAGGATCAACAGCTGGCCTTTCAGCCCGTCGAACATCGCGCCGTGACCCACAGGCGCCAGGGTGATCAGCAACAGGGTGTTGAGGGCCAGCAGCGCGCACGGTCTCACCCGGCGATTGAGGATGACAACCAGCGCGTTCAGCAGAAGATGAACGACCCACACGTGACCGAACCAGGTATTGCCCAGCACCAGCCCCACGGTGGAGGGGTCGATTGCGCTGCTCCAGTCGCTGCTCAGATAAGCAGCCGTCAGCATCAGCCAGGCCACCGCGCTCGCCAGGGCAATGGCGGCAAGCCAGCCGGTCAGCCGACTCAGACGAGTTGCCGCCGGGCTGGCTTCAAAAGGTTGCAGGTGCCGGGCAAACAACAGGCGGCGGAACGCGCTGACCCCGAACAGCAACAGCACTGCGCCGAAGTGGATGAAGCGGCACAGGATCAGTCCTTCGTGCATGGGGTTATGGCGTCACCTGAAAGCGGTACGTGCCTTCGCTCTTGTGGGTGTCCACCGATACGGCGTGCCATTCCACCTTGTATTTGCCCGGGACCATCGGCACGGCCGGGGTCACGATCAGGACTTTCTGGTTGTTGGGATCGGTTTCGACACTGCGCGTCTGGATGATTTCCGTCGGCGTGTCGGGCGCGTCCAGGCTGATCACCACCTTGGTGAATTTATCTTCTACGCCTTCGGAGAAGGTCAGACGCAGCTCTTTTGGCGCGCTCACTTCGCTGTCGGCAGCGGGCTGCTGGCTTTCAAGGTGGGCGTGGGCGAAGGCCGCAGTGGAGGTTAGGCAGGCCAGCAGGGACAGGCAGGAGAGGGCGTGCTTGAAACGTTGGGCAGACATCGGCGGGACCTTTGCTTGGGCGGCAGTTGCAGCGAATGGATGACGGAATCGAGCAAGGTCGACTCGGGATGATCGGATCGCTACTAGACCAGAAAGTGCAGAGGGACTCCAGCGATTAAGCCGGCACCATATCTTCGAACTGACGCTGCTGATGGTTGATCACTCGGAAGAGCGGTTGCGTCTATGGGTCGAGCAGACGGATCTCGCATGGGCTGGCACTATGAAGCCGGTATGCACACTCATCCCCGTCCCTCGCCTGGCGCTGGACGGCATGCTGATCGAGATCGAAGCGGTGGCGGCGCTTAGGCCCAGAGACTGACTGGTTTTAGTGGGACCGGCTTCAGCCGGGAAGAGGCCAGTGTGAACACCATAAATTCTGTAGTGTGACTGCCGACGCCTTCCCGGCTAAAGCCGGTCCCACTGGGGGTACGCGGTCGATTAGTCGGACTGGCTTCAGCCGGTCAGAGGCCAGTATGAACACCATAAACTCTGCAGCGCGATTGCCGCCGCCTTCCCGGCTAAAGCCGGTCCCACTGGGGATACGCGGTCGATTAGTGGGACTGGCTTCAGCCGGTCAGAGGCCAGTATGAACACCATAAACTCTGCAGCGCGACTGCCGACGCCTTCCCGGCTAAAGCCGGTCCCACTGGGGTACGCGGTCGATTAGTGGGACTGGCTTCAGCCGGTCAGAGGCCAGTGTGAACACCATAAACTCTGCAGCGCGACTGCCGCCGCCTTCCCGGCTAAAGCCGGTCCCACTGGGGGTACGCGGTCGATTAGTGGGACTGGCTTCAGCCGGGAAGAGGCCAGTGTGAACACCATAAACTCTGCAGCGCGACTGCCGCCGCCTTCCCGGCTAAAGCCGGCCCCACAGTCTAGGTTTGCCAATCCCACTGGGTGTACGCGGTCGGTGTGCGCCGTCAGGATCGAGACGCTGTCAGAGGGGCAGGCAAGGGGGCGGGGTGATGCAGTGATGATGCGATGAAAGGGCTGCGCCGCCTGCGCGGCGCAGCCTCGGGCGGTCAGACCTTGAAGAAGCTTACGCGGTCGGTGAGCACGTCGGCCAGGGTCGACAGTTCGCGACTGGAGAGTGCCACCTGATTGGAGCCGACGGCGGTTTCCAGTGCCGAATCGTGGATGCGGTTGATGTTGACGCTGACGTCATCGGCCACCGCCCGTTGCTGCGCGGCGGCGCTGGCGATCTGCGCATTCATGTCATTGAGCGCGCCGACTTCGTGGCGGATCTTCACCAGCGCGGTTTGCGCTTCGTGGGTCTGCTCGACCGTCCGTTGGGCCATCTCGCGGCTTTCGCGCATCAGGTCGGCGGTCTTCACCGCCCCCGTTTGCAACTGACCGACCATGTCGCGGATTTCCTGGGTCGACTCCTGGGTGCGGTTGGCCAGGGAGCGAACCTCATCCGCGACCACGGCGAAACCGCGGCCTGCCTCACCAGCGCGGGCGGCCTCGATGGCGGCGTTGAGCGCCAGCAGGTTAGTGCGTTCGGCGATGGAGTTGATTACCGCCACTACGTTTTCGATGGCGCGGCTGTCGCTGGACACCTGGCCCACCGAATCCGCGGCGCTTTCCAGCTTGCGCGCCAGTTGATCCATTGCCTGCGCGGTCCCTTCGACCACGCGCTTGCCGTTCTCGACTTCCTGATCGGCGTTCTGGGTGGCATTCGCGGCCTGGTTGGCGTAGCTCGCCACTTCTTTTACGGTGGTGGCCATCTGATTGATCGCGGTCGCCATCTGTTGGGTTTCGCTGGCCTGTAGGCGCATTTGCTCGCTGTTGCTGTCGGAACTGGACAGCAGCTGGGCGGAGGAGTGGGTCAATGCTGCTGCGGCCGAGCGTACTTCGGTGATGGTGGCCGACAAGTGCAGGTTGGTCGCCTTGAGCGCGCCCATTACGCTGTCGGGGTAGGACGTTTCAATCTTGTCGGTCAGCTCGCCGGCTGCCAGACGACGGATCGAAGCCGCTACTTGGTGGGGTTCAGCGCCGAGGGTCGACTTGAGGCTGCGGATGATCAGCAGCGAGGCAATGATGCCCAGCACCACGGCGATGCCGGTGGACAGCAGCATTAGTGAAGCGAATTGCGAGGCCGTGGCCCGAACCGACGTGATGTGCCCGCCAATGGACGCTTCTTCGAGGTCGATCAGTGCGTTGATGCGGGCCAGCCAGTCCTTGTAGGCGCCGGACACTTGCTCCATCAGCAGCGTCTGGGCCTGATCGATCTCGCCTTGCTGGCGCAGCTTCAGCAGTTTTTCGGTCACGCTCAGCGCTGTGCGTTCGGCCGTCTTGATGTTGGCCAGCAGCTCTTGCTCACGGGGCGAAGCGCCCTTGGTTTGATAAATGCGGTCCATGGGCGCGGCGGAGGCTTGGTAAAGCCCGTCCAGGCGCTCGATGTCACGCAAGTGCGTGGCGAGCCCGGCGTCGTTGCGCACCAGCACTGCATCGCGCAGGGCAATGGCGCGGTCGTGGACGCTGCCGCGGAAGTTGATCGCGTAACGCTGTTTGACGCTAGCGTCCTCACTGACGTCGGTCAGGGCGGATTCCATCAAACCGACCCTGTTAACGCCTACTAGCGTCACGAGGATCATCAGCGCAAGGACAAGCCCGAAGCCCAACCCCAGGCGCTTGGCAATCGAAAGATCTCTGAACATAAGATGCACCTGAAATGGAGGCGTCCATGATATTGGAACGCTATTACTTGGTGCGCTTTATATCGGAGTTTTCAGGGCCTTGCCTAGAGAATTTACCTATGGAGGTAATAGCGTCCGTTGGTACTTACTGAGGGAATTTTTCTAACGTTTCGAGCTCCCGGCAAGTGGCTCCAACGCTTGACCTGAAGGCATAAAAAAAGCCACCGCACTGACGTGAGGTGGCTAAAAGTCTTACCAAAGGAATGATGAAGCGGAGCATGATTCAACTGCCTGACGCTGCGGAGTCATCCGGCAATCGAGTCGTGTTCTTCATCGCCGACGACGGTAACACCCGTTCGAAGATTTCGACCATTACGAAAATTGATAGTGACTATCAAGACTGGTTGGGAACCGCGCCGGTCGGACAGTGCTACAAGATTTTCGCCCTTTGCGTGTGTGAATTACCGCAGGCAGTATGGGCATCAACAATAATCAATGTGCTCCTTTGGCTGGGACCGCCGTCCAGTCACTGGCATGTGTGTTTCGTTTCCATCTGCCGCAATGCCCGCTCCAGCGCTGAATCGTGTGAATGTGAAACAGTGCCCCGCCTCCAGGGGCGCGCACGCGCTGGGCTTTAATCGAGACAGGGGATAACAATGACTTTCGTAAAATGGAATCTGATGACGCTGGCGGTTTCGCTGGGTGTCAGTCAATTGGCAACGGCCGCGGTTGTCAGTGATCAATCGGAGGCCAAGGGCTTCGTCGACGACAGCAGTCTGACTGTTCACCTGAAGAATTATTATTTCAATCGGGACAACAAGAACACCAAGGACGACAGCAAGGACTGGACCCAGGGCGTGCTGGGCAATTTCAGTTCCGGCTTTACCCAAGGCACTGTGGGTTTTGGCGTCGATGCCTACGGTTATTGGGGCTTGAAGCTTGATGGCGGCGGCGGGACCACCGGCACTGGCAACCTGCCCGTGGACAGCCATGGCAATCCCCAGGATGAATTCGGCACGGCCGGCGGGGCGCTGAAGATGCGCATCTCGAAAACAGAATTGCGTTACGGCAATCTGCAGCCCCAGGCGCCGGTGTTTGCCGCAGGTGGCTCGCGCCTGTTCCCGCAAACCGCGACCGGTTTTAACCTGCTGAGCAGTGATATCGCCAACCTGGACCTTGATGCCGGTCATTTCACCAGCAGCAACGGCCCGGTCACGACCAACAATGATCACGGCATCTGGGCGGCGTATGCCAACGTTGAAGCCAGCAGCATTGATTACGCGGGCGGTAAATATGCGCTCAGCGATAACCTTTCGGTCAGCCTTTATGGTTCGGACCTCAAGGACGTCTGGCATCAGTACTACGCCAATGCCAACTACACCGTGCCGATCACTGATCAGCAGTCGCTGAACTTCGATTTCAATATTTACCGCACCAATGACAGCGGTGCCGCCAAGGCCGGTGATATCAGCAACACGACCTGGTCGCTGGCCGCTGCGTATTCATTCCTGACTGCTCATACCGTGACCCTGGCGTATCAGAAAGTGCACGGCGACACGCCGTTCGATTATGTGGCCTTTGGTAATAACGGCGGCGGCGACACTGGCGATTCGATACTGTTGGCCAACTCCGTGCAGTACTCCGACTTCAACGGGCCAGGTGAAAAGTCATGGCAGGCGCGCTACGACCTGAACATGGCAAGTTACGGCGCGCCAGGGCTGAGTTTCATGGTTCGTTATATCCACGGTGATGACATCGACGGGTCCCATATTCCGTCGAACAGCACCTACACCGGGTATGGCGATGACGGCGATCACCACGAAACCAACCTCGAAGCAAAGTATGTCGTGCAGTCCGGTCCGGCGAAGGATTTGTCCTTGCGCATGCGTCAGGCCTGGCACACCGCCAACGGCGATCAGCCTGATGGTGACGTGAAGGAGTTTCGTTTGATTGCGGACTACCCGATCAATATTTTCTGATCGGGTGGCGGGGTGATTTAGAAACTCCGCTGTAGAAGAAAGCCAGGCTGTCCGCGAGGAGGCCTGGCTTTTTTTATTGACGTTTTTGCCGTGCCGGATGTGTCAGGACGGGCCTGTTCCCGGCTAAAGCCGGTCCCACAAAGTGTATGCCGCTGCTTTTAGTGGGATCGGCTTTAGCCGGGAAGAGGCCGGTATGGACGACACATCTCTCGATGCCCGTCAGTCAGGCCTGTGATCCCCGCGAATCGAAAAATTCGCCATGTGCTCCAGCCCCTTGATCAGCCCCGAGTGATCCCAGCCACTCCCACCCAACGCCGCGCAGGTGCTGAACACTTGCTGGGCGTTGGCGGTGTTGGGCAGATTCAGCCCCAGCTCCCGCGCGCCTTCGAGGGCCAGGTTCAGATCTTTCTGATGCAGCGCGATCCGGAAGCCCGGGTTGAACGTCCCTTTGATCATCCGCTCGCCATGCACCTCCAAAATCTTCGATGAGGCAAACCCGCCCATCAATGCCGCTCGCACCTTGGCCGGATCAGCGCCGTTTTTCGACGCAAACAGCAGGGCTTCGGCCACGGCCTGGATGTTCAGCGCGACGATGATCTGATTGGCGACCTTGGCGGTCTGGCCGTCACCATTGCCGCCGACCAGGGTGATGTTCTTGCCCATGGCCTGAAACAGGGGCAGGGCGCGTTTGAATGTCGCCTGCTCGCCGCCGACCATGATGCTCAGCGTGGCCGCCCTGGCGCCGACTTCGCCACCCGACACCGGCGCGTCGAGGTACTGCGCGCCGGTCGTGTTGATTTTCTCGGCGAACCCTTTGGTCGCCGAAGGCGAGATCGAGCTCATGTCGATGACCACTTTGCCGGCCCCGGTGCCTTCGCTCAGGCCGCACTCGCCGAACAGCACCTCGTTGACCTGCGGCGTGTCGGGCAGCATGACGATAACGAACTCCGCCTCTTGCGCCACTTCCCGCGGGTTGGCCAGCACCATCGCGCCGCCGTCCACCAATGACGCGGGCGGGGCAACGAAATGCCGGGAAACGATCAACTGATGACCTGCTTTCTGCAGGTTTTCTGCCATGGGCAAGCCCATGATGCCGGTGCCGATAAAGCCGATGTTAGCCATGAGATGTTTCCCTTGTTTGGAGGAGGCAGATGGGTTGCGTACATGCCTCAATATTTCTCCCTGTAGGAGTGAGCTTGCTCGCGATCGCGATTTATCAGCCAACGCATGTCAACAGCCCACCGCAATCGCGAGCAAGCTCACTCCTACAAGAATCTTTATCAGATGAAATTATGGGTTTTCAGCCACCCAAGACCCGCCTCGGTGGTGGTCAGCGGCGTGTATTCACAACCGATCCAGCCGCGATAACCCAGCCGGTCCAGGTGCTTGAACAGAAAGCCGTAGTTGATTTCGCCGGTGCCGGGCTCGTGCCGGCCGGGGTTGTCCGCCAGTTGCACGTGGCGGATCGCCGGCAGGTGGTTTTCGAGGGTGCGGGCCAGGTCACCTTCCATGATTTGCATGTGGTAGATGTCGTATTGCAGGGACAGATTGCGGCTGCCGACCTTCTCGCGAATCGCCAGCGCCTGGGCCGTGGTGTTGAGGTAGAACCCCGGAATGTCCAGGGTGTTGATCATTTCCATGACCAGATCGATACCCTGGGTTTGCAGGCGGGCGGCGGCGTACTTGAGGTTGTCGACGAAGGTCTTTTCGATCAGCCCGTCGTCGAACCCCTCGGGCTTGATTCCCGCCAGGCAATTGATCCGGGTGTTGCCCAGGACCTTGGCGTAGGCGATGGCCAGGTCAACGCCGGCATAGAACGCCTCGACCCGATCGGGGTGACAGGCGATGCCGCGCTCGCCCTTGGCCCAGTCCCCGGCTGGCAGGTTGAACAGCACTTGAGTCAGCCCGTTACGGTCCAGCTCGGCCTTGATCTGCGCAGAGCTGAAGTCATAGGGAAACAGGTACTCCACGCCGCTGAAACCGGCGTTGGCGGCGGCTTCGAAGCGTTGCAGAAACTCCACTTCGGTGAACAGCATCGACAGGTTGGCGCATAAACGTGGCATGACGTACTCCTTGTTCGTGTTCTGAGCTCTTTTTCGGAATTCTTATTGGCAACCGACGCGATCAATCCAGCAGGCTGACGGCGGTGGGAGCGTCGGCGCGGCTCTCGGCCAGTGACTCGAATTCGTTGATCGCGTTGATCTCAGTGCCCATCGCAATGTTGGTGACGCGCTCGAGGATGATCTCCACCACCACCGGCACGCGGTGCTGCTGCATCAGGCGGGTGGCTTCGGCGAATGCAGCCTGCAGGTCCGCCGGGTCGAGCACGCGGATCGCCTTGCAGCCGAGGCCTTCGGCAACCGCGACGTGATCGACGCCATAGCCTTCCAGCTCAGGCGCATTGATGTTGTCGAACGCCAGCTGCACGCAGTAGTCGATGTCGAAGTTGCGCTGGGCCTGACGGATGAGGCCCAGGTACGAGTTATTCACCACCACGTGGATGTACGGCAGCTTGAACTGCGCACCGACGGCCAGTTCTTCGATCATGAACTGGAAGTCGTAATCCCCGGACAGCGCGACGACGTTGCGACCCGGGTCGGCCTTGACCACGCCCAGCGCCGCCGGAATGGTCCAGCCCAGCGGTCCGGCCTGTCCGCAATTGATCCAGTGACGCGGCTTGTAGACGTGGAGGAATTGCGCGCCGGCAATCTGCGACAGGCCGATGGTGCTGATGTAGCAGGTGTCCTTGCCGAAATACTGATTCATCTCCTCGTACACCCGCTGCGGCTTGACCGGGATGTTCTCGTAATGGGTCTTGCGCTGCAGCGTGCGCTTGCGTTCCTGGCAGCTCGCAAGCCAGTGGCTGCGGTCCTTCAGCTTGCCGGCGGTGTGCCACTCCCGCGCCACTTCGATGAACATCGCCAAGGCTGCGCCGGCGTCGGAAACGATGCCCAGATCGGGCGTCAGCACCCGGCCGATTTGCGTCGGTTCGATGTCGACGTGGATAAATGTGCGGCCTTCGCTGTACACCGACACGGTGCCGGTGTGGCGGTTGGCCCAGCGATTACCGATGCCGAGGACCAGATCGGACGCCAGCATCGTCGCATTGCCGTAGCGGTGAGAGGTCTGCAGCCCGACCATGCCGGCCATCTGCGGGTGATCGTCTGGGATCGTGCCCCAGCCCATCAGCGTCGGGATCACCGGAATGCCGGTCAGCTCGGCGAATTCCACCAGCGCGTCTGACGCATCGGCGTTGATGATGCCGCCACCGGCAACGATCAGTGGACGCTCGGAAGCGTTGAGCATCGCCAGGGCTTTCTCGATCTGCTTGCGGCTGGCCTGGGGCTTGACCACCGGCAGCGGTTCGTAGGCGTCGATGTCGAATTCGATCTCGGCCATCTGCACATCGAAGGGCAGGTCGATCAATACCGGACCGGGCCGACCGCTGCGCATCAACTGAAAGGCTTTCTGGAACACGTACGGCACCTGGCCGGGTTCCATGACCGTGGTGGCCCACTTGGCGACCGGCGCGGCGATGCTGGCGATGTCCACGGCCTGGAAGTCTTCCTTGTGCATCCGTGCCCGCGGTGCCTGGCCGGTGATGCAGAGAATCGGAATCGAGTCGGCGGAGGCTGAATACAGACCGGTGATCATGTCGGTGCCGGCCGGGCCCGACGTGCCGATGCACACGCCAATGTTGCCGGCGATGGCGCGGGTGTAACCCTCGGCCATGTGCGAGGCGCCTTCGACGTGGCGCGCCAGCACGTGGTCGATGCCGCCGATTTTCTTGAAGGCGGCGTAGAGCGGGTTGATCGCGGCGCCCGGAATGCCGAAGGCGGTGTCAACGCCTTCGCGACGCATCACCAGAACGGCGGCTTCGATGGCTCTCATGGCGGTCATTTGTTAGTCTCCCGAACTCGATAGTTTTTGTACGTAAGCAGACTGATTTGAATGCGATGTTTTGTGAATGGCTGTTTTTATCCGTTCTATCGGTATCTGGAGTATCGAATGGATCGCTATACGGAATTGCGTAGTTACGTCCTGGTGGCCACCCGTGGCAGTTTCGCCGGAGCTGCGCTGGTGGAGGGGGTGACGCCGGTGATCATGGGCCGGCGACTCAGCGCGCTGGAGGATCGCCTGGGCGTAAAGCTGATTCATCGCTCGACGCGGGGCCTGACCCTGACCGATGCCGGCGAGTCGTATCTGGAGAACGCCAAGCTGGTATTGCAGTCGTTCGAGGAAGTGGACGCCAGCATCAGCGAGAACGAAAGCAGCGTGCGCGGGCATCTGGTGGTCTCGGCGCCGGCCGGGTTTGGCCGTCAGCACGTCGCGCCCCACGCGCCGGAATTTCAGGCGCGGTTCCCGGATTTGCAGCTCTCATTCAACCTGACTGACAACGTGGTGGATCTGGTGCGTGAGGGTTATGACATGAGCATCCGCATCGGCGAGGTGCTGGACCCGAACTACGTTGCGATCAAGCTGTACGCCAATAAGCGCGTGGTCTGTGGCTCGCCAGCGTATTTCGCCGAGCACGGCTGTCCCCAGGTGCTTGAGGATCTGGCGCGGCACAATTGCCTGTCGTTCAATCTGCAGGGTGGCCAGCATCGCGGCTGGACATTTCAGCGAGACGGCAAGCCGGTGGCAATCAAGGTCGCGGGCAATCTGTATTGCAACGATGGCGAGCTGTTGTATGACTGGGCCAAGCGCGGGCTGGGCCTGAGCTGGCGCTCGACCTGGGAGATTCAGAACGAGGTCGCAAGCGGCGCGCTGGTCACCGTGCTGGACGAATTCGCCTTGCCCAGTTACGACATCCAGGGCGTGTACCCGCAACAGCATTACCTGCCGGCGAAAGTGCGGTTTTTCATCGCGTTTTTGAAAGAGGTATACAACCGGCCGGGGTATTGGCGGCAGGGATAAGCCGTGATCCCCGCGCTCGATTCAAAAGCTTCCCGGCTAAAGCCGGTCCCACAGGTCGTGCGCGGTCGGTAGGACCGGCTACGGCCGGGAACAGGTCAGAAAGCATACGATGCTTTCAGCAGGACGCACGATGCTTTTAGTGGGACCGGCTTTAGCCGGGAAGGGGCCGTAACCGCCGCTAAAGATAGGCCGGATGCACCGACGTCTTCCCGGCTAAAGCCGGTCCCACCAATGGCGAGCGAGGCGGTTAAATCAACTCAACCGACACCGGTGGCAGGCCACGGATCTCGCCAACCGCCAGACCCGGCCCGCGGGTCTTGTACATGCCGGTATAGGACCCGGTGGTGATCACCATCTCCGGCTTCACGCTCAGCCCGTTCTGCGTGTGGTGATTGACCAGCCACGGCAGCAGACGCCGAGGGTCGCCGGCCGGATTGGCACCATCCCCCGGCACGATGTCTTCGTCACCATAGGTAAAGCTCAGCGCAGGCTCGACGAAGGGAAAGGTGGCGTCGTAATCAACGAATTCGCCAACAATCAGCGCCCCATGGTTGAGCAGGTCGCCCAAGGCGAGCAGCGGCTCGATCTTCGGCCAGGCGGCAAAGCGGCTCGACACCACTTCGATGGTCGCGCCCATGGTCTTGATGCTGCTCAGCACTTCTTCATCCGAATATGCCTCATCGCGAGGGGTGAACTCGCGACCGAGACGAAAGGCGATCTCCAGTTCCAGGATTGGCGAGGGGTAGTCGACGCATTCAACTTGACTGCCGCTGGCGAAAATACCGTCGTCCGGCAGCAGCGCGCCATTGATTGGCCCGGTCGGCGACTTGGCGCCGACCTTCCAGCCGCCTACAGACGTTTCGCGCAGGCGCAGAATCTCGCGCTGCAGCGCGTAGGCACTGGCCGCATCGGCGGGCACGTATTCAGGGCGGATGTCGGTGATTTTCTGACCGGCGCCCATGGCGGCAACGATCAATTCGGCAGTGTTCGCTGGGTGAGACGATGGATTCACGCGGATCTTCCTTCAGACAATTGATGGAAAGCGCCCCGGTTCCGTTGCCGATCAGGCGGGGGACGGCGGAGCCAGCGTGACTACTCTAACCCTATTTCAACCGCTCGGCAGAGGCTGGGCTGCGGACCCGTGCCCACGCTCAAACTCGCCCGGCGCTGTACGCCAGGTCCGCGCGCAAACGCAGAACGCAGAAATCAACGAACGAGCGCACTTTGGACGAGCCCCGTCTCCCCTCGACATAAACCACGTAAACCGGCATCGGCGTGACCTCGAAGTCTTCGAGCACGGCGCACAAGGTGCCCGCCTGCACGTGGCGGCGAATCTGATACGAAGGCACCTGGGTCATGCCCCAGCCATCAATGGCGGCGTGGATGGAGGCAGTGAACGACGTCATCGACAGGCGCGACTGCACCTTCACTTCCTGGTGCTGGCCGTCGATGCGGAAGGTCCACGCGGGGCTGCGGCCGGTGATCATTACTGACACGGTCTCGCGCTCGATGAGTTCGTGGGGGTGCCGGGGAGTGCCATGGGCGGCGAGATAAGCAGGGGAGGCGCAGACCATGCGCCGGACGGTGCCGACCTGAATGGCGGTCATGGAGGAGTCGGGCAAGTCGCCGATGCGCACCGAGACGTCGATACCTTCTTCCAGCTGTCCGGCAATCCGGTCCATCAACAGGCCCCGGATCTGAACCTCGGGATGCTGACTCAGGTATTCCGTCATGACCGGCGTGACGTGCAGGTCGCCGAACACTTGCGGCGCAGTAATGGTCAGCAACCCGCGCGGCGCCGCATGAATGCCGGCGGCGGCGCTTTCGGCCTCGTGCAGATCGGCCAGCAAGCGTCGGCAATCGTCGGCGAAGCGCACGCCGGCTTCGGTCAGGCGCAACTGCCGGGTGGTGCGCACGATCAGCAAGGTGCCGAGCCGCGCTTCCAGTTGCGCAACGGCGCGAGTGACGGTGGCCGTGGACACGTTCAGGTTGCGCGACACCGCCGCGAAGCTGGGGCCTTCGGCAACCGCGGCGAAAAGGGTCATTTCCTGAATTCGGTCCACTGAGCGTCCGTTCCGAGCCAACGAGAGCCGCAGTCTGCGGCAAATCCGGGCGAGCGGAAAGGTCTGATCCAGACGGTCAGAAAAACACCCGGGCGGTCATGTTTGCTTGGTGCTCCGGCGACGCCTTCTATATTCTTGCTGACGCTGGACGCCTTGAAAGAAAGCCGGCGCTCGATACGGCAAGGGACAGACCCGCATTCACGCACGGCCAAAGGAACGCAGATGAGCACCACCAGCACGCCGCTCTCCGGCGTCAACCAGCCCTTGAAAGGCATCGCACTGATCCTGTTTGCGACCTTTCTGTTCTCCAGTCATGACACGCTGTCCAAATACCTCTCCGGCATCTACCCGATCATGATGGTGGTCTGGGTGCGCTATGTGGTGCACACGGGGCTGATGGCGTGCATCTTCATGCCCTCGGCGGGCCTGCGCGTGCTGCGTACCAAGCGCCCGGGTTTGCAGGCGTTACGCGCGGTGTGCCTGCTGGGCACGAGTCTGTTGTTCACCAGTGGCCTGATGTTCATCCCCATCGCCGAAGCAACCGCGGTCAACTTTCTTGCGCCGCTGCTGGTCACTGCCTTGTCGGTGCCGCTGCTCAAGGAGACGGTCAGCCGCGGTCAATGGATCGCCGTGCTGGTGGGCTTCAGCGGTGTGCTGGTGATCGTGCATCCCGGGGGCGAGCTGTTCCGGCCGGCGGTGTTACTGCCGCTGGGCTCGGCATTCTGTTTCGCCTGCTACCAATTGCTCACCCGTCTGGTGGCGGCCCACGACAGCCCGACCACCAGCAACTTTTTCGCCGGGCTGTTTAACACCCTGTTGATGAGCGCCATCGTGCCGTTCTTCTGGCAGTCGCCGGAGTGGAAGCACATCCCGTTCATGCTGGCGCTGGGCACCTGCGGGATGGTCGCGCACTTGATGCTGACCCAGGCCTTCCGCTTCGCCGCGCCGGCCATGCTGGCGCCGTTTGGTTACTGCCAGATCGTCTTTGCCGGGCTGTGGGGTTACATCGTGTTCAACCACTCGCCATCCCTCGTCGCACAGGCCGGCATCGCAATCATCTGCCTCAGCGGTCTGGCGGCGGCGTGGCAGCAGCGCAAAAAGGGCGGCTGAGGGAGCATCGCCCCGCGCAACGCCCCCTGTAGGAGTGAGCTTGCTCGCGAAGAGGGCGGGTCAGGCGCCTGAGGGGTGATGTACAAACCGGTTCACCAGCCAGTCGGCGCCTGCGGATTCAACCCACTTCTAACGGTTTACGGCGCCACCTCGCGCGGCGCCATGAAATACATCCAGATCAGCGCAATGAAGTACATCACCGGGATCAGGGTGAACAGCACGCTGTAGTTGTTGTGCGTCGCGGTCAGGACGGCGCCGACGATCTGCGTCATGAACATGCCGCCGATGGCCGCGCACATGCCGCCGAACCCGAACACCGTGCTGATCATGTGCCGGGGCGTGTAATCCATGACCAGGCTCCAGATGTTCGCGGTCCAGGCCTGATGCGCGCCCACCGCCAGGGCGATGGCCGCCACGGCAACCCACAGACCGCTGGCGTTGGCGGCGAACACCACGCCAATGATCGTCAGCGCGAACACCAGCATCGACAGCAGGCGCGCGGTCATCGGGCGCATGCCCCGGCCGATCAGCCACGAAGACAGAATGCCGCCACCGACACTGCCGAAATCGGCGGTCAGCCAGATCAGCATCAGCGGGATGCCCATCTGCGTCACGCTGATGCCCAGGTTGTATTGCTGGTTCAGAAACGGCGGCAGCCAGTACAGGTAAAACCAGAACACCGGTGCGGTGAGGGCGTAGGCGATGGCGAAGGCCCAGGTGCCGCGCATCTTCAGGATGCGCGAGAGCGGTACTTTTTCTGCTTCAGGCTGCATTTCAGGTTCGGCATCGCCGTTGATGTAGGCGCGCTCACTGGCGCGCACCGTCGGATGTTCGTGGGGGTTGAAATACGTCAGCCCCCAGGTGATGACCCAGACCAGACCCAGCGAACCCATGCAGATGAACGCCGCCTGCCAGCCCCACACTGTCAGGATCAGCGGCAACAAGGCAGGAGTGACCATTGCGCCGACGTTGGTGCCGGCATTGAAAAAGCCCGTGGCCACGGCGCGTTCGCCGGCCGGGAACCATAGCCGGGTGACCTTGACGCAGGCCGGGTAATTGGCCGCTTCGGTCAGGCCGAGAATGAACCGACAGACCATGAAGCCCGCTGCTGAAGTCGCCAGACCGTGGGCGCCGGTGGCGACGCTCCACAGCAGCACCGCGAGAAAGAACGCGCGCTTGACGCCGACCCGATCGATGAAACGCCCTTGCAGCAGAAAACCGATGGCGTAACCGACCTGAAACCAGAAATTGATGTTGGCGTAATCCATCGCCGTCCAGCTCATCTGCGCCGCCAGGATCGGCTGCATCACGCCTAGCGCGGCGCGGTCGATGTAGTTCAGGGTTGTGGCGAAAAACACCAGTGCCAGCATGCCCCAACGGGTTTTGCCGACGGCCAGGGCGCTGCGGATCTTCTCGTTCATGCCGGCATGGGGATGCGCGGGGCGGGAGGCGGCCGGGGCAGGCGAAGCAGGAGGGGAACGCATAAGCATCAAGCCTGTTTTGGAATTGTTATGGTGGTGTCTGCGCTTTAAGGGCTTGCATTGGGCCCGCAAAGCGTCATGAAGCTAACCGGACGGTTCATTTCTTCTGATGTCGCGTCCAGCGGCGCGAATAATCCCACGAACACCCGCCAGGTTCGAGCCTCATCGGTTCGAAGCGGGTGCCGACGTGTTGCTACCCGACCCTTGCGGTCTGGTGAAACCCACGGGTGCAGCCCATAATCCCGCGATCCCACCGTGGTCGTGAGCCCCGCATGAAAACCGTTGACGACAGTCTCGTTGAAGCGCCCGCTGATGAAAGTCCTGAGCAGCCGCGCAAGTCCCGCAAGAACAATCCGGAAAAAACCCGCGACGACATCCTTCAGGCCGCCGTCGCCGAGTTCGTCGCCCAGGGGCTCTCTGGCGCCCGCGTCGATGCGATCGCCGAGCGCACGCAAACCTCCAAGCGGATGATCTATTACTACTTCAACAGCAAGGAGCAGCTGTACACCGAAGTGCTGGAGAAGCTTTACGGCGACATTCGCACCACGGAAAGCAGCCTTGACCTGGATGTGCTTGCGCCCGACGAAGCCATCAGGCGGCTGGTGGAGTTCACCTTCGATCACCACGACCGCAACGTCGATTTCGTGCGCATCGTCTGCATCGAAAACATCCACAACGGCGTCAACGTCAAACAGTCCCCGGCCATCCGCGAGCTGAGCCGGAATGTCTTGCAGGCGCTGGACCACACCTTGCGGCGCGGCGAGGAGGCCGGCGTGTTCCGGCCAGGCGTACAGGCCGTTGACCTGCACATGCTGATGAGCTCGTTCTGCTTCTATCGCGTGTCCAACCGCCATACGTTTTCCGAGATTTTCCAGATCGACCTGGAGGACGGAGCCGTCAAGGCGCGGCAGAAAGCGATGATCTGTGAGGCGGTCATGCGTTACCTGCTGCCCTGACCGACCGAGTCCAACGCCACGCTTGCCTGAGGACCCAACGATGTCGCAATGCCCAACCACGCGGACCGCCACTGGCCAAAACCGCCAGGCGTTCTGCGCGCTTTGACCATTGCCCATCGGCGCGGCAGAGCGGAGTATTTCGCCACTCCAACAAGAAAAGTGTAAGGACGACACAATCATGCAGATCGACGGCAAGGTATTTCTGGTCAGTGGCGGCGCGTCCGGGCTGGGTGCGGCCAGCGCACAGATGCTCATCGACGCAGGGGCCAGCGTGATGCTGGTGGACGTCAACGCCGAGGCGCTCGCGGCCCAGGTAGCAAGGCTGGGCAACAAGGCCCGCGCCAGCGTCAGCGACATCACCCAGGAGAGCGCCGTTCAGGCCGCGGTGGACGCGGCGCTGAGTGCGTTCGGCCAGATCAACGGCGTCATCAACTGCGCAGGTATCGTCGGCGCCGAGAAAATCCTCGGCAAAGAATGCCCCCATGGCCTCGACAGTTTCAGCCGGGTGATCAACGTCAACCTCATCGGCAGCTTTAACCTGCTGCGCCTCGCCGCCGTGGCCATCGCCGAAAGCACGGCCGATGCCGATGGTGAGCGCGGGGTCATCATCAACACGGCGTCGGTCGCGGCCTATGACGGCCAGATCGGCCAGGCGGCGTATGCAGCCTCCAAGGGCGCCATTGTCAGCCTGACCTTGCCCGCCGCCCGTGAACTCGCTCGGTACGGCATTCGCGTCATGACCATCGCCCCGGGCATTTTCGAAACCCCGATGATGGCCGGCATGACCCCCCAGGTGCGCGAGAGCCTGTCCGCCGGCGTGCCATTCCCGCCACGCCTTGGCAAGCCCGAAGAGTACGCCGCGTTGGCGCGCCACATTATCGAAAACAGCATGCTCAACGGCGAAGTGATCCGACTGGATGGCGCCTTGCGCATGGCCGCTCGCTAATCGAGGAAACTCCATCATGTCTTTGAACAAACGCCAGACGTTGAACGACGATCCTGTGGTGATCGTGAGCGCTGCGCGCACGCCCATGGGCGCCTTTCAGGGCGATCTCAAAAGCCTGACCGCGCCGCAACTCGGCGCCGCCGCCATCCGCGCTGCGGTTGAGCGCGCAGGGATCGATGCAGCGCAGGTCGATGAAGTGCTGTTCGGTTGTGTGCTGCCGGCCGGACTGGGTCAGGCGCCGGCGCGTCAGGCGGCATTGGGCGCCGGGCTCAGCGACGCCACGACCTGCACCACGCTGAACAAGATGTGCGGGTCGGGCATGCAGGCGGCCATCCTCGGCCACGACATGCTACTGGCCGGCAGCGCCGACGTGGTCATCGCCGGCGGCATGGAGAGCATGTCCAACGCACCGTATTTGCTGGAGAAAGCCCGCAGCGGTTACCGCATGGGCCACGGCCAGATCATCGATCACATGTTTCTCGACGGCCTCGAAGATGCCTACGATCGAGGTCGACTGATGGGCACCTTTGCCGAAGAGTGCGCGGGGCTGGAAAATTTCAGTCGAGAGGCCCAGGACGGTTTTGCGGTCGCCTCGCTGACCCGGGCACAGGAAGCCATGACGCGCGGCTGGTTCGACGCTGAAATCGTTCCGGTGGAAGTCACGGTCGGCAAGGAGCGCAAGACCATTCGCCAGGACGAACAGCCGCCCAAGGCGAAGCTGGACAAGATTCCTCAGCTGAAACCGGCGTTCCGCGAGGGCGGCACGGTGACGGCCGCCAACTCGAGTTCGATCTCCGACGGCGCTGCAGCCCTGACCCTGATGCGCCAGTCCGAAGCCCGGCGACGCGGACTCACGCCGCTGGCGGTCATCCATGGCCACGCTGCTTATGCCAATGAGCCCGGGCTGTTTCCGACCGCACCGGTAGGCGCCATCGACAAACTGATGAGCAAGACCGGCTGGTCCGTGGCTGACGTGGACCTGTTCGAGATCAACGAAGCGTTCGCGGTCGTTGCACTGGTCACCATGGCCCGCCTGGAGCTGCCCCATCACAAGGTCAACGTCCATGGCGGCGCCTGCGCATTGGGCCATCCCATTGGCGCATCGGGGGCAAGGATTCTGGTGACGTTGCTGTCGGCGTTGAAGCAGCGTGGACTGAAGCGAGGGGTTGCGGCGATCTGCATCGGTGGCGGCGAAGCGACTGCGATGGCCCTTGAACTTGTCGTTTGATATCAATGCCTTAAGCCATGTTTTGCATCTCGATTCTGTGAATGCGGCTGTTTGGCTCACGAAATAGAAAAGGTTTATAAAACAATGAATTACATGACAATCCTAAAAGAAGTCAGAGGTCGTGTTGCGCTCCTGACCCTTAATCGCCCAGAGGCGCTCAACGCCCTGAATGCGCAGCTCATCAGCGAACTCAATCACGCCCTTGATGAACTGGAACGCGATCACGGCATCGGCTGCATCGTCCTGACCGGCTCGGCGAAAGCTTTTGCTGCCGGGGCTGACATCAAAGAAATGGCCGAGCTGAAGTACCCGCAGATTTATCTGGACGACCTGTTCAGCGACAGCGATCGGGTGGCCAATCGCCGCAAGCCGATCATTGCTGCCGTTTCGGGATTTGCCTTGGGCGGCGGCTGCGAGCTGGCGCTGATGTGCGACTTTATTCTGGCGGCGGACAACGCGCGCTTCGGTCAGCCGGAAATCAAGCTGGGCGTGCTGCCGGGCATGGGCGGGACCCAGCGCCTGACCCACGCGGTAGGCAAGGCCAAGGCCATGGAAATGTGCCTGACCGGGCGCCTGATCGACGCCGTCGAAGCAGAGCGTGCCGGGCTGGTGGCGCGCATCGTGCCGCAAGAGCAGTTGCTGGATGAGGCGCTTAAAGTGGCAGCCGGCATTGCGGCGAAGTCGTTGCCGGTGGCCATGATGGTCAAGGAAAGCGTGAATCGCGCCTTTGAAGTCAGCCTGGCCGAGGGGATTCGCTTCGAGCGCCGGGTGTTCCATGCGGCGTTTGCCAGCGAGGACCAGAAGGAAGGCATGGCGGCGTTCATCGAGAAGCGCGAGCCGGCGTTCAAGCATCGCTGATTCAGGTCAGGGCGGTGGCGCGTCTCAGGGGTGTCTTCTTACGCCAGCGTGTATAAAATGCGCCGGTCGCCGCGGTTCAGCCCCGGCCTGTCATTATCGATCCCCCTATTTTCAGCGTTTATCGTCATCGGCCCGGCGTGCGGGATGCGTCGGATCCGAGCGATTTATCGCCACCGGAACAAGAGAGCAATCATGGGCGCACAGTGGAAGGTCAAACACAAAGAAGCGGCAGCCAACGCCAAGGGGCGTATTTTCGGCAAGCTGTCCAAGGAAATCATGATTGCCGCGCGCTCCGGCGCTGACCCCGACATGAACGCGCGCCTGCGTCTGGTGGTCGAGCAGGCCAGGAAGGCTTCGATGCCCCGCGAAACCCTCGAACGCGCCATCAAGAAAGGCGCCGGTTTGCTCGGCGAGCACGTTCACTTCGAGAAACTCACCTACGAAGGCTTCGCGCCGCACAAAGTGCCAGTCATCGTTGAGTGCCTCACGGACAACATCAACCGCACCGTGTCCGAGATACGCGTGCTGTTCCGCAAGGGCCAACTGGGCGCCGAAGGTTCGATTACCTGGGATTTCGATCATCTGGGCATGATCGATGCGGCTGCCGCATCACCCGAAGCGGACGCCGAGGAAGCCGCCATCGAAGCCGGCGCTCAGGACGTTGAACCAGGCGAAGAGGGCGTTGCGACGTTTTACACCGACACCACCGACCTCGACGCCGTATGCAAGGCACTGCCTGAGTTTGGTTTCACCGTTGAATCCGCCAAAATCGGCTACCGCCCGAAAAACCCGGTTGAAGGCCTGAGCGAAGAGCAGATGGCCGAGGTCGAAGCCTTCCTCGAAGCGATCGACAGCCACGATGACGTGCAAAACGTGTACGTCGGTCTGGCCGGATAAGGCTGACTGACCCGGTCCCAGTGGCACACCGCGGGCTTTTAGTGGGACCGGCTTTAGCCGGGAATGCGTCGATGGGCACACTGAGAAATCTAGGGCGTCGATGCTGGCCTCTTCCCGGCTGAAGCCGGTCCCACAGGTTGTGCGGCGTCCTCTGGATCGGGTCTCGCTGACACGCCCCCATGCATTGCATGGTTCTGACTGGCACACTCCGTGCGTTGCGCGGTTCTGACTGGCACACCGGGTGCGTTGTATGTGGCTGACTGGCACACCGCGGGCTTCTAGTGGGACCGGCTTTAGCCGGGAATGCGTCGGATGGTACGCCGCGAAATTGAGGGTGCTCATGCTAGCGTCTTCCCGGCTGAAGCCGGTCCCACAGGTTGCACGGCGTCCTCTGGATCGGGTCTCGCTGACACGCCTCCATGCATGCATGGTTCTGACTGGCACACCGCGGGCGTTGTGTGTGGCTGACTGGCACACCGGGTGCGTTGTATGTGGCTGACTGGCACACCGGGTGCGTTGTATGTGGCTGACTGGCACACCGCGGGCTTGTAGTGGGACCGGCTTTAGCCGGGAAGAGGCCGGTCGTCACACCCAAGTCTTCAGGTTTTAAAACTGCCGCTCTATCTCCGTGAAAGTGGGCCGCTGCATCACATCCGCCTGCACGCAACGCCGCTCCAGCTCGCGCAACCCCGCAGTCTGCGAATCGCTCTCCGGGCAACAATCCAGCAATTCTCCCAGCAATACCCCGAACGCCCGGACTTCAATGCGTTCCAGCCTTCGTCCGGTTTCTTCATCCGGGTAAAACGCCGCCGCGCCGAAATCCCCCAGCAGGCTATCCCCATCCTCGTTCCAGAGGATGTTGTGACCGTACAGGTCGCCGTGGTTGATGCCATGGGCGTGCAAATGGGCGCACGCCGCTGCAATTCCGGCAGCCATTCGCTTCACGGTCGAAACGCTCAGCCGCGTGCCGGCATAGGTGTCACGGGTGCAGGTTTCTAGGGTCGGAGGACGCGCAAGGGTCACGAAAGAAGGCGAAATCAGCTCCATCACCAGGCCGCGAGCGCCCTGCGGATGGTCCTGAATTTGCCCGAGCACCGGAATCAGATGAGCATGACGGCCCGCCGCAATGCAGGCCTGCATCTCGTTCAACGGCGAGCCGTCGCTGGTGACGTCGCCTTTGTACAGCTTCACGGCAACGTCCAGCGCCGACGCGTCGGCATTCGGGCGCCACTGCGCTTGCTGAATCACTCCGGAAGCCCCTTCGCCCAGCACCTGTTGCAGCGCCAGTTGCGGCCACGGAATCTGCCGGATCGGCGCTTCGGTGTGGATGTCGTTCAGCGGATTGCCGGCAAAAGCCAGCCACGCGAGCGCCGGCATTTCCAGCAACCAGCGCGGTAGTTCATGGAGGTCGTTGACCGCGATCCGCACCAATTCCAGGCGCTGGCAGCGGGCCAGTGATTGCGGCAGTTGCCGCAGCCGGTTGCCCGCAAGCATGACCTTCTGCAAGTGCGCACAGTCGCCGATGGCTTCAGGCAGGTTCTCGATGCAGTTGTCGGTCAGCACCAGCGAGCGCAGCGAGGGTGGCAACGCGCTGGCGGGAACATCCACGATCTCACAGGCCTTGAAGCCGACGAAGAACAGCTGCTCGCACAGGCCTAGGCATTCCGGCAGGCGGGTAAAAGGATTGTTGGAGCAGAACAGGATCTTCAGGCGCTTGAGACGGTGCAGGTCGGCGGGCAATTCGGTCAGCCGGTTGCCGCTGAGGTCCAGCACTTCCAGCGAATCGGCGAGGCTGAATATCTCCTCGGGGAATTCAACGAGGTCGGCGCTGAGGTTGAGCCGCGTGATGCCTGCCAGTTTGCCGGCACGCAGGTCTGCAAGGGTGTGCATGGGGGGAAGGGCGCCTGTGATCGATGGCCGTCCATGATACCCAGTCGTCGCGGCCGATGCTCGTTCGGCCGCGAGCACAAGTGGCGAAGGATCAGCTCAGGCAGCGATCCAGCAACTGATGCATGCGCTCAAGGGACGGTGCCGATTCGGCGTACAGAATGCGATAGACCATGGGCGCGACAACGGCATCGACCAGTTCATCCGCTGAAGGACTCTGTTCACCGCGGTCCCGGGCGCGGTCGATGATGATCTGCAGTTGATCGCGGACCATGTTCAGGCACTTGCCCGAGCAGAGGGTCGCGCTACTGGAAACCACGTCGCGCATCATCTCGCGGCCGGGCGCCGAATTGGTTTCTTCGAGATAGACCTCGACCCAAGTGCGCAGATCGTCGCGCAGGTTGCCGCAATCCACCGGCTCGTCGGGGCGCAGACGCTCGACAGCGGCGTCGGCCAGCAGGGAAGTCAGGTCGCCCCAGCGCCGGTAAATGGTGGACGGCGTCACACCGGCCCGGGCCGCAATCATGGGCACGCTGAGGGCCGAACGCTCCTGCTCCTGAAGCAGATCGCGAACCGCCGCGTGAATCGATGTCTGCACCCGGGCACTGCGGCCGCCGGTGCGAATGCCTTCTTTGATAGCCATGCTGCGGACCCTAACACAAAGTATTTGCTTTAAGCAGACGCTGCTCGCACACTGCTAAAGCTAATTAATAGCTTTTGTGGTGTGCTTTTTCGGGAGAGTGTACTCGTGTCTGATTCTTTGCAGAACCCGCAAGTCGATGGTCGGGGGCGGAGCCACTTGGGTTTTCTGGCTTTTGTGCTGCTGTGTTTCTTCGCCGCGTCCAGTGCGCCCACGCCGCTTTACCACCTCTATCAACAAGCGTGGGGTTTTTCCTCGGCCCTGTTGACGGTGATTTTCTCGGTGTATGCCCTGAGCCTGCTGGCGACGCTGCTGGTGTTCGGCTCCCTGTCGGATTACCTCGGCCGCCGCCCGGTGATCTTTATCGGGCTGCTGCTGGAGATCGTCTCGATGCTGCTGTTCATCGCCGCCACCGACGTCATCTGGCTGATCGTCGCGCGAGTGCTGCAAGGCGTGGCGACGGGCATTGCGACCAGCGCGCTGGGTGCTGCAATGCTCGACAGCGATGCGCAGCAGGGTCCGCTGCTCAACAGCATCACACCGATGTTCGGCATGGCGCTGGGCGCCCTCGGCACCAGCGCACTGGTGGAGTACGCGCCGCTGCCCATGGGCCTCGCCTATGGCGTGCTTCTCGCGGCGTTTGTGGGTCAGGCGATGTATCTGTTGCGGATCGCTGAAACGGTGACGCCGCAGCCGGGCGTGCTGAAAACCCTGCGGCCGCGGCTCGGCGTACCTGCGCAGGCGAGGGGGACGTTGTTGCTGGTGCTGCCGGCCGACATCGCCGCCTGGGCGCTGGGCGGATTCTTCCTGTCGCTGGCACCGTCGCTGCTGACGGCTGCGACCGGGTCGACCTCAGTCCTCAACGGTGGTTTTGCCGTGGCAGCGCTGACCCTCAGTGGCGCGATTTCGATCCATAACCTGCGTCAGCGCGCGCCCCGTCGGGCCTTGTTGGTGGGCTGCAGTTTTCTCGCGGTCGGGGTTTCAGTGATTCTGGTGGCGGTGAATCTGGGCTGGTTGTGGCTGTTCTTTACCGGCGCGGTGGTTGCGGGGATCGGCTTCGGTGCGAGTTTCCTCGGCGCCTTGCGGCTGTTGCTGCCGCTGGCCCAGGCCCACGAGCGGGGCGCGTTGATGGCGGCCTTCCTGGCCCTGAGTTATCTGGCGTTCTGCATTCCGGCGCTGCTGGCCGGTGTGTCGATCAAGACGGCTGGGCTGGTGACCACCACCAATGTCTACGGTGGAGTGGTGGTCTTGCTGGCGGTGTCGGCGCTGGCCGGTCTGCTGATTCAGCAAGCCGGCCGGGCCAGGGCTGGCTGATTCGCCTTACCGGTTATGACGCAGGATCGAGAAGTTCAGGGCCGCCGCCACGGTCAGCCAGACCAGATACGGAAACAGGATCAGCCCGGTGATGAGGTCCAGCTGGATCCCCAGCACGACCATGGCGGCCACCACCAGCCACAGCAGCGAGATGATGATCATGCCCGCCATCAGGCGGCGAGCGCCGAAGAATACGGGCGTCCACAGGGTGTTCAAGGCAATCTGCGCGGCCCACAACGCCAGCACGGTCTGGCTGCCAGGGATCAGGGTCAGGCGATAACCGGCCCAGGCCAGCAGCAGATAAATCGTTGTCCAGGCCACCGGAAACAGCCAGTTGGGCGGGGTGAAGCGAGGCTTTTGCAGCGACTCGTACCAGCTGCCGGGTTTGAAAATGATGCCGGTGCTGGCCGCCGCGCAGCAGGCGATAAGAAAAATATAGAAGGTCATGTGGGGTCCTTTGCTGAAACCAGTGAAGTGCGGGCCGTGGGGCCGTCTCGGCATTGGATGCTTATGCGCCGGAAAAATCCTGCCTGTGTGCACAGATTAACTTCGCGGCAGGTGCGCGCGTGCCCAACCCTCGGCATCAGTGACCGCGATAGCCTGCTGGCCATTGAAGGTCTGCGCCACGTTCCACGCCACGCCTTGCCCCAGGGCGAACACCGCCCGGTACTTGCGCAGGTTGTCGTCGGGCATTTCCTCGAGGGCCGCCCGTAACTGCTGCACGCTGGAGGCTCGGCGCTCGAATGTCCGCCCGGTGACGCGCTCAAGCAGGTCAGCCAGCTCGCCGTAGGTGAGGGTATCGCCGGCGGTATACACCACCTGATTGATGAAGCGCGGGCTGTGCAGGACGATGGCGGCGGTGAGGTTGCCGATGTCTTCCGGCGTTGTCACCGTGACCGCCGTGTCCAGGCTGCCCAGTGCATTGACCCGCCCACCAGGCAGATCAACGACTCCGAACGCCGGATCGAACAGGAAGCTGGTGAACATGCCGGTGGAAATGATCAGCCATTCGGTTCGGGACTGAGTGCGCAGCAGGTCGCGCACATCCAGTTGCTCGTCGAACAGGTCCTGGGGGCTGCCACGCCCGATCACGTCGTAGTCGACGCCGAACTGCCAGGGAATGTAGCGTTTCACACCTGAGGCGAGGGCGGCCTGCGTCAGCTTGCGCTGGGTACCTCGGCCGGCGCCAAAGCCCACGCAACTGATCACCGTGTCGTAGCGCCTGAGTAGCGCGGCAAGTTCCGCCACCGACGCCACGGCGATGTCGGCCACCTCAATGGCCACACCGAGGGACTTGATCGCAGCTATTTCCTTTTGCTTTTCCGGGGAGCCATTTTCGACGCTGGCCTGACGCAACAGCACGCTCACGCCCGCCGATTCGGCAGACCGGGCCGCGAGGCCGCGCAGCACCGCGAGCCCCAGTTCGCCGGCGCCAAGGACCAGAATGTGTTGTTTGACGTTTGAAATATCAGCCTGCATGGTGAACCCCTGTTTGACGCACTTAACCTGAGGCTGGGGATCTTGTCATGGACATCGGCGGGCAAAAAGTAGGCACAGCGGTGATACCGAGCGGGCTGGATGCGCAGGAAATCGTGCGGCGTTCGCAGAGCGCCTGTCGGGCACTCAGCGACGATGAGGACGGCCTCAAGCGCGATATTCTCGGCCACTCCGGCAACCGATGGTCACTGGGTGTGGTGCATGCGCTGGGCGTGACCAGCCCGTTGCGCCACGCCGAGCTCCGTCGCCAGCTGCATGGCGTCACCCAGCGCATGCTCACCCACACCCTGCGCCAGCTGGAGCGCGACGGGCTGATCAGTCGCCATGACTTCGGCGAGAAGCCGCTGCGGGTGGAATATGCACTGACGGAGCTGGGCATGGGCTTGCTGGTGCAGATGATCCCGTTATGGACCTGGGTGGTCGAGCAGGCGGAAGGTTTTACAGCGGCGCGCCGACGGTATGACGGAGCACCCGCGTGAGGTTCGAGTGAGGGAGTCGGCGAGCAGTCGGGTCAGGATCAGTTGGCCAATTGGCTGAGCCGTTCTTGCACGGCGTCGTCGAAGATCATGTACAGGGTTTCAACATCGGCCGGGCGCAGACGTCTGCTCGTCTCCAGGCTAAGAATGAAACTGATCTCCATGGCGGCCTCTCGTTCGAGGTCCTCCTTGGTGGTGGCGGCGTTCAACGCACGCACCAGATCGTCGATCGCACCTTGAATGGGTTTGGGAAGCCGAAGTGCAGCGATTCGCTCTTGGGGCATTGCTCAGTCCTGGGGGTGTCGGGTTATGCGGCGAACCGAAAGGCATAAAGCCCTGGAGCCTGGGATCGGGGCGTATTGTGGCCGAGTTACGGCACAGATCCCACCAGCGGAAACAAAATAGTGAAACGGCAGCCCTTGTCCTTATCGCTTTTAACCCCTGCTGCGTTCAACAGCGTCACCAAAGGCGATTGATTTTTATCGCTTGGTAGCCCGAATGCCTCGGGTTTGTATCGCTCAAGTTACAAAGGCGTCCGCCGACACCCTGTTCAGGAAGTCTATTACTCACTTGAACAGGGAAGTGCCATGTCAGCGATTTCTTCGGTCAGCTCAGCCGCGCAGTTGATGCCGGTGATCAAACCGGCGGCCACCGTCGCGCTCAATGACAACGCCGCTGCTGGCATCACCACCGCCACGCCGTCGTCCGTCGTGATGCTCGGCCAGGACGACAAGGTCAGCGCCCCGTTGATCTACAACGTCCGTGGGCTGATGCCTGACGCCAGCGTACCGCCCGCCTGGGAGTACACCCGCCAGGACAAAGTCTCCCTGGCGATGATGGGTAATTTCAGTACCTCCTCCACGGCGGGTCGCTTCCAGGGCCTGGGCGCGACGCTGCTCAGTCAGCTGGCCCAGACCGGCCAGAATATTTCCCAATCGGTGCTGCGCTCGACGACCGGCAAAGCATTGGAGCCTGCAGAGCTCGCTGCCGCCCAGGACCGTCTGCACAGCAATCCGGCCAACAGCATCAGCCTGACCCTGAAAACCGCCAGCGGCAAAACCATCGAGCTGAGCCTATCGAGTCAGGACGACGGCCTGGCGGTGCAGGCCCAAGTGAGCGGCGGCGACCTCAGCGACGACGAGCTCAGCGCGCTGAATGCCATGGCGGACGGTTTTCAGTCAGCCATCGACGGCCTGACCTCCAAACCGCCGACCCTGAAACTCGACGCCCTGACCCATTTCGACGCCAAGGCCTTTGCTTCCGTTGATTTGAAAAGCAGTTTTAAACTCGAAGACGGCAGCGCGCAGACCCTTGAACTGCACGCCGACGCCGACCAGCGTTCGGTGCGCATGAGTGGCGCGCTGGGTAATCTCGACCTTTCGGTGGACCTGAAAAACGCGGCCATTCGGGGTGGCAGTGCTCAGCAGGCGAAAGCGCTGGACGGCTATGTCAGCCAGATCGAGGCGGCGCGCAAGCGTGGCGACGGCGACGCACAGTTGCTGTCGATGTTCGAGGACGCGTTCAAAACGCTGCACTCCAACTACCCGGACACCCGCGTCTCCACGGCGGCGCAGACGGTGAGCTCGATCGAACTGACGGACACCGATCACGGCCTGTTGACCGGCCTCGGCGATTTCAGCGCATCGGTCAGCGAGAAGAGCGTGGAGGGTAATCCGGGCCGCCCCGGCGAGCTGGACAGCTTCGCCTACACCCTGTCGCAGACGACCCAGTCCAAAGGCCGCGACCAGATGAACCGGACCATCGTCCAGGATCAGCAATCCCAGCTGACTGCCAGCTATCACAAACCGCTGCCAGGCGGGCAGAAGCTGGCGTTGAGCACCGACCCCACCACGCAGAATTACCTGTATTACCAGATCAGCGACCAGGCGAGCAGCAAAGCCAGCATCGGCTATAAAAAAGGCGAACTGGTCGATGCGACGCTGAGCCAGTCTGCCAGCCAGTCGACGCGCATTGCCAAGTACGTGATGGGTCGCCTGGAAAAAGACACCCACACGCCGGTCTCCACCTCCAGGACCCAGAGTTTCCTCAGCGTACTGCAGCAGGCCTTGCAACAGGACAAAGAGGCGAAGCAGGGCCGTGGCACGTCGACCCTGAAAGACACGCTGGCCGGCATTCACGCCAAGGTGTTGCTGCAGAGCGAGCCGTCGAAGCTGGATGGCTGATAGCGGTATAGGCTCAGTTTTGCAGCGCGCCATCCGCCGCTTTCCCGGCTAAAGCCGGTCCCACCAAGGGCGCGCCGTTCCTCACATTGGGACACTGCCAGAACCATTGGCCGCGCACGATGCTTTTAGTGGGACCGGCTTCAGCCGGGAAGGGGCCAGCGTGATCAGCCGCAGATTCTGGCCGTGCTCCGGCGGCTCACCGCTCCCCGTCCTGAACCTGACAAACCTCAAGCATCCGGCTATACACAAACGTGCCAAGCACGTTGCTGTTCCCAGAGGCTAGAAGCCCGGAGTGTTATCGATGATTGACCGTGAGCCACCGTATCCCCGTAAACCCCCGCTCAGTAATTCCGAAAAAATGGTGCGCCTGGCCGGCATTGGCCTGGTCGTACTGGTCGCCGCTGGCGCCTTCGCCTACGTCAATGGCAGCCTGGACCCGCAGCGACTGACACCCGCGCGGGTGGTTGACGTGTTCGAACGCAACAACGGTGTGCATCCCGGCTATCGCCGCAATCACCCGAAAGGCATCTGCGTCGCCGGGGTGTTCGAGAGCAACGGTGCTGCTGCCAGTGTGTCCAAAGCCGAAGTCTTCGCCAGCGGCCGCACCCCGGTGATCGGTCGTCTGGCCGTGCCGACCGGCAATCCGTATTCCCCCGACAGCGCCGCGCCCCTGCGCAGTTTTGCCGTGCAGTTCACCCAGCCCAACGGCCAGCAGTGGCGCACCGGCATGAACAGCATGCCGGTGTTTCCGGTCGGGACGCCCGAGGCTTTCATTGATCTGCAAATCGCTACGGGGCCTGACCCCAGGACCGGCAAGCCCGACCCGGCGAAACCCCCGGCGTTCTTTGCCGCGCACCCGGAAGCCCAGCCGTTTCTGGCCTGGGTCAAAACGGCCAAGCCTTCGGCCAGTTTCGTCACCGAGACCTACAACAGCGTCAACGCGTTCGTGCTGGTGGATGCAAACGGCAAGCGTCAACCCGTGCGCTGGAGTCTGGTGCCGGAAGCGAGCGATGCCGCACCTGCGCCCGACGCCAAGGACTATCTTGACAAGGACCTCAGCGAAAGACTGGCCAGCGGTCCCCAACGCTGGAAGTTGATTCTGACCCTGGCCAACCCCCAGGACCCGACCAACGACGCATCCAAAGCCTGGTCCGGTGAACACAAGACCGTGGATGCCGGAACGCTGGTGGTCAACGCCGACAGCCCGCAACTGAATGGCGACTGCCGCGACATCAATTACGATCCGCTGATCCTGCCCAGTGGCATCGAGGGCTCGGATGACCCGTTGCTCGCCGCACGGTCAGCCGCCTATGCCGCGTCTTATAGGCGCCGCACCAGTGAAGTGGATCAGTTGAAAGCCGAGCCCGCCCAGGAGAAACAGCCATGAGTACGCCCGTCAAGCATTTCGCCCCGTTGGCGCGCCTGCTGCACTGGCTCATGGCGCTGATGGTCATCGCCATGCTGTTCATCGGCGCCGGCATGGTGGCCTCGGTGTCGGAGCGGCACGAGTGGCTGCTGAACCTGCACAAGCCCTTGGGCATTGCGATTCTGCTGCTGGTCATCGTCAGGATCATCGTGCGTGTCACCACTCGAACGCCGCCGTTACCGGCTGACTTGCCGGCGGTGCAGGCGCTGGCTGCCAAGCTGTCCCATTACGTGCTGTATGGGTTGATGCTGGCGATGCCGCTGATTGGCTGGGCGATGATTTCCGCCGCCGGAGATCCGGTCATGCTCGGCAGCTCAGTGCGGCTGCCGTCCATCGTCGCGGCGAACCCGGACACCTTCGCGCTGCTGCGCAAGGCCCACGCCTACCTGGCGTACCTGTTCTTCCTGACGATTCTGGCGCATCTGGCCGCCGCGCTGTTTCACGGCTGGGTGAGGAGGGATGAGGTGCTGGACAGCATGCTGCGAGGGAAATCGCGGGATTGATATCTGTTGTCACCGCAACTGACGCCATCGCCATCGGGCATACACCCGCTGGCGATGGCGTTTATGGACGCTGATAAAGGTCAGCTCACGGCTCAGCGCAAGGCGGACACCATCTGCCCCAGGGTGGTCAGCACATCGCGGGCCAGCTGTTTGGAGCGCTGGCCCGACCAGCCGGTGACGACATCGGGGGCGTCATCGTTGTCCTTGAACGGCATTTCCAGGGTCAGCGACAGACACTTGTAACGCTCACCGACGCTGTTGCACGCCAGGTTCATGTTGGCCTGGCCCGGCGCCGACAGCGGATAGCCGTATTTGCTTTGAAAGTCCCGGGTCAAGCCGCTCAGCCGCGCGCGGAAATCCGCTTCCAGTTGCGCCTGCTTGTCGGTGTACCCGGGATTGCCTTCGCAGGCGGCGGTGAAGACGTAGGGGATTTCCTCATCGCCGTGGACGTCGAGGAACATGTCCACGCCGTATTTTTCCATCTGCTCTTTGACGAAGAACACTTCCGGGCTGAGCTCGGGTGTCGTGTCCTGCCAGGCACGGTTGAGGTCCTTGCCTTGAGCGTTGGTGCGCAGATGGCCGTGAAACGAGCCGTCCGGGTTCATGTGCGGCACCAGATACAGGTCTGCCGAGGCCAGCAAGGCCTGCAGCTCGGGGTCGTCTTCCTGGAGCCGTTCAATGACGCCTTCCATGAACCACTCGGCCATGTGCTCGCCGGGGTGCTGCTGCGCGATGATCCAGATGTTGCGCTTGCCCGCAGCGCCGTCGCCCTTGCGCAGCAGCGGAATGTCCCGGCCCTCGACGCTCTTGCCGGTGGCCAGCAGCTCGGTGCCGGCCTTGTTCAACGCTTCGTTCACCAGCCAGTCGTGGCGCTCGCGGCTGTAGGGTTCGAAGTAGGCGAACCATACCTGGGATTCGCTGGGCGTCAGCTCGAAGTTCAACGCCTTGCCGTCGAACTGGCTCGGCACGCGGAACCAGGTTTTCTGATCGTAGGAGGCCACTGCGTTGTAGCCGGTCCAGGCACGGTTGTAGCTCGACTGGCCCGCGTTGGTCAGGCTGAAGCCGTGGGTCTCGCCGATCTGCAGACCGTCGACCTTGAAGTGGAACCACTGGAAATGCGCGCTGCGGGTGTCGGGGCGAATCGCCAGTTGCACCGCTTTCGGGTTGCTGGCGTCCAGAACGACGATGTTGCCGCTGTCGAAATCGGCGGAGATATTAAGGGCGGTTTGAGTCACGGGAGCGTCCTGATTGCATGATCTGCCATTACGAGGCCATCGGGAGGCAATCCAGGTCGGGCCTGATCGCCTCACTGGGCTGTTATGACAATTACTTTACACGCATCAGGTTGAACGACAGCGACAGAATAGTTCGCCAAAGAGTCAGGGTGAGGACTCAGCTGTAAGCCTCGGCGGTGACCAGCAGGCCGCACAGCAGCATCGTCACCAGCACCCAGCCGAAATAGACACGGGGTTTGCGTCGATGCCAGCCGCTGGCGCCCAGAATTTCGGCCGGACCCTGCAACGTGCGCCAGAACTGCTCGCTGTGCTGAAACGCCGCCAGGTGCCGGGGATCGGCGTCGAGCCAGTGACGGAACTCGATGCGCTGACTGGCGGTGGCCTGTGGGCTTTGCAGGTGCACGTACCAGCGCAGGGCCTGAAGCAAAATGGCTCGGGCAGGGTCATGTTCGGCGGATTCGCTGACGCAGCGTTCAAGCGCTGCGGTCATGCAGCGCTCGACGGTGGCGGCGTCTACGTCAAGCAACTGGGCGATATCGGTGTAGGAAAAATCGTCGAGGCGGCTCAGCAGAAAAACCTGCAGAACTCTGCGCGGCAGCCGCTGCAGACGGCGTCGGTACAGGTCGGTTTCGGCGCTCGTGCCCAAGGCGGGCGACACGGGAGCGTTGGTTATCAACGAGTCGAGGAGCTGAGTCATGGCGTCTTGCTCACTGTTTGAATAGCGGCGGTCGCGGAAAACAACGTCGTGAATTCGGAATCTTTTACTGAATGTGTCAGTTTTTGACAGCAGCATCGGCCCATCGCTCGCTCCATTTGCTATGATGCGCGCCATCGAAAGACAGATCACTGTCGAATCCTCTTCATTAGCCTGAAGACGCAGCACCCGACCGAACCCAGACCCGAAAAGGGCATAAAAAAAAAGACCCGGCTATAAGCCGGGTCAAAAACCGTGATTAGCCTGATGAGGAGATAATCCGGAAGCCGACCTAAGGCTTCTGGGTTACCAACCAGTCTCGCGACCGGTTGCGCTCAATAATAATCATTCCCATTTGAGAGTCAATCCTTTTTTCGCGCCCCTGTGAAAAGAGTTTTGCCCGTGGGCGGGTTTTGTCTTCGCCTCTGAGCCACCCATCGGCAGCCTAGTCAATCGGCAATTCTGTCGTGCGCTTCACCACACTCATCGCGATATTCGAATGCGCCTCCTGCACATGGGGGCTTTGCAGCAGGTGGTCGCGCAGAAAACGCTCGTAGCTGGCGATGTCCTGCACCACCACCTTGAGCAGAAAATCCATGTCGCCGGCCATGGTGTAGCACTCCAGCACTTCGCGAAATCCGGTGATCGCTTCCTCGAACTCCGTCAGGTACTTGCGCCCGTGTCCGGACAGCTTGACGTCGACGAACACGGTCATGGTCAGCCCTAGCTTGGCCGGGTTGAGCAGGGCGACCTTGCGCTCGATAACGCCTTCCTCTTCCAGACGATTGATGCGCCGCCAGCAGGGCGATTGCGAGAGTTCGACGCGCTCGGCGATCTCGGCGGCGGAGAGATCGGCGTCGTGCTGCAACAGACGAAGGATCTTGCGATCGATGGGGCTGAGCTTGACCTGCATGAATTGACCCTTTTTTATTCTTGAACGGGAACGGCCATGCACGATATGAGCAGATTCGCGCCGATTTAGGAAGAAAAAGCCTGTGCCGGGCAGGCAGTATTTTGTCTGTGACCGTCGGGCTGAACCGTCCTGACGGCGAGGCGCAGGCAAGGCTGCAAACGCCGCTGGCGCCGCATTCAAAACGCACTAATAAAAACAAAGGAGTGCCTGAATGTCCCTGGCTGATATTCGTCTGGACGATAAGTACCGACTCGCAACCGGCAATCTGTACCTGACCGGAACCCAGGCGCTGACCCGCCTGCCGATGCTGCAGAAGCAGCGCGACGAAGCCCGCGGGCTCAACACTGCCGGGTTTATCTCGGGCTATCGCGGCTCGCCATTGGGGAATCTCGACAAGAGCCTCTGGGACGCCAAGGATTATCTCCAGCAGAACGCCATTCATTTCCAGCCCGGCGTCAACGAAGAGCTCGCCGCGACGGCGGTCTGGGGCAGTCAGCAAGTCAATCTGTTCCCCCACGGCAAATACGACGGCGTCTTCGCCCTCTGGTACGGCAAAGGCCCGGGCGTTGATCGTTGCGGCGACGTGTTCAAGCACGGCAACTCCGCCGGCGTCGCCGAAAATGGCGGCGTACTGATCCTCGCTGGCGACGACCATGGCTGCAAATCTTCGACCATCGCGCACCAGAGCGAGCACGCCTTCATCGCCTCGATGATCCCGGTGCTCAACCCGAGCAACGTCCAGGAAATCCTCGATTACGGCATCATCGGCTGGGAGCTTTCGCGCTACAGCGGGTGCTGGGTGGCAATGAAAACCATCGCCGAAAACGTCGATTCCTCGGCCGTGGTCGAGGTCGATCCGCTGCGCATCCAGACGCATATCCCCGAAGACTTCCAGATTCCCGAAGGCGGCCTGCACATTCGCTGGCCCGATCCGCCCCTGGCTCAGGAAGCCCGGCTTAATACCTACAAAATCTACGCCGCCCGCGCATTCGCCCGGGCCAACAACCTCAACAAGGTGGTCATCGATTCCCCACAACCGCGTCTGGGCATCATCACCACCGGTAAGTCGTACCTCGACGTGCGTCAGGCCCTGGAAGAACTGGGCATCGACGAAGACCTGTGCGCATCGGTGGGCATTCGTGTGCTCAAGGTCGGCATGAGCTGGCCGCTGGAGCCGGTGTCGGTGCACGGCTTTGCTGAGGGGCTGGATGAAATCCTGGTGGTCGAGGAAAAACGCAGCGTGATCGAGGATCAGCTCACCGGCCAACTGTACAACTGGCCGGTGGATCAGCGCCCTCGCGTGGTCGGTGAATTCGATGAAGAAGGCCGTTCGCTGTTGCCCAATCTGGCCGAACTGACGCCGGCGATGATTGCCCGGGTCATCGCCAAACGCCTTGCGCCGATCTACAGCAGCCCGAAAATCGACGCGCGCCTGCAGTTTCTGGCTGACAAGGAAAAGGCCCTCGCCGCGCCGCTGTTCAATACCCAGCGCACCCCGCATTTCTGCTCAGGCTGCCCTCACAACACCTCGACCCGCGTACCGGAAGGCAGTCGCGCCCTGGCCGGTATCGGCTGCCATTACATGACCATCTGGATGGACCGGGAAACCGAGACATTTACCCAGATGGGCGGCGAAGGCGTGACCTGGATCGGCCAGGCGCCGTTCACCGAAACGCCCCACGTGTTCCAGAACCTCGGCGACGGCACGTACTTCCACTCCGGGCACCTGGCGCTGAGGGCGGCGGTCGCCTCCAAGGTCAACATCACTTACAAGATTCTCTACAACGACGCTGTCGCCATGACCGGCGGCCAGCCCATCGACGGCGTCCTGCGCGTCGATCAGCTCAGCCGCCAGGTGTTCAACGAGGGTGTTCAGCGCATCGCGCTGGTCTCGGACGAACCTGAGAAATACCCGAGCCGCGAGCAGTTCGCGCCGATCACCACCTTCCACCACCGCAGCGACCTTGACGCCGTGCAGCGCGAGCTGCGTGAGTTCAAAGGCGTTTCGGTGATCATCTACGACCAGACCTGCGCCACTGAAAAACGCCGTCGCCGCAAGCGCGGGACGATGGTCGACCTGGACAAGCGTGCCATCATCAACCCGGCCGTGTGCGAAGGCTGTGGCGATTGCGGCGTCAAATCGGGTTGCCTGTCGGTGCTGCCGAAGGAAACCCCGGAAGGGCGCAAGCGCGAGATCGACCAGAGCGCGTGCAACAAGGACTTCAGTTGCGTAGAGGGCTTCTGCCCGAGCTTCGTGACCGTGCATGGCGGCAAGCTGCGCAAGCCGCAGCTGCCCAAGCAGGCCCAGGCGTTCGCTGAACTGCCGCAGCCGACGCTGCCGAGCCTCGCCCAGCCGTACAACATTCTGCTGCCGGGTGTGGGCGGCACGGGCGTGACCACCGTCGGTGCGATGCTCGGTTACGCCGCCAACCTGGAAGGCAAGGGCTGCAGCGTGCTTGACCAGGCCGGTCTGGCGCAGAAGTTTGGGCCAGTGGTCAGTCACATTCGTATCGCCGCGCGGCAGGAAGATCTGTTCGCCGTGCGGATTGCCGCCGGTGAGGCGCATCTGCTGCTGGGTTGTGACCTGTTGGTGGCTTCAGGTCCCGATGCCATCGCCAAGCTCAACAGTGCGAAAACCCATGCGGTGATCAACAGCCAGCAGACGCCGACCGCTGAATTCACCCGCAATCCCGACGCCGAGTTCCCGGCCGAAGCGATGATGCAAACCATCCGCGAAGCCGTCGGCGCTGAAAAAACCCACTTTGTGCAGGCGACGGATCTGGCGACCAAATTGATGGGCGACAGCATTGCCAGCAACCTCTTCATGCTGGGTTATGCCTTCCAGTTGGGGCTGATTCCGTTGACTTCTGCGGCCATCGAAAAAGCCATCGAGCTTAACGGCGTGGCGGTCAATCTGAACCAGCAAGCGTTCCTGTGGGGGCGTCGTGCAGCGTTTGACTTGAGAGCGGTGCAAGCTGCTGCCAATCCACAGAACCAGCCCACGCCGGACCCTGAGCACCTGACCCTGGAAGAGCGCGTCACGCGCAACGTCCACGCCTTGATCGCCTATCAGAATGGCGCGTTGAGCGAGCGTTACCTGACGCTGGTCAATCGTGTGCGGGATGCCGAAGCGCGGCTGTTCCCGGGCCAGCCACCGGCGTTGACCGAGGCGGTGGCGTTCAACTACTTCAAGCTGCTGGCTTACAAGGACGAGTACGAAGTGGCGCGTCTGTACAGCAATGGGGACTTCACCCGTCAGCTTGAAGCGCAGTTCGAGGGCGATTACCGCATCGAGTTTCACCTGGCACCGTCCTGGCTGGCCAAGCGTGATCCGAAGAGTGGCGTGCCGCGCAAACGCAGTTTCGGGCCGTGGATGCTGAAGGCGTTTGATGTCCTGGCGCGATTCAAATTCCTGCGCGGCACGGTGCTCGATCCGTTCGGCCGCAGCGTCGAGCGTCGGCAGGAACGCGAGTTGATTGATGCTTACGTGGGCGACATCGAGTTGATCCTTGGCCACTTGAGCGCGAGCAACCGGCACACCGCGTTGAACCTGGCGCGGCTACCGGAACGCATCCGGGGTTATGGCCACGTCAAGGAAAGCGCGATGAAAGCAGCGGCATTGCAGGCGGCACGGATGCGCCAGAGTCTGGTCAGTGGCGAGGTGGAAGTGCTGAGGTTGTATGAAGTAGCGGCGTAAAAACAAAGAGGAGGTCGTTCAGGCCTCCTCATTTCACTGGCTGCACGCGATATCTTGGTAGGACCGGCTTCAGCCGGGAAGAGGCCGGTATTGCCACCCTCAATTTCTCGGTGTCATGACCGACGTCTTCCCGGCTGAAGCCGGTCCCACAATTCGAGTTCACGCTGGATCTCATTGCATGCCCGCCATGCGTGGGTGAAACCACACACAATCTCACTGGCTGCACGTATTAGTAGTAGGACCGGCCTCAGCCGGGAAAGGGCCAGTTTCTACACCCTCAATGTCGCGGTGTGATGACTGCCGCCTTCCCGGCTAAAGCCGGTCCCACAATTCGAGTTCACGCCCAATCTCACTGGCTGCACGCGATATCTTGGTAGGACCGGCTTCAGCCGGGAAGAGGCCCGTGTTAACACCCTTGGTTTTGCGGTGTGACCACTGACGCTTTCCCGGCTAAAGCCGGTCCCACAATTCGAGTTCACGGCCAATCCCACTGGCTGCGCGCGATGCTTTTAGTGGGACCGGCTTCAGCCGGGAAGAGGCCAGTGTTAACACCCTCAATTTAGCGGTGTCATGACCGACGTCTTCCCGGCTAAAGCCGGTCCCACAATTTAAGTTCACACCTGATCCCACTGGCTGCACGCGATGCTTTTAGTGGGTCCGGCTTCAGCCGGGAAGAGGCCCGTGTTAACACCCCTAGTTTTGCGGTGTGACCACTGACGCTTTCCCGGCTAAAGCCGGTCCCACAATTCGAGTTCAGTCCTGATCTCACTGACTGCACGAGATGCTTTCAGTGGGACCGGCTTCAGCCGGGAAGAGGCCCGTGTTAACACCCTTGGTTTTACGGTGTGACCACTGACGCTTTCCCGGCTAAAGCCGGTCCCACATTAGATTGCAGCCAGCCAGCAGTCGATCATTCGGCCTGTACCATAGCTTCCAGCTCCACCAGCACCATCCCTTCCTTGACCATCTCGCCTTCGGCGCAATACAGCGCTGCAACGGTGCCGGCGGTGTTCGCGCGGATGCTGTGTTCCATTTTCATGGCTTCCAGCACCACCAGCGGTGTGCCGACTTGCACCTGTTCGCCCCCTCTGACCAACACCCGAACGATGCTGCCGTTCATGGGGGCGGTGAGGCCGCCTTGATGGCCGTGGCTCGAATCCACCTCAGCAATCGGGTCAACCGCGCGGACCGCGTGCACGTCGCCCTGCCAGCGCAGGTACAAAGTGTCGGCCCGACGGATCGCAATCGTCTGCCGGCGCACGCCGTCCTGTTCGATCAGCAAATGCTCGCCGTTCAGCCGAACGCCCTGCCGGGAGTCACTCGGCAGCACAATGCTTCGAGACTCTGCGCCACACGCCAGGCGCAACGTCACTTCGCAAGGGCCGCCTAGGCGCAGGCCGGAGCGGGTCGACCAGGGCGAATGGGCATCGTCCGTTCTGGCCGTCACCGGCGCAGTGCTCAGGTAAGCCTGGGCCGCCAACTGCCAGAATTCTTCCGTCAAACCCTCGGCCGCTGGCAGCAGTTCATCCTGATAGCGAGGGATAAAACCGGTGTCCAGCTTGGCGTCGGCGAAGGCCGGGTGGGCGATGATGCGACGCAAGAACGCGAGGTTGGTGCGCAAACCGCCGATGGCAAATTCATCCAGCATCGCCAGCAGCCGCAAGCGCGCTTCTTCACGGGTCTGGCCCCAGGCGATCAGTTTGCCGAGCATCGGGTCGTAGAAGGGCGAGACCTCGTCGCCTTCTGCCACGCCGCTGTCAACACGGCGCCCCGGCCCCGCAGATGATTCGCGATACAGCGTCAGCGTGCCGGTGGCGGGCAAAAAGTCGTTGGCCGGATCTTCCGCATACAGCCGCACTTCAATCGCATGGCCGTTCAGCGGCACTTCGGCCTGGGTGATCGGCAGCGGCTCGCCCTGGGCCACGCGAATCTGCCAGGCCACCAGGTCCAGCCCGGTAATCGCCTCAGTCACCGGGTGCTCGACCTGCAACCGCGTGTTCATTTCCATGAAAAAGAACTCGCCTCGCGCGTCCAGCAGAAACTCCACCGTCCCCGCGCCGACGTAGCCAATCGCCTGCGCCGCACGCACGGCCGCTTCGCCCATGGCCTGACGCATGTGCGGTGTCAGCCCCGGCGCCGGGGCTTCTTCGACGACCTTCTGGTGACGGCGCTGAATCGAGCAGTCGCGCTCGTTGAGGTACAAGCAGTGGCCGTGCTGGTCGGCAAACACCTGAATCTCCACATGGCGCGGCTTGAGCACGTACTTTTCGACAAGCATGCGCGAATCGCCGAACGCCGACTGAGCCTCACGTTGCGCCGACGCCAGTGCTTCGGCCAGGTCCTCGTCGCGCTCGACCACCTTCATGCCCTTGCCGCCACCGCCGGCGGTGGCCTTGAGTAGCACCGGGTAGCCGATACGGGCGGACGCTTCGCGGAAGGTCGCGGCGTCCTGGGCATCACCGTGATAGCCGGGCACCAACGGCACGCCAGCGGTTTCCATCAGCGATTTGGCGGCCGATTTGCTGCCCATGGCGTCAATGGCCGAGGCGGGTGGGCCGAGGAAAATCAATCCGGCCTGTGCCACCGCGCGGGCAAAGCCTGCGTTTTCCGAGAGAAAACCGTAACCGGGGTGAATGGCCTGGGCGCCACTGGCCTTGGCGGCCTCTATCAGCTTGTCAATTTGCAGGTAGCTCTCGCTGGCCTTGCTGCCGCCGAGATTCACTGCGATGTCGGCCTCGCGAACGTGCCGCGCGTTGCTGTCGGTGGCGCTGTGCACGGCGACGGTGGTGAGGCCCATGGCCTTGGCCGTGCGCATGACCCGGCAAGCGATTTCGCCGCGGTTGGCGATCAGCACCGAATTCAGCGGTGGTGTGTGCGGAACGCTCATCAGTGCGACTCTCCTTGTGGGGCACGCAGGGCTTGTGGTGTTTGAGATAGCGTTCCGGGCTCGCCGCGCCAGGCAGGTTCGCGCTTCTGCAGAAACGCGCGCAGACCTTCCTGGCCTTCGGCGCTGACGCGGATGCGGGCAATGGCGTTCTCGCAATAGCGGCGCAGGGCAGGGGTCAGCTCACCGTCGGCGACTTCGCGCAGCAGGTCTTTGCTGACGCGCATGGCCTGGGGGCTGTTGAGCAGCAGGTTGGCGATCCAGTGTTCCAGGTGCTGCTCCAGCTCGGCGGCCGGGTAACACTCGGCCAGCAGGCCGATTTCCCGCGCCCGGTTGCCGTCGAAACGTTCAGCGGTCAACGCATAGCGTCGCGCGTGACGTTCGCCGATGGCTTGCACCACGAACGGGCTGATCACCGCCGGGGCAAGGCCGATCTTCACTTCCGACAGGCAGAACTGCGCGTCTTCAGCGCCGATGGCCATGTCGCAGCAACTGATCAGGCCCAGTGCGCCGCCATAGGCCGCGCCTTGCACCACGGCCAAGGTCGGCGCCTTGAACTTGGCGAGGTTGTACATCAACTCGCCCAGCTCGCGGGCGTCGCCCAGGTTGGTGTTGTAGTCGAGGTTGGCCGACTCCTGCATCCAGGCCAGGTCGGCACCGGCGCTGAAGTGTCGGCCGCGTCCGCGCAACAGCAGAAAGCGAAGGCTGTCGTCCTTCTGCAGCTGATCCAGAGCAATGATCAGCTCGCGAATCATCTGCGCGTTGAAGGCGTTGTTTTTCTCCGGCCGATTGAGCCAGAGCGTGGCGAACCCACGAGGGTCGAGGACGATGTCGAGTGTGGCGAAATCATTCATGGGGCGATTCTCTCGGGTCACATCCGGAACACGCCGAAGCGGGTCGGTTCGATGGCGGCGTTGAGCGAGGCGCTGATGGCCAGGCCGAGAATGTCGCGGGTCTGGGCGGGGTCGATGACACCGTCGTCCCACAGCCGGGCGCTGGAGTACCAGGGGTGGCCCTGATGCTCGTACTGATCGAGGATCGGCTGGCGCAGTGCCGCTTCTTCCTCGGCACTGAAGGTCTGGCCGCTGCGTTCGGCCTGTTCACGCTTGACCTGCACCAGCACGCCGGCGGCCTGTTCGCCGCCCATGACGCCAATGCGCGCGTTGGGCCACATCCACAGAAAGCGCGGGTCGTAGGCGCGGCCACACATGCCGTAGTTGCCCGCGCCAAAGCTGCCGCCAATGATCACCGTGAATTTCGGTACGTTCGCACAGGCCACGGCAGTCACCAGCTTGGCGCCGTGCTTGGCGATGCCACCGGCCTCGTACTTCTGGCCGACCATGAAGCCGGTGATGTTCTGCAGAAACAACAGCGGAATGCCGCGCTGGCAGGCCAGTTCGATGAAGTGCGCGCCTTTTTGCGCGGCTTCGGCGAAGAGGATGCCGTTGTTGGCGAGGATAGCGATCGGGTAGCCATGCAGATGGGCGAAGCCGCACACCAGCGTGGTGCCGAACAGCGCCTTGAATTCATCGAACACCGAACCGTCCACCAGCCGCGCGATGACTTCGCGCACATCGAACGGCTGCTTCGCGTCTGCCGGGATCACGCCGTACAGCTCGTCATCGCCATACAAAGGCGCCTGGGACGGGCGGGTCTGCAACTGGCCGAGCTTGCGCCAGTTCAGGTTGGCCACGCAGCGCCGTGCCAGCGCCAGTGCGTGATCATCGCTGTCGGCGTAGTGATCGGCGACCCCGGAAACCCTGCAGTGCACATCGGCCCCGCCAAGGTCTTCGGCGCTGACCACTTCGCCCGTGGCGGCTTTCACCAACGGCGGCCCGGCGAGAAAGATGGTCGCTTGTTCGCGGACCATGATGGTTTCGTCGGCCATGGCCGGCACGTAGGCGCCGCCGGCGGTGCAGGAGCCCATGACCACCGCGATCTGCGCAATGCCCTCGGCGCTCATGTTGGCCTGATTGAAGAAGATCCTGCCGAAGTGCTCGCGGTCCGGGAACACTTCATCCTGACGTGGCAGGTTGGCGCCGCCGGAATCCACCAGGTAGATGCACGGCAGGCGGTTTTGCTGGGCGATGGTCTGGGCGCGTAGGTGTTTTTTCACGGTGAGCGGGTAGTAGGTGCCGCCTTTCACCGTCGCATCGTTGGCGATGATCATGCATTCGACGCCTTCAACCCGACCGATCCCCGCGATCAGCCCTGCAGCCGGGACGTCTTCGCCGTAAACGTCATGGGCGGCGAGCTGGCTGAGTTCGAGGAAAGGCGAACCCAGGTCCAGCAGGCGATTGATTCGCTCACGCGGCAGCAGCTTGCCCCGGGAGGTGTGGCGTTCCTGCGCCTTGGCACCGCCGCCGCGCTGGACGTGGTCGAGCAGGCCGTGCAGCGCGTCAAGTTGCTTGCGCATGGCCTCGCTGTTGGTGGCGAATTCCGGCGAGCGCGGGTTGATCAGGGTGTGCAGAGTGGTCATGGAGCCTCCGGCGCTGTCAGCGGGTTTCGTTGAACAGCTCACGTCCGATCAGCATCCGGCGAATCTCGCTGGTGCCGGCGCCGATCTCGTAGAGCTTGGCGTCGCGCAGCAGTCGTCCGGCCGGGAATTCGTTGATGTAGCCGTTGCCGCCGAGAATCTGGATGGTGTCCAGGCCGAACTGGGTCGCCCGTTCGGCGGTGTAGAGGATCACCCCGGCGGCATCCTTGCGCGTGGTCTCGCCGCGCTCGCAGGCCTGGGCCACGGCATACAGATAGGCACGGCTGGCGTTGAGCTGGGTGTACATGTCGGCAACCTTGCCCTGGATCAGCTGGAACTCGCCGATACTCTGGCCGAACTGTTTGCGGTCGTGAATGTACGGCAGCACCACATCCATGCACGCCTGCATGATCCCGACCGGCCCGCCCGAGAGCACGACGCGTTCGTAATCCAGGCCGCTCATCAGCACCTTCACGCCACCGTTGAGCGCACCGAGCAGGTTTTCTTCCGGCACTTCGACGTCATCGAAGAACAGCTCGCAGGTATTGGAGCCGCGCATGCCGAGCTTGTCGAACTTGTTGCCGCGAGAGAAGCCGTGCCAGTCGCGCTCGACGATGAAGGCGCTGATGCCGTGGGCGCCTTTATCCAGGTCGGTCTTGGCGTAGATCACGTAAGTATTGGCGTCAGGGCCGTTGGTGATCCAGGTCTTGCTGCCGTTGAGGACGAAGCGGTCGCCGCGTCGGTCGGCGCGCAGCTTCATCGAGACCACGTCGGAGCCAGCGTTGGGCTCGCTCATGGCCAAGGCGCCCACGTGCTCGCCGCTGATCAGTTTGGGCAGGTAGCGTGCCTTCTGTTCGGCCGTGCCGTTGCGGTTGATCTGGTTGACGCAGAGATTTGAATGGGCGCCGTAGGACAGCGCCGCAGAAGCAGAGCCCCGGCTGATCTCTTCCATGGCGATCACGTGGGCGAGGTAACCGAGGCCCGCGCCGCCATATTCCTCATCCACGGTAATGCCCAGCAGGCCCATGTCGCCGAACTTGCGCCACATGTCGGCGGGGAAGAGGTTGTCCTTGTCGATCTGTGCAGCGCGCGGAGCCAGCTCGGCAGCAACGAAGGCGCGCACCTGGTCGCGCAGCATGTCGAGGGTTTCGCCGAGGCCGAAATTAAGCGTGGGGTAATTCATGGACTGCATCCCGTATTGTTATTGGAGGGCTGTCAGGGGTAAAAATGTGTGTCACCTTTACGTTAACGTAAGCCTGCAGTCGTGGTGATGTCAACGGGAACAACGCGTAGGGCAGGGAGTTACGGAAGGGGGAGAGGTTTACAAATGCCGGATAGCACGAAGGGGAGCCTGGGCTCCCCTTCAAGTTCGATTGCATGCTCGTTTTTATTGTTAGGTGGCCTGTTGTTGTTTTTGGCGACCAGCCTTTTTTGCTTTTTTGAGCGACCCCCAAACGGGGCCAAGAGCAAACGTATTTTTTTGAGCGCTGATCCGCTTCGATCTTTCGATCCGACTGGTCTGGTAGCTGCCTGAACGCAGTTTTATTGTTCTCAGTCCGGTCATGAGGCCAAGGCCTCAAGTAGAGCGATCCACTCCAAAAAAATCAGTTAGCTGCGTCTCTGTCCGTGTTGTTCTTGTTATGTCAGAGCCGATACGTCTTGTTTTTATTGGGTTATTGCATTTGTTATTTTTGTTGTGCGTAAGAGATAGCAGAAGCCATGCCAACTTTTCAAAATTCCCGGATTCCGGGGCTTTGCGGGTTTCACCCGCGTGGATTCAGGGCTGAATCTGTCGCCAGGTGTTTCCGTGTTACCCGTTTCCCTGAACGCGATGGCGGGCAGGGTAACACTGTGTGACAACTTGTCGCACATCAGGCCGACAGACGTGCCTTCGCCACCCGTGAGCCGTTTGCCCGACCGAGGATGTCGCTGATGCGCTGACCGGCTGCGATCAGTTTGTCCAGGTCGATGCCGGTGTCGATGCCGAGGCCGTTCAGCAGGTAAACCACGTCCTCACTGGCCACGTTGCCCGTCGCGCCTTTGGCGTAGGGGCATCCGCCGAGGCCAGCCACGGAGCTGTCGAACACCTGAATACCTTCCAGCAGGCTGGCATAGATGTTTGCCAGCGCCTGGCCATAGGTGTCGTGGAAATGCCCGGCCAGTTTGCCGCGCGGGATCTGACCGGCCACCACGTCGAACAGCGTGCGGGTGGCGCCCGGCGTGCCGGTGCCGATGGTGTCGCCGAGGGACACCTCATAGCAGCCCATGGCATACAGCTCGTTGGCGACTGCTGACACTTGCTTCGGCGCAATGTCACCTTCATAGGGGCAACCCAGCACGCACGACACATAGCCGCGAACGCTGATGCCGTGCAGGCGCGCGGCTTCCATGATTGGCAGGAACCGATCCAGGCTTTCGCTGATCGAGCAGTTGATGTTGCGCTGGGAGAACGACTCCGAGGCGGCAGCGAACACGGCGATTTCCTTCACGCCGGCGGCCAGCGCGTCCTCGAACCCGCGCAGGTTGGGCGCCAGCGCGGCGTAGGTCACGCCGTCCTTGCGCTGAATGCCGGCGAACAGTTCAGCGGAGCCGGCCATCTGCGGCACCCATTTCGGCGACACGAAACTGCCCGCTTCGATGTAGCTGACGCCGGCGTCGGCGAGGTCATGCACCAATTGCAGTTTGTCGCTGACGCTGACGGGGCGGGATTCGTTCTGCAGGCCATCCCGGGGGCCGACTTCAACCAGACGCACACGTTGAGGGAGAGACATAGCGGCATCATTCCTGAAAGATTTGGCTGTAGGTTGTTGTTCTATGGGACTGAATCAGTTGGATATTTCCAGTGCGGCCTTGCAGCGTTCTTCGGCTGTGTCGAGCTCCAGCTGCATCTGCTGGATGTCCAGGAGCTGCTGATCCAGCTGGGCGCGACGCTCGGCGATCTTCTCCAGCATGGTGCTCAGTTGCTTGTGGTTGCCGCCGGCGGGGTCGTACAGACCGATGAGGTCGCGGCACTCGGCGAGGGAGAAGCCGATGCGCTTGCCGCGCAGAATCAGCTTGAGGGTGACTTTGTCTCGGGCCGAATAAACACGCTCCAGCCCGCGCCGTTCCGGGGTCAGCATGCCTTGTTCTTCGTAGAAGCGGATGGTGCGGGTGGTGATGTCCAGCTCGCGGGCAAGGTCGGAAATGCTGTACGTAGTGACGGTCATGGCAGTGCTCGATACGGAAGGCCTGGGCGTAACGTAAGTGGGGCTTTACGTTAACGTCAAGCGGCGTATCAAACACTGGACAGCTTTTGCCAATCGCAGGACCGCGTTTTGAATGCAGGACCGGCTTCAGCCGGGGAAGGGCCAGCAGCCACACCGCACAATTGATGGTGTCCACAGGGGCCTCTTCCCGGCTGAAGCCGGTCCTACAAAGGCCGCGTCTGCAGCCACGCATCAAAACTGATGGTGTTCAGACCAGCCTCTTCCCGGCTAAAGCCGGTCCCACTAAAAGCCCGCGTGCAACCGATGGCGATGGATGGAGCATCAAATCGCAGGACCGCATGCACCCGATGGTACTGGCTGGAACACAAAGACCTACTTCACCGCTGCTTCAAGGGTCTTGCCCAACTTGCGTTCCTGCGCCGTCACCAACTGGCAAAGTTCGATGATCTGCTCACGCATCCAGCGGTTCGCCGGGTCCTGATCGGTGCTTTCGTGCCAGTAGAGGTGGGTTTCCACGGTCGGCACGTCGTTCACCGGCAAGTACACGAAATGCAGGTCGTTGCGGCGGGCGAAGCGCTCGGGAACGGTCATCACCATGTCGGTCTGCTGCAGCACTTGCGAGGCCATCAGGTAATGCTGCGAACGCAACGCGACCTTGCGCTGGATCCCCATTTTTCCCAGGGCCAGGTCCACATAGCCCAAGCCGCTGCGCCGACTGGATATATGAATGTGCGCGACGCCGAGGTAGTCATCCAGGCTGATGGCCTCTTTGTTCGCCAGCGGGTGGCCGCGGCGCATGGCGCAGACATAGCGGTCTTCCATCAGCTTGACGTGGCGCACCTGGGGATCAGTATTGAGCGGCGCGTCGACGGCGAAATCCAGGCGGCCCGCCGCGAGTTCCTTGGTGGTCTCCCGGCGCTTGGACAGAAAGCTTTCGATGGTCACGGTAGGCGCCAGACGCCGCAGCCGCTGGAACAGCGCCGGCAGAATCACCGCTTCGGTGAGGTCGGTCATGCTGATGCGGTAATTCTTGTTGGCCTGCAGCGGATTGAAAATCCTGCTCTCCTGCACAGACACCCGCAGCAGCGACAGGGCGTTGCGCACCGGGCCGATGATGTTCTGCGCCATCGGCGTGGGCACCATGCCCTGAGCGGTGCGCACGAACAGCGGATCGTTGAAGGTTTCGCGCAGGCGTGCAAGGGCGTTGGACACGGCAGGCTGGGTGATGCCGACGATCTGACCGGCGCGGGTCAGATTGGCTTCGGTGTAGATGGCGTCAAACACAATAAAGAGATTGAGATCGACCTTGCTCAGGTTCATTGCTGTGCGCCTCGTGCAGTTCTTGTTGTTTGGAATGCGCCGAATCATATATCGGTTATGAATGTTTATACACGCCGAGAATAGGTTAGATAAATGGGGGGCGCTGTTCTAGCATCGGATCACGACCTGACAACACCTCACAGAAGGCAGCCGCCCATGGATTTCGCTTACTCCCCCAAGGTTCAGGAACTGCGCGAGCGCGTGACTGCCTTCATGGACACCTACGTGTACCCGGCAGAGCCGGTGTACGAGCGCCAGGTGGCCGAAGGCGACCGCTGGCAACCGACGGCGATCATGGAGGAGCTCAAGGCGAAGGCAAAGGCCGAGGGGCTGTGGAACCTCTTCCTGCCGGAATCCGAACGCGGGGCAGGGCTGTCGAACCTCGAATACGCGCCGCTGGCGGAAATCATGGGTCGCTCGCTGCTGGGCCCGGAGCCGTTCAACTGTTCCGCGCCGGACACCGGCAACATGGAAGTGCTGGTGCGCTACGCCAGTGAAGCGCAGAAGGAACAGTGGCTGGAACCCTTGCTGCGCGGCGAGATTCGCTCGGCCTTCGCCATGACCGAACCCGATGTCGCCTCTTCGGATGCCACCAACATGGCCGCGACAGCGGTGCGCGATGGAGATGAGTGGGTCATCAATGGCCGGAAATGGTGGACCTCCGGCGCCTGTGACCCGCGCTGCAAGATTATGGTTTTCATGGGCCTGAGCAACCCGGACGGCCCCCGGCACCAGCAGCATTCGATGATTCTGGTGCCGACTGACGCGGCCGGCGTGAAAATCGTACGACCGCTGCCGGTGTTCGGCTACGACGATGCGCCCCACGGTCACGCCGAGGTGCTGTTTGAAAATGTGCGCGTGCCGTACGAAAACGTCCTGTTGGGTGAAGGGCGCGGCTTCGAGATTGCCCAGGGTCGCCTTGGCCCAGGCAGAATTCATCACTGCATGCGTTCGGTCGGCATGGCGGAGCGGGCGCTGGAATTGATGTGCAAACGCTCTGTGCAGCGCACAGCGTTTGGCCGGCCTTTGGCACGACTGGGCGGCAACATCGACAAGATTGCCGACTCGCGCATGGAAATCGACATGGCCCGCCTGTTGACCCTGAAGGCCGCTTACATGATGGACACCGTGGGCAACAAGGTGGCGAGAAGCGAGATCGCGCAGATCAAAGTGGTCGCGCCGAACGTCGCCCTGCGGGTGATCGACCGGGCGATCCAGATGCACGGCGGCGCGGGAGTGTCCGGCGATTTCCCGCTGGCCTACATGTACGCCATGCAGCGCACCCTGCGCCTGGCCGACGGCCCTGACGAAGTCCACCGCGCGGCGATTGGCAAGTTCGAAATCGGCAAGTACGTGCCGAAGGAAATGATGCGCAGCGAACATCGGTGACCGACCACGACGTCGCCGGTAAGCCGTACATAGCTGGCGGGCTGAACCGCCTCAGTCGACCCAGACTTCTACCCGGCGGTTCTTGATCCGGCCTTCATCGCCGTCATTGGCCGCCACGGGCATTTCGTCGCCAAACCCGCGCACGTCACGCAGTACCACCTGATGTTTCAGCAATTCCCGGCGCACTGCCATGGCGCGCAGTTTGGACAGCAATTGCGCCCGCGCCGGGTCGCTCTTGACATCGCCAAATCCCACCAGCGTGACCTTCTTATCCAGTTTGTCATGGGCCTTCAGGTACTCGACCACCCGCTTGAGATCGACCATCGCCTTAGTGTCGAGGGTCGCGCTGCCTTGGGCGAAACGGAAATTCACCGACAGCCGCTCCGCCTCACGGGCCAGATCCTGGTACGCCATCGGCATCTGCGTCGTCGTCCGCACTTTCACCGCCTGAACCGTCTGCGCCACGAACCCGTTCTGCGCCACGATGGACTGGCCTTGAGGACTCTGGGCGAATCGCACCAGCGCCTTGGCCCAGCGCTGCCTCGACTCGGGAGGGAGGTAAAAATACAGGCGGCGTGACAGCGGATAATCTTCGGTGGCGATCAGACTGACCGTGGGCAGCATCGGTTTGGAATCTCCATCGATGATCGCCACGGCCTTGGCCTGCCGGACGTAGGGCAGGCCGATAAAACCGATGCCCTGGCGGTCCTGGCTGACCTGATCGGACAGCTCTTCGCTGGACTCGAACCGCCTGGCCTCCTTTGACAAGGTTTTCCCGGACTTGGCCAGCACCAGCTCGTTGAAGGTGTCGAAGGTGCCGGACTGCTGATCCCGCGCATATAAATGAATGGCCCCGGCAGTACCGCCCAGTTGCTCCCAGTCGCGGAGCTCTCCGGAAAAGATCTTCGCCAGTTGCACCGTGCTCAGCTCCCGCAGCGGGTTGCCGGGGTGAAGGATCACTGCCACGCCGTCGATGGCGATGACCTGCTCGGCCTCATGACTGCGCAGGTCACCCAAGGCCGCCAGTTCGGTGGCTTCGGTCTTTTTGATGGGACGGGAGGAGGCCGCTACATCCGCCAAGCCTTCCTTTAAAGCCACGAACCCGGTGCTCGATCCGTGGGCGGCGATGTCGATGCTGACGTTCTGGCCCGATGGCAACTGGGCGGTGATATGCAGCTCGTTGGGGTGCGCGCCGGGTTGTTCCTGAATCGACAGTGCGCCTTGCTGCATCAGCAAGCCTCTGACCAAGGCTGGCCCCAGTTGCGCGCCAATCGTATTCGAGCCCTGCATGCGCAAGGCCGGCGAGCCGTCAGTGGGCGCGGGCAGGGCAGCCGCGTTCGCGGATGTGGCGACCGCGAGCACTGAAGACAGCAGTAGGTAAACGAGGGTGCGCAGCATGTGCGGCATCTTTATAGGAGGTGAGGTGGCCGGAGAGTAAGACAGGCCGATGACGGCCAGATGACAGATCGCGGGTTTGTGCGCGTGGGAGGAGCAAGCCGCAGGCAGGGCGCCGTGCGGCTCATCATTCAATGGATCGGTTATTCCAGCTCAAGCCAGATCGGCGCGTGGTCGGAAGGCTTGTCCATCGACCGCAAATGGTAATCCACGCCCGCTGCCTTGATGCGCGGTTGCAGGCCGTGGGACGCGAGGATCAGGTCGATGCGCAGGCCACGCTTGGGCTCGTCTTCAAAGCCGCGACTGCGGTAGTCGAACCAGCTGAACTGATCGACCACTTCCGGGTACAGATGGCGAAAGCTGTCCACCAGGCCCCAGTTCTTGAGCTTGCCGAGCCATTCGCGCTCTTCCGGGAGGAAGCTGCACTTGCCGGTTTTCAGCCAGCGCTTGGCGTTGTCGGCGCCAATGCCGATGTCGCTGTCCTCCGGGGAAATGTTGACGTCGCCCATCACCACCAGCGGCTGGTCATTACTGAATTTCGTTTCCAGCAGATTCTGCAGGTCCGCGTAGAAGCGCAACTTGGCCGGGAATTTGGTCGGGTGATCGCGGCTCTCGCCCTGTGGGAAATAGCCATTCATGACCGTCACCGGATTGCCGTTGCGATCGGCGAAGGTGCCCCAGATGAAACGGCGCTGGGCGTCTTCATCGTCGTTGTCGAAGCCCTTGTGAATCGACAGCGGCGGCTGACGCGAGAGCAGGGCAACGCCGTAGTGACCTTTCTGGCCGTGGAAGTGCACGTGGTAACCCAGCGCTTCGATATCGGCCTGGGGAAACTGCTCGTCGGAGACCTTGGTTTCCTGCAGGCCAATGACGTCGGGCTGATGCTTCTCGATCAACGCCGCCAGTTGATGGGGTCGGGCGCGAAGGCCGTTGATATTAAAAGACACAAGTTTCATGGGCGGCGGTCCTGGCAAAAACAAACGGCGATGCTAGCCGACCTGTCCGGCGACGGCCAGCGTCAGAGGCGCTCTGTGAGACAGCGGTTGGGCTGCGCGCATTTGGAGTCGGCGGCCAAGTCGTGGGAACTGCGCTGGCGGGCGGCGACTCGAAGCCTTGAAGACCACCACCCAGAGCGCACCCGAGGGGCCGCCCCGGGGCTCATCAAAAGGACGAACACCATGCCTGAACTGCCTAGCGAAACGGCGCAGATCCGTCAGCTCGACAGCGGCTACTCCCGCGAAACCCGCTCGCTGCTGTACCTCGCCTACCGTCAGGAGCCGAGTTTCGCGTATCTGTTCGAATCCGGCCGCTCTGGCTACGAGCACCGGGTCAAGGCGACCATCCGTGCGCTGGTCAAACAGCACTTTCTTCAGGACTTGCCGGCGTTGGGGCTGTTCATGGCGGACCGTCTGGTCGGCGTTGCGCTGATTGCGCCTCCCCAGCGGCGGCTGGGCATTACCGAGAGCTGGGCCTGGCGGATTCGCATGTTGATAAGCACTGGCCTGCGCGGGACCCAGCGCTACCTGGAGTATTACCATGACGTGCTGGCCTGTGCACCGTCGGAAGCGGTTCATGTGCTTCCGCTGCTCGGCGTCCATCCTGATTTTCAGGGCCAGCATTTTGGTGAGCAGTTGCTTCTGGCGTTGCATGACTGGTGCGGTCAGGATAGAAACTCGGAAGGCATCGTCCTCGACACGGGAAATGGCCATTATCTGGATTTCTACAATCGACACGGTTATCAAGAAATCGGCGAAGTGGAAGTAGGACCCGTCCGAGAACGCATATTTTTCCGCCCAAACCCCCAGGTTTCATTGGGCTCTGTGGCTTGAGCTACGCAAGCTTCCCAATTTGAGCGGGTTTCAGCATCCCGCGTCGCTCGTGTAGCATTCGCGCCTATGAAGTTTCCCCATCGATACACCAGTGGCTTTCTCCTGATGTTGTCCAGCTGCACGGCGTTTGCCGATGCGCAGCTGGAAGTCCGGATCAAGCCGTCCAATGCCGCGCTCAAATCCAACATCGAAGGGTATGTGGGCAGCCTCGGCGAGCGCGACGAGCCGGCGCTCGAACGCTTCAGCGTGGGGGCCGTCGAGCAGGCGCAAAAGGCCGCTCAGGCCCTTGGGTACTATCAGGCGCAGATTGACAGCGAAGTCCGCCACATCGACAACAACCTGCAACTGCTGCTGAAGGTCAAGGCCGGCGAGCCTGTGCACCTGCGCAATGTGTCCATTCGTGTGACCGGGCAGGCGGCCCAGCTCAGACGCTTTCGGGTGCCTAAGGGCGACGCCCTGAAACCCGGGGCGGTGCTCAATCATGGCGTCTATGAGGACGCCAAGCACCTCATCGAAACCCAGGCCGCCCGCTACGGCTTCTTCAATGGCCGGTTCGTGACCCAGCGCCTGTCCGTTGATCCGCGCGCCGGTGTCGCCGACATCGAACTGGTCTACGACAGCGGGCCGCGCTTCTCCCTTGGCAAAGTGACCTTCAGCGGCGACGCGCCATTCGATGAAGACCTGCTGCGGCGCATGGTGCCGTTCAAACAGGACACGCCCTACGACTCCGAACTGATCGCCGAGCTCAACCAGGCCATGCAGTCGAGCGGCTATTTCGAAGGCGTGCGGGTCAATGCATCGCCCACCGACGCCCAGGCCCAGGTCATTCCGGTCGACGTGCAGTTGCAGACCCGAAAACCGCGGACCATGGGGCTGGGCGTCGGCTACTCGACCGACGTCGGCCCACGGGTAAAAGCCAACTGGACGCGCCACTGGGTCAATCCCCAGGGCCACAGTTATGGCGCTGAAGCCGAAATCTCCGCCCCTCGGCAAAACGTCGGCCTGTTCTACGACATCCCGCTGGACCCGCCGCTGACCGACAAACTACGCTTCGCCGGCGGCTATCAATACGAAGAAATCGCCGACACTGACAGCCTCAGCAAACTGCTGACCGTCGGGCCCGAATGGCACAGCAAACTGCCCAGTGGCTGGGAGCGGGTGATTTCGTTGAAATGGCAGCGCGAAGAATACCGGCTGGGCAACGACGCAGGCCTCAGCACCTTGCTCATGCCCGGCGTCAGCTATTCGTACCTGCGCAGCGATAACCGCATCGACCCGCACAATGGCTACCGTCTGCAGTTCGACACCCAGGTCGCCAAGGAAGGGCTGGGCTCGGACGCCAACCTCGTGCACGGCACGGTGATGCTCAAAGGGCTGACCACCGTGGCGCAGAATCACCGTTTCCTTGGGCGGGTGCAGGTCGGTGGCAGTGCCACCAACGGCTACAAATCCATCCCGCCATCCCTGCGCTTTTTCGCCGGTGGCGACCAGAGTGTGCGCGGGTATGACTATCAATCGCTGTCTCCGGAAAACTCCGAAGGCGACAAGATCGGCGGCCGTTACATGATCGCCGGCAGCGCCGAGTACCAATACTCCATCGCCGAAAAATGGCGCGTGGCCGCGTTTGTCGATCAGGGCAACTCGTTCAATTCGCTGGACTTGCCCAGCCTGAAGACCGGCGTCGGCATCGGCGTGCGCTGGGTATCGCCGGTCGGGCCGCTGCGCCTTGACCTCGCCCACGCACTGGATGAAGACGGCGGCATTCGTCTGCACTTCTCGATGGGACCTGAACTGTGACGAATGTGGCTTTGTTGAAACGTGCAGCGGCCATAACGGCGATTACGCTGCTGTCGCTGATCATTTTGCTGGTGCTGACGGCGAGCATTCTCCTCGGCACGCAGAGCGGCAGCCGTTGGGCCCTCGGTCTTGTTCCGGGCCTCTCGGTCGAAGGGTTTTCCGGTCGCCTTGGCGGCGCTTGGCAGGCGGATCACCTGATCTGGCAGCAAGGCCAGAGCAAGGTCGAAGTGGACGCACCGATATTCGACTGGTCACCGGCGTGCCTGGCGCGCATGACGCTGTGCATCGACAACCTGCAGACAGGCGACATCAGGCTGCAATTTGCACCCTCCAGCGACGCGGCTGCCAGCGGTCCGATCACGCTGCCGGACCTCAAGCTGCCGCTGGCGTTGCAGCTGGGTCGCGTACAGATCGGCAGCCTGCACCTGGACGGCACCGAACAGGTTCGCGACCTGCAGCTGGCAGCCCACTGGACCGCTGACGGGCTGAAGATCGACTCGCTCCACGCCGGTCGCGATGACATCGCGCTTGATCTGTCGGGCCTGCTCAAACCCGAGGGTGACTGGCCGCTGACCGCCGAGGGGCAGTTGAAGCTGCCGGACGTCAATGGTCAGCCGCTGTCCATGGCGCTGAACATTCAAGGGGACCTGCTCAAGACATTGAAGCTGAACGCGCAGAGCAAGGGCTACCTCGACGCGAGCCTCGTGGGGCAGTTGCAACCGCTGGTGGAGAACCTGCCGGCAGACATCGCCATCACCAGTGACAACTTCAAGCCGAGCGCTGATCTGCCGGACACGCTGCAGCTCAATCAGCTGATTCTCAACGCGAAGGGCGATCTCGCCCAGGGCTACGCTATCACCGGCAGCGCCAGCCTCCCCGCTGAAAAAGGCCCGGTGGCGCTGGCATTACAAGGCCGGATCGATGCCAAGGGCGCGGACATTGCGGCCCTGGACCTGACCGCCAGTGACAACCAGCGCCTCAAGGCAAGTGGCAAGCTGGACTGGCAGCAGGGCCTGCGCGCCAACGCGAAGATTGACTGGCTCGACTTCCCCTGGCATCGCTTGTACCCCTTGATCGACGAGCCGCAGGTCAGCGTGCATACGTTCACCGGCGAGGTGTCCTACACCGACGGCAAGTACCTCGGCCATTTCGCCGGCGACTTCAAAGGCCCGGCCGGCCCGTTCACTCTTCAAAGCCCGTTCAGCGGTGATCTGCAGGAGATTTTCCTGCCCCAGCTTGAGCTGGAAGCCGGGCAGGGCAAGGCAAGCGGTCACCTCAACCTGCAATTTGCCGATGGCATCGCCTGGGACACGGCAGTGGATCTCAGCGCCATCGATCCCGCTTACTGGGTCGCGGAATTGCCGGGCTCCCTGGCCGGTCCGCTGCGCAGCAAGGGCTCGATGCGCGATGAACAACTGACGCTGAACGCCGATCTGGATTTGAAGGGGCGCCTGCGCGGCCAGCCTGCGGTGTTGCAGGCCAAGGCCGATGGCGCCGACAACAAATGGAGTCTCAACGCTCTGGACATTCGTCTGGGCGACAACCGGATTCAAGGCACCGGCAGCCTCCAGCAGAAAATCGCCGGACAACTGGACATCAATCTTGCGCGACTGGGTCAACTGTGGCCCGGTTTGCAAGGCCAGATGAAAGGACGCGTCGACGTTGCCGGCACGGTCCAGGCGCCCCAAGGCCAACTGGCCTTGACGGGAACCCAACTGGCTTTTCAGGCAAACACGCTGCAAACCCTCTCCCTGGCGGCGAAACTCGACAACGCCCAGCGCGCGACGGTTGACCTGAAGACCACGGGCATTCGAGCCGGCGACACCGCACTGGGCGCGCTGAGCGTCAACGGCCAGGGCGACATCAAACGCCAGCAGGTGAAACTCGACCTACAGGGGCCGCTGCTGAAACTGGCCCTCGCGCTGGATGGCAATCTGGGCCAAGGCAACTGGCGCGGGCGTCTGGCCAGCGGCGACATCCAGAGCGGCGGGCAGGACTGGAAGCTGCAACAGCCGGCAAAGCTGGAGCGCCTGGCTGACGGCAAGGTCAACTTCGGTGCCCATTGCTGGGTATCGGGGCCTGCGAGCCTGTGCGGCGAAGACCAGCGTCTGCTGCCGGAGCCGCGGCTGCGCTATCACCTCAAGCGCTTCCCGCTGGACAGTCTGGCGCAATGGCTGCCCAAGGATTTCGCCTGGAAGGGCGCATTGAATGCGGACATCCAGCTGGACGTGCCTGCTGCCGGCCCCAATGGTCAGGTGGTCATCGACGCCAGTGGCGGAACACTGCGGGTCAAGGACAAGAACCAGTGGCTGGACTTCCCTTACGACACGCTGAAGCTGACCAGCAGCCTGACCCCGAAGAAAGTCGACACCAGCCTCGATTTTCGGGGCGGCAAGCTCGGCGAGTTGCTGGCCCGGTTGAGCATCGACCCCATCGCCAGGAGCAAGCCTGTAACCGGCGACTTTACTCTGCGCGGCCTGGACGTGTCGGTCGCACGGCCCTTCGTCCCAATGGTGGAAAAGCTCAACGGCAAGCTCAACGGCAGCGGGCGGATCTCCGGCAGCCTGCTGGCGCCCCAGGTCAACGGCACTGTCACGCTCAACGATGCTGAAGTGTCCGGTCCCGAATTGCCGGTGAGTCTTGAGAAACTCAACGTGCAGGCACTGATCGCCGGCGAGCGCGTTGATCTGACCGGCAACTGGCGCAGCGGCCCGGCGGGCCAGGGCAGCATTGGCGGGCATGTGGCCTGGGCCGATGCGCTGGATGTCGACGTTGCCCTGAAGGGCACGCACCTGCCGATCACCGTTGAGCCTTACGCCAAGCTTGAGGCCGCGCCGGACCTGAAGATCACACTGCAGGGCGACCGGCTCGCGGTGTCGGGCAAGGTCTTGATCCCGAAAGGCGAGATCACCGTGCGCCAGCTACCGCCCTCTACCGTGAAAGTCTCTGATGACACGGTGATCGTCGGCCAGCAGACCAAACAGGGCAAAACCCCGCTGGCCATCGCCATGGACGTGAACGTCGAAGTGGGCCAGGAAACCTTGAGTTTCAGCGGCTTTGGCTTGACCGCCAATCTCGTCGGGCACGTGCACATCGGCGACAACATGGACACGCGCGGCGAGCTGAATCTCAACGACGGCCGCTACCGCGCTTACGGGCAGCGCCTGACCATTCGCAAGGCTCGCCTGTTGTTCGCCGGGCCGGTCGATCAGCCGTATCTGGACATCGAAGCCATTCGCCAGACCGACGACGTGATTGCCGGCATTCGCCTGAGCGGCAGCGCCGAGCAACCGACCACCACGGTGTTCTCCGAACCGGCCATGAGTCAGGAACAGGCGCTGTCCTATCTGGTGCTGGGTCGCCCGCTGAGCACCAACGGCGAAGACAGCAACATGGTCGCCCAAGCGGCGCTGGCACTGGGCCTGGCCGGCGGTTCATCGACGGCGGGCAAGCTGGCGTCCGGGCTGGGGATTCAGGATTTCGATCTGGACACCTCGGGCAGCGGGGACAAGACCGCCGTGGTCGCCAGCGGCAAGATCACCGACAAGCTCAGCCTGCGTTACGGCGTGGGGGTGTTCGAACCGGCCAATACGCTGACCTTGCGCTATCTGCTGAGCAAAAAGGTGTACCTGGAGGTCGCGGGCGGCGTGGCGAGTTCGCTGGATATCTTCTACAAGCGGGATTTTTGATCCCACGCGGCCGACCTGAGTCGTGGGAAGCCGGCTTGCTCGCGGGAAAGCGTATCCGCCAACCAGCCGGTTCCAGGAAGCCACTCAACAGCCGCCATTTGAGCGCTGTCGAGCAACCCGCCTCACCCGTTGACCAGCTTCATCGCCGCATCGGGATAACGGCCACCTGCGACAGCGTTTACCGGAAACAGGTCTTTCAGCGCCTGTAATTCCGCCGCTTCGAGGGTTACGTCCAGGGCAGCGACGTTCTCCTCCAGGTATTTGCGTTGCTTGGTGCCAGGAATCGGAATGACGTCATTGCCCTGAGCGAGCACCCAGGCCAACGCCAGTTGGCCGGCAGTGATGCCTTTAGCGGCCGCCAGTTGTTCCACCTTCTGCACCAGCAGCAGGTTTTTGGCGAAGTTCTCGCCCTGGAACCTTGGGCTGCTGCGGCGATAGTCATCGGCAGCGAAGTCGTCCGGGCTTTTCAGTGCGCCAGTCAGAAAACCGCGTCCCAACGGGCTGTACGGCACGAACGCGATGCCCAGACGGCGGCAGGTGTCGAGTACGCCGTTTTCTTCCGGGTCGCGGCTCCACAGGGAGTATTCGGTCTGCAAGGCGGCAATGGGATGCACCTTGTGCGCCCGTTCGAGGGTACTGGCCGACGCTTCACTCAAACCGAGAAAACGCACCTTGCCCGCCTTGACCAGCTCGGCCATGGCGCCAACCGACTCTTCGATCGCTACGCCCGGATCGATGCGGTGTTGGTAGTAAAGGTCCAGGGTGTCGATTTTCAGACGCTGCAACGTGCCATCGATCGCGGCGCGGATGTATTCGGGACTGCCATTGACCCCGCGTGCGCCGGCGTCACCTGGTGTGCGCACGATGCCGAACTTGCTGGCGATGAACACCTGGTCACGCTTGCCGGCCAGCGCCTTGCCCAGCAGTTCTTCGTTGGTGTGGGGCCCGTACATATCAGCGGTGTCGAGCAGGGTGACGCCCAGCTCCAGCGCCCGGTGAAGGGTGGCGATGGCTTCGTCGGCGTTGTTGCCCGTCGTGTAGAAGTCAGTCATGCCCATGCAGCCCAGGCCCATAGCCGAGACCTGCGGTCCATTTTTGCCAAGTTGACGCGTTTGCATGATGGATGCCTTGTCGATCAAGAGGATCACCATTCTTGCGCCTCGACAGCGTCGGGATAAACCGGCTAAAAGTGCTTTCACTATTGATGTTTTCTAAACAATCTCTCAGCGGAACCGTGACTAACCATGGATAAATTCAATGCGATGCGCGCCTTCACGCGCATCGTCGAGCTGGGCGGTTTCGCCAGGGCCGCCGACAGCCTGCACATGCCCCGGGCGTCGGTGACCATTTTGATCAAGCAGCTGGAGGCTCAGCTCGGTGTGCAATTGTTGATGCGCACCACGCGGCAGGTGACCCCAACGGCGGACGGTCAAGCCTATTACCACCGTTGCGTCAACGTGCTGAACGAACTGGCAGCGGCCGAATCGGTGTTTTCCTCGGTGGCCAGAGACCCGGAAGGGTTGCTGCGCATCGACATGCCGTCGGGCATCGGTCGGCTGATCATTATGCCGCTGCTGCCGGAGTTCACCGACCGGTTTCCCCGGCTGGAAATGGAAGTGGGCATGAATGATCGGCCGGTGGACTTGATCCGGGAGGGCTATGACTGCGTGATCCGTGGCGGGCAGCCCCTCGATCATTCGCTGGTGGCGCGACCGCTCGCTCAGATGCGCCAGGTGGTGTGCGCCAGTCCGGGTTATCTGCAACGCAGGGGCACGCCGCAGTGTCTGGCCGATCTGCAGCACCACCGGATCATCGAATACTTTTCCTCGACCACGAACAAGCGCTATGGGATCGAGTTCGTCATCGATGGTCGAACCCAGGCGCCGGACCTGCCCAAAGCCCTGGCGACCAACAGCGCCGATGGCTACCTCGCCGCGTGCATCGCGGGATACGGACTGGTCCAGACGCCGTTCTACCACGTCGCCGAGTTATTGCGTCGTCGCGAGCTGATCGAAGTGCTGGCTGACGTTGAGCTACCGCTATTGCCGCTGACCGCGCTCTACCCGGCCCACCGCCAGACATCGCGGCGGGTGAGGGTATTCGTCGACTGGGTGGTGGACGTTTGCTCGCGTCCGGGGCTAATGGAAAAACCGGTAATGCACCCCGTTTCCTGACAACAAAATCGTTTCTGGCGGTAGGTTGCCACGCTTTTTCATGGTTAACTTCCGAGCTTGCATGCCACTCAAACAAGGACTCAGCTCATGCCACAAGTGACTCGTAAAGGCTCCCCGGTACAGATCAGCGGCGAACTGCCAACCGTCGGCAGCAAGGCGCCGGCCTTCAAGCTGGTGGCGGCCGATCTGTCCGACGCCACCCTTGAAACCTTCGCCGGCAAGCGCAAGGTGCTGAACATTTTCCCGAGCGTCGATACCCCGACCTGCGCCACCTCCATCCGTAAATTCAACGCCCAGGCCAACGAGCTGAACAACGCCGTGGTGCTGTGTATCTCCGCCGACCTGCCGTTCGCCCAGGCGCGCTTCTGCGGTGCCGAAGGTCTGGAAAACGTGAAGAACCTGTCGACCATGCGCGGCGCGCAGTTCATGCAGGACTACGGCGTTGCCATCGCGGACGGGTCGATGGTGGGTCTGACCACCCGTGCCGTGGTCGTGCTGGACGAAAACGACACGGTGCTGCACAGCGAACTGGTACCGGAGATCGGTCAAGAGCCGAACTACGACGCGGCGCTGGCCGTATTGAAGTAAGCTCGCAAACGGCGTATTGCCATCAGTCGACGGCATAACCCGGCAACATCCAGGCGGCCTGACTCTCTCAGGCCGTTTTTTATTTGTGTGTCAGCACCTTATCCAAAGTAAGCACTAGGTAAATTGCCGGTAAAGGCCCTTTGCTTGGCCGGTATCTATGCTTATTGTTCAGCCTCCCGAAGACGCTCACGCGCACACTGGTTGATTTATTCATGCAATCGTCTGGCCCCCGTAATTCCCGTCGCTGGCTGATAAGCCTGTTGGTTCTGTTGATCGTCGCTGGCCTGTGCTGGCGCTTCTGGCCGGGATCCGCGTCGCAGCCGAGCACCACGGCGCAGAAAGGTGATCAGTCCCAGGCCAGTGCAGGCCGCAGCGGCGGCAGCGGCAAGGCGGTGGCCAAGCGTCCCGGATTCGGCGGCTCGACCGCCCCGGTACCGGTGCGGGTCGCCGTAGCGAATACCGGCGACTTCCCCATCTACTACAAAGCCCTCGGCACCGTGACCGCGCTGAACACGATCAACGTGCGCAGCCGGGTAGCGGGGGAATTGATGAAGATCAATTTCCAGGAAGGCCAGCAGGTAAAGGCCGGCGATCTGCTGGCGGTGATCGACCCGCGCAGCTACCAGATCGCCCTGCAACAGGCTGAAGGCACGCTGATGCAGAACCAGGCGCTGCTCAAGAATGCTCAACTCGACGTACAGCGTTATCGGGGCCTGTACAAAGAAGACAGCATCGCCAAGCAAACCCTGGACACCGCAGAATCCCTGGTCGGTCAGTACCAGGGCACCATCAAGACCAATCAGGCCGCAGTGGGCGACGCAAAGCTCAACCTGGAGTTCTCGCAGATCCGTGCGCCGATTTCCGGCCGCATCGGCCTGCGCCAGCTGGACGTCGGCAATCTCGTGGCCGCCAATGGCACCGACCCGTTGGTGGTGATCACCCAGACCAAGCCAATCACCGTCAACTTCACCCTGCCGGAAAAGGACCTCGCCGAGGTGCTTGCCCGCTACCGCAGCGGCAGCAAGCTGCCGGTCGAGGCATGGGACCGCGGGGACTTGAAGCTGCAGGCCACCGGCGTGCTCGCCAGCATCGACAACCAGATCGATATCACCACCGGCACGCTGAAATTCAAGGCGCGGTTCGATAACGACAACGAAGCGCTGTTCCCCAATCAGTTCGTCAATGCACGCCTGCTCGCCAACACCCTGAAAAACGTGGTGCTGGTGCCGTCGGCCTCGGTCCAGTTCGGCGTCAACGGCACGTTTGTGTACGTGATGGACGGCGACAAGACCGTGCGTATTCGCCAGCTTAAAACCGGGCCAAGCGACGAGAACTCGACGGTGATTACCGAAGGTCTGGCGGCCGGCGACCGCGTGGTGCTCGAAGGCACCGACCGCCTGAAAGACGGCAGCGCGGTGGACGTGGTCAACGACAGCAAAGACGTTCCGGCCACGCCCGGCCAGCAATTGCAGGGCAAGCCATCGAAGGAGTCCGGTGAGTCAGCGGGTGCCGAGACCGCGAAGAAAGGCAACGTATGAACCTGTCACGCCTGTTCATCCTCAGGCCGGTCGCCACCACGCTGAGCATGCTGGCCATCGTGCTGGCCGGCCTGATCGCGTACACGCTGCTGCCGGTGTCGGCGTTGCCGCAGGTGGATTACCCGACCATTCGGGTAATGACGCTGTACCCGGGCGCGAGTCCGCAAGTGATGACCAGTGCCGTGACCGCGCCCCTCGAACGGCAGTTCGGGCAGATGCCGGGCCTGACCCAGATGGCGTCGACCAGCTCCGGCGGGGCCTCGGTCATCACCCTGCGTTTCAGCCTCGACCTCAACATGGACGTCGCCGAGCAGGAAGTGCAGGCGGCGATCAACGGCGCCACCAACCTGCTGCCGAGCGACCTGCCAGCGCCCCCGACCTATAACAAGGTCAACCCGGCCGACACACCGGTGCTGACGCTGGCGATTACGTCGAAAACCATGCTGCTGCCCAAACTCAATGATCTGGTCGACACGCGTATGGCGCAGAAGATCGCGCAGATCAGCGGAGTGGGCATGGTCACCATCGCTGGCGGCCAGCGTCAGGCGGTCCGGATCAAGGTCAATGCCGACGCGCTGGCGGCCAACGGCCTGAATCTGGCCGACGTGCGCACGCTGGTCAGCGCTTCCAACGTGAACACGCCCAAGGGTAATTTCGACGGCCCGACGCGGGTGTCGATGCTTGACGCCAACGACCAGCTCAAATCCCCCGAGGAATACGCCAACCTGATTCTGGCGTACAAAAACGGCGGCCCGCTGCGGCTCAAGGATGTCGCCGAGATCGTCGACGGTGCCGAAAACGATCGCCTTGCGGCCTGGGCCAATGAAAACCAGGCCGTGCTGCTGAACATCCAGCGTCAGCCGGGCGCCAACGTGATCGACGTGGTCGACCGGATCAAGGCGCTGCTGCCCAGCATCACCCAGAACCTGCCCGCCGGCCTCGACGTCACTGTACTCACCGACCGCACCCAGACCATCCGCGCCTCGGTCAGCGACGTCCAGCACGAGCTGATGATTTCCATCGTGCTGGTGGTGCTGGTGACCTTCCTGTTTCTGCGGCGCTTCAGCGCGACGATCATTCCCTCGGTGGCCGTGCCGCTGTCGCTGATCGGCACCTTCGGCGTGATGTACCTCGCCGGTTTTTCGGTCAACAACCTGACCTTGATGGCGATGACCATTGCCACCGGTTTCGTGGTGGATGACGCCATCGTCATGCTGGAGAACATTTCCCGGCACCTGGAGGAGGGCGAGACGCCGTTGCAGGCGGCGCTCAAGGGCGCGCGGCAGATTGGTTTCACGCTGATCTCACTGACCATTTCGCTGATTGCCGTGCTCATTCCGCTGTTGTTCATGGCCGACGTGGTCGGGCGGCTGTTCCGCGAGTTCGCCATTACCCTCGCGGTGGCGATCCTGATTTCCCTCGTGGTGTCCCTCACCCTGACGCCGATGATGTGCGCGCGCTTGCTCAAGCGTGAGCCGAAGGAAGAAGAGCAGGGCCGTTTTTACCGGGCCAGCGGCGCCTGGATCGACTGGCTGGTGGCCGCCTACGGGCGCAAATTGCAGTGGGTGCTCAAGCATCAGCCGCTGACCCTGCTGGTCGCCATCGCCACCCTCGGGATTACCGTGCTGCTGTACCTGGCCGTGCCCAAGGGCTTCTTTCCGGTGCAGGACACCGGCGTGATTCAGGGCATTTCCGAAGCGCCGCAGTCGGTGTCGTTCGCCTCCATGAGCCAGCGTCAGCAGGCCCTGGCGAAAATCATCCTCAAGGACCCTGCGGTTGCCAGTCTCTCGTCCTACATCGGCGTCGACGGCGACAACGCCACCCTCAACAGCGGGCGCATGCTGATCAACCTCAAACCCCATAGCGAACGTGATGTCACGGCGTCCGAAGTGATTCAGCGTCTGCAGCCCGAGGTCGATCAGCTGTCGGACATCCGCCTGTTCATGCAGCCGGTGCAGGACCTGACCATCGAAGACCGGGTCAGCCGCACTCAGTACCAGTTCAGCATGTCATCGCCGGACGCCGAACTGCTCAATCTGTGGAGCGGCAAACTGGTGGAAGCGCTGGCTCAGCGACCGGAGCTGACCGATGTCGCCAGCGACCTGCAGGACAAGGGTCTGCAGGTGTTCCTTAACATCGACCGCGACGCCGCCAGTCGGCTGGGCGTGACCGTCGCCAACATCACCGATGCGCTGTATGACGCTTTCGGCCAGCGGCAGATTTCCACGATCTACACCCAGGCCAGTCAGTACCGCGTGGTATTGCAGGCAGACTCGCGCAGTGAGCTGGGGCCCGAAGCGCTGGAGCAGATTCACGTCAAGACCACCGATGGCGGGCAGGTCAAGTTGTCGAGCCTGGGCCGGGTCGAACAGCGGCAGGCGCAGCTGGCGATTGCCCATATCGGGCAGTTCCCGGCGGTAATGATGTCGTTCAACCTGGCCCCCGGCGTTGCGCTGGGCAAGGCGGTGGAAGTCATTGAGCAGGTGCAGAAAGACATCGGCATGCCGATCGGCGTGCAGACGCAATTCCAGGGCGCGGCCGAAGCCTTCCAGGCCTCGCTGTCCAGCACGCTGTTGCTGGTGCTGGCGGCGGTGATCACCATGTACATCGTGCTGGGCGTGCTCTACGAGAGCTACATCCACCCGATCACCATTCTGTCGACCCTGCCGTCGGCGGCCATCGGTGCGCTGCTGGCGCTGATCATCAGCGGCAACGATCTGGGCATGATCGCCATCATCGGCATCATCCTGCTGATCGGTATCGTCAAGAAGAACGCGATCATGATGATCGACTTTGCCCTCGACGCCGAACGCAACCGCGGCATCGACCCTGAGACCGCTATCTACGAAGCGGCGCTGCTGCGCTTCCGACCCATTCTGATGACCACCCTGGCGGCGCTGTTCGGCGCGATCCCGCTGATGTTCGCGTCAGGCTCCGGCGCCGAACTGCGCCAGCCCCTGGGTCTGGTGATGGTCGGGGGACTGCTGGTCAGCCAGGTCCTGACGCTGTTCACCACGCCGGTCATTTATTTGTATTTCGATCGGTTGGGGCGCCGGTTTCAGCGCAAAGAGAACACCGAGGTGGCGCTATGACCGGCCAGCTTCAAGCTTCAAGCTTTAAGCCTCAAGCTAGAAGTAGCACCCCGCAGGTCGGGGCGGGTGCGTTCACTTGCCGCTTGAAGCTTGCCGCCTGGAGCTCCCGCCCATGAATCTGTCCGGGCCCTTCATCAAACGCCCCGTAGCGACCATGCTCCTGAGCCTGGCAATCATGCTGCTGGGCGGGATGAGCTTCGGTCTGCTGCCGGTGTCGCCGCTGCCGAACATGGATTTTCCGGTGATCGTGGTCAGCGCCTCCTTGCCCGGCGCCAGCCCGGAGATCATGGCGTCGAGCGTGGCGACGCCGCTGGAGCGCTCCCTCGGGGTGATCGCCGGGGTCAACACCATGAGCAGCCGTTCGAGTCAGGGCTCGACCCGGATCATTCTGCAGTTCGACATGGACCGCGACATCAACGGTGCTGCGCGGGAAGTGCAGGCAGCCATCAACGCATCGCGCAGCCTGCTGCCCAGCGGAATGCGCAGCATGCCGACCTACAAGAAGGTCAACCCTTCCCAGGCGCCGATCATGGTGCTGTCGCTGACCTCCGACGTGCTGGAGAAGGGCGAGTTGTACGACATGGCGTCGACAATTCTGTCCCAGAGCCTGTCCCAGGTGAACGGCGTCGGCGAGGTGCAGATCGGTGGCAGTTCGCTGCCTGCCGTGCGCGTGGAACTGGAGCCCAAGCTGCTGTCCCAGTACGGCGTGTCGCTGGATGAAGTGCGCACCACCATTTCCAATGCCAACGTGCGCCGGCCGAAAGGCTCGGTGGAGAACAGCGAGCACAACTGGCAGGTGCAGGCCAACGATCAGTTGGAGAAGGCCAAGGATTACGAATCGCTGATCATCCATTACGCCAACGGCGCGGCGTTGCGGCTCAAAGATGTGGCCAAGGTCAAGGATTCGGTGGAAGACCGCTACAACAGCGGTTTCTTCAATGACAAGGCAGCGGTGCTACTGGTAATCAACCGTCAGGCGGGCGCCAACATCATCGAAACCGTCGCGGCGATCAAGGCGCAGTTGCCGGCGTTGCAGGCGGTGCTTCCGGCCAGCGTCAAGCTCGACCTGGCCATGGATCGCTCGCCGGTGATCAAGGCCACCCTGCACGAGGCCGAGATGACGCTGCTGATTGCGGTGGTCCTGGTGATTCTGGTGGTGTTCCTTTTTCTCGGGAATTTCCGCGCTTCGCTGATCCCAACCCTGGCGGTGCCGGTGTCGCTGGTCGGCACCTTCGCGATCATGTACCTGTACGGGTTTTCGCTGAACAACCTGTCGCTGATGGCGTTGATTCTCGCCACCGGACTGGTGGTCGACGATGCCATCGTGGTGCTGGAGAACATTTCCCGGCACATCGACAAGGGCGTGCCGCCCATGGAGGCGGCTTATCTGGGCGCCAGGGAAGTCGGCTTCACGCTGCTGTCGATGAACGTGTCGCTGGTGGCGGTGTTCGTCTCGATTCTGTTCATGGGCGGGCTGGTGGAGAGCCTGTTCCGCGAGTTTTCCATCACGTTGTCGGTGTCCATCGTCGTTTCGCTGGTGGTCTCACTGACCTTGACGCCGATGCTCTGCGCGCGCTGGCTCAAGCCCCACGTGCCGGGCTCGGAAAACCGTCTGCAGCGCTGGAGCCAGCGGGTCAATGACCGCATGGTCGCCGGTTACGACCGCAGCCTGCGCTGGGTGCTGCGTCATCGGCGCCTGACCCTGCTGACGCTGCTGCTGACCATCGTCGGCAACATCGCGCTGTACGTCGTGGTGCCAAAGACTTTTCTGCCGCAGCAGGACACCGGCCAACTGATGGGGTTTGTGCGGGGCGATGACGGCCTGTCGTTCTCGGTGATGCAGCCGAAAATGGACACGTTCCGCGCAGCGATTCTCAAGGACCCGGCCGTGGAGAGCGTCGCGGGTTTCATCGGCGGCAACGGCGGCACCGGCAACGCGTTCATCATTGTGCGCCTGAAGCCGATCAAGGAACGCAACATCGGCGCCATGGAAGTGGTCGAGCGGCTGCGCAAGGAAATGCCGCTGGTCCCCGGCGGGCGCCTGTTCCTGCAGCCCGACCAGGACCTGCAACTGGGCGGCGGCCGCGAGCAGACCACCTCGCAATACCAGTACATCCTGCAAAGCGGCGACCTGGAAACCCTGCGCCTGTGGTACCCGAAGGTGGTCGCTGCACTGAAGTCGCTCAAGGAGCTGACCGCCATCGATGCCAATGATGGCGGCGGCACCCAGCAGGTGACGTTGATTGTCGATCGCGATGCGGCCAAGCGCTTGGGCATTGACATGAACATGGTCACCACCGTGCTGAACAACGCCTACAGCCAGCGTCAGGTGTCGACCATTTATGACCCGCTGAACCAGTATCAGGTGGTGATGGAGGTCAACCCGAAATACGCCCTAGACCCGACCACCCTGGAGCAGGTCCAGGTGATCACTGCCGATGGCGCGCGGGTGCCGCTGTCGACCATTGCCCGTTACGAGCGCAGTCTGGAAGACGACCGGGTCAGCCACGACGGCCAGTTCGCCTCGGAAAACATCTCCTTTGACCTGTCCGACGGCGTCACCCTCGACCAGGCCAACGCCGCCATTGAGCGCGCCGTCGCGGCGGTGGGGCTGCCCGAGGACGTGATCGCCAAGATGGCCGGGACCTCCGACGCCTTCGCCGCCACCCAGAAGAGCCAGCCGTGGATGATCCTCGGCGCGCTGGTGGCGGTGTACCTGGTGCTGGGCATCCTCTACGAAAGCTACATCCACCCGCTGACCATTCTCTCGACGCTGCCCTCGGCAGGGGTCGGCGCGCTGCTGAGCATCTACCTTACCGGCGGGCAGTTCAGCCTGATCTCGTTGTTGGGCCTGTTCCTGCTGATCGGCGTGGTGAAGAAGAACGCGATTCTGATGATCGACCTCGCCTTGCAGCTTGAGCGTCAGGGCGGCATGACCCCGGTGGAATCGATTCGCAACGCCTGCCTGCAGCGCCTTCGGCCGATTCTGATGACCACGCTGGCGGCAATCCTCGGCGCCGTGCCTTTGTTGCTGAGTAGCGCCGAAGGGGCGGAAATGCGTCGACCGCTGGGCCTGACCATCATCGGCGGCCTGATCCTCAGCCAGATCCTCACGCTGTACACCACCCCCGTGGTTTACCTTTATCTCGACCGTCTGCGCCATCGTTTCAACACATGGCGCGGTGTGCAGACGGATGCTGCCCTGGACACTCCGCTATGAACGACTCAATCAAAGCCCCTGGCCCACAGCGGACGTTGCCGTTTCACAGGACCTTCGGCGTTGCCTTGTGCGCGCTGCTGCTCAGTGCCTGCGCCGTCGGCCCGGATTACAAGACGCCGGACATGCCGACGCCGGCGCACTTCAAGCAGGCCGAAGGCTGGACCCAGGCCAACCCGAGCGATGCGATGGCGCGCGGCGCGTGGTGGGAAATCTACGGCGACGCCCAGCTCAACGCGCTGGTGGAAAAACTCAATACGTCCAACCAGACCGTGGCGCAGTACGAGGCGCAGTACCGGCAGGCTGCCGCCCTGGTGCGCAGTGCGCGGGGCGCGTTCTTCCCGACGCTGGACCTGACCACCAGCAAGAACCGCTCGAGCCAGGGCACCGGCAGCAGCAGTTCCAGCCTGAGCAGTTCCAGCAGCGGCATTCGTGACACCTACAACGCGCAATTGGGCGTCAGTTGGGAAGCCGACGTGTGGGGCAAGTTGCGCCGGGGGCTGGAAGCCGACAAGGCCAGCGCCCAGGCGAGCCTCGCCGATCTGGCGTCGATGCGCCTGAGCCTGCAATCGCAACTGGTGCAGAACTACCTGCAACTGCGGGTGATCGATGAGCAAAAGCGTTTGCTGGAAGCGACCGTCGATGCCTATCAGCGCTCGCTGACCATGACGCAGAACCAGTACCGCGCCGGGATTTCCGGCCGCGATGCCACTGCCCAGGCGCAGACGCAACTCAAGAGCACCCAGGCTGACCTGATCGATCTGCAATGGCAGCGCGCCCAGTTCGAAAACGCCATTGCCGTGCTGATGGGGCAGGCCCCGGCGGACTTCAGCCTCGCGCCGACCACGTCGATTCCGGCCGTGCCGCAGATCCCGGCGCAGCTGCCGTCGCAATTGCTCGAACGCCGTCCGGACATCGCCGCCGCCGAGCGTTCGGTGATGACCGCCAATGCCAATATCGGCGTGGCCAAGGCCGCGTATTACCCGGACCTGACCCTGAGCATGAGCGGCGGTTACAGCAGCAGCACCGTCAGCAACTGGATCTCCTTGCCCAACCGCTTCTGGTCGGTCGGCCCGCAACTGGCGATGACCCTGTTCGATGGTGGCCAGCGCGCTGCCGAAGTGGACCGTACCGAAGCGGTCTATGACCAGACCGTTGCCCAATACCGCCAGACCGTGCTCGACGGCTTCAAGGAAGTCGAGGACTACATGGCCCAGCTGCGCGTGTATGAGCAGGAGTCCGGGGTGCGCGATGAAGCGCTGCAATCGGCGCGTGATTCCCTGCGCCTGACCAACAACCAGTACAAAGCCGGGCTGATTGGCTACCTGGACGTGGTCAACGTACAGACCACCGCGCTGAGCAACGAACGCAGTGTGCTGAATGTGCTGGAAAGCCGGTTGGTTGCCAGCGCCCAGTTGATTGCGGCGTTGGGCGGTGGTTGGGATGCCGCGACCGGCCTGACACCGGGCCCTGAGGTGTCCGATCGTTAACCCGGTTAACTAGCGATGTGCCACCTTTGCGACGGAGTGACGGGACTTTCAGTGGAATTTCGTTACAATCGCCGCCGAATTCATCAGGTCTGAAAGGCCGCACTCCGTTGAGCCAAGGGCCAGCCCATGTTGATCGGCCATTACACCTATCCGCTGGTTCTGATTTCAGTCCTTGTGGCGATTCTTGCGTCTTACACGACCCTTGATCTGGCCGGGCGCATTGCCTCTGCCCGCGGTCGCGCGCGGATGCTGTGGGTGTGCGGCGGCGCGCTGTCCATGGGCGTCGGCATCTGGTCCATGCACTTCATCGGCATGCTTGCGTTCACACTGCCTATCCAGCTGGCGTACGACATCCCGCTGACACTGCTCTCGCTGCTGATCACTATCCTTTCCTCGGGTTTTGCGCTGTGGCTGGTCAGCCACGACCACGTCCCGTTGTCGAATATTCTGGTCGGCGCATTGGTCATGGGCCTGGGCAGCAGTGCCATGCATTACACCGGCATGGCGGCGATGCGCATGCAGCCGGGCATTGACTACGACCCCAACCTGGTCGGCCTGTCGGTGCTGATTGCCGTCACCGCGTCCGCCGCAGCGCTGGCCATCGCCGTGCGGCTGCGCAAGGAAACCCCCTACGTCCGCCTGGCCCGCGGCGGCGCGGCGGTCGTCATGGGGTTCGCGATCCTTGGCATGCATTACACCGCCATGACTGCCGCCAACTTTCCACCGGGCAGTTTCTGTGGCGCGCTTCCCACCGGCCTGCACACCGACGGTCTGGACAAGCTGGTACTGGTCACCAGCCTGACGGTACTGGGTATCACCCTGGTCACGTCGGTGCTTGACGCGCGCATGGCGGCGCGCACCGCCCAACTGTCGTTGTCGTTGAAAGAAGCCAATCGCGAGCTCACGCAACTGGCCCAGCACGACAATCTGACCGGGCTTCCCAACCGCATTCTGCTGGCCGATCGTATCGATCAGGCCATGCGCAAGGTCGACGCCCAGGGCGGTATGTTCGCCCTGATGTTTCTGGATCTGGACGGCTTCAAACCGGTGAACGATGCCTTCGGCCATCACGTCGGCGATCAGCTCTTGCGCGCAGTGGCCATGCGATTGCGCGAGAACTTCCACCGCCACGACACCCTGGCGCGCATCGGCGGTGATGAATTCGTGTTGCTCGTGGAACTCGACGATGCCGAAGAAGCGGTCAGCGTCGCCTCGCGGCAGGTCTCGCTGGTAAGCCAGCCGTACAGCGTGCAGGAACATGATCTGCAGGTGACGGTGAGCGTCGGTATCAGCCTGTATCCGGGCAACGGCCGTACCCAGCAGGAATTGCTGATGAACGCCGACGCCGCCATGTACCACGCCAAAAACGCCGGCAAGAACGGCTACAGCTTTTTTGATGCCTCGATGAACACCAACGCGCGCAATAAGCTGCAGCTGTTGCAGGACCTGCGGCTTGCGCTGCGCGACGGGCAATTTTGCCTGCATTATCAGCCCAAGTTCTGCGCAAGCTCACACCGGCCGGTGGGCGCCGAAGCGCTGGTGCGCTGGAATCATCCGCAGCTCGGGCTGCTGATGCCGGAGCAATTCATCGGCCTGGCGGAAAAAACCGGGTTGATCATTCCTATCGGCGAGTGGGTGATGAGCGAGGCCTGCCAGCAGATGAAGCGCTGGTACGACGCCGGCAACACCGACTGGCGCATGGCGGTGAACCTGTCGGCGTTGCAATTCAGCCATGTCGGGCTGGTCGAGACGGTCGCGGACGCGTTGGCGACCCACGGGCTGCCGGCCAACTGCCTGACCCTGGAAATCACCGAAACCACCGCCATGAGCGATGCCGACGCGAGCATGACCGTGCTGCGGAAGCTCTCGGCCATGGACGTGGACCTGTCCATTGACGACTTCGGCACTGGCTACTCCAGCCTGATGTACCTCAAACGCCTGCCGGCCAACGAATTGAAGATCGATCGCGGTTTCGTGCGCGATCTGGAGCACGACGGCGACGATGCGGCCATTGTGTCGGCCATCGTTGCGCTGGGTCAGGCGCTGAACCTGCGCATCGTCGCCGAAGGTGTCGAAACCGCCAGCCAACAGAGTTTGCTGACGCGGCTGGGCTGCGACGCCTTGCAGGGTAACCTGCTGGGTTATCCGCTGCCGGCGGAGCGGTTCATGGCGGACATCGAAGCCGCCCGCCGTCTCAGCGAAATCACCGATTGAGTGTCAACGCCAATCCCACCTCCACGCATTGATCGACTGGGAACATTTATGGATAAAAATCTGCTCATTACCGGCGGCTCCCGGGGTATCGGTGCCGCCACGGCAGTTCTGGCAGCGGCGCAGGGTTATCGCGTGTGCATCAACTATCTGTCCGATCACGCCTCGGCGGAACGGCTGTGCGGGCAGATTCGCGAGGCGGGCGGTTATGCCATCGCGGTGCAGGCCGACGTCAGCAACGAGGACGAGATCATTCGTCTGTTTGCCCGGGTCGATTCCGAAATGGGCCCGATCACCGCGCTGGTCAACAACGCCGGCACGGTGGGCGAAGCCTCGCGGCTCGACACGATGTCCGAGTTTCGCCTGTTGAAGATCATGATGAGCAACGTCGTCGGGCCCATGCTCTGCAGCAAGCACGCACTGCTGCGCATGTTGCCCCGCCACGGCGGGCGCGGCGGCAGCATTGTCAACGTCTCGTCCGTGGCCGCCCGGCTCGGATCACCTGGAGAGTACGTCGACTACGCGGCGTCCAAGGGCGCGCTGGACACCTTCACCGTCGGGCTGGCCAAGGAAGTGGCGGGCGAGGGGGTGCGAGTCAACGCCGTGCGCCCCGGTTACATCTTCACCGAATTCCACGCCCTGAGCGGCGATCCCCATCGCGTCAGCAAGCTGGAATCGACCATCCCCATGGGCCGTGGCGGTCTGGCCGCTGAAGTGGCAGAAGCGATTCTGTGGCTGCTGTCGGACAAGGCGTCATATTCGACCGGTTCGTTCATTGATCTGGGCGGCGGTCGCTGACAGCCCGGTCTCGCTGACCCGTGCATTTTCCGGATCGAGAAACGATCTGTAGGAGCGTGGCTTGTCCCGCGATCTGGCGCGCAGCGGCAGCGAACCCATTGAACGCGGCCTATCAGGAGGATCTGTTGCGCTCCGCGGGCAACGGATGCTGCGCAGCCGATCGCGGGACAAGCCACGCTCCTACGGCCTTCGGCCAGAATCAGAAGCCATCAGCGCTGCCTGCCAGAATCAAAAACCATCACCGCGGCGCCACCACGTTCCTGCCCTGAACCTGTCGCGATCCTGATAGCGATGTCCTAACCCGCCATCATCGACCGAATGATCTTCCCCAGGGTCTCCATCGCCCGTTCAGGGGTTTCGCCCCACGGGCTGCCGTAGTTCAGGCGGATGAAGGGCTGGAAGCGCCGCGTTGGCGAGAACATCGGGCCGGGGGCGATGCTGATGCCTTGGGCGAGGGCGGCCTGGAATACCTTCAGCGAGTCGATCTGTGCCGGCAGCTCAACCCACAGGAAGTATCCGCCAGTGGGCTGGCTGACACGGGTCTGCGCGGGGAAGTACCGGGCGATGGCGCCAAGCATGGCCCGCTGCTGGTCTTCCAGGCTGTGGCGCAACTTGCGCAGGTGCCGGTCATAACCGCCGTGCTGCAAGTAATCGGCGATGGCGGCCTGTGCCGGCATCGAGGCGCACAGCGAAGTCATGATCTTCAGCCGCTCGACTTTCTGCGCATAACGCCCGGCAGCGACCCAGCCCACCCGATACCCGGGCGCCAGGCTCTTGGCGAACGAGCCGCAATGCAGGACCAGACCTTCAGTGTCGAACGCCTTTGCCGGTTTCGGCGCGTGCTGGCCGTAATACAACTCGGCGTACACGTCATCCTCGATCAGCGGCACCTCGTGCTCGCGCAGCAACTCCACCAGCGCCCGTTTGCGCGCCTCAGGCACGGTTGCGCCGGTGGGATTCTGAAAGCTGGTCATGCTCCAGCAGGCCTTGATCGGGTATCGCTCGAGCGCCTGCTCAAGCACTGCCAGATCAATGCCCTGTTGCGGGTGCACCGGGATTTCCACCGCCTTGAGCTTCAGCCGCTCGAGCACTTGCAGGCAGGCGTAGAACGCCGGCGCCTCGATGGCCACCAGATCACCGGGCTCGGTCACTGCTTGCAGGCACAGATTCAAGGCCTCAAGGGCGCCGTTGGTGATCAGCAGTTCGTCCATGGGCAACATCTGCCCGGCGACCATGTAGCGCAGCGCGATCTGCCGGCGCAGGGCCGGATTGCCGGGCGACAGGTCGCTGACCACCATGCGCGGGTCCATGTCGCGGGTGGCACTGGCCAGGGAGCGGGCCAGGCGCTGCAAGGGGAACAGCCCGGCGCTGGGGAAGGCGGAGCCGAACGGCACGGTGTTCGGGTCCTTGATGGATTCCAGCACCGAGAACACCAGCTCGCTGACGTCGACTTCGGTGGATTCGCTCAGCGCTGGCGCGGGACGCACATCCTGCTCTGTGACGTCGTCACTCAGGCCTTGCAGGCGGACGCTGTCGTTGACGAAATAGCCGGAACGTGGCCGCGCACGGATCAGGCCTCGACGTTCCAGCAAGTAGTAGGCCTGGAACACCGTCGACGGACTGATCCCATGGGTCTGGCTGGCGTAGCGCACCGACGGCACGCGCTGACCCGCAGCCAGCACCCCGGTGCGAATCAGCTCGGCAATGTCATCGGCAAACTTTTCATAACGCTTCATGATGGGCTCGTGCTGAGTGGCTTCTGTGGCGCAGCAGCCATGCAGTGCCGGCCGGCGGGAAAGGAGGTTGGGCCGGGGGCAGGGGCGGAATATGCCCGCTGCCTGCGGATTAGTACAGATGCAGATCGGCGCACGACAACCGGATCAGCCGCTGAGTCACGATGTGGGCCTCCCGCACTCTCGGCCGCTGCTGCGGTCCATACCGCACTTACGCACAATGAGGGGAATGCGCTGATGAATGCCTGGTGGGAAGAAGTCGTGGAGACGCTGCAGGCCGAGTTCTCTGATATCACCGATGCCGGGCAGATCACCCGCGTGACCATACGCCTGGTTATTGCGGCGCTGCTGGGCGGGATTCTGGGTTTCGAGCGGGAGCACAAGGGCAAGGCAGCCGGGGTTCGAACGCACATGCTGGTGTGCATGGGCGCTGCGCTGTTTGTGCTGGTCCCGCGCATGGCCGGTGCCGACGACGCAGCACTCAGCCGGGTGGTGCAGGGCATTGTGGCGGGGATCGGCTTTCTCGGCGCGGGGACCATCCTCAAGGGCGACGCGCTCAATGCCACTCAGGTGAAGGGCCTGACCACCGCGGCGGGATTGTGGATGACCGCGGCCATTGGCATTGCGGCGGGGATGGGCAGGGAGATGACGGCGGTGCTGAGTACAGTGCTGGCCCTGGGCATCTTCAGCCTGATGCCACGGATTGTCAGACGCTTTGAATCGCCAGAAGAACGGGCAAAGGATCCGGCCCGGAGCACCGGTGGCGACGCCCAGGAGCCTTGAACCAGCGGTCATTTGAGGGGGCGACGGCTGACGCTTTCCCGCCTGGAGCCGGTTCCACCAAGAGCCAGCGTTGGGTTAGTGATTCTGGTGTCGATCCCACTGACGCGAAGCATTTGTGAGTGGGACCGGCTTTAGCCGGGAAGAGGCCAGTTGGCGCACCCTCAACATCCCGGCATGCTGTCTCTAAGCTGCCCGGCTAAAGCCGGTCCTACAACACCGCGTCGGGTCAGTGAATCACTCTGGAAACTTATCATCCAGAATCGCCGGGGGCTCACCGCTCGGCGGATCACCCACGGGTGGTTCGATCACCGGCGGCATGAGCGGGGAAGGTGGCTCCTCGGGCTTCGGCACCGGCAATTCAGGATCGTCTATGTTCGGATCGGGCGTTTCTGCGGGAACGGGAATGCTCATGGTCTTCGCTTCCTTGGGTTCGTCGAGAGGGGCGTGTCAGGTGACGTTGCATCACACCCGCCATCACGCAAGCATGTCGACCCCATCGCCCTGACAATGATTCACTCAATCGGCGTGGAGACCGCGTTACGGCGCAGCCCCTGGCCTGCCATTATCCGCGCGGTGACTTGGTCAAACGTCACGCAAGCTGTTTGAACTTTTGCCCGAGGCTGGCGTTCGGAACCTATGCTGCCACGTCCGGATGAGTTGATCCCGTGGCTCTCTCTTATGTTATGGACAAAGACGCTGAAGCAATGGGCGCCCCACAGCGGGCGTCCCTGGGCGTGAGGAGTGATGCTCGATGAATGATACTGCTGATCAGCCGTACGGCCCGGATTCCCTGGCCAACGATGTTCTCCACTCTATCCACCCTATACCCCTGACCCAAGCCCTGCAGTTGCCGCGCATCGTGATCGAGGACACCCAACCGGTGATCGATAACGGTCAGCTGGCCGCCAAGGCCGTTGTCGGTCAGCCGGTCACGGTCACCAGCAAAATCTACGCGGACGGCCACGACAAGATGGCGGTCCGTATCGTCTACCGGGCCATCGACGATGAACAATGGCAGTCCGTGCGCATGCGCGAGCTGGGCAACGACAGCTGGATTGGCGAATTCACCCCGCCGACCTTCACCCGCTATATCTACCGGCTTGAAGCCTGGATCGATCAGTTCGGCAGCTACCGCTACGAGCTGGAAAAGAAGTACGCCGCCGGCGTGACCATCGATCTGGAGCTGGAAGAAGGGCGCCTGCACCTGGTGCACGCTGCCGAGCGCAGCACCCTCGAATTGCGCGGCCAGCTCGACAGCCTGATCAAGCGCTTCGGCGAGGCTGCCGACAACGAGGCCAAAGTCGCACTGTTGTTGAACAGCGAAACCGCCACCGTCATGGCCAAGGCGGACAACCACGCGTTTCTCAGCCGCAGCCTGGAATTCCCGCTGGACGTCGAGCGTGAACTGGCCCAGTTCGCCAGCTGGTACGAGCTGTTTCCACGCTCCATCACCGATGACAAAAAGCGCCACGGTACCTTCAAGGACGTTCACACGCGCCTGCCGATGATCCGCGACATGGGCTTCGACGTGCTGTATTTCCCGCCGATCCACCCGATCGGCCGCGCCCACCGCAAAGGGCCTAACAACTCCCTCACCGCAGGGCCGGATGACGTCGGCAGCCCGTACGCCATCGGCAGCGCTGAAGGCGGGCATGACGCCATTCACCCGCAACTGGGCACCCGCGAGGACTTCCGCGAGCTGGTGGCCGCGGCGGCCGAGCATGGCCTGGAAATCGCCCTGGATTTCGCCATTCAGTGCTCCCAGGACCACCTGTGGCTCAAGGAGCACCCGGGCTGGTTCTCGTGGCGTCCGGACGGCACTATCCGTTACGCGGAAAACCCGCCGAAGAAATACCAGGACATCGTCAACGTCGATTTTTATGCGCCGGACGCGATTCCAGGCCTGTGGACCGAGCTGCGTGACGTGATCCTCGGCTGGGTGAACGAGGGCGTGAAGATCTTCCGCGTCGACAACCCGCACACCAAACCGCTGCCGTTCTGGCAGTGGATGATTGCCGACGTGCGCAGCAAGCACCCGGAAGTCATGTTCCTCGCTGAAGCCTTCACCAAGCCGGCAATGATGGCGCGCCTGGGCAAGGTCGGTTATTCCCAGAGCTACACCTACTTCACCTGGCGCAACACCAAGGCGGAGTTGAGTGAGTATTTCACCCAGCTCAATGAGTCGCCGTGGCGCGAGTGCTACCGGCCGAACTTCTTCGTCAATACGCCGGACATCAACCCCCCATTCCTGCACGATTCGGGTCGCCCGGGCTTTCTGATCCGCGCGGCGCTGGCGACCATGGGCTCGGGTTTGTGGGGCATGTATTCGGGCTTCGAGCTGTGTGAAGCCGCGCCGGTGCCGGGCAAAGAGGAATACCTGGACTCGGAGAAGTACGAGATTCGTCCTCGTGACTTCACCGCACCCGGCAACATCATTGCCGAGATCGCCCAGCTCAACCGCATCCGTCGCCAGAACCCGGCGCTGCAGACCCATCTGGGCCTGAAGGTCTACACCGCGTACAACGACAACATCCTGTACTTCGGCAAGCGCACGGCGGACGGCAGCAACTTCATTCTGGTTGCTGTGAACCTTGATCCGCGCAACGCGCAGGAAGCGCATTTCGAACTGCCGCTGTGGGAAATGGGCCTGCCGGACGACGCCGCTACGTTGGGCGAAGACTTGATGACCGGGCATTCCTGGACCTGGTACGGCAAGACCCAGTTCATGCGTCTGGACCCGTCTTACCAGCCGTTCGGCATCTGGCGCATCAAGGCCACAAACCAATAATTCAAAGGATGTGGTCATGGCAAAGAAACCCCGCAACGCTGCCTTTATCGAAGACCCGCTCTGGTACAAGGATGCGGTGATTTACCAGGTCCACGTGAAATCGTTTTTCGATTCCAACGACGATGGTATCGGTGACTTCCCCGGCCTGATCGCCAAGCTCGACTACATTGCCGCGCTGGGCGTCAACACCATCTGGCTGCTGCCGTTTTACCCGTCGCCGCGCCGCGATGATGGCTATGACATCTCCGAATACCGGGGTGTGCACAGCGATTACGGCACCATGGCCGATGCCAAGAAGTTTATCGCCGAGGCGCACAACCGCGGCTTGCGGGTGATCACCGAGCTGGTCATCAACCACACCTCGGACCAGCACGCGTGGTTTCAGCGCGCGCGGCATGCCAAGAAGGGTTCCAAGGCGCGGGACTTCTACGTCTGGTCCGATGACCCGCAGAAATACGACGGCACCCGGATCATCTTTCTCGACACCGAGAAGTCCAACTGGACCTGGGACCCGGTCGCCGAGCAGTATTTCTGGCACCGTTTTTATTCCCACCAGCCGGACCTGAACTTCGACAATCCGCAAGTCATGAAAGCGGTGATCGAGGTCATGCGTTACTGGCTGGACATGGGCATCGACGGCTTGCGTCTGGACGCGATCCCGTACCTGATCGAGCGTGACGGTACCAACAACGAAAACCTGCCGGAGACCCACCAGGTCCTCAAGCAGATCCGCGCCGAGATCGACGCCAACTACCCCGACCGCATGTTGCTGGCCGAGGCGAACCAATGGCCGGAAGACACCCAGCTGTACTTCGGTGACCGCAAGGGCAAGGACGGCGACGAATGCCACATGGCGTTCCACTTCCCGCTGATGCCGCGCATGTACATGGCGGTGGCTCAGGAAGACCGTTTCCCGATCACCGACATCCTGCGCCAGACCCCGGAAATCCCGGAGAACTGCCAGTGGGCGATCTTCCTGCGCAACCACGATGAACTGACGCTGGAAATGGTCACCGACCGCGAGCGTGATTACCTGTGGAACTACTACGCCTCGGACCGCCGCGCGCGGATCAACCTGGGCATTCGTCGTCGCCTCGCGCCGTTGCTGGAACGTGACCGCCGACGTGTCGAGCTGCTGAACAGCATGCTGCTGTCCATGCCTGGCACTCCGACCCTGTATTACGGCGACGAAATCGGCATGGGCGACAACATCTATCTTGGTGACCGGGACGGTGTGCGCACGCCGATGCAGTGGTCGATCGATCGTAACGGCGGCTTTTCCCGCGCCAACCCGGCGAGCCTGGTGCTGCCGCCGATCATGGACCCGCTGTACGGTTACCAGTCGGTCAACGTCGAGGCGCAGGATCACGATCCGCACTCGCTGCTGAACTGGACCCGGCGCATGCTCGCGGTGCGCCGGCAGCAGAAAGCCTTCGGCCGCGGCACCCTGAAAATGCTCTCGCCGAGCAATCGCCGCATCCTGGCCTACACCCGCGAATACACCGGCCCGGACGGCAAGACCGAAATCATCCTCTGCGTTGCCAACGTCTCGGCCGCCTCCCAGGCCGCCGAACTCGAACTGGCGCCGTACGCCGGGACAGTGCCGGTCGAAATGCTCGGCGGCAGCGCCTTTCCACCTATTGGCCAGCTCAATTACCTGCTGACGTTGCCACCCTATGGCTTCTACTGGTTCTTGCTGGCCGCGGAGAATCAAATGCCCAGCTGGCACGTTGAACCGGCTCAGAGCATGCCGGACTTCCCGACTCTGGTGCTCAAGCAGCGTCTGGAAGAATTGCTCGAAGAACCCCTGCGCCAGACCATGGAGCAGCAGTCGCTGTCGGTGTATCTGCCGAAACGCCGCTGGTTCGCGGGTAAAGGCACGGCCATCGACAGCATTCACATCGCCTACGCCGTGCGCTTCGGCTCCACGGTGCGGCCGGCGTTGCTGAGCGAAATCGAAGTCACCTCTGGCGGCGAAACGGTGCGCTACCAGTTGCCGTTTGGCCTGTTGCCGGAAGACGACATCAGCAGCGCCTTGCCGCAACAGTTGGCCCTGTCCCGCGTGCGTCGTGGCCGTCAGGTCGGCTTGATCACTGATGCATTCACCCTTGAGCCGTTCATTCGCAACGTCATAAAAGGCATGCAGGACAATACCGTGCTGGCGACGCCGGACGGTGAGCTGCAATTCCAGAGCACATCGCAACTGGCGCCGCTGGGCCTGAACGAAGATGCCGAGGTGCGTTACCTCTCGGCCGAGCAGTCCAACAGCTCGGTGGTGGTCGGCAAGAAGCTGGTGCTGAAGATGATCCGCCGTGTGGCGGCAGGCACCCACCCGGAACTGGAAATGGGTGCGTACCTCACCGAAGCCGGCTACCCGCACATCTCGCCGCTGTTGGGCGCGGTCGTGCGCGTCGACGGGCAGGGCGAGAAAAACCTGCTGATGATCGCTCAGGGTTACCTGAGCAATCAGGGCGATGCCTGGGAATGGACGCAGAACAATCTCGAACGCGCCGTGCGCGATCACATGGCCCACGGTCAATCGTCGCTGGAGCAGCAAGCCAACGCGCTGATCGAACTGAAAGACTTCGCCGGCCTGCTGGGCCAGCGTCTGGGCGAGATGCACGTGATCCTCGGCGCGCCAACGGATAACCCGGACTTCAAAACCGAAGTCACCAGTGTCAAGGACAGCGAGGCCTCGGCGAAGAGCGTTTCGGCGCAGATCGAGCGCGCCTTGCAGCTGCTTGAACAGCACCGTGACTCCCTGGAAGCCCAGGACCAGCAGCTCATCACTGAACTGCTGGGCAAACGCAAAGCGCTGCTGGCTCAGGTCAAAACCCTGGCGAAGCAGTCGGTTGGCGGCTTGAGAATGCGCGTGCATGGCGACTTGCACCTCGGGCAGATGCTGGTGGTCAAGGGCGATGCCTACCTGATCGACTTCGAGGGCGAGCCGGCGCGTCCGCTGCAGGAACGTCGCGCCAAATACAGCCCGTTCAAAGATGTCAGCGGCGTGCTGCGCTCGTTCGACTACGCTGCGGCGATGGCCACGCGCAACGCGCAAAGTGCCGACACCTCGTTGCAGGCTGAGACGGCACGCCAGCAAGTGGCCGAGACGTATTTGCTGCAGGCGCGGGAAGCCTTCCTCGACGGCTACCGCAAGGCCACCGTGGAAGTGGGTCACGACTGGAAAGATGCCAAAGGTGAGGCGGCCGCGCTGGCGCTGTTCACCCTGGAAAAAGCCGCTTATGAAGTGGCCTACGAGGCCGAGAATCGGCCGACTTGGTTGTCGGTTCCGCTTCAAGGCTTGCGCGGGCTTCTAGACCTGTCTGATGGAGAATGAAAATGAGTGCCTCTGACCAATTCGGTAACGGCAACCACGCAATATTGCCCAGCGCCGTCGACCTGGATGCGCTGATCCGCGCGGAGCACCGCGACCCGTTCTCGATGCTCGGCCCTCACAGCGATGGCGCTGAAGGCCAGGTAATCCGCGCCTATCTGCCCAATGCACTGGCCGTGCGCGTGCTTGCTCGCGATGGCGAACGTGACTTGGGCGAGCTGAGCATGACCGACAAGCCGGGGTTCTTTGCCGGCCACTTTGCGGTGCGCGAGCCCTACCTGCTGAAGATCTCCTGGGCCACCGGCGAGCAAATCACCGAAGACCCGTTCAGCTTCGGCGAGCAGCTCGGCGAGATGGATTTGTACCTGTTCGCCGAGGGCAACCATCGTGACCTGAGCAGCGCGTTGGGCGCACAGGTGAAGAACGTCGACGGTGTCGATGGCGTACGTTTCTCCGTGTGGGCTCCGAATGCCCGCCGTGTCTCGGTGGTGGGCGATTTCAACAGCTGGGACGGCCGTCGTCATCCAATGCGCCTGCGTCACCCGACGGGCGTGTGGGAAATCTTCATTCCGCGTATTGGCCCGGGAGAGGCGTACAAGTACGAGATCCTCGGCCAGCACGGCGTTCTGCCGCTGAAAGCCGACCCTATGGCCCTGGCCACCCAACTGCCGCCGGCTACGGCGTCGAAAGTCGCTGCGCCGCTGGACTTTGACTGGCAGGACAGTGACTGGATGCAGTCCCGTGGCGACAAGCACGACATCCACCAGCCGCTGTCGATCTACGAGCTGCACGCAGGCTCGTGGAAGTGGCATCACGGCGGCGATGACGAGCCCGATCGCCCGTATAACTGGCGCGAGCTGGCCGATAACCTGATCCCTTACATCAAAGATATGGGCTTCACCCACATCGAGCTGATGCCGATCATGGAACACCCTTTCGGCGGTTCGTGGGGTTATCAAGTGCTGTCGCAGTTCGCACCGAGTGCCCGTTATGGCAAGCCGGAAGACTTCGCCGCATTCGTCGATGCCTGTCACCGCAACGACATCGGTGTGATTCTTGACTGGGTGCCTGCGCACTTTCCGACGGATGCCCACGGTCTGGCCCAATTCGACGGCACTGCGCTGTACGAATACGCCAACCCCCATGAGGGCTTCCATCAGGACTGGAACACGCTGATCTACAACCTTGGCCGCACCGAAGTCCACGGTTTCATGATCGCGTCCGGCTTGCATTGGCTGAAGCACTTCCACGTCGATGCGTTGCGCGTGGATGCGGTGGCCTCGATGCTGTATCGCGACTATTCGCGCAACGCCGGGGAGTGGGTGCCGAACCGTTACGGCGGCCGCGAAAACCTGGAAGCCATCGACTTCCTGCGTCACCTCAATGACGTAGTGGCGATCGAAGCGCCGGGCGCGCTGGTCATCGCCGAGGAGTCGACCTCGTGGCCGGGCGTTTCGCAGCCGACTCAACAGGGCGGCCTGGGCTTCTCGTACAAATGGAACATGGGCTGGATGCACGACACGCTCAAGTACGTCGAGCAGGACCCGATCCATCGCCAGCATCATCATTCTCAGCTCAGCTTCGGCCTGGTTTACGCATGGTCCGAGCGCTTCGTGCTGCCGATTTCCCACGACGAAGTGGTCCACGGCAAGCACTCGCTGATCGACAAGATGCCCGGCGACCGCTGGCAGAAATTCGCCAACCTGCGCGCTTACCTGTCGTTCATGTGGACGCACCCGGGCAAGAAGCTGCTGTTCATGGGCTGCGAGTTCGGTCAATGGCGAGAGTGGAACCACGACACCGAGCTGGACTGGCATTTCCTCCAGTACGCCGACCACAAGGGCGTGCACACGCTGGTCAGCGACCTCAACCGGTTGTATCGCACTGAAAAGGCGCTGCACGAGCAGGACTGCCAGCCCCAGGGTTTCCAGTGGGTCATTGGTGACGACGCCGGCAACAGCGTCTATGCCTACCTGCGCTGGAGCAAGGAGGGCGAACCATTGCTGGTGGTCGCCAACCTTACGCCGGTGCCGCGTGAGGCCTATCGCGTGGGCGTTCCGTTCAGCGGCAAGTGGGCCGAGCTGTTCAACAGCGACGCCGATATCTACGCAGGCTCCAACTTCGGTAACGGCGGCGGTGTGCGAACCGACGACCTCAAGAGTCATGGCCAGGCGTTCTCGCTGTCCTTGAACCTGCCGCCGTTGGGCGTGGTGATCCTCAAGCCGACAGTGGAGCAACTGCAACAGGAGGGGTGATTCCCCCCGCCAGACTGTTGTAAACCTTGTGGGAGCGAGCTTGCTCGCGAATCGTCTTTATCCGCCGGCTCTGTCGGCGGGTCGGGGCATTCGCCAGCAGACTCGCTCCCACAGTCGTTTCAGCCATTCCGACAAGCGTGTGGGACGTTTCCCGGACGAATGTCATCCCTCGCTACTGAACCTGACATCTTTTCAATGGTCTGTTGACCACTGCGCGCGCAGTACGCCCGGGTCACGACTTTGGGTGTCCGGCTGAATTTCGCCCGCGCCAGATGCCTTTTCCAGCAGTTGCAGTGCGTTGTTCGTGCTGTCCGACCAGGCGTGATTCCCTTGCATGCGGCCCGCCCACCGGCCTTCTTTTCAATTTGTCGAAGATTAACCATGCCTATTTCTCCCTCCGATGCTTCCCTTCGCTTTTCCACCGTGTCGGGCGTTCGACGCCGTTTGCTCAACGCCGGCCTGCTGACCACCTTGTTGACCGCAGGCTTTGCCAGCCCCTTGGCACTGGCCGAAACCACGGGCAAGGATCGCTGGGTCAGCGACACCCTCAGCACCTACGTGCGCAGTGGCCCCACCGACGGCTACCGCATCGTCGGCACCCTGAAGTCCGGGCAGAAAGTGGAGCTGATCAACACCCAGGGCGATTACAGCCAGGTGCGCGGCAGCGCCGGCGACAATGTCTGGATTCCCACCGCTGACCTGCAGGAAGTGCCAGGCCAGGCCGAGCGCTTGCCGCAATTGACGCAGAAAGCCGCGGACCTCAGCGCGCAGCTGAAGACCATCGACGATGACTGGAAGACCAAGGTTCAGGGCATGCAGGAAACCCTGGAGTCGCGCAAGAAGCTGGTCGACGAGCTCGAAGCGCGGACCAAGGACTTGAACGCACAGCTGGCCAGCGCCCAGTCGGACTTGCGCACGACCCAGGCGAAACTGGGTGACGAGAACAATCAGGTGCTGATGCGCTACATGGTCTACGGCGGCAGCATCGCCGGGGCTGGCCTGCTGCTGGGCCTGATCCTTCCGTCGCTGACCAAGGGCCGCAAGCGCAACGATCGCTGGTTCTGAAGCAAACCGCCCGTGCCAGTTGCGGGCTGAAAAGGCTTCTACAGTAGGAGCGCGCTTACCCGCGAAGACGAAGTTGCATTCAGTATGTTGTCGCCTGAAACACCGCGCCCACTGTAGGAGCCGGCTTGCTGGCGAATGCATTCTTTCAGATCAAGGTGTGCAAAATGGCACACCGCCTTCGCGGGCAAGCGCGCTCCTACGCCCTCCGGGCAGAATCCAAATCTCAACCTGACACCCAATCCATCCCGTATCCCCGCAAAACCTGTAGGAGCGCGCTTGCCCGCGAACGCGATCTTCCAGATGACGCAGCGCAGGATGACCCACCGCATTCGCCGGCAAGCCGATATCTGCACTGCTAAATCTCGGGGAAACGCACCTTGGGCCCGGTGTTCATCTGACCGGGATTCCCGGCAATCACTGGCAACTTTCCCCGCATGCGCTATTTTAGTGCGGGCACCTTCTGCCCACCGTTTTCCCCATCACAAGAAAAAGAGAATCCCGCCCATGAAGTTCGAACCCTTCGCCCAGTCGCTCGTTGCGACGGCGCTTATCCTTGGTCTGTCCTGCGCTCACGCCGCTTCCGTGGCGCCGGCCGCCGCTGAAAACGGCATGGTCGTGACCGCCCAGCACCTGGCCACCCACGTCGGCGTGGACGTGCTCAAGTCCGGCGGTAACGCGGTGGATGCGGCCGTTGCCGTGGGCTACGCGCTGGCCGTGGTCTATCCGGCTGCCGGCAACCTGGGCGGGGGCGGTTTCATGACCATCCAGCTGGCCGATGGCCGCAAGACCTTCCTCGACTTCCGCGAAAAAGCCCCGCTGGCGGCGACCGCCAACATGTACCTGGACAAAGAAGGCAATGTCGTACCGGACTTGAGTTCCAAGGGGCACCTGGCCGTCGGCGTCCCCGGCACCGTGTCCGGGATGGAAATGGCGCTCAGCAAATACGGCACCAAAAAGCGCGCGGAAGTCATTGCGCCGGCGATCAAGCTCGCTGAAAACGGCTTCGCCCTGGAGCAAGGCGATGTCGATCTGCTCGGCACCGCCACCGACGAATTCAAGGCCGACGCCAAGGACTTGGGCACGATATTCCTGAACAAGGGCCAGCCACTGCAGGTTGGCGACACCCTCGTGCAGAAAGACCTCGCCAAAACTCTCAAGGAAATCTCCGCAAAAGGCAGCGACGGTTTCTACAAGGGCTGGGTGGCCAAGGCGATCGTCGATTCCAGCCAGGCGGGGAAGGGCATCATCACCCAGGCCGATCTGGACAAATACGCGACCCGCGAGCTGGCGCCGATCGAGTGTGATTACCGCGGCTACCACGTCGTGTCGGCGCCGCCTCCGAGCTCCGGTGGCGTGGTCATCTGCGAGATCATGAACATCCTCGAAGGCTATCCGATGCAGGAGCTGGGCTATCACTCCGCCCAGGGGCTGCATTATCAGATCGAGGCCATGCGTCATGCCTACGTCGACCGCAACAGCTACCTGGGTGACCCGGACTTCGTCAAGAATCCGATCAGCCATCTGCTCGACCGCGACTACGCCGCCAAGCTGCGCGCCGCCATCGAACCGCAGAAGGCCGGGATCTCCCAGAACATCAAACCCGGCGTTGCGCCCCACGAAGGCAACAACACCACGCACTATTCCATCGTCGACAAATGGGGCAACGCGGTGTCTGTCACCTACACCCTCAACGACTGGTTCGGTGCAGGCGTGATGGCGAGCAGTACCGGTGTAATCCTCAATGACGAGATGGACGACTTCACCTCCAAGGTTGGCGTGCCGAACATGTACGGCCTGATTCAGGGCGAAGCCAACGCCATCGCGCCGGGCAAGTCGCCGCTGTCATCGATGAGCCCGACCATCGTTACCAAGGACGGCAAGACGGTGATGGTGGTGGGTACCCCGGGCGGCAGCCGGATCATTACTGCCACCCTGCTGACCATGCTCAACGTCATCGACTACGGCATGAACATCCAGGAAGCGGTCGATGCGCCTCGTTTCCACCAACAGTGGATGCCGGAAACCACCAACCTGGAAGCCTTCGCCGTCAGCCCTGACACCCAGAAGATCCTCGAAAGCTGGGGCCATAAGTTTGCAGGTCCCCAAGACGCCAACCACCTGGCCGCGATCCTCGTCGGCGCGCCGTCCCTGGGTGGCAAGCCAGTGGGTAATAACCGTTTCTACGGTGCCAACGATCCACGTCGCAGCACGGGGTTGTCGCTGGGCTATTAACCCAGACGGGAAACGATTCACCGGATGGGGCAGGGTGTTCCTGTCCGGTGACGGGTGCTCCGGTTCTCCCCAACCAAGACCCTGCGCGCGATTTTGGTTGCGCGCAGGAGGCTTCGAAGTGTTATGTTATAACTCGCTTTTACAGGTCGTTCACAGGCCTGTCGGTTATCGCGCTTCGAGAGTCCACCGCGTATGCAAACCCTGTCTGTCCCCTTGCAATCTCCCGCCACGTCTATCGCCCATCCCGGCCGCCTGCAATCGATCGATGCCCTGCGTGGCCTGATCATCGTGTTCATGCTGCTGGATCACGTGCGCGAGACCTTCTTTCTGCACCATCAGGTCAGCGATCCGATGGACGTCGCCCACACCAGCGTCGATCTGTTCATCAGCCGCACGCTCGCGCATTTCTGCGCGCCGCTGTTCGTGTTTCTTACCGGGCTTTCGGCCTGGCTGTATGGCGAACGACACGCGGGCAAGGGCGCGGTGGCGGGATTTCTGTTCAAGCGCGGGCTGGTATTGATCGCGCTGGAACTGACGCTGGTGAACTTCGCCTGGACGTTCCAGTTTCCGCCGACGGTGATCTATTTACAGGTCATCTGGGCGATTGGCTTGAGCATGATCGCGCTGTCAGCGATGGTGGTATTGCCGCGTGGGGTCTTGGCGGCGCTGGGACTGGCGATCATCGCCGGGCATAACCTGCTGGATGACGTGCACTTTGCCGCGGGCTCGGCGATACACATTCCGTGGGCGATTCTCCATGACCGCGGCTGGATCGAGGTCGGCGACAGCCTGCGCTTGCGCACCTCGTACCCGCTGCTGCCGTGGATCGGTGTGATTGCCGTGGGCTACGCCGCCGGGCCGTGGTTTGGCCGCGACGCGAGTGCAGAAAAGCGCGAGATCAACCTGATTGCCTGGGGGTTTGGCGCACTGACGCTGTTTCTTGCCCTGCGCGGGATCAACGGCTATGGCGAGAAGCCGTGGGTGGAAGGTGACACCACAGCGCAAACGCTGATGAGTGTCCTCAACGTCACCAAGTACCCGCCGTCGTTGCTGTTCATCAGCCTGACCCTGGGCGTCGGTTTACTGGTGCTGGCCTGGCTTGAGCGACAACAGGGGCGGGGATGGCTGCGACCGCTCGTGACCTTTGGCGCAGCGCCGATGTTTTTCTATCTGCTGCACCTGTATGTGCTGAAGTTGCTTTACCTCGGCGCAGTTGCAATCTGGGGCACCACCCAAGGCCAGTACTTTGGGTTCACTTCGGTACTGGGCCTGTGGGGTTGCGCCGCGGTGCTCACCGTCGTGCTATGGCCGGCGGTGAACTGGTTCGCCGCGCTCAAGGCGCGTCGCCGGGACATTGCCTGGCTCAAGTACTTCTGAGCACGGCCATTCCAACGCGGCCTGCGCAGGACTTCATGTGTCACGCTGCAAAACTCACGATGCAGGCGCGGGCCTCTTCCCGGCTGAAGCCGGTCCTACTAAGTGTGTATATGCACCCAGAGAGACCTGCTGCGACGCTGACGGGTGGGTAGCCGGGAAGGTGTCAAATGTCACGCAGGCTGCGTTCCATGCGCGCCAGGCCTTCTTCCAGCATCGGCCGTGGGCAGCCGAAGTTCAGGCGCACGAACTGGCCGCAGTCGTCGCCGAATTCCAGGCCGTCGCTGAGCGCGACTTTCGCGTGTTCGAGGAAGAACTGCTGCGGGCTGTCCAGCCCCAGGCCGGAGCAATCCAGCCACGCCAGATAGGTGCTCTGGGGCAGGTGCATCGTGATCCCCGGGAAACGGCTTTTGATGGCCTCGGCCAGGTAATCGCGATTGTCCTGCAGATACGCCACGACCTGTTCCAGCCAAGCGCCACCTTCACGATAGGCCACTTCGGTGGCCTCCAGGCCCAAGGCGTTTACGCTGTCCACCAGCCCCAGCCGCCCGGCATTGAAGCGCTGGCGCAGCTCGGCGTTCTGCACCACGGCGAAGGCGGTTTTCAGGCCGGCAATGTTCCAGGCTTTGCTCGCTGACATCAGCGTCACGCTGCGCGCCGCGATCTCCGGGCTCAGGGACGCGATCGGCGTGTGCTGTCGGCCGTCGAACAGCAGGTCAGCGTGAATTTCATCGGAAATGATCAGCGCATCGCGCCGCACACAGGCCTCACCGATGGCCAGCAATTCCTCACGCTCAAAGACTTTGCCCAGCGGGTTGTGGGGGTTGCTCAGCAATAGCGCGCCGCAGTCGGGCAGGGCGCGTTCCAGCGCCGCGATGTCGGTGGGGTATTCACCCTGGGCGTTGGCATGGAAGGGCAGATCGATGCGCGGCAGTTGCCAGTTGGCCGGTGCGTGCAGAAGCGGCGAGTAATTGGGCGTCTGCACCAGCACCGCGCTGGACGGCGAGACCAGTGCATGGAGCGCCATATTCACGCCGGGCTCGACCCCCGGCAGAAATACCAGGTCCTGCGCTTCGATCTGCCAGCCGTAGCGCTCGGCGAGGTGCTTGACCAGCGTTTCCCGCAACGCCTGCTGGGGCACGGAATAGCCCAGCAGCGGATGTTCCAGACGGTTCTTCAGCGACTGCACAATGGGCGCGGCCACCGGAAAATCCATGTCCGCCACCCACATCGGCAGCACGTCTTCGGGGTACTGGCTCCACTTTTTGCTGCCGGTGTTCAAACGCTGAAAAACGTTGTTCAGATCCATGTCCTGGCCTGTCCTGCTTGAAAAAAAAGGGGATTGTGCCAGAGAAAGCGGGGCTGGGTTTGCTGTCGGTTTTCTGTTTGTAGGATTAATCCGCAAATGCCGCTGGAACCGTCTCCTTCGTGTCTCCTCGTCTGGAGTCACACTTTGAAATGCCTCATCTTCGCTCGCCTCAGCCCTCTCTCATGGACGAGTTGATCCGGTTTTCTGCAGACCGGTCGGGGGCGTTTCTTCTGACACGGACGCTCATTCATGCTCACCGTATTGCCGCCTTTCTTTGATCACAGTCGCCATAAACTGGTTGTTCACAGCCTGCC